>Ga0114919_10000906_pt1 | contig 23664 bp, 24 predicted proteins | sample BlataG_FD_88682 | JGI IMG/M metagenome (GOLD analysis project Ga0114919, IMG submission 88682) | Deep subsurface microbial communities from Black Sea to uncover new lineages of life (NeLLi) - Black_00105 metaG | ecosystem: Environmental > Aquatic > Marine > Oceanic > Sediment | place: Atlantic... | reverse complement strand
GTGCCCGTCCCGCTCATCATGTCTCCCATCCCCTCGAGAAGGTCGTCGCCGCCCTTCCCAATCGCGACAGCCGCCGCAACACCAGTCGCAGTAATGGCTGCAGCTCCCCCCATTTGCACATACTTCGATCCAAAGAAGGCAGTCTTCCATGCCCCCTTGCCCTGAGTAACGGCGGGCTGGAAGATACCCTCTTGGATGGCCACCCCTTTGACAAGGTTGACAGTGTCACCAATGGCGTTTTTGGTCCCATTGGCAATGACCTTTTGCGCGGCGTTCTCTACCGTCTCACTGACCCCAGTCTCGACTACTTCGCGCCCACTTTTGGCAGCCCCACTTAACGCGACGTTGTCCACCTGGTTTCCAATGGTTTTAACTACCTTCGAAAACCATGCCATTCACACCCCCTCTCTCAGAATTTCACAGGTCGGTGTTTGCTATTGAGGGGTCGACTGGAATGCCCGCCCGGTTGAGGGCCTCAGAGAGGGCCGGGCTGCCGCTGTTAGCCGCGTGCACCGTCATCACCAGCGCGCCCACGTGCAGTACGAGCCGCATCTCGGGGCCCATGTACATGCCCGTCGTGTACTTGATGACCAGCTCGTCGACGATGGGCTTGAACTTGTCCATGTTGTTCTTGGTGATGTCCCCCAGGCCGTAGAGCTGCAGCCCGAGCGGATTCCACACCGCGGTGGACGCCTCCAGGCCGGACATGGCGCCGTGCAGCAGCATGCAGCCCATGTTGCCGTCCGACTGCCCCGACCCCAGCTGCGTCTCGATGTACGCCAGCTCGTCGAGCACCTCGTCGTCAGAGGACTTGCCGCTCAGCTTGTTCCGCGACTTGAGCCACGGGAAGCGCTCCCTGTACGCCGTGATCTTGTCCAGGTAGTGCGACTTGTCGATCGGGGGCGGCTCGTCCGGAGGCGTCTCTTGGAACTGTGTGTTTGGGGGAGGCGCGTCGCCACCCCCCTTCGACAGCCGCGCCTCCTTCATTGCCGCGACCTTCGCACTGAGAGGTGGCTCTTTTGGCGGGTTCCGCTCGGCGATGCGCTCCGCCACTGCCTCCGCGTTGAGGCCAGACATCATCAGGGGATCACTCTTCTTCTTCTTACCCCCCTCTGCCGCCGCAAGCCCCGACGAACCCTCTCCGATCCGCCGCGCAACCATGTCTGCTTCCCTTAACACCCTACCCCTCAGAATTACTGCACCGCGTCGACAAAGAGCTCGAGGTAGCGCCAGAACTTGTCCTGCGAGTGCAGCGAGAGGATCAGGTCCCGCCAAAATTGAAGGTCGGGCGTGCCGATGTCCGCTCCGTCGAGCAGCTCCTTCAGCGCAGCCCAGTCCCGGCACCGGATGACCGCCTCGTGCTTCTTCAGGCTCGTCGCGACGGCTGTGGCCTCGAGCTCCGACACTGACTTGTCCAACAATTTATTACGTCGAATTACGTCCTTCTCCGGCAAGAGCTCCGCCGCCCAAAGCTGCATGTTGCGCATTTTGAGGGCAAGGAAGGCCCCCGTCCTCATGTGAAAAGGAAGAAGACTGCCCCTGCTGTCACTGGAACAAGCAGAAAATGTTTCCAGGTGGCGTCTGGCTCTGGGGAGAAGTATTTCGGCGGCCGTAGCTCGCCGTCCTCTGTGAAAGCGGCGGCGGGCCAGCGCGCAAGGTAGGCGGCCGTTCCGACGAGCACGGCGCCCGTTATGCCCCGCTGGAGGGGCGTTCCCAACCCCAGTGCGACGAGAAGTTGCGTTGTGCTCAAATTGGCAGGGTCCAGCTCGGACATGCCTCGTTCGTACCCTCACTTTGCGCTTAGAATTACTTGTTTCTTCCTGCTTGCATGGTGTCGTCGGCGTGAGTTCCGTCGGAGGCTGTGTAAACCTGGGTGCGCGCAAATCCGGGACCTGCGACTTTGAGGGTGGTGCCAGCCTTGTCGATGTCTTGGTACATCGAGTTCGCCAATGTTCTTGTGCCGCGGCCGCCCGAGAGAGGAAGGTTGCTGCCATCGTCGAGAAACCACTGAGTGTCCCTGGCAGGCGCTGAGCCGAACTTTGCAGAGCTGAACGGCGCCCTGAGCTTCCCGTCGTCGTCTGCCCTGATGTCGTTCGACATCCTGAAGGCCCAGGGTGAGAGGAGGCCTGGCGCGTACTGGTCCTTCGGGGGGTTGTCCGTCTGGAGATGTGGCCCCGTGATCTTCTTCTGGTCGACGAGGTACTTGAAGTGAAGGTCGTCGAACGTGTTCATGCCCCACATGTCGATCATCTGGTTGCGCAGCGCGAACTCATAGTCGGTGTGCACCTGCTGCAGCCGCCGCTTAACGTAGTCGGGGTAGATCTCCATGAGCCACTTGAGGCTGCCTGGCTTGCGCGGGTCAACAAGCGAGCCGACGTAGGCGTCGAAGTCAGCCACCTCGCCCTTCTTTTTCATGTCCATCAGCATGTCGACCTCGCCCTCCGTGATGGGGTCGGTGCGCATGACGGCGCCCTTGTTGAGGTCTTTCTGCATCCCCGCCGCCCTGCGGATCTCGGCCCTCGCCTGGAACCGCTCGTCCGCCTCGGTGGGCACGTCGTACTTGACCGGGTAGGTCGGGCCGGCATAGTACGCTTGCCGATCGAGGATCTTCTGCGAATCAGTCGACGCGGTGCCGGTGGGTGCGCCCGCGTTCACAACAGCTGAGGGGTCTATCTCGTAGCCCGCAGTCGGCGCGACGTACCTCTGCCGATAGGACTGGGCGCGGGCGTAGTTCTCGTACGCAGTGCTCGTGCCGGTGTCCGGGGTCGAGCTGGCGCCTGGAGCACTGTTGTAGAGCCCCATGCCACTGGGGGCGCCAGTGCCATCGACCCGACTCAAACCACTCGCTCCGCCACCAGACATTGTTCACAGCCTTTTAGAAAGTGTGTTCACAGCCTACTTGGTGGGCAGGGCGGGGCGACGAGGAGTCGGAACCAGAACACCCCGTCCGCGGTGAACCTCATCTTGAGTTGGCGGAGCTGCTGCGCCCCGTTGCAATTCGCGAGCACCGCGCGGGCGAGCGGCGTGCTGTTGTGATAGTGGTCGCCCGGCGGCACCGCAGCGAAGTACCTCTCCCCTTGCGGCCACAGCGCCTCAGAGTCGATGCCCTCGATGTGCACTTTGACGAGATCCATGGGGGCGGCTGCAGTGACACACCCTTGCAGCACGAGCTGCTGCAGGTTTGGGTACCATGGCGGGATGTCCACCACTGTTGACGAAGCTTCCTTGCCCTCCACCACCAGGTCGAGCCAACTCGACATACTCAGAGTGGGGTGAGAAAAACTTCCAAACCCACTGACATGGAAGGAGCGCTCCATGCTCTCATGGCTCGCATTGTGGACCCTGCAGCTGATGCTTATCTTCAGCTGGGCGATGGTGGAGGTGACAAGCTGCCGCCCAATCCCGATGCCTGCCCTAACTGCGACTCTCGTGAGTATGTCTTCTCAAGCTCTGGCGAGGGCGCCCCCGGCGAGCGCGTCTGCGCGAGCTGCGGTGCAGCGCAGCCTGGCATCAACTGCTGGGAAACTCGCTACGGCAGGTCAGTCCCTGTCAAGGGCAGCAACTACAAGCGGATTCACCACTGGCATGAGCGCATCTCTCAGTTCATGCTCCATGACACTTCGATCTCTCCGGACCAGATGTTGGCTATTGGCCGACGCATTCTGGACGGCACGTTCACCCATGTCAACAAGGACTCTATCCGAGCGGTACTCCGATCTTTAGACCTGCAGGTCTACATTGAGAAGTGGATGCAGATTGCCTTCAACGTGCTCAGCCTGCCCACACCCGTCTTCAGCACGCACCTCATCTGGCGCATGGATGAGATCTTCATGAGCCTACAGGAGCCCTTCCTTGCGGTGAAGCCGCCGGGGCGCACGAACTTCCTAAACTACAACTACGTATTCTGTCGCATCTTCCAGCTGCTCGGCGTGCCAAAGTACAGCGCTTTCTTCCCGCTTATCAAGTCGCCGGCCAAAATGCGCGACCTCGAGGCGACGTGGGAGCGGATGTGCCGCGTGATGCACATCGAGTTCACTCCCCTGATAAAGGAACCGCCGCTTTCGGTACCACTGACCGAGCCCACGAAGCTGTTAGCCCGGCTAGAGAGACGATGCGCTGCCGCATCTCAGGCTGGACCTCATACAGAGCGTAGACAAACGGGGCTCCTGCCGTCGGATCGATCGACCCCGACTGCAGGCTCGAAACGACCGCCACCGCAATCCCGTTCAGACTTGCCTGCAGTGCGGTTTCAACGAGTTGGGTGGTCAAAGAGACGTCCTCGCTGAACGCAGGCATGATCCTCTCGATCCCCATACCTAACCCCACCCCAAGCATGGTGTTTAGCAGAGTCACTTGCACGGCCTCAGAGGCAGTAAGCAGAGACACCATTTCTAATTACTTACTTAAGAAAATGAGCGCGCCTCAGCCCAAGGAGCAAAAGGACGGGGGCGGCCAGCACACACTCGTGGCTGGCGGCGGGGGCGGCGCCAACTACGGCAAGCATGCAACGATGCCGGTGCTCGCGTCGGACATGTACGCGGAGGTGAACCTGCCAGACCTGCCCGAGTTCAACCCAGAGGACATTAAGATTGACGCAACCATAGTGGCGATCGGCAAGCGGCGCACTGGAAAGACGTGGGTCTTCCGCAACATAATGTACCTCATGAAGGAGAAAATCAACGCCGGGATCGTGATCAGCCAGACGGACGAGCTGAACAAGTTCTGGCGCCGCTACATCCCAAAGAAGTACATCTTCAAGCACTACGAGCCGGAGATCCTGCAGGCGGTGTTCGACCGGCAGAAGAAAATGATCGACGACGAGCTGCGCAAGCTCGAGCAGGAGGAGGGGGTGACGGACGTGGACGAGCGGCTGAAAATTGCCAAGGAGCGGTGCGCCTTCTTCATACTCCTCGACGACGTGATCTCGGACCAGCGCCTGAAGTACGACCCGGAGATGATGGAGCTGTTCGTGGCGGGGCGGCACTACGCGCTCTTCATTCTCTGCACTACCCAGTACGCCAAGGCCATCACGCCCACCATCCGTGGTAACACTGACTACGTGTTCATCATGAAAACCATGCAGCAGCGGCAGAGGGAGGCGCTGAAGGACGACTTCGGCGATTTCCTGACCAAGGACGCCTTCAACCAGATCTTGGACGCGTACACGGAGGACAACGAGACCCTCGTGGTCAACACCTGCCCCGAGTGCTTCGTCGACCCGATGGAGATGATGAGCTGGTGGAAGGCGGTGGACCCGGGCGAGTTTAAGATGGGGTCGGAGGACTACTGGGAGTCGTCCAAGCACGGGGACGACCAGGACGTCCCCCAGGGGGAGAGCATGATGTCTGGCAACGACCTCATGAACATGGACATGCTCATGCCCGGCTGGGCGAAGGCTATGATGTAGTTAGTCATTTCTTTTCTAACTGCTTGAGAAAATGCTCCAGTACAGCTCTAACAAGGGCAACCTCGCGCAGCTCGACGGGGGAGACAAGCCACTCACGGTCAGTGAGGGCGCCTTCATGACACAGGCGGGGGCGGTTCATCTACGCGGAAATGGGGGGCGGGCCAACATGAAGTGGAGCCCGCAGTGCTCGCAGCTGCACGCGCTCCAATTCTGGAACGACGGCAAGAAGCCCCTCGAGCGGGAGTGGATGTACCGCCCCGGCTAGCGGTAGACGATCGGTCCGTCCTCCTCGAACTGCGGGTCGTCGTTGAACTGGTCGGGCAGCTTGCGCTTGGTGGAGTAGGGCTTGGCGAGGCCTTGGGGGAGGATGGCGTCCATGAACTGCGGCACCTCCGTCTTGACGGCCAGGGCCGAGCGCTGGGCCACGACGCACACATCGTCGAAGCCCCACGAGATGCCGAAGCTGCCCGAGCCGAGCGTGTACACGCAGTTCGCGACGAGTGTGGCCATCACCACATCTCCCTTGCACACCTCTCCCTGCGGCAGCACCTTGCCAGTGCAGTCGCAGATGTTGATGGTCTTTCGGTACCTGACGCCGCCGTCGTACGGGTACACGCCCGAGCGGGCGGAGAAGAAGTGGTTCTGGAACTCGTTGGTCAGCTTGTCGTAGCGGGACTTCACGGCGCAGTTCTGCAGCATCTTCACCTCCGCACCGGAGAGGTTCTTCCTTCCCAGCAGCGCGGTCTGATGCTCCGTCACGAACGCGCAGAGGGCGGCATCGATGAGGTCGAGCTTGGTCTTGAACTCCAGGAAGGCAAGGTTCGGCTCTCCATCCTTGACTGGCAGGTCCCAGAGGTCCAGCTCGTACTTTGCGTCCTCCACTTTGCCACTCGCCGGCCCGAAGTTGGCGCCGAGGTTGCCGTCGCCGGTGCAGCGAGGGTACTGCGTGACCGCCGCGGGAGACACGATGCCGAGCGGCCCTCCTGCGTAGGACATCTTGACCCGCGGCCCTCCCTTGGCCCCCTTGTCCAGGTGGAAGGCCAGCTTGCCCACGTCGAAGTCCAGCCACTGCACGTAGGGGATCGAGAGCGACATGCCTCTGGGTGTTGGGTGTTGAGTGTTGGGTCGGGTGTTGAGTAATGTTCTGACACAAAACAAACATGTCAAAAAGAAAGCTTGCGCAGGCCACAGAGGGGTGGTTCCGGAACATACCCGGCATGTCAAATCCTTCAGCCGCTCGCGAGCCGCCCTGGCCAGTGGAGAAGGATGCACAAGGTAGGGTCCGCTTCCCAGCCAATTACGACCCGTGGGACGGTAATAAGTACGGACGCTGGAGGCGACGCATTGGGGAAGGTGAACAGGCTTACGTAACTATCACAGGTGCGGATGGAGTACAACGTAGGAGAGGTGGTGTCAACAATCTCGAGCAGCTTTTGGAGGCGAGGTGGGCGGGGGCAACCATGCAAGCAATGGGCAACAACTGGGTGGAAAACACCGGGGGTGCCATTGGTAGACTCACCAACGCGGGGGTTAGGAGGCTACAACAGCAGGAGTTTGCGGGGGGTGGTGATGCGTACAATAGGTTCAAGGATCGTGCTGTCAAGGCCACCCGCATTCAAGCCTTTTTCAAAGGAATTTTGGCGCGACTAGAGGCCGCACGACGGCGCGCCGCAGCCAGACTCTTTATACTGCGCTTCAACCCAGCAGGTTAGACACGCGGGTCCTCCCCCTCCGAGTACGAGCTTCCCTCCGTGTCGGAGGTGGTGGGTTGGGGCTCTTCAGCCTTCTCCTCCACCTGCACCTGCCTTGCCGCCTGCTCGTCCCAGGCCGTCTTGGGCGCAAACTTGAAGGCAGTGAGGGCGCGCCCATTCTTTCCGGTCCAAGGGCAGGGCACCTTGTACGCGTAGCGCCCGTTCGCTAGCTGCACGACGGGCGGGTCCTCGACCTCGAACGTCTTCTTGGTCGTGAGGCAGGTGAAGGTGACTGCTGGCATGGCGGCTCACTGTCCCTCTACTCCAGTGTCAGAAAAAGCATACCTGGACAACCCCCTTTACGAGATACCGGGCCGCGGAGCGCCCCTATGCGTCGGTGCGACCTGCGGCAACATCTTCCAATACGGCAGCGAGATGCCGCTCGTCTTCCAGGGCTGTAACGCGCGCACGCCTCTCACACCACCGCCGCTGCGACGAGCCGACGCTCTAGTGCCGCCGCCCGCGCGGACGGCAGGCGTTCGACTGCCATCTCCGCCGCCCGCATCCGAGCCAGCGCCGCAAGCTCCTTCCCATGTGGAGGAGGAATCTTCGCCGCCTGAGCAAGCTCCTGCGGCTGCTCCGCCGACGCCGAAGAAGTCGTCTCGAAAGAGGAAAGCTGCGCCGCAAGAGACGCCAGAAGGTCCGAGTACGTCGGCGTAGACGGAATGCCGCCAAGTGGTATGAAGCGCGTGCGGGTGACGATGGCTGGCTCCACAACGTAGCGGGCGAACACCGCCTCCCCGATGATTGTCCGCCCCGCGATGCCGGACGCCTTGGAGTTGACCTGCCCCTTGCCGGGCGAGAAGACGGAGATGGCCATGTCCCCGAGCTCGACGTACTCTGAGACGACGGAGCCAGTGTCCCACGAGTGGCCCTCCGGGTGGCGCAGCATGCACTCCCAGGCGTAGGAGCCGTCCACGACCGGCACCTCCCTGTTCGAGACATTGCCAGCCATGTCGACGTGCACGACGGACAGCGGCTTCGTCGGCCGCCAGAGCCGCTCAAGCCACTCCTCCGCGTTGAGATTGCCACCCATGTGCTTGAGCAGGGCGGAGGTGGGGAGGGCGGCCTGGGTGATGGTGTGGTGCGTCTCCTCCATGATGTAAGCAATCGCCCGCCTCCTGTCCTCGGCGTCGGCGAGGTCGGAGGCGTGCAAGAGCGCCGCCTCCCAGCAGCAGAAGTTGCCGCGCTTGCTCATCTTGGTGCCCTTCCAGTGGGGGAGGAAGGCGCCCCCGGTGCGCATCGGGAGGCCAGAGTAGTCGCAGGAGAAGTAGGCCACCTTGAAGGAGGCGCGCTGGAGCGTGTGGCGCACCATGTTCTGATGAGTGGGTGTTGAGTGTTGAGTAATGCCCAACCAGAGGGTTTACGCACGTTTAGGTGTCCGAACAAACGGGTCGCGTCCAATGGTCCGTCGGAACCGCGACGCGCGAGTGGTGGCCAATGTGGCGGATGTCTCCATTGGCAGCTCGGTGCAGGGGTCAGGCACCCACAACAGGAACTGGGTCCGCGCCCCGGCCGGCCACCCGATGGCGCTGGAGAAGCACCACGACGGCAGCATGGGCCGCCGCTTCCGCGAGTCCAACTTCTTCATCACCATCAACCCGAACCAGGGGGGTGGAGGGGAGCGCAACGCGCAGTGTGTCCGCCTGATGGAGGGTGTGCTCAAGGACCTCGGTACGACGCCCGCCCTGCGCACGTATATCGAGTTCGGCCCGAAGCGCAAGAAGGGCAAGTACGACAATGGAGACAAGATGAACCGCGCGGCCGAGACGTACCGCAACGACAAGTGGGAGGATGCCATCGTCCCTGGCTCGATCAAATTCGACGCCAGTGTGGAGACGGGGCCCAAGAAGAACCGCGTGCACGCGCACATCATGCTCGAGATCCAGCACTACTCGATGATCCAGGTCAACATCCCGCGCCTGCAGGCGCTCACCAAGCACCTCTGGAACGAGGCGTGCGAGCGCAACGGCTACGTGGGCCGGGACGAGGAGGTCCTCTCCGGCCCTCGCACCAAGCCAAATAAGATCGGCCACGGCTCAAACGCGCTGCCCTACGTCGACGCGCGGCTCATGCCGGCGCACAACTGGGTGGCAAACGTGAAGGAGTACATCCGCAAGGGTATGTCGAGCGTGGCGTCATAATTCTAAATCGTAGTGGAGTATGGGGCGGGGCATAGCGTCCCTCCCGTTCGGGTGGGGTCCCGTGACCCACAATGAGCCCGAGGAGCCAGATGAGTGGACAGAGTGGGGGACGGTTGATATTATTTACTATCAAAAGGTCAAGCAACACTGGTCAAAAAAAAACTGGAAGCCGGAACAGTACGGCGCCCCCTCGTACGAGGCGTGGGTGGACGCGACGGGGTTCGATGATGAATTTGTACACGGGGGAGATAAGTTCCAGAAGCTGCTGCACTTCCTGCTCGTGGCGCACGAGGGCGGAGGCTCCGTCCAAGACATCATGGCAGACGACCCCGATTACAAAACTGACTACGTGGCGGCGGTGATAGACCTTGTCGACGCGGGGAATGAAGGCGGTTGGCCAGCCGTGCTCCTGAGCAATCCTACGAAAGCCGAGACCAAACGCTGGGTCGCGGCCATGGAGAAAGAGCTCAAAACGCCCCTGCCCGCCGCTACGTCGCGCAACTCGGCGGTGGTGCGGTTTGACGGACCCGACCCGTGGAAAAAGGGCGGCCCGGTGCTCGTAAACAGCTCGATGGGCACGCGTAAGTGGGCGTGCTCCTCACACGTGCCATTCCGCACCGTCCCCGACAAGTTTGGCCCCCCGTGGGATGGGGAAGGGGCACTGAGTTCAACTGACACCTCCGTGGCGGCGTGGAACAGCGCCGACACGCACCAGAACGGGCACGTGAACAACCTCACCTATGTCCCCTGGAGCAAGATTGCCTTTATAAATGCAGCTGGCATCGCATCTCGCGGGGCGAACGGTCTGAAGAACCAGTCAGGAGTGAACGCCGTGGCGGAGAGCCAGAAGAAGGGGAAGGAGAACTGCTACTACATGCCCAGTGACAAAAAGCTGGGGACGCAGCCCTACCCGCACACGGGGGCCCCCTGCATCCCGATAGACATGCGCCTCTGCTCCTTCTTTGGCCTGTACTACTACCCTGGCTGTGAGGACTCGCGCGGGCTCCCCAACCCCCGCTACTTTGCGAATGCGGCTGGAACGAAGCTAATCGTGCAGGAGCCGTGCAACAGTCACGCGCATGCGGCGGTCGAGCTCTTCTCCAAGCACGTGCAAAACTTCATCACGGCTTCCCAGCAACCCCAGCAACAGGGACGCGGACGGGGAGGACGGGGTCGGGGTCGGGGTCGGGGTCGGGGTCGGGGACGGGCAGGACAGGACACAGACACAAAGCTGTACAATTTGTACAAGGAATTCTACGGAAAAGATTACGACGACTCTCTCCAGGGCCTCAATGGGGCAAGCTTAAATCCAGTCGCGGCCACTCAGCAGGCTCTCGTCGAGCAGTTCGAGGCGGGAAAGTGCTACCTGGGCCCCTACTGGGACCACGGCACTGAGGGGCAGGACCGGTTCGGTGGGATAGAGCTGCCAGCATTCGACAGAGCGCAGCTCACGCCGCGGGGGCTGCTGTGGGGCAACATGTGGTCCGACACGTCAGACGAGCAGTCGGACTTCAAGAAGACCATGCTCACCTTCACGTGGACGGGGTCACAGAACACTGAGGGCAAGCTGATCCTCGAACATTTTAGGCCGGACAGTAACGACCTCTGGCAGCCCTTCCGGTTCGCCCCCAACGGGGTTAAAAACCCGACGGTTCGGGGGAATGGCTACCTCTCCGGAATTGAACCAGCTCACTCCGGGAAGGGCCCGCAGCCGTGGCACATCTGCAAGCGGCTTCACAACACCTTTGGTGGCGTGTTCCACTACGAGAGATGGCAGTACGGAGGGAAGGAGGGCCACCTCCACTTCGGGTTCCGCGGAGTGCTGCACAAAACGCAGCCGCGCCACCTGAAATGGCCGACGGTCAGGCCCGGCATGGACCTCGACGTCCCGGCTAGGATGCTGCTGCACCGCCCCGATGAGCCACCGGCCTTCTGGACGTCGCAGAAGAACCCGGAGCCGCTGCCCATACAGGAAAGGAACGTGGTCGACCTCGAAATACTGTTCGACTTTGGTGACAACAAGGCTGGCAAGCGAAAAGTGACGAGCAGCGGAGCGGGGCCTTCGAACGCGCCCGCGTATGTAAGCGAGGATGGCCAGTCGAGCGACGAGGGTGATTTTGACGGAGACGAGCTGGTTAACGCGGGCATCGAGGTGGATGAGGAGGAGGACCAAACTGTCGAGGAGGAGCGGGGCGACGGAGAGGAGCGAGTCGAGCTGCAGGACGACGGGGTGGGCAGGGGGGAGCTGGCCGACCCTAACAACGACGAGGAGTTTGCCGGGACAAAAGAAAGGGGCCAGCCCGAGAAGCAGCTGTTCCCAGTGTGGACGGATGATCCAGTGTCGCTGCGCGAGCTCTACCCCGACCCGGTGTCTGACGGCGGTTGGTACGGAGAACTGGACACGGATGTGTGGAATCGGAGCATCTTTGATAAAGATAAAGGCTCCAAACGCCTGCTGCGGCGGATCGTGATGACGTGGCTATACTGGGGTCTAGAGTCGGACGAGAACAAAGGCGTCACAATGAAGGTGCGCGGCTGCAAACTCGAACTAAAGCACGTGGCCGATGCAATGAACAGCGGGCTGTGGATCAAGAAGGCGAAGGGTGGGTTCGAGGACTCCACGAATCACAATACACACTACGCGAAGGACGGCCACCTCCATGTGTGTAAGCCGGTGGCGAATTTCGACCCCCTCAGTGCTAAGATTGCCAAAGGCTGGAAGCTCGCGAAAATGCTCGACGCTGCAAAGTTGGAGTGGATCACGCACAGCAAGGATGAACCGGCCACCTCGACCGACCTGGCAGCGCAGCGTCAGTTCGGCGAGGCGCTCGACGCGGGACAGGCGGAGTGGAGCGCGGCACTAGATGCGGCAGTAGAATTGGTACAGCCGAGAGGGGAGTTTACCGTCGGGGACTGGGTGCAGTCGCCGTGGCATTACAACCACCTCGGCTTTCACGAGACCGAGTCCCTTTTTTCGTCGGGGGAGCGCTTCCGACAGGGCTGCAAGCGGTGCTGCCGGCCCTTCTACGAGCGGCAGTGGATCCTCTACCCGCCGGACGTGTGGAGCACTAAGAACGGGAAGAGCGTGAAGGAGGCCAAGGCAACCTACCACCAGCGGTGGTGGTACGCGCGCGCTGACCCGCCGAGGTACCCGGACAACTGGATTGCGCCCCTCAAACTGGACGATCTGTTCAACGAGGCGTGGGGCGAGGCGCTAGATCCGGAGGACGAAAGCAAGTGGGAGGATGCGATGGACGTCCCTGCTGGCGTCGAACCTAGCAGGTCAGCCCCCAAGTGGACGAGGACAACTCAAAAGAAGAAACCGCACAAGGTGAAGGAACGCGATCAACAGAGGTTTGTGGCTGCGAGGCAAGCCCAGTACATCGACAATCTCGGAGTGCGCAACGAAGATGAGGGGTACAAGGACCCCGAGCTCGCGAAACACTTCAAAGTGGTTTGGGACAACAACCTGACTGCAACGGGCACCGGCGCGCTCATTCCGGCCACTGTTGCGCTCGACCAACTCAAGTACGAGGCCTTGGAGGGGCTGGACATGGACAAGCAGCCTGCTGGGGGCACAGTGACCTACCGCGCGTACTGGAACGAGGGCTACACTGACGGTTCGCAGATCGCGATCAGGCAGGGCCGGCTCGGCGGGGGGCGGGCCGTCCGCTTTGGCATGGACGGCTACCGCCTCGAGCGGTACAACAAGTACAGCAACGTGTGTCAGGACTGCAAGGCTGTCCTCGCCACGCGGAAGCGGTGGGCGCCGTCCCTCCCGCGCCCAGTGAGGGGGGGCGTGCTCGGAATGGACGCTTCGGAGAAGGAGCACAGCTCGGCGCTCGAGCGGGCGGTGGAGCGGATGAAGCGCGCGGCCGCGGCGAAGAAGGCTAAGCAGCCCGAGCAGACACACGAGCCTCACGGCTGGACGACCGGGGCGCCGGTGCGGGACTTCGAGGAGTTCCAGAAGGGGCCGCTCACCTCGAACAAGTACGCCCGCTCGGGTGGCCCGACAGTCGTCACACAGGACCTCACCGAGGCGCTCGGCCGGCTCACCGTGATCAAGGACAAAGCTGGCGACGTGACGCTCGCGCTGAAGGCAGTGCGGCGGGTGCTCGGCATGCCGTCGGACGAGCCGCCCTGGACGGATCTCGACCCGCTCGAGCAGGGGGCGCGCAGGTCCGCCTTCAGGAAGGCGCTGGAGGAGATGCGCCGCTTCCTGGAGAACAAAGAGCAGCTGCTCATCAACGGGCCGAGCCGCACCTCTGCCGTCGACCCGGAGGAGACGCGCCTCGAGCTAAGGGACGAGCCGCCCTACGTGTGGTACGAGAAGGGCGCGGCGACGGTGGCAGACGGGCACGGCCGTCTAACTAACACCGCGGAAGAAGAGTGGCGCGGCAGCTTGGTTGTCTTCGAGCGGTTCGAGTACTCGCCGCGGCAGAAGAAGCTGGCCTACGACGCCATCAAGGCGGGGTCCGACGAGAGCGTGTGGAAGGACGTCATGCAGGGAGTCCGGCGCCGGCTGCACAAGCCTGACGAGGAGGACGGGGACGCGGAGGTGTGGCAGCTGGACGCGGAGGACGGGGAGGACGACGACGTCCCGTGGCAGGACAGGAGAGACAACTGGGTCAGAGTGATGGTGAAGACGACCGACGGGGGGACGGTGCCCCTCGTCTCCGGGTGGAAGGGGGACCGCCTCGTCGCGCTCACACGGGACACTAATTTTGGGCCTGAGACTAATCCTGAGGAAAATGTAATGGGGGGTGAGAGGTGGCCGCGGGGAAAATTCAGGGAATTCGTGCCTCAGATGAAGAACAAACGCACGGCTAGGATCCCGCGGCCGTGGAGGCAGGAGCGGATCCGGCACCAGTCCCGGTTCTGGATAACGTACGTCCTCCACCGGCCGTGCAGGCTCGTTCGGGAGGGTGAGGACAGGGATGACGCGCCGGGCCAGGGAGAGGGCTCCGAGGCGGAGGCGGTGATGAAGCAGATGGGGAGGGCGGTGCATTACCTCTTCTCGAACGAGGACCTTCTCGCCTCGATGTGCGTCTTTGGGAAGGCGCTGAGGGAGGCGCCCAGGGAGCGGCAGGACCTCATCGGCAAGTACCAGTGGGAGGTGCTCGTGGGCACGAAGAAGGAGGAGAAGCTGGTGCGCTTCTACGGGCACAGCTCGATCAGGCCGCCGATGAACTCGTACCTGGACGACGACTACTTCTCGCACATCCAGAACGTGGAGTGCGACTGCGGGGTGGAGGTCGGCCCGCAGCGGCACCACCCGCACTTCCACATGCTGCTCACCTTCGACCACTTCACGTACCTCCACTTCGATTACAAGCTCATGAGCAGCTACCTCGAGCTGATGTTTAAGGGCGTCGACCCCGACCCCGAGAGGTACGGGTGGGAGCAGCGGTTCGAACTCCGCACCGTGCCAGGGGGGGAGCTCTTTTACACTGACAACGAACGACCCTACGTACACTTCAAGCTCGCTCCAAGCGACAACTACTCACAGATTATAGCGGGGTACATTCGTAAGGACGCGGCCACGGTACTCAAGCTCGGGGGCGACGCGGACGGGCGGCACGCCATCCAGGCCCGCGCGGACATGGGCCTCTGACTCACAGCGCCATGAGCTCCTCGAGGTCGGACGCGTCGATGTCCATGCCCACCGCCGCCTCGTCCATGTCAAAAAAGTCGTCCTCGAAAACCTATAGACAGGGGGGAGCGGGGTTAGTTATAGTGTCGTGGAGCTATGTGTCGTATGTTGGTGCGGCGCGACCTCCATTCCGGAGGCGTTGGCCCGCGCCGACCCCTGACCGCCGCCCTGGGTTTCGATCCGGAGACCCCCAGTTGGTGGGTCGACGCGCGCGCGCCGCGTGCCATGCTCGGACTGCTCGTCGTCCTCGGGCCGCTCCCGCTCGAGGCGGGGGGTGAAGAAGACAGCGTCGTCGAAAATCCGTATCGCCTCGTCGCGCTGCTCGCCGCGGTGCGCGGCCAGCACTCCGATCAGGTGGCGGGGCAGGTTCTCCGGGTTGAGGCGGTGGTTGGCGGCGTGCTCGATCTCGAAGAGCCACTGCGGGCTGAAGGAGCCGTAGCCGTCCCACGTCCCGTCCTTGAGCGACTCGTAGAATTTTTCGAACCCGGTCGGCGCGAGGGAGCGCTGGTCGGCCTCGGACCCCTCGTCCCCCTCGTTGCGCAGCGCGCCAAGCTTGTCCAGGTACTCGCGCCGAATCCAAACGCAGCCGCACTGTTTGGTGGCGTAGCCGTCGCCCTCGAGCACGGGCCGCCGCTCGTGCGTCTCCGGGTCCTGGTGGTAGGTCTGCCCCTGCGCGCAGTCCAGGAAGCGAGCCCTGCGGTTCACCAACACGTTGCCCGGCTCCTTCTTGGCGAGCTGGCCGAGCTGGAGGCTGATCTGCCGCTGCTGGTAGGGGCCGCCCCCTGCGCGCGTCTTGTTGAGCACGGCCACAACGGAAGGCGTGTTGATGCACACCCACGGCTCGGTGAAGCCCTGCGACAAGCCAGCCGAGCGCTGCCACTCCTCGAGGAGGCAGTTGTGCACATGGATCGTGACGTCAGACGACTTGCAGAGGTCAGGGTTGCCGGACACCCACGCATAGAGGTCGCAGAGGAAGTTCTGGACCGGCGTGGCGGCGGTCTTCTCGGCGATGGCGGCCTCTCCGCCGCAGAGCACCTCGTCCACGAGGAAGCGGAGCACCGAGTCGACCCTCCAGAGCTGGTCCGCGGCGTAGAGAAGGCAGAGAGCGGTGCCGATGAGCGGGCACTTGTCCTTGATCGACCGGTCGGTGGTCTTGCCTGCCACCGAGAGGAGGTAGGACTGGAGCTCGTTCAGAGTGACGAGGTCGAGTTTGAGGCTGGCGAGGTCGGGCGCGAGGCAGGCTAGCACGGGGCGCATGTCGGACCACCAGTCGAGCGTCGGGGTGCCGGCCGGCTTCTCTATCTCTGCAAAGGGCAGGCAGCACGTCTTGTTGCGCAGCGCGGGGTCCGAGAAGTCGAGCGGCACGTTTGACTAATTCCGAGGGGGAGGGTAGAGAGGGGTGAGCGATGCGGCCCCGTTGCCTCGATCGGCCGAAGCGCTCTCCCGGCTACCGCACGACGAACACTAACCGAGCCGAGGTGGAGGCTCTGAGGGCGCAGCTGAACGCTACTAAGTGCTACGAGTGGCAGAAGGCCAACATGCTGATTGCGGACATCGCAAGGCTGCTGGGCCACAATACCGCGCCGATGGGGGGGCAGATCACCGCGCGTGCGTGTCGGTACTGTCACTACTACGGGCACACCCGCCAGCACTGCAAGAGGCTGGCGGAGGATACGATGCGTAAGATGGAGTCTGAGCTGGCTGCAGACAGGCGCTACCTCGCCCAGCTGGGCCCGGCGGCCACCAAGGAGCAGCTGGCTCTCGTGAAGTGGGAGTGGGATCGGTACGGCGCTGTCTCCGACGTGTGCTCTGGGTGTGCGGAGGAGCGGGCATGCATGGAGTGCGAGGCGTGTCTAGATTGGGGCCGGGTGCAGGCGGAGTGGGAGGCGGCGAATCCCGCACCGAGACAAGCAGCGCAGAGTGCGGCCTGAAGGAGGTGAGCATGTTGGACCGCTCGGAGCGCGCGGCGAGCATCCTCGAGGCCGTCTCCATGCGCTCGTCGTCCTTCTTCGGCTTGAAGTCGTCCACCACAAGGCAGAGGTCGGCCCGCGCGGCGAGAGCCTGGGCCAGCTTGGGCTCGGTGATGCTCGAGCCGGCGAGGAGCGCGGACTGTACGCCTGTCAAAGACTTGACGATGTCTGAGGAGGTAGTCTTGCCCGTGTCGGGCCCGCCGTAGGCGTAGCAGAGCGGCCACGAGCCGAGCACCTCTTGGTAGTGGCAGTAGTGGAAGCCGGCCACCCCGTAAGCCATAGAGAGCCAAGCCGGCACAAAGTTGGAGCCGAACACCGTCTCCCAGTTGTCGCTCATCAGCCGGAAGCAGGCGTGTCGCCCCTCCGCCAACGGCACATGCAGGAGCGTCGGGTAGTCGCCGACCCCAAGCCCGAGCTCCTTCTTGAAGTACGGCTCGTCGAGGTAGAGCCCGGACTCGGAGAGGGGGACGGGCGCAGAGCCGTCGGCAGGCAGCACGCAGTCCGAGTAGAGGCGCGACCCGTTGGGCTGAGTGCCGAAGCGGAGCGGCGCCGTGCGCGAGGGCGGCGTGGGCAGGGAGAGGACGAGGTCCGTCAGCGTGCCGACAGTCAGCTTGGAGGAGACGCCGAGCCCCGAGTCGACAGAGGTAAACTTGTCAGAGATGGAGCGCCCTGCCAACTTGTCGAGGCAGATCGGGACGGGGACCGTGGTGCCGTCCTGCTTGAGGCAGTTGAGCACCCGCGTGAGCGTCGGCTCCTCGTCGCCGCCGGCCGCCTCGCGAACCATCGTGCACTCCAGGCCGGTGATCTGGAAGTCGGACATCTTGTGCCAGTGCTTGCCGCGCAGTACGTAGTGTCCGAACGCGTCCGGCGTGTGGTCGAGTTTGAACTGCGCCGTGGCGCACTCCTCCTCGGAGGGCTCGTTGCCCGCCGCCGCGGACGCGCTGTCGGCAGCGCCGCCGGGCCAGCCCGTCGCGAGGAAGGGCTTGGTGAGGTCCGTGACGACACCCCTCGCGTGCTTCCAGCCGCTCTCCGTGACGTCCACCGAGTAGAGAGTGCCATTGTGCAGCGGGCCGATCATCAGGTCGAGCACCTCGGAGCGGTTCGAGACCTTGAGCGCGTCTGCGTACGCGGCCTGCGCGGTCGCCGCCTTCATCTCGATGTACCACCGCTCGGCGGGGTCAGGGCACAGGTCGGAGGGCACCAGGAAGCGGACCAGAGTGCGCATCTTGCAGGCCTCCGGCAGGAGCTCCCAGCGCAGGCAGGCCGGCCCCTCGGAAGGCGGCCCACCGAAGAGAGGGTTGCCTGTTGTCGACGTCGCACCCGTCGGCCACCACGCGTTGGGCACCGACTGCTTCACGTCGGCAGGCGGGTCGGAGAGGGGATTGAGCCAGCCGCAGCACACATGCAGGCCCTCCACCGGGAGCCGGTTCTCGTACGCCTCCTCCAGCACCTTGCGGATCACCTCGATGCCGTCGCCGCTGTACAGCGGCAAAGCGAATGAGCCGCCAGAGTGGGCCGAGGCGAGGAGGCTCTTGACGTGCCGCTCAAACCATGGCTCCTCATGCCTCCCTCCGGCGGCCGGGTAGTGCCAGCCCAGCGTGAGCTGCCTCGCCTTGCTCAGGGCGAACAAGCCACCGTCGGCGGTGGACAGGACGTTGAGCGGCGCAGGCGCCACCTTGCCGTGGGTCGAGCGCTGGCCGGAGCCCGGCTGGCGAGACGGACCCATGCCCTGAGCACAGTGGGCGGGGCAGGGTGGGCCAGTGCGCGCAGGGCCAGGGCTGGCAGGGCGTCGAGGGTCGAGCCTGGGTTGGACTGGTCGACCCGGAATTTGCCGCGAACTGGCCCTAGAAAGAAAGGACTGAAGAATCGAGATAAATGTGTGTCTATATAGAAAAACTCAACATTCAACACTCAACATAATGTTATTTCTTTTTTCATACTGGTTATGTTGAGTGTTCGATGTTGCAATGTTGCTATAGTACACATTTATCTCGATTCTTCTGTCCCTTCCTTCCCCCAGTGTTGAGTGTCGGTTTCTTCTTCTTCTTCTTCTTCTTTTTTTAAAGAGAGAGAGAGAGAGAGAGTATAGTATAGGCCAACAGTCAACCCAAAAAGAAGAAAAACACGCATCACGCATTGCATCACAGTAACCGACGCATCAAATAACCGACGCGCTGAGTCACAGACCAATGTCCGACCTCCCAGGGGAAATCCGCAAGCTGCTCTCCAGCGAGGTGCTGCACGAGTGGGCGGTGGACAGGGCCAGGCTGCGCCGCACTGCCCAGGCTCTCCGGGCGGACAACACCCGCACCCGGAAGGCACTCAAGAAGCTCATGATCTGGCTGCATGAAAACTACGCCGACGCCGACAAGCTTTTCAAGCTGACCGGCGTCGACGCTGTCTCCAAGCTCTTCATCATCTGGGAGGACGAGACGGAGCGCCAGGTGCTGTACCTCACCCACCAAAAGGATGCGCAGCTCGACTGGCTTGACCCGCACACCCGCTTCCCTCTTTGCGCGGGTGAGGCGGCTGCGCTGGAATCGCCCCCCCCCATCCACCGACGTGCTGAGCGCGTGCCCCGGCGGCCCGTGAACTGGGGCCCCTACTCTGCGGCGCGCCGCCTCGCTAAGCAGTCCGGCCCCTACAACCCTTTCGCAGCGGAGGCCGCACTCGAGGCGACGGTCAATGTCGACGAGGCCAGCCTGTACGAGCAGCCGTCTCAGGCCGAGTCGATTGGCATCGCGGCCCTCACCTCCATGCGGATGGCGCCCCCCGTCATCCTGGGCTCCGCGGTGTGGAACTCCAAGCCACGGGTCGCCGAGCCAGGTTGCTCCTCCTGGTCCGAGGCGTAGCCCGGCGTTCGGTCGAGGCCTCTCCGTCTCAAGGCGTGTGCGCTGCCGACAGCGCGTGCGTGGCGGATCGAGCGCCCACCGTGTGTAGTTTTTTCCGGTGTACACTTGGGATGAAGGCAACAGTGAATGTGGTGGCCGATGCACTCTCCCAACCCCCCATCCCGGATGGAGCCCCTCCTCCCGCGAGGCAGGACGAACTACGGCTCGAACCCGAGGTCGAGCTTCCCCCTGTCAACGCCACCCCCGCCGCCTCCGAGCCACCCCGACCGCTGGACAAGCCGGGCTGCGACTGCAGCCTCCCCTCAGCCTCAGAGTGCCTCACTGCAGCCCTCCTGGGAGTGGCCGTTGGCTGCCTTGCGGCATACCTGCTCGGGCCTCGCCGCGGCGTGGCGATGAGCGCCGCGTGCGCGGCGTGCCCAGCGCCCTACCGCCAGCTGAGCATCGGCGAGATCTCGGCCTCCTCCGGCGCTTAATTCCAAGCGGCCGGTAGGATGCCGTTCACAAACGAGTTCTGCGTGACGATCCGCACCGGGGTGCTCGACCCGCCCCGGCTCGTGCAGACTATTGAGCGACTGTCGGCGACGTGTAAAGCCGCGTTTGCAGACGTCTCGGGACTGGAAACGACGTTCACCGGCGGCTACCCGGTGGAGAGCTGCCACACTGAGGTGGACGTCACTGTGCTGGCAGAGCCCGCCTCCCGGCCAGCTGGAGTGACGGCGATCTGTGTCATGGCGTTTAAACACGACGGTTCGCCGATACAATTGAAAGTGGACGCTCTACGGGAGCACGTGCGCCAGACATGGACAAAATGTACAGACACGCTCCCCCCTCCGCTGAGGGTGACGAAACGCGTGCTCTAAAGGGGCAGATAGGTGTGCGAAGACCACTGCATGCGGGCCGCCCGGTCAGTCGCAAAGTTGCCCACGGGGCGGAGACCGGAGACTCGAATAGGAGAAGAGGCCCAGACAATCCCGTGCCGACGGATGAACGATTCCCAGCACGTATCGCCCCGCGTCGAGTCAACGATGCCCGCGTAGTCCGTGTCCGTGAGCATGTGAGAGAATTTGCGCATGAAAGAGAGCCAACGGCCCTCGCGAGGGTATCCCCGCCCGCGCCACGAAGGTTGCGGCGTGAGGACTGCCCAGTAGCCGTAGATGCCGTTCACCCAATCCGGTGGCTGAAACAGCTCCCTACGGGGGGACAAAGGTGGCCGCCACGTCGTGCAGCCAATCGACAATGTGTGGGTCCCAGTCCACGTTCAGTTCCGAGAACACACGTGGCCACAACCGCCGAGTAATGCGCATACTGTGTTCGAGGCGGCGTATGGTGGTGTACGTGTAGTACGACCCGTACCTTGGAGGTCCGAAGAGCCCGCGCTCCGAGAGGCTGACGTGGCCGGCGGAGAGCAATGCAAGCGCTAGGTCGGGGCCGAGGAAGGGCTCGTCCGACTCCTCGGGGCACGCGAAGGAGAGCACGTACATTGTGCGGAGGAAGTGTGCCGGGTCGATATGGTCTCCGTACTGCAGCGCGGGCACTCCCTTGTTGAGCAGCCCGAGGACGTAGCCGCGGTCGACACGCTTGCGCTGGATCACCGCTGGCGGCACATACTTGTAGTGGAGGCCGCGGAGGTATGCCACGTCGAGGTTTTCCCCCATCCAGCTGGAGGGCACTGGGTCTGGGAGGGCCGCACAGGTACGCGACCAGAAGGGCTCCTCGACGGGGTGGTCGACAATCATGCAGACGGGCCCGTCGTATTCGACAACCTTGTTGGAGTCGAGCCAGCAGCCGGAGGCACCGTACTCAGAGCTGATGGAGGTCTCCTTGGCACACTCCTCAGTCAGCGCTCCGTGGCCCTCCGCCGAGAGCCGGTCCTCGAGGGCAGAGAAGAGGCGAGCCTTCCAGGCCTCCATTCCCCCCAGAGTGGACGGGTGGTGAGGTTTGATTGATATGAATAAGTTTGAAATCTCCGGATACGGAGATTAGTTTTATGCAAATCTCCAGGCTTCTTTTAGATTCATTTCTGCACCCCTCAAAGTTGGACGGATGGCAGCCCAAGAGGCAGACTTGAAGGAACTGCGCTGCCCCACCCCCCCCCGCCGCGAGGGGAAGGCGCACTTCAAGCCAGTCCCCGCGCCGGACGACACTCCCCCCGGTACCAAGCCCAAGTGCCGCTGGGAGGAGAGCGAGTACCTCGTGGCAACCGAGACGGGCGAAGTCAAGCCCCTGCAGATCACCATCCCCTTCGTAGACGACAAGCATGTGGATTGGTGTATCAAAATAGCCAAGGAAAAGACGGGCTCCTTCAATGAGGTGGGCGTGGCCAAGTCGCTCCGACGTCTCAGCTGGGTAGTCAAATACGCATTCGATGAGGACGTGAAGCTCATCCGTGGCGAAGCTTTTAGCGCAGGCCGGAACCTCGGGTACAGCCAGGGGTACCACGACGCTCTGACACGGCACGGAATCCACGAGCCGTCCGTCGACGAGATCTGGGACGACTTCCAAGAGGCGCTCGGCGCGCAGTGGCCGTCAGCCGAGAGTGTCCTCGAGGCATTTTCGGACTTCGCGGCCGAGGCCGAGTGAATTTGTTCCAAGACACGTGCAGAAATGTACGAGGGGTTGCTGCTCGCTCTATACTTCTTAGTCTGTGTATACTTGGCTGTGGAGATAGCGAACCGTGTGTTCTGTGGGTGGGGGAGAGAGGCCCGTGCCTACGCGCGTGCGCGTCGGACACAGGCGGCTAATTCTCAATCGGAACCCTGAGCCGGGCCCTCCTCGACATACCAGAGAGCCTCCTGCTTCGCCATCCGCTCCTCGAACTCCCCGTTCCGCACGTAGAGCCATTTTACCTACAGGCGTGCGCGGCTTCTCAATCGGACTTCTCCCCTACGCGCGTGCGCGGCGTGTACAGACACCTACTCCCGAAACTCAGCCTTGACCGCGCGGGGGCGGAGGGGGAAGGTGGCCTTCTGGAGATCCGTCACATCGCTCTCCATCTTCGCGAGGCGGGCCTTGAGCTCCTCGTTCTCCTTGATCAGCGCGCGGACCGTTGGGTGCAGCCCCGCCTCGTCGTCGGCAACCCGCTTGACGGTCGCCGACAGCTTGTTGATGATAGCCCACACCTCTTCGAGGCTCGCGAACCGGGATTCGAACCGAGAGTTGAGGCCGCGGACATAGGCCCCGAAGTCCTTGACCGTCATGTACTTGAATTGGTCGAACCACTCAGTCATGTACTTGAATACCTTTTACAGCGCGCACGCGCGGGTGAGGCAGCGCGCGGCGCGGGGCGCGGGGCACGGGGCGGGGCGGCACGCGCCTCGCTGCGCCAGTCGGGGGGCGGGGGGACGCCGCCCGAGGGCACTTGCTGCCCCTCGAGGATCATCGGCTCGCCGGCCGGCGAGCCCTCGTCGACGTGAGGCGATGCCGCCTCCATCGAGGCGATCACGGCGGCCTCAACCTGCTTGCGCTCCGTGAACTCGAAGCCCCCGTGGCGAGTCTTTGTTCCGATCGGGCCGCCACGCGTGTAGTAAGGGTCATCGATGCGGAGCTTGGAGTGAACCTTGCACATCCTGCGGCGACAACGCAGTCGAGTCGAGTCAGTGGCGCATTGTGGAGCGTCGATGAGGCGGCGCGGTGCGGGGCCCGCGAGCTGCGGGCAGCCGGGGGAGAGTGTTTCGTGGCGGCACGGCCCGGAGCTCGCGGCTCAGAGCGCCCCGGAGAGGCGCGCGGCTCGCATGCTGCAGTGCGGGAGGCGGCCCGGATAAACCTGTCTGCAACTGGGCGCATAGCGCAAAAAAGAATACCACAGTGGAGTATGGGATGGCGTGCAATCAGACTGCTATCATTGATTGCGCCCGAGCTGAGACCTGAATAAATTTGGATTGCGATTT
>Ga0114919_10000902_pt1 | contig 23758 bp, 10 predicted proteins | sample BlataG_FD_88682 | JGI IMG/M metagenome (GOLD analysis project Ga0114919, IMG submission 88682) | Deep subsurface microbial communities from Black Sea to uncover new lineages of life (NeLLi) - Black_00105 metaG | ecosystem: Environmental > Aquatic > Marine > Oceanic > Sediment | place: Atlantic... | reverse complement strand
GGGGGGGGGGGGGGGGTAGAGATTTGAGGAAAGGGAGTGCCTCTTGTTGATGTGTAAGGAGGAAGCCTCCAACGTGGCGAGCTGTCGGTCGGGCAGTCTTGACTGGGGGCGCTGAGCTCCAGTTTATTTAGTAAATTTTGCCGGAAATGCGCTGGAAAATATAGCATTGAGAGCATTGAGGTATCATTGAAGTTAGAAATCGTCACAGTTCAGGGCTCAGAGGTGTTTAAGACGGACAATCATTTCAACATTCTTCAAGCTTGAAGCGTGGCCCTGCTTAAAGACCCCATCGCAGAAGATTGGCCTTGTACAGAGTCACTTGTATTGGTATGAGGTACGTAAATTGGGGGTAAACGGATAATGGGTATCAGTGTTTATTTATTGCTAATATGGAGATGCAATGGCTACAGCACAGGAACCATGTCTTTTCTCATTGGGACATTCTAAACAGCTTAATACATGTTTAGATGTATGGTATATATGATAGATGCAATGTACATGTAAAATAAGCATAATAGTCCTGTAATATTGCACTCACAAGTAATAGCAGCTTTCAAAAAGGGAATAGCTATTCCCTTTGAAATTATAGTAGCTTTTAGAAAGCCCTAATACATACTCCGACAAGCCACCTTTTGCAAATAGCGGCTTTCCAATGTATGAAGACGCTTTTGCATTTTCCTCATGGTTAAGGGGCTTTCAGGAGGCCGCTCCACACCCGCTCCGAGTGTGGCCACTCCCTCTCTCAGTGCCTCACAGTAGGCCTCTCTTCCCAGTTGAACAGAGCTTGGGAAGAGAGGCCTCCTGTGAGTCGCCAAGAGAAAGAAAACCAATTCTGCCCATAAGGAGTACTATTGAGCCATATATGCAAATAATCTGAGGAAGCAAACCTCCAGGGAATTTCAATTTCAAGTTATCAATTTAAAAAAAAACTTTTCCAAGACATGGGGATCACAAAGTTTGTGATGTTTTGTGTTGCTTGCAAGAAGAAGAAGAATACTCTTAAGATTTTCGCGTAAATGATAATAAATTGTAAGTTACAGTAGAATAAGTGTGAATACAAATGAGCATTACCTCATGAGCAAGATAATCTGAGGGTCGAGGGTTCGAGCCCCTCGTTGGGTGGTTTAAAACAACCAAAACATTCCACACAGTTGTTGGTGCTTGGCCCGGCTAGCTCAGTTTAGGTAGAGCATCAGACTCTTAGCTTCTTTTTTTCCTGGACTAGATGCAGAGTTATTTCCGGCGATTCAATTGACTTTTTCACCCTGCTAAGTAAAACAGCCTTCAAATCAGTTGCAATCGGATCGCATATGAGGGCTATTTATGTGGTTATTCTCAATGTATATTGAGAATAGAAAGTTGAAGATTTGGAGACATGAAACCCACACAACACACTCTGTCTCCTGCTTGGGATGCGAGAAATTTAAGTATGTTGAGAATAGAATGTGGAAGATGTGGAGACATGAGACAGACCCACACAACGCACTCCTGCTCGGAGCCGACGGTGGAGTGAAATGCCTGCAAAGACAATAAAAACATGGATGCAAATCTATATTTCTTCGGATTCCCTGATTATAAAGTGATTGAAGCTTTTGACTTACAGGTTTAGTGGGAATTTTGTTACGTTAATTCGAAAGAACTGGATTATAAAAAAAGTCATGCATAGTAATATTGAGAAAAGGAGGAGAAGCCAGTCATCTCTGGCTGAACCCTTTGATAAGATTCAGCAGGCTTTATTGTCTATACACGGTCAATTAACTTTCAAAAAGCGACAGCAACTAGTCGAGCAGATCCAGTCGACGGTCAATGGCCAGCCGTCCACCGCCGCAGCCTCCCCTGTCTCGTTCATCTCCTCTCCTATTGCTCGGCTCAACCTTCTATTTCTAGCCCCTCATCTTATCCATCAACATCCTTTCTTATCCGTATCAATCCCAGATGATATTGAAGAATGTAGAGAAATTGCCAGAGCAGCATTGCGTTTGTACCTCCACTCCTCGCTCCCCGAGCTTGGCCTGGAGCTCCTCCTTCGCCTGGGGTCCTTCCCTCATGCTGCATCAGATACACACATTCAATGGTGTTTGAAACGCATCACTTACAGTATCAGTGATTCTAGTTGCTGCAATGCTGCTTTGAAATGGTATGATGAACTAGCAGCAATGACTGTCGTCCAAGCCCAGCTCTATTATCATGACAATGATGATGATGATGACGACGACGACATTGAAGTAGAACAGCATTCTACACCAAAAAGGAGGAGACAAAATAGTGAAGCTCATACAGATACAGTAGTAGATATAGCAGGCATCAAGCTCAGAAGCTCTGAAGGCACCATTCCTGCTCCCTCTTCCCACCCATCACCACAGACGTCAGTTTTTGTTTCCACACCAACAACTGAACGCAACCTCCAAAGACTGGCAATGGGCCTTTTGCTTAGTAACAATAACAACAAAACTCAAGCATCATCATCTTTAGGTTTATTAGTTTCTAGCTCAACTCCTGGTGCTGGGAAATCACGCCTGATCAAACATGCAGCCACTCTCTTGTCATCAGACTGCATCACCATCTACCTTGACGCAGCTGCTGATTCAAAGAGCTTGCTGGGTGCCTATGTATGTGGATCAAAACCTGGAGAATTTTCATGGACAGCTGGACCACTAACTAGAGCTGCTAGGAAAGGTTGCTGGGTTTTGATAGAGAACTTGGACCTGGCTCCACCCGAGGTGCTTGCATCACTGGCTCCGTTGTTGGAGAGAGGGGAGCTCAACATTGCAGCCAGGGGTGAGACTATCAAGGCAGCTCCTGGTTTTCAACTCATTGCTACTGTAGCTCAGAGTACGCAACCTATTACAGACTTGCTAGGATGCTTATTTCATCATGTAGAAGTAGAGTTACCTCCCAAGCATGAGCAGCTGGTGATACTACTACAGCTGTATCCAGAGCTGGGGGAAGGTCTGTTGGCTCAAAGTCTTGAAATGCCGACTATTGCTCGGGCAGCAAGGACAGGAAGATATTATGGATTACGAGATGTGCTAAAATGGTGCACTAGAATGAGACAACAGCAAGAAGAAAGAGGGGGGTTGCCGGACAGAGTGAGCCTTACGTTGGCTGATGTCCCCCTCCCCCTCCGAGAGGCAGCCTTTGTGCATGGTGTGGAATGCTTTGCTGCTGCTGACAAGATAATAGTGAGTGAATTTGCTTCATTATGGTGTGTTTTAGCTGAGACTGTAGATCAGTACTTGCATCTTGCCAAGCCTAACCTGAGAGTTGACGAAGGCGGCGGCGGAGAAGCCAGTAGTAGAGAGGGTATGAGCATTGTCATTGGGAGAGCTCGACTGCCGAGTGCCCACAAGAAGAAGAGGCATCTCTCTCTCTTTTCCTCAAACTCATCCTCTTCCAAGTTTGCAGCTACTGGACATGCAATGAAAAACATGGAACGTATTGCCACTGCTATATCTCATATAGAGCCAGTCTTACTTGTAGGTGAAACTGGTACAGGCAAGACCACCCTGGTGCAGCAAATTGCCAAGTGTGTTGGAGCAAAGCTGGTAGTCCTCAATCTTAGTCAGCAGACTGATTCGTCTGATTTACTTGGTGGTTTCAAGCCACTAGAAGCTGTAGAAGCAGTGTTTCCTCTGCTAAACAAGTTTGCTTCTCTAGTGAGGTCAACATGGTCCAAGGGTAAGAATGAAGAATATTTGGATCGCATCACCAGGCTGATACAAAAGCGAAAATGGCCAATGGTGATTAAAGCATTTAGAGGTGCTGTAGACAAGGGTAATGTCAGTAAAAGGACTACTACTAATAATGGTGACGGTCAAAAGGGTTGGGAGCAGTTTGGGAAGGAGCTGTCTGAGGTGGAGGCATCAATAACTGCTGCAGAAGGGGGCCTGGCGTTCACGTTTGTCGAGGGAGCTCTGGTCAAGGCCCTGAAGGAAGGCGCATGGCTACTGTTGGATGAAATAAATCTTGCTCCTCCAGAAGCATTAGAAAGAATAGCTGGGCTATTAGAAGATGCGGAAGGTAGCTTGGTCATCACGGAGAGGGGAGACGCAACTTCTGCCATTCGTCACCCAGGCTTCCGACTATTTGGAGCGATGAACCCTGCCACTGATGCCGGCAAGAAGGACCTCCCTGGCCCCTTTAGAAGCAGATTCACAGAGCTCTGGATTGCTGAACCTTATCAAAGGGAAGATTTGGCTGCTATTGTTTCCGGATATCTTACTCAAGCTTCTGCTCCAATAGAAGGCATTGTTGATTTTTACCTGGGTGCCAAGAAGGAGGCTGAAGTTTCACTCCAAGATGCAGCTGGGCATAAACCGGCATACAATCTTCGTACCTTGTGTCGTTCATTAGAATATGCAGCAATGACTTCTCCCATCTATGGACTGCAACGAGCTCTCTATGATGGGTTGTGTATGTCTTTTATAACTCAGCTAGAGCCTGCTGGAGGAGTAGTACTGGAAAGGATCATGAAGAATGCCCTCTTTGCTCAGATAGATTTGAAAAGATTGCTCAGCATTCATCCTACCCCACCAGGGCCACAGTTCACTTTGTTCGATCAATACTGGGTTGAAATAGGACCTGAGGAAGAGAAAACTGATAATCTCCAGGAAGGTGCTTTCATCCTAACGCCAACAGTGACAAATCATTTGAGAAACTTGGCGAGAGCAGTGCTGCTGAGAAAGTATCCCATCTTGCTGCAGGGACCAACTTCCAGTGGAAAGACTTCTCTGGTCGCCTACCTTGCCAAACAAACTAGACATAAATTTGTACGCATCAACAATCACGAGCAAACTGATCTGCAAGAGTACCTTGGCAGCTATGTCAGTGATACCCAGGGCCGACTAATGTTCAGAGAAGGGCTGCTGGTAAAAGCCGTTCGTCAGGGGCACTGGATTGTCCTGGATGAACTCAATCTTGCACCCACAGAAGTGCTGGAAGCTTTGAATAGGTTACTGGATGATAACAGAGAGTTGTATGTACCAGAGCTTCAAGAGACAATCAAGCCACATCCACATTTCATGCTCTTTGCCACCCAGAACCCTCCCGGCATCTACGCTGGTCGCAAAACGTTGAGCAGAGCCTTTCGGTCACGTTTTCTAGAATTGCATGTTGATGATATTCCCGAAGATGAACTGACTGTTATCTTAGAGAAACGCTGCAAAATTGCTCCTAGCTATGCAATCAAGCTTGTTACTGCCATGAAAGAACTGCAAAGACGACGAGCAACCAGCAACGTCTTTGCCGGTCGCCATGGCTTCATCACGCCGCGTGACCTCTTCAGGTGGGCTAATAGGGAGGCAGTTGGCTATCAACAGCTTGCTGAAGATGGATTTGCTGTTCTTGGTGAACGTCTTCGTACAGAAGATGAGCAAGAAGTCGTTAAAGAAGTGTTGGAGAAAGTGATGGCTGTAAAGCTCAATGTTGCGCATCTGTACAACCAGACAACGCCTTCAACTGCGCAGAACAACGTTAATAACAACATCAGCGAAGGTGATAGCAAGGTTGAAGATCTCATGCGCGGAGTTGTCTGGACAGCGTCTATGCGCAGGATGTACTGGCTCTTGGACAGATGCCTAACGTTTTCAGAACCAGCGCTTTTCGTAGGGGAAACAGGCACAGGCAAGACAACAGTTTGCCAAATAGCGACATTTGCAAGAGGGCAAAAACTGCGCATGATAAACTGCAACCAACACACAGAGGTCTCCGACTTCTTGGGAGGCTTCCGCCCCAACCGTCAGCGCAGCAAAGCAATTGCGACGTTAATGTCAACTATAAAAGAATACAATGCACATCCCATTGTTGTTGACAAGCTCGATGTTCCTGACCAACCAACAACTGCAGAGTTCATGTCAATGGTGGCTGTTGCGCGCCACACGCTGGAGCAAGCTGGCGAAGGCCACACAGATTTACATGATATAATTTTAACTATGAATGAAGCTTATGGCAAGGGTATGGCGCCTTTTGAATGGTGTGATGGTCCGCTTGTGCTTGCTATGAAGGAGGGAGACATCCTCCTTATTGATGAGCTCAACCTGGCAGATGATGCGGTGTTGGAACGCTTAAATAGTGTTTTAGAGCCTGGCCGCACTTTAACTCTCGCTGAAAAAGGTGGCGCAGATGCAGACATAATATTAGCGCATCCTAATTTCCGCATTGTCGCAACAATGAATCCTGGTGGCGACTTTGGCAAGAAGGAGCTGTCCCCCGCGTTGAGCAATAGGTTTACATCCATCTGGGTGCCTGCTATTGACGATATTGAAGAAGTGCGTGCTATCTTGGAACGTAGAATGAGTGCGGACATGCAACAGGCTATCGCGCCACGCATGTTGGAGTTCTGGGCCTTCTTCAAGCAGAAGATTGCATATGCTGCAAGACAAGTCTTGTCTGTGCGTGATCTGCTTGCTTGGGCGCAATTTATAGACGCAGTTGGACTTAAGACTGGTCTCCTAGCTGCTTATGTTCATGGAGCACACCTGGTGCTGTTGGATGGGATTGGCTTGGGCGTTGGGATATCTGCTGAAGCTGCAGTTCAATTGCGCCATAAGTGTCTTGATTTCCTTGATAAGCAGCTCTCAGATAGCGCAGTTGCTGCTGAACTGCGCGCCAATCCTGGAGGGGATGTGATGTTCACTGACGACACCTGGGGCATCTCTCCTTTTTACGTCGAGCGCAGGTCTTCCTGGATTCATACCAGCTTTGGTTTCAATGCGCCGACTACATCTAAGAACGCGCTGCGTGTGTTGAGAGCTCTTCAGGTAAGTATTGATTTTTTTACAGGCCGTCGTGGCGGAGAGTGTCCCAATGAAATGAAAACCTATTCACACAAACATTAATCTGATTTATTGTGATGCCTGCAAGGTATTCTGCAAGTTTGAGGGAATCCATACGCTCTTTGTTATCCGCTATGATATGTATTTGTCGGTCTTCCCCATTCATACTCTAACCCTTGCGCACCGTCCCTCCTCCCTTCACATCGCAGTTGCGCAAACCACTATTGCTTGAAGGAAGTCCAGGCGTTGGTAAAACAAGCCTTGTCTCTGCAATGGCAAAGGCTACTGGTAATGAATTGGTTCGTATTAATCTTAGTGAACAAACTGATATGATGGATCTGCTCGGTGCCGACCTTCCTGTGCATGGCGGTGCTCCAGGCCAATTTGCCTGGTCCGACGGGCCCTTGCTCCACGCCATCAAATCTGGGGCATGGGTGCTGCTAGATGAGCTCAATCTGGCCAATCAAACCATTTTAGAAGGATTGAATGCGATACTGGATCATCGTGCAGAAGTTTTCATACCAGAGCTTGGCACCTCCTTCCATTGCCCTCCTAACTTCCATGTCTTTGCTGCTCAGAATCCCGTCCAAGAAGGTGGTGGTCGCAAAGGCTTGCCAAAGTCTTTCCTAAATAGGTTTAGTCGTGTACATGTAGATCTCCTCCAGACTGATGATCTCTTGTTTGTGACTGAAGCTCTCTATCCTCAAATCCCAAGGAGCTGCCATGAGAACATGGTGGCCTTTGTTCAGAGGCTCCACTCTGACGTTCATGTTTCCCGTATCTTTGGCAACCTGGGAGGTCCCTGGGAATTCAACTTGAGAGACTTGTTGAGATGGTGTGAGCTATCTATTAGAGGTGATTGCTTGGCTGCTGTTCAAATTAACAATGAAAGTGAGGAGGAGAAATGGCATGCCAGCATTCTTCATTTTGTACCCATGCTGTTTGTCGAGAGGCTGAGGACAGCTGGTGACCGGGGTCATGCTTGGAAGTTACTCAAAGACATCTGGGGCAGCTCCACTTTAAATGCACTCCTATCTGCAGGGAAGGACAGCCTAGAGAGACAGAGCCGTGACGTGTTTGTTACACCCGACTCCCTTCAGGTTGGCTGGGCTCGGCTGTCAAGAAACAGATCATCTCAAGGCAACCACCACGATTCCTCTGGATTGGCCTTGCTCAATAGTCAGGCTCACATATTAGAATGGGTTGGAGAATGTATTACCATGCAATGGATGTGTTTACTAGTAGGTCCATCTGGTACTGGTAAGACTGCTCTGGTCAGAACCCTAGCATTGCTGTGTGGAGAGCCTCTCGTAGAGCTCTCCCTGAACAGCGGCACCGACACCTCCGACCTGCTGGGAGGGTTTGAGCAGGTAGATGTGACAAGGAAAATCGCGGAAGTGACAACTCAGGTTGATGGAATCTTTCATGCTGCTGCATCTAGTATAGTGCATAGTGGTAATGTCGATTGTTTGACGTCCCTGTCAAAGCTGTGGTGCGAGTGGAAGGATTTGACTCGGGCAGGGAGAGGGAAGAGGGACGTCGAGGATGAGGCTCTCCTCCTGCCTTCTGTCACTGCACTTCTCAAGCAACTTGACAGCTTGCTTTCCTTTTCTAGCATGGTAGTGGATGAAGACCAATCAGGCGAATCTGTTGCTGCACATGTGAATAAGCTTTTACAAGTTGCTATTTTACTGGAGGAAGAATTGTCTGGAGCAGATGGGACTTCCACCGCGGGAAGATTTGAGTGGGTGGATGGCACACTCACCAGAGCCATTGAGCATGGGCAGTGGGTGTTATTAGACAATGCCAACCTGTGCAATCCAACAGTACTGGACCGCCTGAACCCTCTTCTAGAACCAAATGGCACTTTGTTCCTCAATGAGTGTGGTATCGGGCCAGAAGGGCCCAGAATCTTAAAACCACACCCAAACTTCAAGCTGTTCCTAGCATTTGATCCCAGGCACGGAGAAGTTTCTAGAGCAATGAGAAACAGAGGCATAGAGCTGTACTTGCTCCCCAGCACAGCAGCTTCAAAAGAGATGGGACAAGCAGAGACAGAGATGGTGCTCAACCTTCAAGGCCTCCCAGGGTATCAATTGCCAGAGTGCTTGGCCAAGACGCACCAAGAAGTGGCGGGTCAGGCAATGCAGCGGCACAGCCGTCCTCCCTCTCTTAGAGAACTGCAGAGATGGGGAGATCTCCTTGTTGCTCTGAGACTACAAGGCTGGACTCTTCGACAAGCTCTCGTCACAGCATTTGAGCAGGTCTACTTACAATCAGAACGCTCACAAGATGCCAGGGAGATGGCAAGGCAATCCTTGGATCGCCATTGCTCTTCTTTGTTGTTATCATCACCACTGTCTTCCTCCTCCTCGCGATCCCTTCTCTCCAGGACGCTCTACAGGCCCGCCTCTTGGCCCATACCATTATCTGTATCATCTTTTGCGACAGATCCTATACTCTCCCAAGCTTTGAGAGACAGTGATGTAGTCTTGTATCATATAGCTAGGTTGCTACACCTTGATGATTACAATGCTACTACTGCTGATGCTGCTCTAGGAGGATTTGCAACGGCAATGGCCACGGGTCTTGATGACTCTGCGCCTCACCACCAACAAAAAGAAGAAGAAGAGCTGGTTGGTATGAAGATGCAAGCCTTGGTGGCAACAAGTATATTTGTAGAGCACACTGCATACTCAGATGACAAGCTCAGAGGAGAGTTCTTCTCAAAATTGTTGAATCATGTACATGCAACATTCGAAGCAGGAGCAGCAGCAGCCACCAACGGTGGTGGCTCTTCCCCCGCTCTTCAAACCCTGCGTGAATGCATTCGACTCCATGGAAAAAGAAAAGACATGTTTTTTATTGTTAGCGACAATACTGTCAGACTAGCTATGAAGGCTGTGCAGAATGCAGCACAAGCTCATGCAATCATGGCAGTGGCATACGACGAGACAGATGCCAGCATCGACCACAATGCCCCAACTCTCCTTCAAGTGTCCATTACTAGGCAAGAGAAGAAGGGCTCAGTAAGCTCTCCTCACACTTGTGTAGATTGGCTATGGCCCCTTTTATCTGCTATCCAAGCAGCAGAAATAAAATTGTTGTCTCACCAAGGAGAAGAAGAAGGTGTGATTCATTGTTTGGTAGCAGTGCAAGAATGGCGGTGGGCGATTCTCATACTGTGCCACATATCCAGCCATAAATCAGTCGGCGTAGCTCAGAATTTGGCTTCAAAGTATGAAAGACTGGTGTTCAGTTGGTCAAAGCTGAGAGAAGCTATCCGAAATTTGGGTATTATTTCAGTTCGAAATTCAAACTGGAGAGAGGAGAGGGATTTATTGACCCAGGCTGCATCTCAGCTGGATGCTGCCTTTGGCTTTGGCAGCGGCCCTCCCATTCCTCCTCTGCTGTGGCAACGGGGTTCACATCCACTTGTAGCCAAGACTTTGGAACTCTTTTGCATTCAATCACAATTGCTGGCATTATGTGATGCATTTTCAGCTGTTGTTGATGGTGAAGGTTTCAAGATTGATCACAGGGGGCACCCCGCTTTGCTGTCGGCTGCAGGCATTCTCATCCCCTCCTTGAAGCACGCTGCTGATCACTGCATGCTCATCATCACGGAAGAAAATGACGATGATGATGATTCACGTGTTGATATATGTTTATCACCTCATCAGAAAAGGGTTGTAGCTGAAGCCATAGCTGCTTCATTGGCATCTGATTTAAGGCTAAAAATAGCTCTGCTCGAAGGGGCTTGCTTGCTGGGAGCTTCACTCTCTCTCGAAGTCTCCAACCAACGCACCAACAATAAGAACATTGCTGGTCTGTATCAACTAATTACCAAAGAGTTGAAGCGAACAGCTCTTCAAGTGGCTGAGCAAGCTATTGAGTTTGTCCAGGATCTGCCTACTGCTGCTGAAGACGAAGACATGGATGGTGTCGGCAGTGTCGGCGGTGGTGGCAGTCCTTCATTGGAGGTGCTTCCCACCAAGGTGCCACATGCAGATCTAAAATGGGGCGATACTGTACCAATAAATAGTAGTAGTGATAACGATAGTTGGATGAATGGGGTTCTCCCAAAGACTCTTCCAGCAGAGCTGATGATGTTTGCTTCTTGCCGTGACATGAATTTGGGGTTGCTGGGTTTACAAGATACGGGAATGAGCAGCAGGATCTTTTTAAAACTGGCGTCCTCATCATGTACTGGTTTATTACGGGCAGATTGTTGTGCTGCTGCTGACTTTAAAAGTATTAGTAAAGTTCAAGAAGATGGCGAACACAAAAGTACAGTAAAACATGTAGAGAGGCTTAGACGGTTGGCATCAGAGTGTATTGTGAGCGGGTGTCGAAGTACTGCAGAGGCGTCAGTGTACCTCCAGATGGCATGGTTACTAGGGGCTGGATTACAATTCCCTTTGAGCTTGGAAATGAATAGCAAAGACAACATCCAGATCTGCCTGGCTCTTATTCACGAAGGCTGGTTCCGTTGGCTTCAGAGCTGTCAAGCTGGAAACAGACCCTCTGATTGTCTCTCTCCCACTTTGACCTCCTTCCTCTCCAGTCCAGAGCATGCACAGCGTTGGCAACGATTTGCTGGACCAATGCGCCACCATCTAGCTACAAGATCAGTATTTGCTTTATCTATTGCTGGTAGTTCTGATGTACCTATTGCTGACAGGAGTGCGAAGGTTCTCCAGCTGAAGCTGGCTGCGAGAGAATTGAGAATGAGCGGGCAGACGACACCTGGCTCATCGCTGCTACTTGCAAGGCTGGAATGGACGTCGACTATCTATCTATTTGCTTCTACCTTGGAGCCTTATCTCCCTACAATCTCAAATGTTGACATGGCAGCACAATTAAAGGAAGGCTTGAAGTGGTTGGTCGAAGAAAGAGTGCTGCTGGTAATGACAGAGGGTGGTGATGATGAACTTTCAGAAACAGTCGTAGAAAGTCAGGCGAGCTTGCTCAGACTGGTATCTCAGACTCTGGAGGACAGCAATCATGATGTTCTTAGACATCTTGCACAGCCTGTCTTTGTTACCTGCTTGATGGTATTACTTCTCGATACCAAGGCATCATCAGACACAGGACCATATGGTCTATCTATCAGAGGAAAAGCAATGGCACTGCTTGGTCTTGCCAGACTCCACCTGCTCTCCCCACCTGCAGGCTCGGACCCAGCTGCTGAATACAGCCTCCTCCGACAGCATCTCCTGCAAGTGAAGGACGTGTATCTTGGCTCTGAGCTTCGTGTGAGAAGGCAACTGCAGTTGTTGCCAGCTGGTCCAGATCAGTCGGCTGCTATTGAGGACCTTGAAAGCTCGATGAGTCAGCTGGAGAAGAAGGGAGAGGAATTGGAAAGCCAGTGCACTCCCAGACCGACTCCCAGTCTCTACTTTGCTCTCCGTGAGGACATCTTGCGATTCATGAGTGGCTTTGTAGATGTTGAGCACCTTGTAGTACTGATCAATAGCATGAGCGAGATCAACAGTAGCGATGAGCAAATAGGTCAAAAGATCAGAGAGACGGAATCTTGGAGAGAAAATGCCGCTTCTTGGTCCAAGAGACTATCTACTGCCTATCCTGCATATCGTGATGTTGTCCAGCCAGTTCAGATGGCAGCTCTTGAAATACAGTATGGCCTCAGTTTAATGGTTGGAGCTCAAGTATTGCATCGAGACAGGCATGTAGCGACAGTGAGCATGATTGTATCACGGCTGATGGAGTACCCCCGCTCCTCCCTGCCAGCGGTGGTTGACCTTCAATCAGGAGATGTACAGCAAGTGACAACAACAGTAGCAGCAGTAGCAATGGCAGAGCGCCTGGGTGCTGTCATATCTCAACATCATCATTGTGAGGAAGACTTGACTGTTGTCAAGCGCAAACAACAAGCAGCTGCTGACACTGCAGGCATGGTTGCCCGTCTTAAACTGCTTGCTGTTGCTATGAAAGAGGCGGCCAACGAAGCCAAATCTCTTCAAAGTGGCGTTGCTTCGTTACCAGCTGCATGTCCTCTCTCTAGACGGCTCTCTTCCATCTTCTCTTCTTTTGTTGCAATTTGGGAAGAAATGAAGGTAGAGGAAGAGAGGAGAGCCATTGAAGAGGCTGAGGTCTTCAAGACAAAACCCAAGAAGACTGACATTCCTGACGAGGAACAAGAAGATGAGGAGGATTACAAACTTCTCTTTCCTGATGAATTTTCTACTTATGACGATATTGCTGGAGATGAAGAAGGTAATCTAACGACAACTGATGGTGATGGCAATGGTAATCGTAATAATCAAGCAGAGGATAATCGATTAGGAGCCGCTGCTATATCGGCGGGACCTTTTTTGTATGGCGATCTTTTGAATGATATGGTCCAGTGCCATTCTCAGGCGTTTGCTACCATTATGACCAAGCTCAACTCCATCAATGGTACTACCACCACTACTACCACCACCACTTCTTCTATTCCTCCAAGTGGCACATCTCCAGAAGAGTTTATGCAAGCATATAAACTAGGAGCATCTCTGGTGAAAGACATCGCTGGTATCGTGTCTCCTGAAGTTGACGAACATTGCTGTGGAGGCCATCTCTTGTCAATGTCGCAATACTATGCCAGGTTGTCTTCCAATCCTGCATCATTATCATCATCAGCAGGCGGTACTAATGGCAATAGTAATAGTAATAATATTGTAGATGTTAGGAAGCCCTGTGTGGAAGAGGCAGTGCTGGTTCAGCAGCCATTAGTAGCACTCAAATCTCGTCTTGCATCTCTGTTGTCAGAGTGGCCTGGCCATCCAATTTTAATTCAACTCCAGTCAATTGCTGACCGTGTGTTATCACTGCATTTAGACCACCCATTGAAGAAAGTGATGGTTGGGGTGGAGTTGTTGCTTGCCAGGTCTAGAGTCTGGGAGGAAACAGCAGCCAACCATGTCAGCCTTGCAACAGAACTTACTGCTATTGCAGGTCTAGCAACAAGATGGAGAAGATTGGAGCTGTCGAGTTGGCAGAGCTTGCTGACTACCACTGTTGCTAGGGTTGCAGCTGGGGCAAGAAAGGGGTGGTTTCATCTCCATAGATTGTTGGTCCAAGGTGCACTAGCAGGAGCAGCTGGACCTGGAGAAGGAGAAGTGACGGTGGAAGATGTAGCAGTCACTGTTGAGCAATTTATTCAAGGTGCTCCTTTGGGAGAATATGTTGAAAGATTGAAATTATTGGAAAGCTTTGCTGATCAATTGACCGCCCTGGCTTCACTGCCAACGTCTGCAGTAGTAGCATTAATAACTGGAAAAGAGCAGGAAAGGTATCTAAAACTGGCGTCAATACTGCGAAATCTCAAATCTCATCACATGAACTTCTTGCCGGTGGTAGAGAAATCCATTACTGGCAGCTTGAAACCACTTGAGAAGCATCTCCATGACTTTGTTGCTCTTGCTAAGTGGGAAGACAGAGGGTATTATGCTATGAAGCAGAGCACAGAGCAGGCACAGAGGCAGTTGCATCGTTTGACTCGTAAAGCTGAGGCAGCACTTAAAGAGCCAGCTCAGTCTGTGGTTGCTGGTGCAGCTGCTGCCCTTGGGTTTGACGACCTTACTCAACATCACAGCAGTGATGGAGGAGACATTGTGTCTGACGATGCTGACATTATCAATACTTTTTTGGATTCTTCAAGAGCAGTAGCAGCTTTTGAAAAGGTAGCCACGGCATCGCTTGCAGCAGCAGAAAAAGGGCACCACATGAATAAGCAATCACTACCAGCAGCAGCTACCACTACCACCACCACCATCATCGAGAGCAGCAAGTATTTGGGCAAAGCATCTCATCTGAATAAGCGATTCAAGCAAGTAGCATCCACAGCTCTCTCTCCTTCTTCTTGTCCCAATACATCTTCAATGCTAGCTGCTGACGATCTTGCATCTCAAGCTGCATCACGAGCCCTAGAATTGAGAGAAGATATCAGCAAGGGAGCAAAAGCTCGAAAGAAGAAGGCACTGACTGATCTTTTCCACGCTTTGATAGACGCAGGAGTGAGCAAAAGACGTACTGCTGTGCCTTCTGAGTATCGCGGTGCTGCTTCATGGCTTCAACTCAAACCTCCCAACAACTCCAAACTCCAAGCCATGTTGTCAATAGAAGGCCGGCAGCTGTGGAGTAAATCAGATGCCTATTATTACAAGACAATGGTGAGAATGCAGAGGCTTTACCAAGCCGCAGAGAGTCCTCATCAGGATTTAGTTATGACTGAAGTAGAGACAGCCGTGAGATCATCAGAGCATTTGATGTACATGATGCAGCATGGGAGGAGAACTCTTGATGACCTGGAAGCTTGCTACTCCAAGTTGACAGTGGTGCTTGGTGTTTTGAACTCTCTCCAACATCATCATCAAAATAATGCTTCCATACTAACATCCATATCCACTGATGAAAGCCAGCTTCCCCTTCCTCCCCAGACTCTATGCAATTCTTGGTCCCAGGATCAGCGAAGTAGGTTGTGCTATCTAATACAACAAGCAGAGGAGATGAGAACCTTGCTGGATGCAGCAGCTGGAGCAGAGACAGCTCCAAAGTTAAAAGCTCCACTTCTATGTATGTCTCAGGCTGTGAGTGCATTGATTCAAGCCCTTCATTGTTGCTGGAACAGGCTGACAACTGCAATATCCAAGTCAGTTGTCTTGTCAAGTGGTCCGCTCTTTATTACCCCTGATATTCATCAGGCACTGTCGACTAATGCAACTGATATTATTGCTGTTGCACAGTCTTTCATTCAAACCACAACGTCCATTGATGGTGTTGGTAATAGTAATGACGATAATGACGATGCTTTCCCACTTCTCAGACAGCTCAAGGATAGCTCTCTGGTCAAGGCAGCACTGGAAGAAGAGAATGTGCTGAGACAATGCAACGATTTGATTACTGGAGATCAAACAACTACAAATCAGCAGCAGCAGAGCTCAGCAGAACAAGAAATTGTCGAAGCTATTGACAAGGCTATTGCTGCAGCTCTTGTGTGGGCACAGATGGCTTCTTCTCCAGAGTTTAAAACGACATCACAGCAAGCTGCCGACAATGATGACAATGATGGCAATAACATTGAGAATGAACGTATTCCAGATCTCTTGTCTTCATTGGAAAAGCAATTGTGCAGCCATCGTGCAATAGAGAGTGTCAATCATGTCCTCGCTGCACTCACGGTTCTCTCCTCATGTGATCGTCACCATCAGAAGTCTCCTGACATCACCATTACCAGCAGCAATTATAAAAACCACGTCCTGGCTGTAGTGCCCATGGTGACTATGCTGCATCACGTTCTTGGTCATCTGGCTCAGCGTTACGTTGCCTTTCACAAAACAATATGCAAACTGGGCTATGTGTGCAGCTCGCTCTTCACGGGGCTAGTTCAACAAGGCTTCTGCATGCCTGAAGAAGAGGCTGGTGAAGCACAAGGCGGTGGTGAAAAGATGACTGAAGGTACTGGTCTTGGTGATGGAGACACCAGAGGTGCTAAAGACATCAGTGACGAGTTGGAAGACGAAGATCAGTTACTGGGAGCTCAACAAAAAGGTAAACAGCAAGAAGAGGAAGATCATGAGCAAGATGAAGAGGCTCAGCCTGAAGGAGAGCAGCCCAAGGGAATTGAAATGGATGAAGATTTTGAAGGGGCCTTGGAGGATGTCCATAAGGATCCAAATGCTGCTTCAGATGAGGATGAAGATGAAGGAGATGAAGAAGAGAGGCTGGATCAACAGATGGGGGATGCAGGTGATGCAGCAGAAGCGGTGGATGAACGTGTATGGAAAGATGATAAGGGTGGTGATGAGGATGATTCACCTCCTGAGAACCAAGGATACGATGACGAGAAAGCCATTGGAGTTCAAGATAAGTCTGATTTAGAATATAACACTGGCCAAGACAAAGAAGAAGAAGAAGAAAATGAGAATAAGGAGGATGAGGATGATGGTAAAGGGCCACAGGATGGCGGGGCGCAACAAGCTCCAGACCAACCTCAGCCAGACCAAGATGATGAAAATGAAGGGGAAGCTGGTGAAGACGATGGTGAAGCTGGTGAAGCAGAGACTAACAACGGATTTGTACAACCAGAAGCTGCAGAACAAGAGTTTGAATTACCTAAAGATTTGAATCTTGATGAAGGCGATGGTGGTGGAGATGTAGAAGAGGAAGGAGGTGAAGGTGAAGGAGAGAAGGGTGCTGATCAAGATGATGATGATGGTAAAAAGCAACAGGAAGAAAAGGAGGGAGCAGTAGGTGATGATGATACAGATATGCCTGATGTTGAAGTTGCTGGATTGCCAGATGATAATGAGATGGAGGATGGTGATGAAGAAAAGGAAGGAGAACAACCACCACAACCAGCACCAGCTGATGGTCAAGCTATTGATGATAATAATAATCAAGAAGAGCTTGATGAGGATGCACAGATGCACCAAGCAGAGCAGAGCGACGATCAGCAACAAGATGACCAGCAGCAAGGAGGAACCCAAGGCTTGCAAAGCAATGCTGCACTCATTAATCCAGATGCGGACGATGCTGCTGCTCAAGCTGATGGTGTTCAAGACGACAATCACCAAGCTGCTCATCAAGATGCTGCTGCTGCTACTACCACAGCACTGGAACAAAGTCAACCTCCTCCACGATCATCTTCTGGCGGAGCTACTACTACAGGAGGAGCTGCTGGAGGTAAGGACCAAGATCCAGTTGCTAATATTCTTCCACCACCACCACCACAACAACGTCAACAGCAACAAGAAGAGGGTGGTCCTCAACCTCCTTCCTCTGCTGATAAAAACGGCAATAAACAGTCATCAAAACAGAGATCAGAAGCTAATCCATTCAGAAACCTGGGAGATGCGCTGGAGCGTTGGAAAGCTAAACTGTCCGTCACCACAGACGTCTCCCAACAACAACAAGAAGAAGACAAGGAGCCAACAGTCGATGGTAGTGACGATGTCAAGGAAGAGGATGCATCCCCTCAAGATCCAGCAGCAGCAGCTGAATACAGGTTCCTGGGTAAACAAGAAAGTATTCAAGCAGGAGATGCACAGACATTAGCTTCCGCCACAGAGGAGCAAGGAGCAGATGGTGCAGCTCAGAAGAAGGATGAGGATGCTATGGAAGAGGAGGATGGAGCAGGTAATGAAGAAGATGATGATGATGGTGGAGGAGAGACTGCTCTTATGGATGAAGATGATGAAGGAGGTGGAGAGGATGAAGAAGGTAATGGAGATGGTAAAGTTGCTAATGGTGTTGAGATGCAATGGCCTGCTGGTGCTAACAAGAAGACTGGTATAACGCATGATAAGAAGAAGGATAAAGGCGACAAGACAAAGACAGGCCAAGAAGGAGAAAAAGATGGACAGGAAGAGGGGGTGGAGAAAACAGGCGATGACGACGATGACACTCTTCAAGTCCTCAAAGACGAAGGAGGCAGTTATGTTGTATCCAAACTAGCAGCAGCATCTTTAGAAGACAGTAGTAATAATGACCTGCTGTTTGATCCTGAAACATCACAATTCCTGCCTTGCTTGTCAGAGGAGAGAATAGCTGAACTCCGAGCAGAGCTGGATCGTCGACTCAAACTGGCTTCTGAACAAGGTGTTGTTGGTGCTGTGGGTGGTCAACAAGAACAAGAGGAGCGTGCTGCATTGATGGAATATGGCCAAGAAGTCTGGGAGAGGTGTGAAGCACTCACATCTGGCCTTGTAGGAGAGCTGACAGAGCAACTGAGGTTAATATTAGACCCAACCTTGGCCTCCAAGTTAGCTGGAGACTATCAAAGTGGTAAACGCTTAAATATGAAGAAGGTCATCGCATACGTGGCATCTCATTTCAAAAAGGATAAGATTTGGATGCGCAGAACACGTCCAGATAAGAGGAAGTACCAAGTTGTGGTCGCAGTTGATGATTCCAAGTCCATGGCAGCAACGGCTTGTGGCGGCTTTGCTGCAGAAGCAGTGGCTTTGATTTGTAGGGCAATGGCTAGATTGGAAGTAGGAGACCTAGGGGTGGTGAGTTTTGGTGGTACAGGTGGTGTTACATCTCTGCATTCGTTGGGCAAGCCATTTACCGGGGTAGATGGTGCTTCAGTCATGGCGGGACTGCGATTTGATCAGGATAACACTATTGCTGATAAGCCAATGACAGAGGTGATTGCCTCATTAGATATATTATTGGAGGATGCTAGGAACTCCCAATCATCATCATCATATAGAGGAGGAGGAGGAGGGTATGGATCATCATCTTCTCTTCATCAACTGGTACTGATTGTGGCAGATGGCCGTTTCCACGAAAAGGAAGCTCTTCAAAGAGCTGTTCGTGCAGCTGCTGATAAACCAGGAGTCTTATATGCATTCATTGTACTGGATAACCCTTCTAATTCTCTTCTGGATATGCAGACTGTGAGTTTTGAGGGTGGGAAGCCAGTGTTTACAAAGTATATGGATTCCTTCCCATTTCCATTCTATATAGTGCTGAGGGATATTGCAGCATTGCCGAGGACGTTGGCAGATTTGTTGAGGCAGTGGTTTGAAATTAGTAGTCATGCACAGTGAGTGAGTGAGTGAGTGAGTGAGAGAGAGGATAGTATGATTATAATTAGATGTATGAATTGTAATAGTAGTATAAATAATGAAGTTGTGGTTCGCATTGATTGATGGCTGGGTGGGCAGAGCACATGCCAGCTCGAGGTTAGTCATCGTCGGTGGAGATTTTGCAGCTTTAAAAGACATGGAAGATGGCGCAATTCCTTCATTCTATGACTTCATAACATTATAAACAAGCCAACCAATCATACTAGATACCGACATTGGTCTACTATCGAAGCTTCGTCACATCTCCGAAATACTAAATTCTGCACGTTTCCTTAAAATGTTGCGAGCAAAGAAACTATTACCCAGCCTAGGTCGCATGTTTCCATCAACAACAAAGGGTCTAACAACAACACCCCAGGTGCTACACGCTTCTCAAACAGTAAAGGAAGATGAAACAACTTTCGAATTGCTCCCTCCTGGCTGCAGTATCCGTGACCCTACTTATGGAGTTGGGTAAGTGACAATGCACTCATATCACAAAAACTCAAATCTCTTTCTCCATCTCACCGTCCCTCTCCCTCCCTCCCTCGCTCCCACTTTCACAGCCAAGAGAACGTCGTCCACTACGACTCCAAAGAAGTAGAAGATGTCCTTGCCTCCCCTCCAAGAAAGGCACCAGCCGTCCCACCAACCCCACCTAATATCGGAGCAGCAGCTCAGCGTCTTATGAACAAGGATTCCAAGATCTTTGCAAAGAAGAAGAAGAAGGCTCTGGAGGATGATGGCACCTATGTCTATTTACCTCCTGGCTCATCTATGGTAGATCCTGGACTTCATTTTGAGGATACAGTGGAGACTGAGAATACCAGTAGAGTACATTACAGAGATCCTATACCGTCACATGAATTGAGAAAACATTGATTGATAGGAAAAATGAAACAAAAGAGAAGGAGAATGAGGAGAGGGGGGAGAGAGGGAGAGAGAGAGAGAGAGAGAGAGAGGCACAGTCTGTTTAAGTATGTCTTTTTGGAAGGAATGCATGGTAGTATCAATTTTGTCATCATGTTATAACTGTTGTAGCTAGCTTGGTTTTAATATAAACGATTAAATTAAAATTTACAGAAAGGCAGATACAATGAAGGATGTATACGAGAGAAAGGAATACGAGAGGAAGGCGGAGGAGGTTGTCTCATACAAAAAAAGCATTTTCCTCCTTCTCCTATCTCCTACGAGCCAAAAATCCTCTAACTGTAGCCTGATCAGCAGGTGCAATATTCCTAAGATTCTCTACTCCATTTGTTGCAGCCTCTGACCAGGCTCCACTACTCACACAAGGCAGATGCATCCATTTCCAGGGAACAGCATTCCTCGCAGCAGCAGCAGTGGCTCTTGCACGCTGCCCAAATTTCAATTGGCCCTCTACAAATGCACCATTGCAGCTGCCACAGGTCCCTAGAACTGTCAGTCTGGGGTTTCTAGAACAGTATTCTACTCTAAATGTTTGTTGACCTGAGATTGGAGCTGCAGCAGCTCTCCTTTGGGTAGCTGCTAGAGCAGCTGCTGCCGCTGCACCAGGCCCATCGTGCCTATCTAGTACACGTACCCCCCCGTGTCTCCCATCTCTCATAATCATGTCGTCCATTCCCGGCAAACCAAAAAGAGCTGCTGATAAATCAAATGTAGCCCCCCTCAAAGCTACTGCTGGACCTCTGCCATGACGACCACCACCGCCAGCAGCAGCAGCCCAAGGTGCTTTGAGTGCCGCTTCAAACCTCGCTCTGCCACTCTCCCAACTAGCCTTCTTCTCCGCTCTAGCTTCCTTATCTTCATCTGAAATGCTATTTGCTATCTCATCTATCACGTTATCAATAGAGTTGGATTTAATGGGAGCAGATGTACCTTTTTGACGACATTGTGGGCACTCTTTTTTGTTGACCACCCAGCCTGCTAGGCATTCTCCACAGTAATTATGTCCACATGGTACCATTGAGTGGGTAGCTACCAGTAATTCTTGGCAAATAGGACATGTGAAGTGGCCCTGGACATTGGCAGAAATATTATTATTATTATTATTATTATTATTATTATTGGTAGCGGCAGTAGGGACTGCAGTAGGAGCAACTTCTTCTTGAGTAATTGCTGCTGCTGCAGCAGAAGGGGAAGGGTGAGTTGATGAAGGACCAGCTTCAGACGGTCCTGGTTGCTCCTCTACTTTAACATGTGCTTTGTTATTGTTGGAAGACTTGGGGCGCTTGGTGTGTTGTTGTTGTTGTTGTTGTTGTTGTGTCTCGAGAGCAGCTTTGATGGATGCTTCTATTTCTGCTTTTAATTTTGCATAGATTCTAGATTCCTCTCTTGCAGGTCTTCCTTGCCGTTCCTCGTCACTATCACCAGTGAGATCAATAACTTGGGAGCTGGACTGTCTTTTTTGCCCTCGACGAGCAGCAGAGGAAGGTGGTAGATCAATTGCTGTTGCAATGACTCTCCTGGTGCCTCCAGTTTCTCTATGTGTACCACTGCCTGATGCAACAAGGGGAGTTTTACCACTATTATTACCAACAACAACAGGGTCAACTATACCATCAACAACCTGAGTTGCAGCCAAAGCAGTCCTGGGAGCAGAGGTGAGACGAGAGAGCATTTCCAACACGCCCTCTGCCACTACAAATGTCCATCTATCTTCTAAAGGAGTAGACTCAGGATCTCCACCTAGTGAGATGATGTCACCTGGTGATAGAACCTTGGCTGTACCAGGTGGAATGGATTGGGAGTTGCACCAGGTGCCATTAGCAGTTTGATTTGGGGTGAAGACAAGCTGACCAATACCGGCGTCAATCTTCAGCTGAGCGTGATGGCGAGACACAGTCGATGGCGCGGTGTAAACGACTCCAATAGTAGACTCTTCAGAGTCAGAGCCTATATCATTATCAATATGCCTTCCTATCCTCAGTGTTCTATCGTCTTTTAGTTCAAATAGCGCTTGTAAATTATAAGCTCGATTGTTGTTCAGACAGCGAAGCATTTCTATAACTGCAGTATCTATGCAATTATTGACTTATTATAAAATCCAGACAGCACTAATTACTGCCGAGGTTTGGATAAACCGAGGAAAAAATCTGAATTTTGTTGATCCAGCCTTTCAAACTGAAGTGATCCCTTGTTCCTTGCGTTGGATATTGATTACCATCCACCCGAAATTTAATAGTCAACAACAATTACTCTTTACACATTTCCTCCTCCCTATCATCCCTCATTCCAAAGCATACATGCCGTGACGTTCTCTCCGCCTCTCTCTCTTGCCTCTCTCTTCCCAACCCCATCTTTCCTCTCTCAATCTAAATCAACATCATCGTCATCATCCTCATCCATCAAATACCCAATCTCAAAGTATCCAGCCCCAAATATAACATAAGCTATAATCACTGCTGCAGTTCCAGCCAACCACCACCTACCTTTCCTATGCATCGCTGCCTCTGCCTCCGTTTCTACCCCACCCCCACCCCCACCCCTCTCTCTTCTCTCCTTTGCTCTCGCTCGTCCTGAAGATGTACTGGCTCCACCACTCCCATCCCACTCCGTCCAAGCAGCTCCGGATATTGACGAGGCAGCAGGTACAGGACTCAAAAACTTCTCCTTTGATATCCTTGCTATATAACTTTGAAAACAACTCCACTCTTTGACTTTGTCTTTCAGCACAGGGTGCACCACTGGAGCTGTTGACAAGAACAACAGGCAGGAGTACAATGAAGCATCTAGACTAGATGGTACGGACCCAAAAAAATATCCTTGTGTAGGTGTAGCACCTAGTATTTTAGCTGCTAGAGCGGTCAATGCATCTGCTGCTTTGCCATACACTTCATTAGCTGTCGCTGTTGCTGTGGCATCCGCTCCAAATAGCTTCATTATTTCTCTCCTCTTAGCAGCTGGGATTATCCAGTTGATTGGAAACGGCAGCCCAGAGCCATACGCCTGCTTGGTATGGTTGTTATATGCCTCATTTTCACACCATATAGAATATAATATCGCTGGTTCTATCTGTGTTTCTATGAGAGCAGTGTAGGCTATAAGCTCAGATTTTTGCTTACTGGTGAGCTCTGCATCTAAATCTTTACTTTCTTCTTTTAGTGTGGCAATGACGTCTTTTGCTCTTGCAAATTCTGTTGTGTTTGGATTGGAGGAGGAGGAGGATTCAAAGGGGAAACCAGTATCTGTTTTTAGTTCTACTGATGGGAGTTTTCCATTGGGAGAAGCACTGGAAGTCTGGCAATCTTGGGTTGCATAGGTTATGTTAGCTAGTCTTAGATAGGCCTGTGTGTGTGTGTGTTTTGTGTGTGTGTGTGTGTGTGTGTGTGTGTTGGGGGGGGGGGGTGTGGGGGAGGGGGAAGTTTGTGGTTGGGGGGGGAAAAGGGAGAGGGTTGCTTCCCTCCTTTTGCCCTGTCCGGGGCC
>Ga0114919_10000901_pt1 | contig 23759 bp, 21 predicted proteins | sample BlataG_FD_88682 | JGI IMG/M metagenome (GOLD analysis project Ga0114919, IMG submission 88682) | Deep subsurface microbial communities from Black Sea to uncover new lineages of life (NeLLi) - Black_00105 metaG | ecosystem: Environmental > Aquatic > Marine > Oceanic > Sediment | place: Atlantic... | reverse complement strand
GTTCGATGGCGACGGTGTGCGGGACGACGCTCTGCCTGATGGACGTCGGCGTCCCGATCCGTCGGCCCGTCGCGGGCGTCAGCATCGGCCGCATCAGTGACGGCGACATGAGCCGCCTGCTGGTGGATATCCAGGGAGAGGAAGATCACATCGGCGACATGGATTGCAAGGTGGCCGGCACGCAGCACGGCGTGACGGGTATCCAGTTGGACCTGAAAGTGCGAGGCGTGACGCTGGACGCCTGCCGCGAAGCCCTCGAGAAGGCCCGCGAGGTCCGCCTCGAAATCCTGCGGACTATGCTCGAGACGATCGACAAGCCGCGCCCGGAAATCAGCCGACACGCCCCGCGGCTCATTCAGATCCGAATCAACACGGAAAAGATCGGCAAGGTAATCGGCCCGGGCGGTAAGATCATCAGGGGCATCGAGGCCGAGACGGGCGCCCGCGTTGAAATCGAAGACGACGGGACCGTGACCATTTCGAGCGTGGACGCCGCGGCCGCCGAAAAGGCCCAAAAAATCGTCGAGTCCCTCACCGCCGAGGCCAAACCCGGCCAAATCTACACCGGCAAGGTGGTCACGATTAAACCGTTCGGCGCATTCGTCGAAATCCTCCCGGGGCAGGACGGCATGTGCCATATCTCGGAACTCTCGGATAAACGCGTGGATAAGGTTGAGGACGTCGTCAAGGTCGGCGACACGGTCCGCGTCAAAGTGATCAGCGTCGACGAGAGCGGCCGCATCAAACTGTCGCGCAAGGCGGTCCTGCGGGAGGAGACCGGCCAGGGGGCGGAGTCGAAGGAAGGCTGAGGCCCGCCCCACCCGGCGGCCGGTGGGACGCTTTGATCCGGCGACCCGAGCCAAGGAGAGATGCGCGTGCCCTCGCTCGCGGCGTTTGGACTCGGCTTGGCTCTCGCTTTTGCGACGGCCGTGCCGGCGGCGCTTCTGCTGATCCGGCGCGCCGAGCGCAGGACCCGCCGCTCGGAACGCCGGGCTCGCGAATCGGAGCACCTGGCCCACCTGGGGTCGTTGACGGCAGGCCTGGCCCACGAACTCCGCAATCCGCTCTCCACACTGAACCTGAATCTGCAACTTCTGAAGGAGGACCTAGACCGGCCGGGCCGACCGGCCGATGCGCGGCTCCTGAGGAAACTGGACACGATCGAGCAGGAAGCCAAGCGCCTGGAAGAGATTCTGAACGATTTCCTCAAACTCGCCGGCAAACACGATGTCAAACTCAAGGTTCAGCCGATTAACCCGGCGCTGGAAGAAGCGGTGGCGTTCTACCGGGAGCGGCTGGAGCGGAGCGGCGTCACGGTGCGGACGAGTTTCGCGGACGCCCTGCCGCCCGTCGCCCTCGATGCTTCCCTGATGAACCAGGCCCTCTTGAATCTGATCCTGAACGCCGAGGCCGCCATGCCGGAGGGCGGCGAATTGATGATCCGCACCGAGCCGGTCAAGCGCGGGGTCCGCATCCACGTGACCGACACGGGGGTTGGCATCCCGCCGGAGGTTCTGGACAAGATTTTCCGCCCGTATTATTCTACACGCAAGGGCGGGACGGGCCTCGGCCTGTCGACCGTGCGGCGAATCGTGCGGGAACACGATGGCACGCTCGAGGTGCACAGCGAACCGGGCCGGGGCACGCGTTTTACGGTGGACCTTCCGGCCGCCAGGGCGGAGCCCGGCGCGGATGCGTCGGACCCTGCGGCCGAGGTGCTTTCCGGGGCCGAAAACGATGAGTGACGCTCGACAGAACCCCGACGCCGCTCGCATCCTCATCGTGGAGGACGACCGGCCGCAGGCCGACGCCATCGCCGAGGCCCTCGAACGCGCCGGCCACGCCTGCATCATCGTCACCGAACCGCGGCGGGCGCTCTCGATTATGGAGGACGACGGCTTCGACCTCGTGATCACGGACCTGGTGATGCACGAAGTCGACGGGATGGGGGTCCTGGCGCACGCCAAACGGCTCGACCCGCAGACCGAAGTCATCATGGTCACCGGGCACGGGACCATCGAGACGGCGGTCCGGGCCATTCGCCAGGGCGCCAGCGACTACATCACGAAGCCGCTCAACATCGGTGAACTGAGGGACCGGGTGGCCAAGGCGCTGGAGCACCGGCACCTGGTGCGCCGGACCGAGCAACTCAGCGCCCAACTGGACGAGCGTTTCGGCTTCGAGGGGCTCATCGGCCACTCGTCCGTGATGCGGCGCGTCGTCGAAATCTGCCGGCAGATCGCCCCGACCAACGCCACTGTCCTGATCGAAGGCGAAAGCGGGACAGGCAAGGAACTCGTCGCCAAGGCCCTGCACAACAACTCTCCCCGCAAGGACCGGAACCTCGTCGTGCTGAACTGTGCGGCCCTCAGCGAGAGCATCCTGGAGAGCGAACTGTTCGGCCACGAAAAAGGTGCGTTCACAGGCGCCGTCGCAAGCCGCAAAGGACGCTTCGAGCATGCCGACGGCGGCACGCTTTTTCTGGACGAGGTCGGCGACATGCCCGCCACCACCCAGATTAAACTGCTGCGGGTGATTGAGGACGGCGAGATCGTCCGCGTCGGCTCCAACGAGCCGCGCCGCGTGGACGTGCGGATCGTCAGCGCCACCAACCAGGACCTCGACGAACTGGTGGAGCGCGGCAAGTTCCGCGAGGACCTCTATTTTCGCCTCAAGGTGGTCCGAATCTATCTGCCCCCCTTGCGCGAGCGGCGCGAGGACATCCCGTTATTGACGGAGCACTACATCCGCCGCCTCGCCGGGGAGCACGGCAAGAGTATCTCCGGCATCACGCCCGGGGCGCAGCGCGCCCTGAACTCCTACGATTGGCCCGGGAACGTGAGGGAACTTATCAACGCGCTCGAAACGATGATCGTGCTCACCCGGAGCGAGGTGCTCGACGAGGAACTCATCCCGCCGGAGATTCGGCCTGAGGGCGACCAGCCGCAGGCCGCCGACCTCGGGCCCGGCATGAGCCTTGCAGGCGCCGAACGGGTCCTCATCGCCCGGACGCTGGAAATGACGGGCGGGAACCGCCAGCAGGCGGCCAGAATCCTCCGTATCGGCCAACGCACACTCTATCGCAAGATCAAACAGTACGGCCTGAACTGACTATGTCATCCCGTTCCGGCAGGTCCGGAAGCGGCGGCGGGGGCCGTCAATCCGCCGCCCGGCGCACCGGCAGGTCCGGATGCCGAAACATGTGCCACGCCTCCCGCAGCGTCGAAAGGATGTGGCCGAGGCGGACCGTGCTCCGGCCGCCGGCGCGCGCCAGATGCGTCACCGGCACTTCCTCGATGCGGCACCCGAGGACGTTGGCCTTGGCCAGAATCTCCGCATCGACAAAAAATGCGTCTGAGGCAATCCGGATATCCTTGAAGATCTTGCGGCGATAGAGTTTGAACGCGCAGTCGCAGTCCCGTACCCGCACGCCAAAAATGAAACCGACAAATTTCTTGAACCCCCAGGAGAAGAACTTCCGCAGGCAGGGGTCCTGGCGGTTGGCCCGGTAGCCGGTCACGATATCCGCCTCGCCGATGCGGTCAATCAGAAGGCGAATCTCGTCGGGCCGAAACTGCCCATCCGCGTCCATGTAAAAGACCAGGGGCATCTGGGCGCTGGTAAACCCGCTCCGCAGGGCCGCACCGTATCCACGGTTCGGCCGGTGGTGGATGACGCGGACTTCCGCGTATTCCAGCGCCAATTGGTCGGCCAGTTGCGGCGTCTGGTCGGTCGATCCGTCGTCCACGACGATAATCTCGAATCGTTCACACTCGCGCGCCAGCGCCCGGCGCAATCCCTCGGTCACGGCCCGGATGTTTTCCGCTTCATTGTAGGCGGGGAGGACGGCGCTGATGGCGGGCTTCCTCGCCTGGTTCTTGCCCTTTTTATTCATGCCCGCTCCGCTTCGCCTCCAGCAGAACCATCGGCCGGCGGTGGCCCGGCGCGGTCTCAAGCACGGGCGCAAACACAAGGCCCCGGTCCGCCCAACCCGCGACCTCGAACGTCTCGCGATCCGTCAGGACAAGCCACGGTTCTCCCGACAGAGGGCCGTCGAGCAAAATCCCGGGCACACAAACAGGCGACACCTCGTCCACGTCCAGCAAGAAGGCCAACTGATGGCACTCCGGAGCCGCCAGAAATACCTGCGTCCCGGGCCCGCGCTTCGCCGCCTCGGCCCGGACGGTGTCTGCAAAAGACGCGAGGCCCCGCGTCTCATTCATGATCGGGACCAGTATCACCACGAAAACGATAAACGCGAAGAGCGTCGCACAGGCTAACAGCGTCACCGCCGGGGCCGGCCGCCCACGTCCGATGAGGATCGCCGCCGCCACCGCGCCGAGCGCAAGCGGGCCGACCAGCAGGACCGCCGGCCACGCCTGCCGGGCGAAAAGGTCCCCGATCGCGCCCCACACCGCCCGGTCCGTCTCGTTGTGAAGCGCTTCCAGCACGCGCTCCCGCAGGCCCGGCAAGAACGAGTACATCAAGATCCCCGCGCCCACGATAAGTGCCACAACCGCGGCAATCCAGAAGCCGATTCTCATCCATCGCCCGAGCGCGCGGTCCTCGCGGTGTACCACAAGATAATAGTCAAACAGGTACCCGATTAGAATTGCCGCCGCCGGATACGCCACCATCGTGTATTCATCCTTGCGGAACGGGACGGCCGAGAAGAAAATGAACGAACCCGCCAGCCACACGAACGGAAAGAGCATCCGCCCAAGGTGCTCGCGGCTCGCGCGCCGCCACGGCTGAACCAGCGCGCCCGGCAAGAAGATAATCCATGGGAACAAATCTCGCGCCATCGCCGGCAAGTAGAACCACCACGAGGTCGTCTTTTCAAAGACACTGGTTCCTGTGGCGCGACCGAAGACGTGGGCACCCCAATAAAGGTGGCTGAATTCGCCCGCCGTCGCCACGTGGGCGGCGAGGTGCCACGGCGCCCCCACCGCCAGAAGCACGAGCACGCCGCTGACCGGCTTAATCCGCCAGAGCGGGCGCCAGAACCCTTCGCTCCGCGCCCGCGCCAGAAGATACAGCCCCACGGCCATCAGTGGCACGACGAGCGCGGTCGCCTTGACAAGCGCCCCGAGCCCCGCCAGCCCCCAGAAGAGCCAGTATTGCCACTCACCAGTTGCAGCGCGGCGGGTCTCCGGACCCGCCACGCTGCCCGCGTCCGCTCGCTCACGCTCGCGGCTAGTCGGGCCCAGATGCGCCCGGACAAAGAAAAGAAGCGACCCGGCAATGCACGCCGTCAGCATCGGATCCAGAATCGCTGCCCGTCCCCACCACAGCATCTTCGGCGTGCTCAAAAGCACCAGCGCTGCCACCGCTCCCGTCCGGGCCGAGACGAGCGCCTTGCCGAGGTAGTAGGTCACGAGGACCAGAAGGACGAAGGAGGCCGCGCTCGGAAGGCGCACGGTCAAGCGCGTGACGCCGCCGACCAGGCGGCTCACGCCCGCCACCGCCCAGTAATAGAGCGGCGGCTTCTGATAGTTCCGGCCGGGGTCGGCCACCGGCGAGAACTGCGGCATCAGCCAGGGGCTCGGTCTGTCCGCCGGCCACTGCTGCGAGCGAAGCATGTTCCGCGCGCATCGCGCCGCTCGGGCTTCATGGGCCGTGAACAACCCCCGCTCGCTCGTACGATAAAGGCTTACCACCGCCGCCAGAACCGCGAGAACAAGCACAAGCCCGGCGCGGCAGCCGGAGCGGCCGCCCGCGCCGGCAATCTCGCTGCGCCTTTGCCTGTTAGGGGCATTCTTCGAAGAATCGGCCGGCGGCTCCGTGTTCCTCATCCGCCCATTCTCCGCCACCTGCGCGCCCGTCAGCCCCGATTCTCGAACGGCCACCCGGCCGCCAGCAGCGCCTCGCATAGCCGAAGGTCCTCGGCCGTCGTAATCTTCACGTTGGCCGCGTCCCCTTCCACCATCACCACCGCCTCGCCGATCGCCTCGACCAACTGGGCGTCGTCCGTAATCTTGCCGACCACGGCGCTTCGATGCTCATAGGCCCGCGTCAGGATATCGCGGCGAAAGACCTGCGGCGTCTGGGCCAGCCAGAGGTCCTTTCGCGGAATGGTCTCGGCGACCCGCCGGTCCCAACGGGATCCGGCAGGGCAGGGACCGTCGCGCACACTCTTGATGGTGTGATCGACGGGTCGGCCGACGACGGCGGCGCCCACTTCGACCGCCACGCGCATCGCCTCTTCGATTACCGCCGGACGAATCAGCGGGCGGACCGCATCGTGAATCACCACCAACTCCGTGCCCCCATCCGAGGCCTCCAGCGCCCGGGCCACGCTCTCGGTCCGCTGCTCGCCGCCCGCGACGAACACCAGGGGCCGCCCCGCCACGGCGGGCAAGCCTGCCCCGACCGAATCGCCGAACGTCTTCCGCGCCCACGCCACGGCGCCCGCGGGCACAGGCACGATAATCTCAACCACGGACTCAAGACGTGCGAAACGATCCAGCGTGTGCGCCAGAATCGGCCGGCCGGCCATGACGGCAAAGGCCTTCGTAGCTGCCTCCGGGGCCGGCACGTCGGCGCGGGGGGTTCCGGGCACCTGCCTGTCGGGGGCATTCTTCGAACCGAATCGCCGACCCCGACCCGCCGCCGGCAGAATCACTGTGGCTGTCGGCATCGCGGTCCTTTTCGGGGGGACCCCGTTCGGGGCCCCTTTGCGCCTCTGCCTGTCGGGGGCATTCTTCGAATCATCGCCCGCCACGCGACCGCGACCCGGGGCGCAGGGGCTCGACCCGCCCGAACACAATCCGTCCGGCGCTCGTCGGCAGGACGCTCGTCACGGTAATCGTGACGGTCTCACCGATCCGATTGCCCCCGTCCTCGACGACGACCATCGTCCCGTCCTCGAGATACCCGACGCCTTGCCCTTCCTCCTGGCCCGGTTTGATGACGCCGACCTCGACCGTCTCGCCCGGCAGGACGGCCGACTTCAGGGCGTTGGCCAAACCGTTGATGTTGAGCACGTCCACGCCGCTCACCTTCGCCACCTTGTTGAGGTTATAATCGTTCGTCGCGATGCGCCCGGAGAGGTCCGCCGCCATCCCGACCAGCATCTGGTCCACCCCTTCACCCGGCTTGGCGGGCAGCGGACTGTCCTGGATACGGATATCGACGTGGGGCATCGACTGGAGTTGATTCAGAACATCCAGCCCCCGCCGCCCGCGGTTTCGTTTCAGGCGGTCGGACGAATCGGCGACGGACTGAAGTTCCATCAGGACGAACTTGGGCACGACGAGCGGCACATCGAGAAAGCCCGTTTCGGCGATGTCGGCGATGCGTCCGTCGATGATGACGCTCGTGTCCAACAGCAGCGGCCGCCGCCCTCTCGCCTGCCTCGCAAACTCGATATACGGAACGATGAACCGGAAGTCGTCCTTCGTCTGCAGAATCAGCGAAATCGCCAAATACGACGCAATGATGGCGATCCCCATCTTAATCGGGTCGCTGGCTTCGTCCGGAATCCACGTCGAAATGTCCACCACCGGCCCCAGCAGCATGGCCACCACCAGGCCCACCACCAGCCCGAGGAAAACCGCCGAAATAACGCTGATGTCCTTGTGGCGAAGGGCGACGTCGAAAAGGACGATGACCACCGCCCCGCCCATGAAACCCAGCATCGTGTAGATCATCGGGCCGGCCCGGTCCGGGAACAACCGCATCCCCATCACCAGCCCGGTCGCCGCCATCACCAGAAAGAACAGCAGCCGAATAATGAACTTGAGCATAACCGTCTCCTCCGAATAAAACGGCCCCGGTTCCCAAACCGGGCCGTATTATAGCGTCCCACGGGCGCGGGCCGCAAGCCTTCGCCGGGCCATCGGGCGGACAGCCCGCCGCACCGCCACCTCGTGCCACATAATCCGTGGTCACATCCGCGCCGAGGGGCCGGCGCGATTCCAACTTGACAGAACACCGTTATATGATAGGATGCGCTGCGATGCGTGATATGGGTTGGGGCGATTAGCTCAGTTGGCGAGAGCGCCTGCTCGACAAGCAGGAGGTCACTGGTTCAAGTCCAGTATCGCCCACCATTCTGCTTCGCTTTTCAAATCGCGTTGATTTTCCCGCCTTCAGTCCCTACCCTGTAAGTGGACGTGTGCGTCGGACGACGCGCAGGGGCGCAGTGATGAAACGCTTCGGAGTCGCTATCCTCGCTGCCGCGCTCTTCTGGGCCCCCGCGGCCTCGGCCGGGCAGCCCGAAGAGGCGGCGGAATCCGTCTTCCGCCAGTGGCATTCGCTCTATCTGGACGGCCGCAAGATCGGCTACCGCACGGTGAGCCTCCACCGCTTGCCCGGCGGCGGTCACCGGATCCAAATCAGCCTGTTCCTGAAATGGAAGATTGCAGACACCAGGGTCCGGTACCTCAAGACTATCCGGGCCGAGGTGGACGCCGCCGGCCGCCCGCGGGCGCTCGACTGTCAAGTCGCCTCGGGCGCGCGGCGATGGCGCGTGAAGGGCGAACGCCTCGACGATTCGTTCCACCTCACGCGCACCGTCGGAGAGAAGGAGACGAAGGCGTCGGTTCCGCTCCAGGCCGACGTCACCTTCCGCTCGTGGGCGCTTCTGGCCACCTTTCTGGGCGGTGCGGGCGCCCCGGCCGCAGAGCCGAACGGCCCGCCGGGGCGGGTCGCGCGCTGGCGCATCATCGACGAAAGCCTCGGCGCCGTCCTGCCGGACCCCTGTTTGGTTCGCATCATCGGGCCGCGCAGCATTCCTTTGGGTGGCGGGAAGACGGTGAGCGGAACGGCCGTCCTGGAGGTGTGCGGGCCGGAGGTCGTCGCCCATCTGGTGGACCGGCGCGGCTGGACGCTGCGCAGTGTCTGGCAATCGGCGCCCCTGGTTGCGGAGGGCGTCACCCTGAGCGAGGCGCGGCGTATGGCGGACGATGGGGAGGGTCCGCGCGGCGTGTCGGTTCCGGGTCTGGAGGGGGGGCGCTATCGGAACCCTCGGATGGGCTATCAGGTTTACGTGCCGCCTTATCCCTTTGTCGCCCACGTGGCGCGGGACGCCGACACGGTCCGGCTGACCGATTTGACGGACGAGGCATGGGTGACGGTGCGGCCGGCGATCGACCCGCGGATGGCGACGATGCACGCCGCCGAGCAGGAGTTGAAACGCCTGGCCGGTCTCGTCCACCAGCAGTGGGCCGCGCGATGGGACGAGGTCGAGGCGGGGGAACCGCGCGACCTCCGCCTGAACGGCTGCGAGGCCCGACGCGTCGAGGGAATCGCCCGACTCGGCTGCACCACCTTTCACTTCCGAAATGTTTTCGTGGTCGGCCAGGGGTTGGCCTATCTGGTGACAGCGGCGCGGGCCGACCGGCCTGTGGCGGCGGAGCGGTCCCTGCTGGGTTCCATCGTCGCGTCGCTGTGCCTTTTGCCGCCCGAAGGGCGGATGCCCATCCAGACGAGCGGCGACCGGCTCCGGATTCCGTACTATGGCCTGGAGGTTCGCCGGCCCAGCGAGCGGTGGAAGGCGCCCCGCCATCTGGATGGGCCGGCCACCGTGCTGGAACTGGCGCGGGAGGACCAGGCGGCGGTTGCCGTCCTCCGCGTCCTTACACCGCGCGACAAGGAGTCGCTGGCCGACTTCGTGGCCCGGCGCGCCGGACTGGTGGCCGAGAACCTCGGAATCGATGCTCCTGAGGCCGCGTCCACGACGCTCGCCGGCCGCAAGGCCCTCGAACTCGCCTACGAAGGGGACCTCCTCGCCGGCGAACCCGCGCAATGCCGCGCGATTTACACGCCGATTGCCAAGCGGGTCTTTGTTCTCGTTCTCGTGTCCAAAACGGGGGCCGAAGACGCCCGAGAGGATCTCGAGCGCCTCCGCGAGAGCGTGCGCTTCCTGGGACCGCAGCGCTGAAAGGCGAAACTTGAGAGGCGGAGCAGCCGGCGCCATGACGCGACCGCAAACCACTGTCTGCCGCGCTCTTCTCGCGTTCGTCCTGGCCGCGTGCGCACTTCCGTCGTGGGGTCGTGCAGCCGAGGACGCCGCTTCCGGCCGGGCCAAGCCGACCGCCTTCCTGGTCCTTCCCGTCACGAGCGATGAGGAGGGCCTCGGCGAACACGTCCAGCGCATGCTCCGCTGGAAGGCCAGGCGCCTCGGCGCTGTCGTTTACGATCCGGCCAGCGTCCGCGACGCCCTCGCGGGGGAAACCATCACGCCCGAGACGCCTCCCGAACGCGTCGCGGAACTGGCGCGCGAGCGATTCAAGGCGGATATTGTGGTCTTCGGCCATGTCCTCGGTGCCGGGCCTTACGAGGTTTGCCTCCGGGTCATCTACCTCGACCGGCCGCAAGGCGAGCGCGCCGTCGAGAAGACGTATGCGTGCTCGCACCACCAGGTCATCCCACTCGAAACGGCCAACGCGGTCTATGAGATCCTCGGCATTCCCGAGCCGCCCGATCCCTGGCGGCAATTACGCGACGATGCCGACATCCAGCGCCGCTGGCGCGAGGGCCCCAATCTTGTCCGGAACCCCGGTTTCGAGGAACCGGGCGCCGCCGGCGACGGTCCTGCCCAGTGGCAGCCGGTCGAAAAGGAAATGGCGTGGGCCCATAACCCGGACGGTCCCGGCAAGGTCCTGAAGTTTGAGATGACTCCCGGCACGGCGGCCGGCTACGGCCTGGACTATTACAGTGACTGGATCCGGATCGAGCCGGGGGCCGTTTATCGCTTCTCCTGTCGCTACAAGTCGCTGGGACCGACGGTCAAAATTTTCCTGAAAGGCTACCGTTCGTTCCCCGCCGCGGACGGCTATCCGGCCCAGCGCCGGGAGACCTATCGCCGCCAGGTCCACCCGAGCGGCGAGACGGGCCGGTGGCACGAAGTCGTTGCCGACTTCATCCCCGAAGCGACCCGTCCCGAACATGCGCCGACCTTCCTGAAAGTGGACCTGTTCGCCTGCTATCCGGCGGGTGTGGTCTATTGGGACGACGTTGTCCTGAAGAAGGTGTGCGATACGCCGGTCGTGCCCCCGCCGCCGGCCCCGGCCGCGGCGCCACCGGGCAAAGCCGAGCCTGCGGTCGAGGCGCCTGCCGAGTCGAAGGACACGCCATGAACATCGCGCGCCTGCACCGGTGGAACCTGACGTATCACGAAGCGGTGGCGGTGCAGCGGGAACTGGCCGGGCAGGTCGAGCAGGGGCCGCCGCTCGAGCGAGTCGAAACGATTGCCGCAGCCGACGTTTCCGCCCTGGCCATAAAGCCTCACGGGCCTGCCCGAAAAGGCCCACGGCCGGGGCGGGCCGGACGCAAGAACGAGACCATCGCCGCCGTCGTGGTGGTCGTGCGGCTGAGGACGTTCGAGGTCCTCGAGGTCCGCCGCGCGAGCAGACGAGCCGCCTGGCCCTATGTCCCGGGCCTGCTATCCTTTCGCGAAGCGCCGGTCGTGCTGGCGGCGTTCCGCCGTGTGAAAATCGTGCCGGACCTGGTAATCTGCGACGGCCAGGGGCGGGCGCATCCGAGACGGCTGGGGCTGGCCTCTCACGTGGGGCTGGCGCTCGGCGTGCCGACGGTCGGCTGCGCCAAGAGCCGCCTCATTGGAACCGTGCCGCGCCAGCCACGCCGGGAGCGCGGCGGACGGGCGCCGCTTATGGACGGCCGCGAGCGGATCGGAACCGTCCTTCGCACCCGAACGGGCGTCAAACCCGTTTTCGTCTCGGCCGGCCATCGGATCGACCTCGCGAGCGCCTGCCGATGGGTCCTTGCGGCCACGCCCAAGTATCGGTTGGCCGAGCCGATTCGCCTTGCGCACCGTCTCGTCACGGCGTATAAGTCTGTGCTGGAAGCCCGCGGGGAAAGGAGTTAGCCACCTGTGGCCGTCCGCATCTGGTCGAAAAAACACCCGGCGAGGTTGAAAAACGCCAAAGCAATCTTCTTTGACGTCGGGGGGACCCTCGTTTATGGTTCCGTAGGATACATCGACCGCTTGTATGACGCACTCGGGCACCTCGGGTACATCGGGACCCGCAAAGGCGTGGTCCGGGCGAACGACCGGGCTCGCCGGGCGGTGGCCCGTCGCCGGCGCCGCCGGGCGGCGGGACTCGACCCCACCGACGCCAGCCGCATGTGGCTCGACCATCTGGCCGACGAACTGGGTCTGGGCGTCGGCGGCGCCGTCCTGGAGCGGGAACTCGCCTGCGCCGTCGCCCGGACCCAGACCGATAGCGAGGCGGAACTGGACCCCGAGGCGCTGCCGCTGCTTGAGCGCTTGCAGCAGCGGGACTTTCGGTTGGGCGTCATCAGCAACTGGTCCGCCGACCTGCCCGACTACCTGGAGGAACTCGGACTGGCACATTGTTTCCAGGTTGTCATCGCCAGCGAAGCGGTCGGCGCTCAGAAACCGCACCGCGAGATTTTCCTGCGGGCGCTGGCGGCCACGAAATGCCCGCCCCGCCGCGCCGTCCACGTCGGCGACGATTACTGGGCCGACGTCGTCGGCGCCCGCAGCATCGGCATCCATCCCGTCCTGATCGACCGCCACCGCGAAACCGCCGACCCCGATTGCACCACCATCACCCGCCTGCGCGACCTGGAACCGTTGCTCTGAGCGCCCCCAGATGACCGAAGGTGGTGCCGACGCTCAAGCACGTCGGGCTTCCGACATGTCGAACGTCCCCGCCCCCCTACGGAATTGACACGGAAATCTTGACAGCGCCCTGGGACGAAAGGTCTTGCATCGCCCGCCGCGGCGCATATAATACCTTTTTCCCAGACGGCGAAACCTGATGGATACGTGAGGCGGGCGATGAAAAAGGACATCCATCCCGAATACGTGGAGTGCCGCGTGACATGCGGCTGCGGGAACAGTTTCGCGACGCGGGCCACCGTGCCGGAACTGAACGTCGAAGTCTGCTCGAATTGCCACCCGTTCTACACGGGGAAGCAGCGCTACGTCGATACGGCCGGTCGTGTGGAGAAGTTCCAGAAGAAGTATAAATGGGACGCCAGGCAGGCCGTCACCCAGGCCGAAGCCGCGCGCAAAAAGAAGACGCCGGCGCGCAAGCCCCCTCAGCCCAAAAAGACCAAGGCCTCGAAGGTCAAGGGCGCGGACGCCACGGAAAGCGAGCCGGCCGCCGCAGGCAAGTCCAAGAAAGAGCCCGCCGAGGCGAAAGCCAAGACGGCCCCGGCGGAGAAAGAGGACGCGGCGGCCAAGGCCGAGCCCGAGTCGCCTCCCGCCGCCCGCGTGTCAGGGGCGGCCCCAGCGGGTGATGCGCCGGAACAGCCAAAGGCCGACAAGCCGAAAGAGTCTGAAGAATCCTAATGGTCGGCCAAGCGTCGATTGATAGAGAGGGTTCCTTCGGCTCACTGTGCACGTCATCGGTGGCGAGTTACCTATCGACCATAGCGGCTGCGCCCGGGTCGGTGCGGTCCCGCAGGGGCGTGGTTGCACCGAGCGAACTCGTGGGCTGACTGGTGCGCCCGGGGCCTAAAACCTGGCGCTACGGCTGCAAGGGGAGATAGCGGACCGCCTGTTCGGGCGTGATTCTTTTCGGCCGCAGGGCGGTGGCCCACCTGAGCCGCCACTCACCGTCCGCGTCCGGTGCGAAAACCCCCTCCCACAGGACGACGCGCGACCGCGGATGCACCGCCCGCCTCGCCCCCGAGACGGATTCGAATACATACACTTGGCGGACGGTCGCCTCGTTCTCGCCCCAGTTGATGTTGGGGGACTGGGCCTTCGCCCGCACCTGCCGCATGGCCAGCCGCACCACTCTGGCCAGGTCCTCTTTGCGGGCGCTGCCGTTGCAGTAATCCGGTGAGATGCATTCGATGATGGCTTCGGCGTTGCCTTCGGCCACCCCTCGGGCCATCGTCCTGAGTGTCCGGTTGAGTTGCTCCGCGTCGGTTTCCACAGCCAGGTCCAGGACGCCGAGGAGCATGCCCGCCACCGGAAACGCCACGAGGCACCACGCGGCCCGCTTCGACCGCGTCTGGTCCCAGACGACCAGCGCGACGATCTCCGCCAGACCCAGGACCACCCAGAGGCCGAGCGGATTCTCGAGAAACAGGTGCCGAACGATGTGCATGGAGTGCCCCCTCATCCTGTCCGCAACACCCCTATGATAGCGGCGGCGCGCCGCTGGAGGCAAGGAAAAGAGCCGGGCGGGGCGGAATTGTCTCCCCGGGCGTGGTCCTGGGGATTTTGTCTTGATGCGCGCCGCGAGGGGGCCTAGCATGGGACCTCTTGAACCCTAGCCCAAGGCGTTAGACTCCAGGCGGTCAGCCTATATGAAAGCGAATACCCAACAGGACCTCCAGGAAACCCACAGGCGGCGCAAGAAGCGCGAGTCGCTTCTGGAAACGCTGGAATCGATTGTGGTGGCGTTCGTTCTGGCGTTCGTTTTTCGTGCGTTCGTCGTCGAGGCGTTTGTGATTCCGACGGGCTCGATGGCGCCGACGCTCAACGGGGCCCATCTGGAATTCGAGTGTCCGGACTGCGGATACGAATTTGCGATGGGTGCGGAAAACAGACGTGTCGGTCCGCCGCTCTGTCCGAACTGTTCCCGGCCCCAGCCGCTCTCGCGCCGAGGAGCGCCCCTTTACAGCGGCGACCGGCTCTTGGTTTTGAAGTTCCTCTACGATTTCGAGCAACCCCGGCGGTGGGACGTTACGGTGTTCCGAAACCCCAACCAGCCGACCGAGAACTATATCAAGCGGCTCGTCGCGCTCCCGGGCGAAACGCTGGAACTTGTGCGCGGCGACGTGACGATTAACGGACGGATCGTTCAGAAAACCGACAAGGCCCAGGAGGCCCTGTGGATGCTCGTCCACGACACCCGCTACCGCCCGACGCGCAGCGAGTGGACACCCCGATGGACTTGCGATCTGGGGTGGCAGGCCGAGGGCACGGGGTTCCGCATGAAGCAAGCGAACGGGAAGGTCGCCTGGCTGACGTATAAACACCGCGACCCGAGAGGCAACCGCAGCCCCATCCTCGACTTCTATGCGTACAACAGCGGCAGCAACGGGCCCTGTCTGGGCAGCAACGTCTGCGCGGACCTGGGGCTTCGTGGCGAGATCGCGGCCGAGGATGCCGCCTCGGTTGTCCTCATCGAATTGTGGGCCTACAAGGACCGCTTTCGATTCGAACTGACCGCCGAAGGCTCGGAGCGGCCGACCCGGATCCTGAAGAACGGCCAGCCGGTGGCCGAGGCGCCGGGAGGCGTCCTCCCCGTCGGGAGGGCAGTCGAGTTCCTGGCGGCCAACGTGGACCACAAACTGGTGCTCTTGGTGGACGGCCGCCGCATCGCCAAGCCGGTGGGCGGCTCTGTCGCGCCCCAGGGCGATCCCCTCTATGAACCAACACCGGTGACCGAAGACGAGCGCCACCGAATGGACCTCGAACCGGGCCAGGCCGCGCAGGTCCGCGTCGGCGCGCGCGGCGGGGCGGCCGCGCTTGGCTACCTGAGGATCGAGCGGGACGTTTACTACATCAATGTGTGCTTCACCGAAGGTCCCAGGGCCCGCGAGCCGGGAAACGCCACGGAAGGTTATCCCTTTACGCTTGGGGACGACGAGTTCTTCGTGCTCGGGGACAACAGCCCGAAGTCATCGGACTCGCGGCTCTGGAACTTGGAGCGCCCTGCTGTGCCGCGGCGGAACCTCGTAGGAAAGGCGCTTTTCGTTTACTGGCCGTCGGCGGGTAGGCGCCACGGGATTCCGCTGGCCCCCGACCCGACGGGCTGGCGATTCGTGCACTAGGCCCCGCCGCCTAGTGCGGGCCGTATGGCCGGTGTACTCACCGGAGGCCGACTTCGGTCGCCGTGAATGCGCGGCGGGGACCTTGCAAGGCGCGTAGCGCCGCGGTATGGTTGCCATCGGGTCGCAGGACTCTGGAGGTCAGGGAGAACGGACGTGGAACTCCTGAACGTGACCGGGCTGACAAAAATCTACAGCGGGCGCAAGGTGGTGGACGACGTCTCGTTCAGTGTGAACGAGGCCGAGATCGTCGGCCTGCTCGGCAAGAACGGCGCCGGCAAGACCACCAGTTTCAAGGTGACGATCGGGATGATCCCCGCCGACGCCGGTCGCACCATCTTCGAGGGCGAGGACGTCAGCCGCCTCCCGATGTATCAGCGGGCCCGGCGGGGAATGGGATACCTGGCCCAGGAACCGAGCGTTTTCCAGCGGCTGTCGGTCGAGGAGAATCTGCTGGCCATCCTGGAGATGATGCACCTGTCGAAGACGGAGCGTGAGGCGATTGCGGCCGAGTTGCTCCATGACTTCGGCCTGGCCCACCTGGCCCATCAGCACGCGCGGACGCTCTCGGGCGGCGAGAGGCGGCGCCTGGAAATCGCCCGAGCGCTCGTGACGCGACCCAGTCTGATGCTTCTGGACGAACCATTCACCGGCGTGGACCCTATCGCCATCTTCGACATCCAGGGCTTCATCCGCAACCTCAGAAGCCGCGGCATCGGCGTGCTCCTGACGGATCACAACGTCCACGCAACCTTGAGCATCGTGGACCGCGCCTACATCATCAACGAGGGCAAAGTTTTCCACCACGGCACGAGCCAGGAACTCGTCAACAACCCGGAAGTCAAGCGCGTGTACCTCGGCGCCACGTTTCGCGGCGACGAATTCGACCAAACGAGCGGCGCGTAATCATGCCGGAAGAACTACCGCCGATCATCTCGGTGTCGCTGAACACGGCCGTCGACCGGACGCTCGAGGTGCCGGACCTGGAGATCGGCGGGCACGTGCGCGGCCGGCTTATCTCGGTCCAGCCTGCCGGCAAAGCGGTGAACATAGCGCGGCTCCTGGGGATTCTCGATACGCCGTGCGTCCTGACAGGATTTGTCGGCCAAGGCGACCGCGACCGGTTCGCGCGCAGTTTCAAGAAGACACCCGTTCGCGTGGAGATGTTCGAGGGCCACGGCCCGACGCGCGAGAACATCACACTGATTGACCCGAACCGAGGCGTCGAGACGCACATCCGCGATGTGGGCTTCACCTTGACGGAAGACGACCTGGGGAGGATGAAAAAGAAGTTGGGCATCCTGGCGGGGCGCAGCGGCTACGTGGTGTTTGCCGGAAGCCTGCCGCCCGGAATGGAGGCCGAGGCCTTCGCTCGCCTCGTGGAAGTGTGCCGGGATCAAGGCGCCCACGTGGCGGTCGATTCCAGCGGGCCGGGGCTGGAGGCGGTTCGTAGCGGCGGCGACCTCTGGATGGTCAAACCGAACCGTCAGGAGTTGGCCGAGATGGTCGGCCGGCCGGCCCAGACGGACGACCACATCCGCGCCGCCGCCGAAAGCCTGCTTGGGCGCATCGACCTGGTTGTCGTAACCCTCGGTGAAGAAGGGGCGTACCTCTTCAGCCGCGACGGCGCGTGGCACGCCCGGCCGCAGGTGGAACAGGGAAAGGTTGTGAACACAGTGGGCTGCGGTGACGCGCTGCTGGCGGGCTTTGTAAACGCCCATGCGCGGGGGCGCGAACCCGACGAGTGTCTCCGGCGGGCCGTCGCCACCGGCACCGCCGCCGCGTTTCAGGTCCGCGCCGGCGAGGTCGATCCGACCGACGTCGAAGCGTGCTACGAGAAAACCGAGGTGGTTCCAATCATGGGGAAAAGGGGTTGACCGCTAAAAGGGGATTGGTATATTTCCGATGGGCGTTCCAGGGAAGGGGATAACCATGCGATTTTCGGTTGCGCTCAGTATGTTGCCGGGCGAGACGGTCCAGGCACGGTTCGAGGCCGCCAAGCGGCTGGGTTACGACGGCATCGAGGTCTCCGGCGGCCAGAACTATGATGAGACGATGCCCGGAGTCGCCGAAGCCGGCCGGGCGACGGGCGTGCCGGTCAGTTCCATCGTGGGCTTTTGCGGCAATCCCTTGTCGCCCGATCCAGCCGAGCGCGAGCAGGCCCTCGGGGACATCGGGCGGCTCCTGGCGTGGGCTGGTCGGCTCGGGGCGGTCGGCTTGATTCTCGTGCCGTGCTTCGGTCGCCCGCGCATGCCGGACCTTTCGCCCTATCGCACCCCGGAGGAACTGGCCCGTGAACTGTTGCTGAAGTTGCTCCCGCGGATGGGCGAGGCCGCCGAAAAGGCCGGCGCCCTTGTCCTGCTCGAAGCATTGAATCGGTACGAGTCGCAATTCCTGAGCCGGCAGGAGCAGGTTGCCGAGATCATCGAAGCCGCCGGATGCCCCCCGGGGATCGCACTGATGGCCGACTTTTTCCACATGAATATCGAGGAGGTCGATCCACCCGCGGCTCTCCGCGCCGTGGCCGAACATCTGAAGCACGTCCACCTGGCGGACAACACGCGCAAAGAACCGGGCACAGGCATCCTGGATTTCAAGGCCAATTTCGCGGCGCTCAAGGCCGTGGGGTTTGACGGATACGGAGCGCTCGAATGCGGCATCGCCGACGACGAGCCCGAGCGGGCGCTTGCCGAGACGCTCGCCTTTCTCAAGAAAACGTACCGGGAAGCCTGATGAAGCCTAAGAGCCTATCCGAATAACCCGCTCGTCGCGAGGCTTCGCAGCCAGCCGCAGTAGAGACCGGTTTTCGGATAGGCTCTAAGAAGGGAGGACACCTGTGTCCATTCGTATCGGATTTGTCGGCGTAGGCGGCGTCAGCCGGGGCCATCGCAATGCGCTGGAGCGCATGGACGACGTGGACATTGTTGCCGTGTGCGACACAAACGGGGACCGGGCCCGCGCGGCCGCCGACGAACACGAGGCGAAAGCGTACGCCGAGTGGCAACCGATGCTCAAGGCCGAGTCGCTCGACGCCCTCTATATCTGTGTCCCACCGTTTGCTCACGGCGAGATGGAGCAGGCGGCCGTCGAGCGCGGACTGCCGATGTTTATCGAAAAGCCCGTGGCCATCGATTGGCCCACCGCCGTGCCGATCGCACGGGCCGTTGACGACGCGGGCCTGACGGTGGCGGTTGGGTATCATTGGCGCTACAGCCCCGCGACCGAGCGGGCCAAGGCCTACCTGGACGAGGCCATGCTGGCCGCGCTGGTCGGGGCATGGGCCGGCGGCATGCCGGGTGTTGCGTGGTGGCGGCGACGGGATGGGTCCGGCGGCCAGGTCATCGAGCAGAGCACGCACATTTTCGACCTCGTCCGCCACCTTTCCGGCGCGGAACCGACGCGCGTCTTCGCGGCGGGGTTCCACGGCGTGATGGGAAAGAAGGTTGAAAACTATTCAATCGATGACGCGAGCGTCGCCGCGATCCAACTCGACAGCGGCGTCGTCGCCAGCCTTACGAGCGCCTGCATGCTCCCGATCGAGTACCACGCCGACATTGACGCCTTGACGGACCGCGGCGTCGTCCGGTTGGGCGGCGACGAGGTCACCATCGAGCAGCCCGACCAGCAGATGACCTACAGAAATCCGCGCGGGTTTTCGCCGCACGCGCGCGGCACGGAGGTCTTTGTTGAGGCCGTTCGGGCCGGCGACGCGTCGGCCATCCGGAGCGATTACGCTGACGCGGTCCGGACCTTTGCCCTTACGTGTGCGGTCCAGGCGTCAATCGACCGCGGCGAGGCTGTGGACCTGGCGGAGTTTGCGCTGTAGAGACGCGCCTCAGGCCAGATACTTGCCCAGAAGGGGCTTGAGGCGCGCGATGGTTTCGGCGTCGATGGCCGAGCGGTCGGTCCAGATGGCCTTCGCGAGCGCGCTTCGGCAGCCGCAGTCCGGCCCGACGGTCTCGGAAACTCGCGGCACGGCGCGTTTCATAAGTTCCGTCGCAAAGGCTGTCCCGGCCTTCACGTTCGCAAGGATGCTCTCGAGGATGTTTCCGGGCCTCTCGTCCGGCTCGTGCGGCCGCCAGCAGTCGTAATCGGTCGGGACCGCAATCAGGGCGTAGCAGATTTCGGCCTCCCGCGCAAGTTTCGCTTCCGGCATGCAGGTCATGCCGATGAGGTCTGCACCCCACCGGCGATGCAGGAGGCTTTCGGCCCGCGTCGAGAATTGCGGCCCTTCCATGCAGACGTAGGTTCCCCGGGGATGGACGGTTGTCTTGAGGCCCCTTCCGCACTCGATCAGCAGGTCGCGCAGGCCCGGACAGAACGGCTGGGCGAATTCGACGTGGGCGGCTATCTCCTCGAAGAACGTCTTCCCGGGACGCAACGTCTTATCAATCACCTGGTCGCAGATGACGAGGTCGCGCGGCCGGATGATCTCCTGGAGGCTCCCGGTCGCACCGGAGGCCAGAATGTGGGTTACGCCGAGTTTTTTCAGGGCAAAGATGTTCGCGCGATACGGCACATGGGAAGGATTGAAGCGATGCCCCTCGCCGTGGCGCGCGAGCACCGCCGCCCGCTGCCCGCCGACCTGGGTCACGAGGATCGGGGCCGACGGTTTGCCGAACGGCGTATCGACCTCCACGCGCTCGCCTTCGGACCCCTCGGTGAGGGCGTCACCGATTCCCGTTCCGCCGATTAACCCGACAAGCGCCTCGCTCACGCGGCGTTTCCTCCTTGCAGAAACCTGAGGCAGGCTACCAAAGAGAAGGAGGGGGGTCAAGCAATGAAGGGCGAAGCGCCGGCTGTCCTCGGGCGCACGAGTCCGAAGAACAGGAAGCGCCGGGGCTTCAGAACTCCGGCGCTTCCCAACGCCGGCGCAGGCCGGCGCTCAACCCACCCCAGCGAGGGGGGAAGAAAGGCTGCGCTCAAATCTACCATCTTCAACGGCTGGACGGCAAACCCAGGTCGGACAATTGCAAGACCGGGTGACACCTTTATGTCATCTTGAAAGGTGCGCCAGCCTCGCCCTCTCCGCCTACGAGCCCCTAGAAGAAGGGCAAGCCCCAGGCGGGCTTCCCTCACCCCAGCGATTGAGCGTCACAACTCAGCCCACAGAGGTGAATGGTGGCCAAGCATTGGCATTCTCGTCTCGGACCGAACGGAGACACAGAGAAAAGTCCCTGATTTTGTCCTTCGAAAACCCTGAGTTTGACCAGAAGCCTCATCAGGGGAAAGCGGCGCGGGAGAGATGACCGGCTGGACGGCCGTCACTTCTCAAGGGAGGTCAATCCTTCGCGGACGGCGAACTTCGTCAGTTCGGCGACGCTGTGAATGTCCAGTTCGTCCATAATTTGTTTGCGGTGGGTTTCAATCGTTTTGACGCTGACGTGGAGACGGGCGGCCATCTGCTTGGTGCTCCAGCCTTCAGCCAGGAGTTGGAGCACCTCGCGCTGTCGCGGGGTCAGGGGTGTCGAAGCCGACGGGCCGGCCGCCGAGGCCTGAGCGAGGTAGGCTTCGACGACGTTGCCGGCGACGGCGGGACTGAGATAGGTCTCGCCGGCCGCGACCGTTCGGATGGCGCGGACAAGATCCTCCAGGGCGCAATCTTTCAAGAGGTATCCGGCCGCGCCGGCCTTGAGCATGCCCGTCACGAATCGCCTGTCCGAATGTATCGAGAGGGCAATAACCCTGGTGTCCGGCGTCCGGGTCGTGATCTGGCGTGTGGCTTCGATGCCGTTCAGGTCGGGCATGCTGATGTCCATGAGGACCACATCGGGTTTCAATTGTTTGGCCAGTCGGATGGCGGTTCGTCCGTTCTCAGCCTCGCCCACGACCTCGATGCCGCGCTCTTTTTCGAGCAGGGCGCGAAGGCCCTCGCGGAAGATACGATGGTCGTCGGCCAGCAGAACCTTGATGCTCATGTCTCGTCTCCCCCGGCGGGTTGATTCTCGGAGGCGAGTGGCGCGACGAGGGTCACCCGCGTGCCGCGCCCGAGTCCGGAATCTATATCGAGCCGTCCACCAAAATAGTCCAGGCGCTCGCGTAGGTCGAACAGGCCGAACCCGCCGTTGATATTGGGATTGGGATCGGGTTCGGTGGGATCGAATCCCACGCCGTCGTCCGCCACGCGGACCCGGATGTTTGAGCCGTCCCTGTGAATGGTGATCCGGGCGTTCTGCGCCTGGGCGTGCTTGGCCACGTTGTGGAGCAACTCGCGCACCGCCCGGAACAGGATGATGCCAATATCCTCACCGAGCGGTTTGGGGTTGCCGTCGTCCTCGACGGCGACTGTGATACCGTGCCGCGCTTGCGTTTTTTCGGCGAGCCACTCGCAGGCGGCTTCGAGCCCCAGTTCGTATAGAATGGGCGGGCTGAGATCAAAGGTCAGCGCCCGCGTGTCGGCAAGAGCCTGCTTCACAAGTCCGCTGATCTCACTCAAGGGGGCAGCCAAGTTTTTCGCAGGGGGCGTTTTTTGAAGGGCCTGCAACTTCATCCCGGCCGTGGCGAGGATCTGAGCAACATCGTCGTGCAGGCCGGCGGCGATGCGGCGGCGCTCGCGCTCCTCGGCCAGGGCAAGTTGGGACGCCAAAGTCCGAAGTTGCTTCTCGTGGGAGCGCACTTTCTCCTCGGCCCGCTTGCGGTCGGTGATGTGCCGCCACTGGCGCAGCGCCCGGTCGGTGATGCGCGGCATGTCGGCGAAGGTCACGTCGGACTTGACGACGTAGTCGAGTGCCCCCGCCTTCATGGCATTGACGGCGGCCTGCTCGTCGCCGTGGGCGGTCATGACCATGAGCGGATAGGCGACGCCGGCACCGTCGCCATCCAGCAGTTCGGTGCCTTTGCCGTCCGGAAGGAGCAGGTCGGCGATGACAAGGTCAGGGCGGGACCGGGCCAGGTACGCGCGGGCTTCGGTCAGCGTGCCGGCCACGGCCAGGCCCTTGGCCGCACCGCGCAGGGCGAAGGCGCGGCGGATCAGTTCGGCGTGGGCCTCTTCGTCTTCGACGAGCAGAATACAGCGCGGCTCCGTTGCCATGGATGGCCCCTCCCGGTGGCGCGCCCATCGAGGGTCAAGCCTCCTGGCCTCCCACCTCGGACCAGGGATAATGGTTCCAGCCCAGCCAGTAGAAGCCGAGGTCGTCCATCAGCCGCGTGAAACTGTCGAAGTCCACCGGTTTGACAAGGTAACTGTTCGCGTGGTACTCGTAGGCCCTGGCGACGTCCTGCTCGGCCCTGGACGTGGTGAGGATAACGACCGGTGTCCTGGCCAGTTCGTCGGAGGTCCGGATTTCCTTCAGGACCTCCAGGCCGTCGATCTTCGGCAGGCGCAGGTCCAGGAGGATGACGTGCGGCCGTGGGCTGGTCGCAGGATCGGTATAGTCGCCACGGCGGAACAGGTAATTCAGGGCCTGCTCGCCGTCGGCCACGTGGAAGATCTTGTTGGCCACCCGGTGATCCCGAAGGCTGCGTAGGATCAACTCCGTGTGGTCCTCGTTGTCCTCGACGAGCAGGACCGTGAGGGGCTCGCCCCGAAGGCTATCCTTCTTCGCCATTGGCCGACTCTCCTTTCCTTGGCAGGGCAAAGCAGAACGTGCTGCCGTGCCCTTCGCCCTTCGATTCCACCCAGATGCGGCCGCCGTGGACCTCAACGACGCGTTTGGTAATAGCCAGACCGATGCCGGTGCCTTCGGACGTGCCCTGATGCAGTTGGTCGAACAGGCCGAAGACGCGGTCGTGATATTTCGGATCGATGCCGATGCCGTTGTCGCGCACGTAACAGAGGGTTTCGTTGCCGTCCTGCCGGCCCCCGATCTCGACGCGGGGTTCGGGCTGGTCGCCCATGAACTTGACGGCGTTGTCCATGAGGTTCTGCATCACGGAGAGCAGGCGCGGCCGGTCGCCGCGCACCACGGGCAGGTCGGGCGGGATGTGGATCTCGACGCCGCATTCGCCCACCCGCAGGGCCATCAGTTCCATCGCCTCGCGAGCCAGGTGCGAGAGCGGCACGTCTTCGGACGGGCCCACGACGCGGCCGACCC
>Ga0114919_10000900_pt1 | contig 23792 bp, 17 predicted proteins | sample BlataG_FD_88682 | JGI IMG/M metagenome (GOLD analysis project Ga0114919, IMG submission 88682) | Deep subsurface microbial communities from Black Sea to uncover new lineages of life (NeLLi) - Black_00105 metaG | ecosystem: Environmental > Aquatic > Marine > Oceanic > Sediment | place: Atlantic... | reverse complement strand
GGCTGGAAGTGGCTCTCGACGGCATCTCGACGGCAGTCACCACTGCAGCCGTGATTCCGATCGTTGGCCTCATTGAGGATGACCACGGGTTGGCTGCAGCAACCGTGGTGCTGCGGCGAACCGTCACCGATCAGCCTGCCGCTGGCGAGCCAGCGGCAGCGACCCCAACGACCCACGACCGCCCGGTCGAGTTGCCCGAACGAGGAAGCACGCAGTTGCGGCTGCAGGCCGACACCGCACCGTCGATGGCAGTTACCACAGTCGCGGCCGACGTCGGAGACCAGCTGGAGCTGACCGTGTCGGCCCGCGACAATTGCGGGCTGGCCGGAGGAGCGCAGCAGAGCGTCACTGAGCCCTGGACCCTCCGGGTCGTCACCCCGGAGGCCCTGGTGGCGATGCTCGAGGCGCGGGAGGTGATCTTGCGCCGACGCTTTGAAAGTCTGCTGGCCGACATGCAGCAGACCCGCGACCGAGTGGCAGCCGACGAGTCGGAACCAGCAGCGGGCACACTGGCCGCCGCCCGGCTGGGCGAGGCGGCTGCCCGGGCTGGTGGTGAGACGGGCGAAATCGCGACGGCATTTCGGCAGATTGCCCGGGAACTGTCCAACAACAGCCTGCTGACCGCTGAACTGGAAGGACGGCTGCTGGGCCAGATTGCCGGCCCGCTGGAGCTGATCGTGGCTGGACCGATCGACCGGCTGGCGGTGGCCTGCCGGCCAGTCACCGGCAGCAGTACTCCCGATCCAACTCGGCTGATCGGCCTGACCGATGCCTGCCTGGCCCAGATGCGGGCGGTCCTCGATAAAATGATTGAGTTGGAGACCTTCAATGAGGTGGTCGATTCGCTGCGGAAGCTGATCGAGCAGCAGGAGGCAATCCGCCGTGAGACTGACCAACAGCGAAAGCAGCGGGCCCGCGAGGCACTGAAGGGGCTGTGACCTGCTCTCTGAACAGCTGACGGCAAGCCGACACCGACCGGTACGGAGAAGACAATGACGATGCGATGCAACCCTGTCTTCGTGATGGCACTGGTGGTCCTCGCAGCAACCGCAGCAAGAGCTGAGGCAGCCGAGCCGGTTGCCGAGCCAGTCACTGGGCTGGCCGACCGCGAGCGGCTGGTCAGCCGGCAGATGCGGGAGCTAGAGGCAACCTTCCTGCGGCTGGCCGACCTGCTGGCGGCGAGTGACCCCCGCCGGGCAGCCACCCTCCGCTCAGCCTTTGAGCAGGCTCGGGAAACCGAGTTGACGACTCGGCTCGATGCGGTTGTCGAACTGCTTGAGCAAGGGCAGTTGCTGAAAGCCTCGGCCGGTCAGGAGACGGCGCTCGACCGGCTGCGACGGCTGCTCGCCCTGCTCGAGGCCGGCGACAGCCAGCGGACCGTGGCCGATTCGAAGAAGCAGGTCAAGGAGTTCCTCGGCCGCATCAACCAGCTGATCGCCCGGCAGAAGGGTCTGGAGGGAACGACCGAGGCTGGCGGTGACGCTGACGCAATCGCCGGTGAACAGGAAAAGGTCGCTGCTGACACCCGGAAGTTGGCCGACGATGTCGAAGCCTTTCGGCACGAGGCGGCCGAGGCCGAAGGCTTGGCTGAGCAAAAGTCTGGGGCTGGCGAGAACGCGGAAGCTGCGGGCGGGGAATCTGCCGAGGGTGACCCACAGAAGGGCCAGTCGGGCGAGGGCCCAGCGGCGGACAAACCGGCTGATGGCGAGGCTGGAGAGCCATCGAAGGCAGGGAAGGGTGAGCCGTCCGATGCCGAGTCACCGCCGGGTGAGCCTGGCGGTGAGCCAAGCAGCAGTGGCAGCAAGGGCGACGCAGATGAGCCCGGCCAGCCGGGTCAGCAGGCAGCGGGGCAGGGGAGCGAGCAAGAACCCCAGGGGGACGACGAGGCCTCGCGGGCCGCCCGCACCAGCCGCCGGCTGGCCGAGGCCGAGAGCCGAATGGAGCAGGCCCAGGAACACCTCGATCAGGCCCGCCGCAGCGAGGCCCGCGACGAACAGGAGAAGGCCCTGGCCGAGCTTGAGGCAGCCCGGGCTGAACTGGAGGAGATTCTGCGGCAGCTCCGAGAAGAAGAGATCGAGCGGCTGCTGGTGCGGCTTGAGGCCCGGGTTCGCACCATGCTGCGGGCCGAGCGGGCAGTATTACGCGGCCTCGACCAGTTGGCCGACGAAAAGCAGGCCCTCAAACCAAGGGAACGCGAGTTGGAGGCGGCTCGTCTGGGCCGGGAGCAGCAGGCGATTACAGCCGACGCCACCCGTGCCCTCACACTGGTGCGGGATGATGGCTCGGCGGTGGCCATCCCTGAGGCACTCGAACAGATTCGGGAAGACTCGCTACAGGCCGCTAACCGATTGAAGCAGGGCAATACGCAAGGACTCACGAAAGGCATCGTCGAAGACCTGGTGCTGAGCCTCGAGGAACTGCTCGCCGCCCTTGAGCGGGCCGAGCGGGAGCAGCAAGAGCGGCAGCAACAGGGCCAGGCCGGGGGCCGGCCAGCCCAGCCGGGCGAGCAGCCGCTGGTCGACAAGCTAGCCGAGTTGAAGATGATCCGGACACTGCAACTGCGGGTCAATCGGCGAACGTCCCGCTTCTCACAGCTCCTGACCGATGACGCTGAAAAGGCAGGCGAGCCAGAACTGGTCGAGGCCCTCGGCCGGCTGGCCGATCGCCAAGAACGGGTCGAACGGGCAGCCCACGACATCGTCACCGGCCGGACGGAATAGCGACACCGGACGGATGGCGGAGTTTGCTGCTGTCGTCGTCGATCCGGTCGCAGCAGCTGAACTTTCACGGACAGAGGAAGCGGCGTTTGAGAAAACCGCTTTTGGATTGCCATAACGGTCGATCTCTTCGCTCATGAGTCGTCCATCAGGCGAAGAAATTTGCCGACGCGTTATTGACCGGGCTCTCATTCAATCACCAATAGGCTCGAGCGAGAGCCGGTGAAAACGATAGCGGCAGTCGTAGCTGCCGAGGAAAAGCGCCGTATTGTTAGGCGTTTGCCAGTAGTCAGAAAGGGAGAGTTGCTCGGCCGTTCCTTTCCAATTCACGATTGTCTTACCATCGACAGTCATTCGCACGCCCGTCGGCTCAACCATCACCGTGACCTCAGAAAGCTGGTGCTGGCGAAAGACGTCACCACGAAACGTTGTCTCATTTCCCACATTGCGGCCGTCAACATTTTCAATTGCGCTGAGTTGCTGTCCTGAAACCGCATAGCCAAACAGCGATACAAATCGTTGCAATCCCGAACGCTGCCCAAGAATCAATCCATTGGGTGGGTCGAGCGGCTCGACAATCGCTACTAGTCGATAGCCAGTCGGCGGTGGGGGCAGAAGTTCGAGTTTGGCCCCAAACCTCTTCGGGCTCGTCAGGACGCCGTTCTCGCGAGTCCACGCTCCTGCCTGCCACGATTCGTCGAGATCAATCTCAGCAAGCAGGTCTCGTGAACCCTCGGCGACTTGCATGGGCAGTAATCCCCGGTTACTCCCGCCCACGAGGTCTTCGGAAAGCTGCCTGGGGGACAGTGGCTGCTGGGGCGACTGCCGTACCTGCAGGTAGCCCCACAGCTCCGCCGTCGAGCCATCCCTAAGTTCTGCGTCGATGCGGTAACTCACCGGCGTTTCACGATCAAAGCGACCAAGGGTCACCAGCTCTGGCGGGCTACCTTCCCAGGCCTGAGGCACTTCCACCCACGGACTCTCGATCGCAGTTTGATACCGCACTCGTATTGAAGCGACATCAGCCCCATTGGGCCAGGACAACGAGAGGGATACCGTGTCGGCGGGCTGCGGAATCCGAGGTTCCGGCAAGGCGCGAAACTCACTGAAGAGCCGCTGTTGGGGCGAGGGTGGTTGCCGCTGAGGTTCCCATCCCAGTCGCATCTTTTGCTCACGATCGAGCCACGATTCACTCAACCATCCGCGATACTGCCCCATACTCATCACCGAACCGTTTCCAGGCTCTGGGTGAGGCAGACCGACGGTATGGCCACAGCCTTCGTGGTAAACCACGCAGTCGCTGCCGCGATACGGCACGCGCCAGCCATCGCCGCTGACGAGTCCCCAGCCGAGGCCACGGTCGGCATGATAAGTGGCCCGAGCCCCTCCCGAGGTCGCCCCGGGGAAATGCTCGCTGCCATTGAAGTTGCCCTCAAACGCAAATCCTGATGGTGTTGGCTTGACCCGATAAAAGTCGTCGAGTGGCCGCCAGTTGATGTCACTGAGTACCAGCAGCACCGGAAATCCTTCACGCGGCGCGTGGCCGAACTGCAGCCGTTCCTCTGCTTCCCGAAGGGTGGCGAAGAAGATGGCATTGGCATCACCCTGGCGAAGTTGAGCCGTGGTGCGACGCGAAATCAGCGGCCGCTCAGCAAGGTGCGTCTCCAGCACGGAGGCCGCCTGAAACTCTCTGGCGTGAAACTGCTCGATGCGACGGCAGTAGTAGGACGCCCGCTCACGCCAATCAGGCAACGGCTGCCGGTCCGCGGGCACAAAGTAGACCACGGAGACGTCGATGCGGCTGGTGTCGTGCCGTCCATCCCAGGTGGTTGTTGCAGCCGCTGCTGATGGAACACTCAGTAAAACCAACGCTATGAGCAACTGCTGGATACACATTTGAAAAAGGGGACGGGGGTCTTTTCCTTTCGGTCCTTGCCTGCCGGACCACACGGGCGAAGAGGATAGTTCTATCCGAAACGCCGCGATTTCTCTTGCGTCTTCTCGGCACCACCGCAATGCCGGCCGCGTCCAACGCAATCGCGTAGTACCGTCAACTCCTTCTGGCGAAGCGGCTCGTTCACACGCTCAATCCAGTTCGACATCCGGGCAATTGGCAAGGTGGGAAGCAGGGGTAAACGTTGATCCTCGTTCCGCGACCATCGCCACAGCACCTCCCATCGCCAGCCTTCGGCCTGTTTGGCCAGGTTTGTCCGTGGCGGGTTTCGCTCGACGTTACGGCGTCCGTCCGAGAAGGGATCGTCGTTAGCAAACATAAATCTTCTCCAGCGGGACTGGTACATATGCCTTTGCCGGACGTCTGGAAATGGGCGTGGTACCACCGCGCAAAGTGTCGCCGTCACCCACCACCGCATTGGCCCCATCAAGCTATCCTAAGCGGGTTGCCAAACTAGGTGCCAATGGCTGGGCGTCAGCACGCGCGAAAAGAGTTCAACCGCATGACGCTTCAGGCCTTCGCGCAAAATGCGAAGAAAGGCCTGGTTTTCTTCGTCTTTTGATAGACCGCTTGCCTCGCGTGACCACGTTTGAGGGCACGATAAACCGAGCCCGCGGCATTGGCACACTTCTGACGCGGCACTGCAAGTTTCCGAGAAGGAACTCGGGGCGATGAGATGTTCTTGCTTTGCTGAAACGACTGGCCTGCGGACAGGAAAGCCCCCCGTCCCACTCCCGTTCGGCGCGGCAGTTGCAGATCAATTCTGCCGGTTCGAAGAGGCTTCCCGGAAGCCCGGGGATCGACCGGCCGATCCCCCCAGCTTGCGTTGGGGGCTTTCGGAGGGTGCGGGCGACGGCCCCGGGTGGTCGTAAAAGTTGTCGGACGGCAAGTCCGTTCCCCAGGCATCTTTTGTGCCGAACAGGATTGCCCTCGTCCCCTTTTTCCTGGGGCACCCGCGACATTGTCGCCGGCCGCACGGAAGATCGCAGCTGGCCGGCAGGGTATACTCCTATTGCGAATGGCAGGCTGGGAACTGGCAGACGCGAACCGCCGAGGAGACGCAGGAGATGGCCAGAGCAAGTGCACGCGAGCCTGTGCTGATGACCGTGATCTGCCTGCTGACCGCCGTGGCCGCTGGCGATCCAGTCGGCTGGGCAGCGGAGGCTGCCGCCGCGGTTGTCGATCCGGCCGAGGCGGCTGAGCTCTCGCGGACGGCCAGCTGGTCGCAGCCGACAGCAGAGTCGGTCGGCGAGAATCTCGAGCGGTGGCTTGCCGCTCGCAGCGACGCCAGCCCAGAGCAGATCGCCGCGGCAACTGCCGCCTGGAACCAGCCCGACGGTGACCGGCTGGACCGGCTGATGCGGGCGATCGCCACCATCGATGACAACGCAAAAACACTACGGACCGATATCGCTCAGCTGCCTCCCGCGACTGTCAGCCGGCTCGCCGATCAGTTCGATCGCCAGCCACAGGCCGACTTCGGCAGCGATGTGGCGGCCCTTTGGACGGCCCGCCAGTTGGTGCGACTGGAGCGGTACGACGAGGCGGCTCCGCTGCTGGTGAAACGATCGGTCGAGGCCAGTCCCGATCCGGCCACGCTGCTGTTCTGCCGCGCTGCCTGTGAGTTCTGGATGCTTCAGGCCGATGCCGCCAGCGAAACGATTGCCCGGCTACTCGAGCGGGAAGCCGAGATACCGGTCCGCTACGCCCAGCTTGCCCGGCTGCTGGATGCCGACGTGGCCAGCCTCGAGCAAGATTCACTCGATCACATCTCACGAAGGATGCGAGACATCACCCGGCGGCTGGAGCTGGGCCACGCCGGCAAGAAAATCCGCGCCGTGCAGGATGGCGTGATCGCCTCGCTCGACAAGCTCATCAAGCAGATCGAGGACCAGCAGCAACAGCAGCAGGCAGGTGGCGCCGGGGCGGCTGGTGGTGGCGGCCAGGGCCGGCCGATGGATGACAGCCAGTTGGCAGGGGGCAAGGGCCGCGGTGAGGTGACCAGCCGCGACCTCGACAATGCTGGCGAGTGGGGCGACCTGCCTCCGCGGGAACGCGAGGAGGCGCTGCAGCAGATCGGCCGGGACTATCCCGCCCACTACCGCGAGGCGATCGAACAATACTTCAAGCGGCTCGCCGCTGGCGACCGGGGGCGATAGCACGTGACGCGGATGAGTCGCTTCGCCAAATCTCAGACAGTGCTGCTTGCCGCGTTGGGCCTGCTGCTGGCGGCCACAACCGCCCTGGCCGAACAGCCGGCGGCTGTCGAGCTGATTGTCACCCCGGCCGCCGGTCCACCACTGCGGGGCCGACTGCTGGCCCTCGACGCCAACGCTGTCACCATCTCGGCTGAGGCTGACGGCGAAGAGCAGCAACTGGCTCTGCGGGAGGTCCGCCGGCTTGCCGTCCTGCCGCCACCCGCTGCGGCTGGCAGCACGCTGGTGGGGCTCGTTGACGGCTCGCGGTTGGCGGTTGACGACATCGAGGTATCGGCCGAACAAGCAACGGCCCGTCTGTCAGCAGGCCCGCTCGCCCTGCCGCCTGCCAGACTGCACTGGATTGTCTGGCCAACTGCGGACGAGACGGCCTCCACGGCCGACCAGCTACCGGCCTGGCTGGCAGAACTGCCAGCCGATCCTGAAGGTGACATCGTGGTCATCCGCCGCGAAGAAAATTGGCAGTTTATCGCCTGTGCAATCACTGCGGTGACGGCCGACGAAGTGATCGTGCTGCTGGAGGACGAGCGGATTCCGGTCAGCCGCAGCAAGCTGGCAGGGCTCTGCTGGCTGCGGGGAACCGTCACCCCCGGCAGCGAGCCTGAGCCGGCAGCCGGTGAGATCGTGCTTGAGCTTGCCGGATCGGCCCTGCGGTGCCGCGGCGTCAGCTGGTCGGCCGCCGACGGCAGCTGGCAGGTTCAGCTGACCAAAGCCCCCGACAGCCGGACGGCCCTGCCGGCCGGCGTCGTTGCCGGCATCGACTATGCCTTTGGCCGGCGGATCGACCTCACCCGGCGGCCGCCAGCCCAGACAACGGTCGACCCATTCTTTGGAGGGCTCGCCGACGACGAGCAGCTGCGCAGCTTCTTCACGGTCCGGGTGGTACCGGTGGCAGCCGCCGACGAGGCCGACGCCGAAGGGCTGCTGGTCAGGCCCCGCACCGAAATGATCTGGACGATTCCACCCGACAGCCGTCGCTTCCGTGGCAGTCTGCAGCCGGCGGGCCCGACCGCGATCGCACCGACCACAGTCATCATTGATGTCGACGGCATCGAGCATTTTCGGAGTGAGCTCGGGGGCCAGAGTAACGGCGAATCGACCAAGCCCATTCCGGTGGAGATTGACCTGGCGGGCGGACGGCAGCTACGGCTGCTAGTCGACTTTATCAGGCGGCCCCTCGACGACACTCCTGAGGCGGCCGGCGTGCCGCTGGTCGGCGGCCCGATCCTGCTGGTGTCACCGCTCATTGAAAGGTAGGAGATGCCCAGACTTACCGCTTGCCGCTGCTGGCCCGTCGCGTTGCTACTGGTGGTCGTGGTGCAGCTCGGCCAACCAGCAGGTCTGGCCGCCGCCGAAACCACGGCCGTCACCCCCGAACCAGCCGCCTCGGTAAGCGTCGATCTGGTACTCGAGGCAGAGCAACAGCGGACCGCGACGATTGCGGCAGCGTCAAAGGCGGCAGTTGCCATCTTCGCCGGCGCTGCCGGTGGTGGCTCGGGCGTGCTGATCAGCCCCGACGGCTATGCCCTGACCAACTTTCACGTCGTCCAGCCCGCCGGCATTGCCATGCAGTGCGGCCTGAATGACGGCCGGCTCTACGACGCCGTGCTGGTCGGCCTCGACCCGACCGGCGATCTGGCAATGATCAAACTCCTGGGACGCGATGACTTTCCCGCCGCCCAGTTGGCTGACAGCGATCAGGTTTCAATCGGTGATGAGTGTTTCGTGATCGGCAACCCCTTCCTGCTGGCCACCGACCTCCGCCCCTCTGTCAGTGCCGGTGTCGTATCAGGGGTCCATCGCTACCAGTTTCCTGCCGGCACCATTCTGGAATATGCCGACTGCCTGCAGGTCGATGCCGCCATCAACCCCGGCAACTCCGGCGGAGGCCTGTTCGACGCCAGCGGCCGGCTGATCGGCATCAATGGGCGGGCCTCGTTTGAGAAGCGAGGACGGATCAACGTCGGCGTTGGCTATGCCATTTCAGCCAATCAGGTCCGCAACTTTCTCGGCGTGCTCAAGGGGGGGCGGCTGGCCGACCATGCCACCCTTGGGGCGACCGTCGCCACCAGCTTCGACGGTCGGGTAGTGGTCTCAGACATCCTCGAGTCATCCGACGCCTGGCGGCGGGGGCTGCGGATCGATGACGAGGTGGTGGCACTCGCCGGCCGTCCCATCCGCAGCGTCAACGCCTTCAAGAATGTGCTCGGCACCCTGCCGGCCGGGTGGCAGGTGCCACTGACCTATCGCCGGGAGGGCAGGCCGACTGAAATTGTCATCGAACTCGCCGGTGTCCACACGACGGCAATGCTGGCCGACATCATCTCGGGGGGCCGCGGCAAGCCGACGCCACCCGGCAAGCCTGGCGAACAGCCTGAACCACCTCCCAACCCGCTGGCCCCAGAACCCAAGGATCTGCCGGAGGCGATCCGGCCGCTCTATGAGCCGCGGCTGGGCTTTACCAACTTTTATTTCAACCGGGTTGAACTTGAGCGGGTGACAAAACTGATTGCAGCCAGATCGGGTCGGGGTGCTGATCAGCCGGTAGCCGATCAGCCCGACGCCCGGCGATCAGCCTGGACTTTCCGCGGCCGACTGGAGCAGGGGGGCAGCTTTGAGATTGAACTGGCCGATCAGGCGGCCAGCATCAGCCTGCCGACCGGCGTCTCCCGCTGGGAACCGGTGGCCGCGGAGGCTGGCCTGGCGGCCGAAGCCGGCTTCGACGCCAGTCCACCCGGCTCCGGTGGCATGCTCGCCGCCCTCACCCTCTGGCGGCAGCTGCTGCTGGACGGGGCCGCCGGTAGCGGCCGGATGATCTACTGGGGGCAGCAGCCGCTGGCGGGGTCGGCCAGTGAACTGGTCGATGTGCTGGAACTGACCACCGGGGCCGGTCGGGCCCGTTTTCAAGTCGCCAGTTCGGGCATGGTGGTGGCGGTCGACTTCCTGCTGTCGCCGACAGCTGAGCCATGCGAGTTGCAATTCCGGTTCGCGGCAGACTCGTCAAGTGAACGACCGACGGCCCTCATTGTCCACCACGCAGGCCGCGAGTTTGCCACCTTTTTGATTGCAGAGGCGAGTCCATGACGCGCATGACGCCCACCGCCCCGATGCTGCTGTTTGTCGCCCTGCTACTGGTACTGTTCAGTTCGCCGTTGCCGGTGGCAGCCGGCGAAGCGACCGAACCTGGCGTCTATGCCGCCCGCCGGGTGGTCAAGCTCTATGGTGCTGGCGGAATTCGTGGGCTGGAGGCCTATCAGACGGGCATCCTCGTCTCTCCGACGGGCCACATCGTGACGGCGCTGAGCACCACGCTCGATTCCGAGGCAATCGACTGTGTCCTCGACGACGGCCGCCGCTATTCCGCCCGGCTTCTCGGCGCCGACCTGACGCGGGAGCTGGCGGTCTTGGAGATCGATGGCGAAAACCTGCCCTGCTTCAGCCTTTCGACGACGGCCCCCCGGGCAGCGGTCGGCAGCCGGGTGCTCGCCCTTTCGAACCTGTTCGGCGTGGCGGTGGGGGATGAGCGGGTGAGCCTGCAGCACGGTGTGATTGCCGCCTGCGTGCCACTGCGGGCACGGCGGGGCGCCCATGAGGCGGCCTACCGCGGCGATGTCTACATCCTCGACTGCACCACGAACAATCCCGGCTCACCCGGCGGCTGCCTGACCGACTGGCAGGGTCGGCTGCTCGGCATGCTCGGCAAAGAGTTACGGGCCGATCCAAGCGGCATCTGGCTGAGCTACGCCTTGCCGGCAGACGAGCTGGCACGGGGGTACGAACAAGTGCTCTCGGGCAAGCCGCCCGCCACGCAGCGTGGCACCACTGCTGATGACTACGACCCCCGGCTTCTGGGCCTGCAGTTGGTGCCCGACCTGCTCGATCAGACACCAGCGTATATCGAGACAACGCTGCCTGAGTCGGCGGCCGCCACCGCGAGCCTCGAGCCAGATGACCTCGTGGTGGCCGTCGGCGACCGTACCATCAATTCCCAGCGAGGCCTGCGGCAGGAACTGGCCCGGCTGTTGCCGGGCGACCCCGTTCGTCTCAGCCTGATCCGCAGCGGGGCGATTGTCACCGTCGATCTTGGGCCGCTCCCCGCCCGTCCCGAACCGGACCCGTCGGAGGAGCCACAATGATCTCCACAACTGCTACGTCACGCAGTCGCCCTTTCGCCCGCTGCCTGATGGCAGCTTGGCTGGCGCTGCCGGCAATCACCGCCGCTGCCGCCCCTGAGCCATCGCCGCTAGCTGTTGCCGAACAGGCCGCCTTTCAGAATGCCGTTGACCGGGTCGCCCCGAGCATCGTCAGGATCGAGCCGACAGGCATCTCGAAGGCACGGCTCAAGCAGGCTGCCGAGGTGACGCCAGCCACCGGGCCTTCAAGCGGCTTGGTTGTTGCCGCCGAGGGCTGGGTGCTCACCACGGCTTTCGCTGTTCCAGCCGACACGAGCGAGGCGGTTGTCATCCTGCCGCCGGCGGCAGGCGGCGATCCCGCCGGATCGCTGGTGCGGCTGGTGGGCCGGGTCGTCGGCCGCGACACCAACCGCGGGCTGGTGCTGTTGAAGTGCGATCCCCCCAGCCCGCTATCAGTACCAGAGTGGGCCGACCGCAGCGAACTAGCCCCAGGCCAGTGGGCCATCGCCGCCGGCCGGGTCTGGTCAGCCGCAAGGCCGAGCCTGGCGGTCGGCGTGCTCTCAGCGGTTGACCGCGCCTGGGGCCGCGCCGTTCAAACCGATGCCGCAATTTCACCGGCCAACTATGGAGGGCCGTTGCTCGACATTCGCGGCCGCGTCATCGGCATTATTGCCCCGCTGCCAGCCGATACGGCGGGCATGAACCTGGGCACCGAACTCTATGACTCGGGGATCGGCTTCGCGGTACCGATCAGCGATCTGCTGCCACTGCTGCCCCGGCTGCAAGAGGGCGAGGAACTATCGGCCGGCCTGCTCGGCATCGGCTATGACGCGACCGATGCCATCAATGGCAGGCCCGAGATCAAGACGGTGCGAGCCGAGTCGCCCGCCGCTGCAGCGGGACTGCAAAGTGGAGACCGCATTGTCGCAGTGGATGGCCGGCCGGTCGGGCGAATTGCCGATGTCCGGCATGCCCTTACACCCAGGCTGGCCGGTGATGCGATCACGCTGGTTATCCGTCGGGGAAAGGACGACGAGGCCGAGGTGACTGTTACCGCCACCCTTGTCGATCGGCTGCCCCCGTGGAGGCGAACGATGCTCGGCCTAGTGCCGGTCCGCCGCGAGTTCCGTGGTCGTGACCACACCGCCGCGCCCGAGCCGGCAGTGGTCGGCTGGGTCTGGCCGGAAAGCCCGGCAGCCAAGGCCGGTCTGAAACCGGGTGACACCATCACCGCGGCGGCGGCAGCGACGGGTGAGGAGGCCAAGCCAGAATTGCGTCAGGTGGCCTCCGCGGCTGACCTGGCTGGCCTGCTTGGCGGGTTGGCTACCGACAGTGAAGTGCTGCTGACGATCGATCGCGATGACGCCGAACGCCAACTGCAGGTCGCCACGGTGGCCTTGCCGGCCGACCCCCCAGCCGAGGTTCCGGCAATCGCGTCTGTGGACGATCAGCCGCCCGCGACGGTGCTGAAACTCGAGGCGCCAGAACTGGCCGAGCCGGGCTGGGCGATTGTCCCGGCGGTTGAGGACGGTCCGCCGCTGGGCGTGTTGGTGAGCTTCGACGAACCGGAGGGACCGCTGGCTGCCGAGGCCATCACCGGCCGGGTGGCGGCCTGGCGGGATGCCGTCACCCGCTATCGGGTGGCAGTCGTCTTGATCGGCTCATCGGACCCGGCCCGCTGGAGCCGGGCCGACCTCGACGGGGTGGGCCGCAACCTCGAGGTCCTGCGGAGCCGGCGGCGGCTCGACCCGACCCGCATCGGCTTTGTTGGTCGCGGGGCAGGGGGGACCTTCGCCTGGCTGGCGGCCGATCGGTTCAGCCCCGTGGTCCGCGGCGTGGCCCTGATTGACGCCGCTCTCCCGCGGCGGGCGACCATCGAGGATGCCGCCCCCGACCGATTCCGCTGGGTGCTGTTCGGCTCGGCGACGACCACAGAATCTGAGCCAGCCGCAGTCCGCCGTCAGGCTGCTGACCGCGAGCGGCTGAGCAAGGCTGGCATCACCGTGGGCGATCTCCCAGCCCTCGACAGCGACGCCGCCCACGCCGCCGCCCTCTGCCGCTGGGTGGAAGCCCTCGGAGTGCTGTAACTCAGACAGCTACGCCGTTGGCTGCATCGCCGACTTGGAAACCTTGTTCCAGTACCGGGAGAAGCGGCCAAGGTCGGTCACGCGGGAGGCGTCACAGAACGGCGGCCAGTCGACCGGCACCACCGGCAGACTACCGGTCAGCCGGTCGGCGGCGTTGCGAACCAGCGGGCAGGGCGTGGTGGCGACGCAGACATGGCTCGCCCCGATGGCAGCAGCCCGGTTGGTCAGCACAGCGGCCGGGTCGCCGTGCCAGATCTCAATGCCCGGGACATCGGCCAGACACTCAACAATGAACACCAGCCGCTTGAGTGACGGTCGCTCCCGCTTGATCCAAGCTGGATCGAATACGAACACAACTGGCGCTGCCGGGTGCCGGTGCAGGGCAGGGGACTCCACCCCAAGCGAGTCGAGCGTCAGCCAAACCAGCGGCTGGCCAAGTGGCGAATCGGCGTACCAGGGTGCCGTCGGCTGAATCTGGAGCCGCTCAGGCCGGTGCCCCGCATCGGCAAAGAGCTGGTCATTGAGTTGTTCATAACTGCCCTCGACATCGCAGCGACCAGCGACCGGGCAGTCGCAGCAATGAACGCCGTCGGTGTACCGCTCCAGGTTCTCCCGGTTGAAAATGTAAGGCTTGTTCGAGAACGTTCCAGCCACCCACTGCCATGAAAAATTGTTGCTCGCGGGATCGGCGTCGAGCAGGTGTTCGAGGAACCAGGCAGCTCCAACCTGCCAGACGACCCGGCGGGTATGGACCAGCCACGAGGCCAGCCACATCCGTTCGTGGTTGTGCAGCCAGCCTGTCTGGGTCAGCTTGCGGCTGAATGCATCAATGCAGGCCATGCCCGTCGTCCCGGTCGCCACGTCAGCGGGTAATTGGTCACTCACAGTCCCACGGGCCAGGGCAGCAGGGGGCTCAAGATCATCCCAGACTGCCTCGGGCCGGGCCGCATACACCCGCTGCCAAAAATCTCGCCAGCCGAGTTCACTGATCAGTTTTTCCGCCTGTGACCGGTCCTGAACTCTGGCGAGGGCGGCATCCCGCACCTCTGCGAGCGACAGCACCCCGTGCCGCAGCCAGGGTGAGAGCCGGGTCACCGCACCACCAACATGATTGCGAGAGCGGCCATAGGTGACTGGGTCGATGGTCCGGAGCCGCTCAACTGCGGCCTGCCGCCCTCCCCGAAACGGGCTTTCGACGATTGCCTGCCAGGTTGCCGCAAAAGTGCCGCCTGGAGAAGCAACGGTCGGGTCAACAATGAACCGTTCCGCAAGTCGCCTACCGCAGGTCTCAGAATCATCCAGAAGCCATCTCGTCAGATTCTCCATCTCAACCACCTTTCATAAGACACTGCTGCCTGGGAAGGCACCAGTGCCCAAAGGATATGCGCGGCCATTCATGATCCGCAGCCCCAACGGGGCCAACCGGACGAAAATTCCGGGAGTTAATGAATCATTTCAACAATCTCCTGGCAATTCCCGATGGCGGCACTCGCTTGGCATAGGAATTGCACATTTCGTTGAGTAGAAGGGCGCGCGCTCTTCGTCGGGAGTTGGCGGACCTGACTCAACGCAGACCAGCAATGACATACCGAGGTCAACAACCCGCACCACTGCAAGCGATGAATTCATGGTGAATCGGGTTGTTCCCATGGCTGCCCCATACGCAGCCCGCCGACTAGCCACAGGTCAGGCAGTCTTGCATGCCTGGTTCTTGATGCTGGCCCGATCTTCCCGCCTGAGGCAGTTATGGGCTGGCACTTCGTCCTTTATGGATGCCCCAATGGCTTGGGTGGGCAATCCGCCTAGCTCGCCCAGGCCGGGGCATCCAGGGCAGGACAGTCGCGCGGGAAAACTTCACTCGCGAGCAGTCCTCGCCCAGCCGGCAGGCTATGATTAGTTCATCTTTCATCAAGGCGGAAACCGTGAAACTCATCTTGGCAATCATTCAGCCCGACAAACTCGAACGGGTGAAGCAAGCGCTTTCAGAAGTCGAGGTCTTTCGGCTTACGATTCTCGATGTTCAGGGATTCGGTCGCCAACTTGGTCATGCCGAGACCTATCGCGGCCATGAAATTGCGGTCAACCTCCTTCGCAAGGTGCAGCTTCAGATTGCTGTCAACGACGAGTTCGTCGAGCCGACGATCGATGCGATTCTTTCAGCCGGTCGCTCGGGTGAACAGGGAGAGATCGGTGACGGCAAAATTTTCATCCTTCCAATGGATGAGTGTGTGCGCATCCGAACCGGTGAACGTGGCCACGCCGCGATCTGACAATCACGACCTGGCTTTTCAGCTATCACCTCGCCAGCCGCGTACCACCACCCCACCGGGAAGCCAAGAGCGGCAGCGACTTGACTGGCGGCACGCGTGACGCAGCATCAACTGCTCCCACGCCGGCTCTGGGGCGGCAAAAGTCTCGTCGCTGCTGAAAATGACCACCGGGTTTGACCTGTTCGGCAACGGTTGCAAGAGGTCATTTTCAGAGGCTCCTCGAGCGTTCGCCGACCCCATCGCCTTGCCAACAGTGCGGCACCACCCCACCGGGAAGCCAGGAGCGGCAGCGACTGGACTGGCGGCACGTGTGACGCAGCATCAGCTGCTCCCACGCCGGCTCGTCCTCTCAGCCGCCCGTCAGGGCCGCTGCGGATGCAGCCGCGGCTGTGAGCCGACTGCGACGCGATTGACCGCGGCCAGGAATGCCCGGGCGGCCGCCTCCAGCGAGTCGGTCGACACGCCACGGCCACGGTGCAGTTGACCACGGTAACGCTCGGCCGTCGCCTCCAACTCCACCGTCACCTCAGCCTGGGCGTCCTTGCCTACGGTCACGGCCTGAACCCGAAAGTCACGGCAGACGGTGGTGATGCCGGTGATCTTCTCAATCGCCAGAAAAATTCCGTCGATTGGTCCGTCACCGGCAGTGATTGACACCGACTCGGTCTGGCCTTCACGCTGCACCCGCAACGTCACCGTCGGTGATACACCGCTTTCCGAACTGACGGTGTAGCCCTCAAACACGAACACCTCTGGCAGGCTGGCAAACTGCTGCTCGCAGAGGGCGGCGATGTCCCCGTCGTAGATTTCCTTCTTCCGATCAGCCAGCAGCTTGAACTGCTCGAAGACCGTCTGCAGCTGCTCACCCGACAACTGATAGCCGAGTGCCGCCGCCCGGTCGGCAAGGGCTGCCCGGCCGCTGTGCTTGCCCAGAACGAGGTCCGTCCGCTCAAGCCCCACATCCTCTGGCCGCATGATCTCATAGGTGCTGCGGTCCTTGAGCATTCCATCCTGGTGGATACCCGCTTCATGAGCAAAGGCATTGCGGCCAACAATCGCCTTGTTCCGTGGCACCTGAATGCCAGTAATATTCGCCACCAGCCGACTGGTCGGCACCAGCCGCTGGGTCACAACCTCCGTCTGTCGACCATAGAAGTCTGACCTGGTTCGCAAGGCCATCACCACCTCTTCCAGCGAGCAGTTACCTGCCCGCTCACCAATGCCATTGATGGTGCACTCAATCTGGCCTGCACCAGCCTCGACCGCCGCCAGGCTGTTGGCCACCGCCAGCCCCAGGTCATCGTGGCAGTGAACACTCAGCACCGCCTGGTCGATATTCGGCACACGGTTTCGCAACGCTGCGATCACGTCATACATCTGTCGCGGCGTGGCATAGCCAACCGTGTCGGGAATGTTGATGGTCGTTGCCCCGGCTGTGATGGCCGCCTCAACAACCCGGCAGAGAAAGTCGATCTCTGTGCGGGCGGCATCTTCAGGCGAGAACTCGATGTCGTCACAGCATTTGCGGGCCCGCGTCACCCCGGCTACTGCCCGTTGCACAACCTCATCCTGCCCCATTCGCAGTTTGAACTCACGGTGGATCGCACTGGTGGCCAGAAACACATGGATGCGGGGCCGCGCCGCACTCGCAAGCGCCTCCCATGCCCGGTCAATGTCACGGTCGTTACAACGGGCCAGTCCGCAGATGATCGGCTCGCGGACCGCTTTGGCGATCTCACGCACCGACTCGAAGTCGCCCGGCGAGGCGATTGGGAAGCCGGCCTCAATGATGTCGACATTGAGTTGGGCCAGGGCATGGGCCACTTCGATCTTCTCGGTGAGGTTCATGCTCGCGCCGGGCGACTGCTCGCCGTCGCGGAGGGTCGTGTCGAAAATGCGAACAGTTGAACTGGCGGACATGATGGCTCCGGAAGCAGTAGCGGCGGTAAAACGCCGACCCTTTCTCACCCAAAAAAAGTGGGAGAGCCCTGTACTCTACCCGACGACGCTCCCCGGGAGAAAGCGGTCGGCACCGGCCAACCGCCGCCGACGACCAGCCCCCCGGCTGACTGGCAGCCTGTCATGGTTGCGGACCGCTGGTATGCTCGGGGTCGGAACCGATTCACCTGATGCGATTGCGGGAAGAGACCAGATGACCCTGGGCGAGTTTCAGCGGCTAATCCGCACGATGTATCACGAAAAGGATGCCTCCCGCGGTGTCGAGGGAACCTTCATGTGGCTGACTGAGGAGATCGGCGAACTGGCCACCGCCCTCCGAAGTGGAACCCACGAGGAACAGGCCCTTGAGTTCGCTGATGTCCTCGCCTGGCTCGCGACGATTGCCAATGTGGTCGACGTGGACCTCGACGCTGCCGTGGCCGCGAAGTACGGCGGTGGCTGCCCCGGCTGCGGACAGACCGCCTGCATCTGCCCCGATGCGGAGAAGCCATGAACGGCCGCCTCCTGACTGTCCGGGGGACAAGCCGTCCACGGCCCTCGCCTGCGAACGCGGACGAACGCCGGTCCACTGCGGCAACAGCCGGAAATGCCGGTGATTTCCTGGGGTACCAATGGTCGCATCCTGCGGCGGCAGGCTTTATCCAGTTTCTGCTAGCCGCTCTGTTGCTGCTGGGCTGCCTGCCGTTTGTCGTAGAGGCGGCCACCACTCCCTCAGGTATCGAAGTGGAGGCGGGCGTGGGGGGAACGCCACGGGCCGGCTTCGTAACCCCGGTGAGCCTGCGGCTATCAGCCGGTAGCCAATTGCCGGGTGACGGCTGGGTCGCCGTCGCCGCAGAAGATCCCGATGGCCAGTGGGTGCAGTCACCACCGGTACGACTCAAACCCGTTGCCGCCGGTGATGCGGCCGCCCGGCTGTTGGTCAAGCTGGGACGCCGTGGCGGTGATCTCCGGATCGTGACGCTGGCGAAAACCGCTGCTCCCGGCACGGCTCCCGCCGACGGCCCAGCCAACCCGCAGCCAGCCGTGGTCGAACAGATTTCTCTGGGCAGCGTGTTTGAGTCGACCCAAGAGCTGCTGCTCGTGCTTGGCACCCTCACCAATGCCGACCGAGCCACGCGGCTGGCCGCCCAGGAAGACGGCTCGCGGGCCCAGGTGGTGACCCTCGACCCAAACGCCCCGACCACCAGCGGAGCACTCCCTGCCAGCTGTGGTCCCGCCGGCCTCACCTATGACGCCATCGACCGAGTAATCGTCTGCGGGCGGGCCGTTGCGGCTGGCGGGTTTGAACAGCAGCTGGCCGATCTCGATGCGTGGGTGCAACTCGGGGGTGAGCTGGTGTTGGTGGCCGGGATGTCTCTGCCCGACATGGTGGCTGCCTCACCAATCGCCGCAAGCTGGCTGCCCGGCAGCTTTGACCGCCTCGTGCCCCTGCGGCGGGCAGCGGCCATCGAAACCTATGCCCGGGCCAGCCGGCCGCTCGACCGCGATGTTGTTGACGCCCTCCGGGTGCCGCTGTTCAAGACTGATCCGCCGCTGGATGGCGTGGTCGAGGTGGCCGCCGGCGGGGCGGCGAGCGACCCTGCCCTGGTTGTTCGCCGGGCCCACGGCTTCGGCCGCATCACCTGGGTGGGGCTCGACCTCGACAGCCGACCCTTCCAGAACTGGCCCGGCACCGATTCGCTGCTGCTGGAACTACTCGACCGCGGTCGCCCGTCGGGATCGTCGGGCAGGGCAGGGGAGATCCGCCGTGGCGGCCTCGACCTGACCGGCCAGCTGCGGCTTGCCATCGATCGCTACCCGGGCGTCGCCGCCATTCCTTTCGAACTCATCGCCTTGATCGGGCTGCTCTACGTGGCCGCCCTCTACCCGTTTGACTGGTGGCTGGCCTCGCGAGATGCCCGCCGCAGCTGGGTTGCCTGGATCAGCCTGCCGCTGATTGTTGCCGGCTTCACGGTCGTGGCCTGGCAGACTGCCCGGCGGTACCGGGCCACGACGGGCAACATGCAGACGACCGCCATCATCGACGTCGATCAGGCCGGAGGCTTTGCCCGCAGCCTCGGCTTCGCCGGCGTCTGGGCTGCTGAGAATGACCAGTTCACCATCACTGCTACCGCAGCGGGACCGGTACAGGCCGATCTGGCTCGGACCGCAATCAGCTGGTTTGCGGCCCCCGGCCGCAGCCTTGGCGGCCCCGACGCGGTCACCCCCCATCCATCGTTGGCAGCGGCCGACTACCGGTTTGGTCGTTCCGCCGCAGTGCTTCAACAGGTGCCTCTGGCTGCAGCCTCCAGCCGGCTCTTTGAAGCTCTCTGCTGTGGTCCGGCCACGGCCAAACCGATCAGCTCAACCCTGGATCGCACCGGCCAGGGCACCCTCCGCGGTGGGCTTGAGAACCGCCTCGATGCCGTGTTCGACAATTGCGTGCTGGTGCATGGCGGCTGGCTATACGATGTTGGCCGGCTCGGACCCGGCGACCGGTTTGATCTGGAGAGTGGCCGTGGTCCCCGGTCGCTGGCGGCGGCCCTGACCCGGCGGCAGACGGTTAAGGATCGCAGCGTGCCGTCCCGCTGGGATGCTGACGACCGGGACATCGACCGCATCCTTGAAGTTGCCGGGCTCTACGCTGCAGCCGGGGGGGCGGGCTACACCGGGCTTGAATTGGGCCGGCTGGCACGGTTCGACCTGAGCCGGCTACTTGGCCTTGAGCGGGCGATCCTGATCGGCCGCGGCCCGGCGACCATCTCCTGGAAGGTTCGCCCCGACCAGCAAGACGAGCCAATTGACGCAGAGGCAAACGCCACCACGTTCTGGCGGATCGTCCTGCCGGTCGCCGACTGACCTCCTCGCACTGTTCCCGGAAGGAAGTTCTCATGATCGAGACTGTCGACCTGACCAAGAAGTACGGCGACTTCTTCGCACTTGAATCCTTGACGCTGAAGCTTGATCAAGGCGATCTATTCGGCTTCATCGGCCCCAACGGAGCGGGCAAGACGACCACCATTCGTATCCTTTCAACACTGCTATCACCCTCCTGGGGCGAGGCCTATGTCTGCGGGCATTCGATCTACACCCAGCCTCGGGAAATTCGTCGGGCGATCGGCTACATGCCCGACATCTTCGGTGTCTATGACGACATGCGGGTGATCGAGTATCTCGAGTTCTTTGCCGCCGCCTACCGCATCGACGGCCCGTCCCGCCGGAAGGTGGCCGAGCGGTCACTCGACCTCGTTGACCTGGGGGTGAAGCGGGACGAACTGGTCACCAGCCTCTCCCGCGGCATGACGCAGCGGCTGGGCCTGGCCCGGGTGCTGCTACACGACCCGCAGGTGCTGCTACTGGACGAACCGGCCAGCGGCCTCGACCCTCGGGCCCGCATTGAAATGCGGGGGCTGCTGAAGCGGCTGCAGGATCTTGGCAAGACGATCCTCGTCTCCAGCCACATCCTTCCGGAGCTGGCCGACATCTGTAACCGGGTTGGCATCATCGAGTACGGCCAGCTGTTGGCCTGCGGCGAGGTCAGCGACCTGCTGGCCCAGGTCCGCGGCCGGCCGGTGGTGCGGCTGGAGGTGGCTGATGACCCCGAGGCGGCGGCCCGCCTGCTGGAAGACTGCGAGGGGGTTGCCGAGGTGACCGTCCGCGACGGGCTGGTGCGGGCGACCCTTGCCGAGGCCGGGGCCGACACCTCGCTGCTGCCGGCTCGGCTGATTGCCGGCGGCGTGCGTCTGCGGTCGATGCGGGAAGAGGAGATCAACCTCGAGACCGCCTTCCTTGAGTTGACCAAGGGCTCACTCGGCCGCCAGCCAGACGGGGCCCGGCGAGGCTGGGGCAAGCTCGAAGACGACACGGCGAGCAGCGGTGGCCAGCCGGCGAAATCCTGACGCCGGCGATCATGTCGCGGCTCTCACTCCACCAGGGAGAACCTTTGATGACGATGCCGGGCCGGGCCGATTGTTCAGGCAACAGGCGGCCGTCGGCTGCCTGCCTGTGGAAAACCTCATGGACGGCGGTGCTGCTCTCTAGCTGGCTGGCCGGCGGGACAGTCATGTGCGAAGAGGTCGAGACCCTGGCCCCGCCACTTCCTCCGCCGGCAGCGCCGGCTGACCTTGGCTATGCACTCGGCTATCGGATCGGCCGGCAACTGCGGGCTGACCTGGAAAGCATCGACCTCAAGGCCGACCCCACCGGCCTGATCGCCGGGCTGCAAGAAGCACTCGGCGGCCGCGAACCGAGCCTGCCCGAGGAACGTTTCGGCCGCGGACTGGCCAGCTTCGATGCTCGGATTGCCGCCCGCGACGAGGCCTTTCGCCGCGAGTTTGCCGCCAAGGCCGAGCAGAACCAGACGAAGGGGCAGGCCTTTCTGGCAGCCCAGCGGCGTCAGCCGGGGGTGCGGGAGCTGCCCGGAGGGGTGTTGATTGAAGTGCGCAAGCGGGGCAGGGGCCCCAGCCCGACACTGGCCGACGAAGTGCTGCTCCACTACACCGGGCGGCGGATCGATGGAGAAGTCTTTGATGCCACCGACCCGGCAGACGAACCGGCCCGCATCAGGCTGAAAGACGTCATCCCCGGCTGGCAGCAGGCGATCGTGCAGATGCCGACAGGTAGTCGCTGGCAGATTGTGATCCCAGCCGGGCAGGCCTACGGCGAGGAAGGCGCTCCGCCGGTCATCGAGCCGAATGAAGTGCTGGTGTTTGAGATCGAACTGGTGGCGATCAGCCCGCAGCCCTGAGTGGACCGCCAGTAGGAGAGGGTCAAGCAGAGAGGAAGTTCTGATGCCGGGCTGGACAACCATGGTCAGGGGAGTTGCGGCTGCCCTGCTGTTACTGAGCGGCCAGGCTGAAGCTGCCGAGCCGGCCTCAGCAGTCCCCACCGCCCGTCGGTCCAGCCTGAGCGATCGCTATGCCACTGCCCGCGAGCGGATGGTCCGTGAGGACCTCGCGGCCAGCGGCATCACCGACGCCCGCGTCTTGGAAAGCATGCGGCTGACGCCACGGCACGAATTTGTCCCCGCCGCCCAGCGACCGCTGGCCTACTTCGATATGTCGCTGCCGATCGGCCAGCGGCAGACGATCTCGGGACCATTTGTCGTCGCCTACATGACTGAGCAACTCGATCCGCGGCCAACCGACCGGGTATTGGAGATCGGCACCGGCAGCGGGTATCAAGCGGCCGTCCTTTCTCCACTGGTCGGAATGGTCTATTCGATTGAAATCCATGAGTCACTTGGACGCCGGGCCACAGCCACCCTCAGGCGACTTGGCTATGACAATGTGGTGACCCGCATCGGCGACGGCTTTGCTGGATGGCCCGAGAAGGCGCCGTTCGACAAGGTGATCGTCACCTGCTCCCCAGAGAACGTGCCCCAGCCGCTGGTCGATCAGCTTGCCGAGGGCGGGCTGATGATCATCCCGGTCGGTGAACGCTACGAGCAGACGCTGGTGCTCATTCGCAAGCAGGGCGACGAACTGGTCCGCACCGAACTGGTGCCGAGCCTGTTCGTACCAATGACCGGCCAGGCGGAGGAAGCCCGCGAGGCCCAGCCCGACGGCAGCCGGCCACGGCTGGCCAACCCGGGCTTCGAGGATTGCCTGCCGGACGGCACAACGCCAACCGCCTGGTATTACGGACGGCAGGAATCGCTGGTCAAAGCGGACGATTCGCCCGAGGGTAGCCAGCACCTGCTACTGGAAAATCGTGAGCCGGGCCGGCCCGCCCACATCTTCCAGGGCTTTCCGGTTGACGGTCGGCAGGTCGGCCAGTTGGCGATCAGCCTCGACCTGCGGCTGCGCGAACTCGGGCCGGGCCAACTACGCAGCGAGCGTCCCGGCGTGGCCGTGCGGTTCTTCGATCACGCACGAAACCGGTCGATGCGGGCGACCATCGGCCCCTGGACCGGCTCTGTCGATTGGCAGCGGGTGCAGGGCACCGTGCCCGTTCCCAGTTGGGCCCGCGAGGGCATCATTCAGCTGGGGCTGATGGGGGCAACAGGCCGCATGGAGGTTGACGGAGTCGTGATCGAAGCAGCAAGGCGGTAAGGCCGACATGAACGTCCAGCGAGGGGACACGGGCACCCCGGACCGGCGGCCGGCTTCGCAAAAACCGCTGAGACCATGTCAGCCTTTCCTTTGGGCAGCAGCATGCGAGACCAAGGTTCGCTCCTTTCTGCGCGTGCTCGTGGGAGGTGTTAAGGCGTCAAACGTGCTGCCGGTCCGGTCGCTTCCGCTCCCGGCTTCCACTTTTCAAACCAGTGCTTCCGCGCGGCTTGCACTTTTCAAAGCTACGCTTCCGGGCGTCTTCTGCTTTTCAAACCAACACTTCCACGCGGCTTCCGCTCTTCGAACCAACGTCTACACGCGGCTTCCACTTTTCAAAGCTACGCTTCCACTCGGCTTCCACTCTTCAAAGCTGCGCTTTTGCTCCCGGCTTCTACTTTCCATGCACGGTTCACGAGCGCAGGGG
>Ga0114919_10000899_pt1 | contig 23812 bp, 21 predicted proteins | sample BlataG_FD_88682 | JGI IMG/M metagenome (GOLD analysis project Ga0114919, IMG submission 88682) | Deep subsurface microbial communities from Black Sea to uncover new lineages of life (NeLLi) - Black_00105 metaG | ecosystem: Environmental > Aquatic > Marine > Oceanic > Sediment | place: Atlantic... | reverse complement strand
TGTAGGTTGGTGTTGTTGGGAGTGTGTGTGGTGTGTGTGTGGGGGGGGGGGGGGGGGGGGGGGGAGTGGATATATTAGGCCACCCTTTCTTTTTTGTATCTCTCCTTCCCTTTTTTGTAGGAATTCTTTTATATAAATATCGTAAGGAAAACAAGACTGGAAAATATTGAGTGGCAGTAGTGGTGGTGTAGGTTTTACGCTACGGAAACTTAAACTAGAGGTGGGGGGGACAGAAAGAAAAAAATTGTACATGTACTTTTGGAGTAGGAAGAATTGAAACTCAACTTTTGTAACATAGGAATAGGTAGTCAGTAGGATGGTTGTCGATATAGAAGCAGGGGAGAGAGGGTTGCTGTCGCTCTCTCATCTCCGTCTCTCTCTCCCGCCGTGCCATGCTCAGCAGGAGACTTAAAAGCTTGGTTCACCGAGCGCCATGATTGATACAATACCGCTTTTAAGGTGATCAAGTTTGAAAAGATACGTTCGTTGACACGGAATTACCTGGCTGAAAACGTCTTAACCAGCAAGTCTACAGCAATTAAAATGTCAGCAGCTCTAGAAAGGGAGCAGCATTTCCCTCCTGAACAGGAGAACCAAGAAGAACAAACAGTTGGACCATATATGATAGACACGTTACAGGTATGCACACGTTGGCGTCGGTGACGTTCATTAATTATGCTTTTCAATTTCAGCCATAATTCTCACGCACTCCTCTCTCCATCTCAGGACATGGGGATAGCCGCAGCTGATATTAAGAAGCTCAAAGAAGGAGGTACGTTGAGTGCTAGTGGTATACTTTACATACCAAGAATTCGATCTTCTCTCCGTCCTCTCTCCCACACACGTGTGGTCACACCTCTCCCTTCCCACTCTCCCTTTTAAATCTTACACAGGCATCAACACCATCGAATGCCTCGCATATGCTAGCAAAAGAGAACTCACAGAAATCAAAGGCATGAGCGACGCCAAGGTCCAAAAGATCAAAGAAGCTGCCAACAAGGTCATCCCCACCGGCTTCACCACCGCCAACCAAGTCCTCCAAGCCAGGGGCGAAAACGTCAAGCTGACCACAGGCTGCAAGTCCCTGGATGACATCCTAGGAGGTGGGCTGGAGACAGGCTCCATCACAGAGATCTATGGAGAATTCCGCTGCGGTAAGACCCAGATCTGCCACACTCTCTGTGTCACCTGCCAGCTCCCAGTCGACATGGGTGGTGGGGAAGGCAAAGCCCTGTACGTAGACACTGAAGGAACCTTCCGCCCCAACCGCCTGGTACAGATAGCAGAACGTTATGGACTCAGCCCTGAAGAAGTTTTGGACAATGTAGCCTATGCCAGAGCTCACAACACAGAACACCAAGCTCAGCTGCTCATCCATGCAGCAGCCATGATGGCCGAGTCACGCTTTGCACTCATCGTCGTAGACTCTGCAACCGCTCTATTCAGATCAGAATTCATCGGCCGTGGCGAACTTGCAGCCAGACAAAACCATTTGGGAAAGTTTCTCCGTTCCCTGCAGAGACTGGCCGATGAGTTTGGGTGTGCAGTGGTAGTGACCAATCAAGTAGTGCAGGCCAATTTGGATGGTGGCTCCATGTTTGCTGGGCCCAGTGTGAAGCCTATTGGAGGGAATATCATGGCACATGCTACTACTACCAGAGTGCAGGTGAAGAAGGGGAGAGGGGAGACTCGTATCGCCAAGATTGTCGCTTCACCATGCTTGCCAGAGGCGGATGCTACTTTTTCAATCTGCAATGAAGGCGTTATTGATGCCAAGGAATAAATAAATAATAATAATAATATAGGGAAGTCGAAGAGGAAGACAAGAGAGATAATGACAACAACTGTGTATCTGTGTGTTGTACGTGTAGCAACTAACCATTTTTAAAACCCATTTTCTTCTTCTTCTTCATAACAACAAACAGTAACATGTCTCGCTCTCGCCCCCCCCTCTTTCTCTTTCTTTTTCTCTCTTGACTAATAATCATCACCCCGACTCAAAACTTCCTTCCTAGTAGGATGCAGATATATAGTATGCTCATATTGTGCAGTATAACACCCCTTTGTATCACACAATGGAGGATATGGATCCACAATCCCTGCATCACACAGATTCTTCAATGCCATTAAATACTTCTCCTCACCCAACCTATCCAAATACCTCCTACAAAAGGCCAACGTTCCAAAGTTTTTATCTATTGTATTCAGCAGCGCCTTGGCTCGGGGAAGCCTCAAAGGAACGTGACCGACGTCAAAGTTCTTCATATAGTGACTAATCTCCAGATCTTCTCTCACATAGCCTTTGCCAGTGGACCCAAATGTCTCAATGGCGAAGAAATCTCCTTCTTCCATCTTGGTGGCTGCCCCTCCCTTGACTATGGGGACACTTTTACCCGCGTGGATTTGATAGGGCCCAATGGAATGGCCGTTGAGGTTGTGGATGGATTTGACTTGGTAGGTTTTACCATCTAATTCAACTTCATAGCTTTCCATCACTTCTTGGATGGCTTCTCCTACGTCGCAGACTCTGACGTCGATACCTGCTTCTTTGATGCCTGTGTTGGTGGCTTCTTTGACTGCTGCTAGTAGAGGGTCGTAGCGGGGATTAAAGGCAACAGTAAAGGCACTGTCGATAATTCTTCCCTTGATATGGGTTCCAAAGTCTAGTTTCATCACGTCATCATATTGTAAGATTGTCTTATCTCCTGAGTTAGGGGTCCAATGAGCTGCAACATAGTTTAATGAGCAACCAGTAGGAAAGGCAATACCTGCTTCCAGCCCCTTTTCAGCAATCAGCTTCCTGACTGAATCTTCCAGTTTTTCACAAATCTCAATCATGGGGATGCCTGGCTTGGCTATGGTTTGGATGTAGCTTCGTACTTGTCTGTGGACCTCTGCAGCTTGGCAGACTTCGTTGATCATGTCGTTTTCGAGGCGTTCCAGTTGGCACTTTTCTTCATTGGTTTCCCGCCATCTTTGATCGTCTTTGTAGGATTGGCGTTCCCCTTCTGGGAAGATGTTGTCTGGGAAGAGATCTTTGACTGGAACGGTTGGAGGAGTGGATTGCTTTGTAGGTTTGGCTCCATCCCCAGTAGCAGCACCTGCACCTCCTTTCTTCTTCTTCTTTTTCTTCTTCTTCTTCTTCTTCTTGGCGTCGGGGTTGGCGGCAGCAGAGTCATCCTCTGCCTCGTCGGCACTGGAACCGGCTTCGTCGTCGTCATCTGCTACTTGGCCATTAGTTGGTGTGACTGGCTTCTTGGGCTGTTGTTGAGAGAGATTAAGTAAAGGGAGGGTGAGATTTGGTATCAAAAATGGACATCTAGGAAATCAGCTCTTTTTGAGCAACAAAGCACCTACCTCTTCGACGTTTTCGACTTTGAGATGTGTCTCTACTTCAGAAGAAATGGCAGCTTCATCAAGGTTCACCATATCCGCGAAATTTTGCTAGTTACTTGTATCTAAAAAGAATCTCTAGTTTGATTCGAGAATTGAAGCAGTATTCAGCCTCCAATTAGATTCAATTCATTTATATTGTGCTTAGAGCAATCATGTGATAATAGTAGCATTAAGCCTTCATTTTCAGAAAGAGCATAATTGATGAATCCATTCTACCGGCAGCGACGTCGAAGCGTTTTTCAAAATGGAAGTTGGCCAACTACCAGACTACATTTCTACGGATGGTAATTACCAATGATGTCATCATGAAAATTATTCTCCAAGTGATGATGGAATGTTTTGATTAATACTAAGGCACACTGACCATCCATAGCAACACTTGACTCGTTTGAGAATTCGGTAAATCCTTCAAAACACAATGAAACGTAACGAACCAGCAGTTTTCTTCCTCATAGCACTACTATACACCACATATTACACCTATGCCGATACCATTCCGACCATTCCAACCACTACTACAAACCGGAGAGCCTTCCAGTTGGTTCACCCTGTCGCAGATCATTCCAAGCTCCAAGTCTCAGACGAGGGCCTCTCCCTCTTGTCATCAATCACCGGCCTAGTCTTACCTGTCGTTGTTATTGGTCCTTACAGAAGTGGCAAATCCTTCACTCTCAACCAACTTATGCAAGTTCCTTGTGATGTTGGCTTTGGTGTTGGACATACCAGGTTGGTCATTAGAACCTTTCTTACAGATATGCCCCCCCCACCCCCACCCCCACCCTCCTTTTCCCTTTACTCTCCTCTCTCCTTCCTTCTCACTTCCCCTACCCCCCCCAAAAAAACATCAAACTAAAATCAATCAGGGAGACACAAACCAAAGGAGTATGGATATGGGGAGAACCAATGCCAGTGCAATTCCCAGATGGTACTGCAGCCAACATCCTCTTCGTTGATACAGAAGGATTCGAATCTACAGGAAAAGCAGATGTATATGATGACAGAATCTTTGCCCTTAGTACACTCATATCCCAGGTACTGATATACAATCTCCCTGAGGCTATTAGGGAATCAGATTTGGAGAAATTATCTTTTGCAGTGGAGCTGGCTAAAGCATTTTATATCACTGATGATGATGATGATAATAATGATAATAATAATAATAATAATAATAATAATAATGCTCCAGTACAACCAGGGTCAATGATCTGGTTAATTCAAAGAGACTTTCTCCAAGGAGACAGTCCCGACAAAGCCCTCATCACCGCCCTGAGACAAGTTCCCAACCCCTTCTCTGACCCTGGTATAGATAACCTCAACAGAATCAGAGGAGGGTTATCTCTCATAGCCACCAACTCGACAGCCCTAGGTCTCCCCCAACCACACATAGATAGAACTAGATTGTGTGAAATGAGCGATGCAGAACTCAACCCAGAGTATGTGCAGAAGAGAGATACACTGAGGGGTGTAGTGAACAGAGCAGCAGTGAATGGCAATGGGCCAAAGATGGTGAATGGCAGGCAACTGGATGGTCCTGGCCTGGCTGTATTGGTAAGACAAGTGGTAGAGGCGCTGAATGAGAGAGATATTCCTACAGCTGGTAGCTTGGTCGAGTATTTTAACAAGGATCTAGTAAGAAGCTGCGTAGATGTGTATGGGAAAGAGCTGGGGAAGCTGGTACTGCCGATGGAAGAAACTGAATTCAGAGCGGCAGCTAGTAGAGCAGAAGGAAGTGTGTTTGATAAGTTTCATAAAGAAAAGTTTGGTACTGCAGTAGGGGGGTTGAAGGTATCTTTGAAGCAAGCTTTATCAAAGGAATTGGACACGTTTATGGTAAAGAATATCAACGAGAGTAGTAGGAAGTGTGAGAAGGCAGAAGAGAAATGTGAAGCCGTACTGGAACATGAAGCCAGCCAACGACTGCCATCAAAGAGTCGGTTTAAAGCCAGATTTGATGATTGTTCTCTCAACTTCCACACCCTATGTATAGGCCCAGGATTAGCTCATGCAGTAGAAAGATTAGCCAAATCTTGGGATAGAGAATACTATAGATTTAGTAAAGATTACAATGAGAGATTGTATAATGGGCTGGTACTGGCTTCTATTGCCTTGATTGTAGTGTTCAGATTTGTGGTGAAAGTGTCTCTCGGTGAGACAGTAGGATGGATTGCGTTTTTATTCCTACAAGTCTACCCTAAAACGTTTCTAGGTGAGTCTTCCATGTATAAGCAAGGATGGTGGGAGGTGCTGGCAGATGCATGGGAGACTTTGATTTATAAAGCTATTGATTTGGATAGGTGGGGGGTGCCATTGGGGGTTGGGGTGGTGGTGATGGGGGTGACGAAGAGATGGTGGTGGGGGTGGGTGAGTGGGGAACTGAGGAGGAGGAGGTTGAAGGGGGGGAGGAATAATAAGAAGAAATTAGGGGATAGTGATAGAGAACGTGATTTGAATGTGTAATGTGTGTTCTTACATGAAGAATATAGGAGATGAAATGCAGGCTGAATGCAGACTGGTTTGAATGGTCAGGCGAGACGTTGGCTCATTGTCGGCCAATAACTTTGTTGTTTTCAAGAACAGCTGTCGTTGTTTGGGAGTAATTGTCGCTGATTTAGTCGTGCATATTGACAATTCATCGTTAAATCCTTACTATCGGCCGTATGTCCCAAACGAGGGTAAAATATTAAGTGATCGGAAATGTGGCACTAATATAGCTTGTGACGAACTCGCTTTGCGTCTATAAAACAAATACTATTCACCTAGATGCATTTTTCCAACAACAACAACAATACTCAACAGCGTGGATTCTGGTCAAGTCTCTTCAGTAGCCAGCCGAAACAACAACGCCCATTCACTTCAGAAGAACTCCACCGCCTCCACACCATCCTCACCGACTGTACCATTGTCACCAAATCCAACCTTGACACTGTCGTTGAAGCCCTCAGATTCACTGCAGAACTTGTCATATGGGGAGATCAACATGATCCCACTATCATAGAATATTTCCTTGAACAAAATATGCTTGCTCAGTTTGCCAACATCATAACCTCCAATTACCATCACACCACCAAAACCAATACCAGTGAGAGTGAAACTGATGTTATTCACACAGAGGCAGCCACCACAGTCATGACCCAGGTCCTTCAAACCCTCTCAATCCTAATCCAAAACATCAAAACTCAACAAACCATCTACTGCCTCTTCTCTAACAACCACATCAATGATATCGTCGCTTTAAGTTTTAATTTTGAAGATGATGAACTTCTAGGCTATTATGTCAATCTTCTAAAGACTATCAGCTTGAAATTGAATGAAACTACTGTCCAACTTTTCTTCAAGCAACCTCATGTTGTGTCATCCAAGAATGGCAGTGGTACTCATAACAGCATCAGTACCAGCCATGGCAACACTACCGGCAGCGATTGTAGTGGTAGTAGTTTTCCATTGTACACAGAGGCAATCAAATTCGCATCACACAAAGACGGCATGGTCAGAACAGCAGTCCGAACCATCACATTAAATGTATATGCCATACAAGACCCTGATGTGCAGGCATACTTGACATCACCACCAGTTTCACAGTACTTTTTACATATTAGTGAGCAATTAGCACATGTCGCAGTAGATCTGGATACTGTGTTACAAACATTCAACTACGTTTCTACTACTACTACTACTACTCATAATATCAATAATAATAATAATAATAATAATAATAGCACTACTAGTAACCAATACACGGGTATTTCATTAAGAGGCCGGGCAAGTAGTATAGAATCTAAACTTGCCGTTATAGAAGACATCCTGTCTTACTGTGGAGACATCCTGGCTACCAATGTTGAAGGGATCACGAAGCTTGTGGTGCATCATTTAATGGAAGACTTTATACATCCAATCATCATCCACCCTATTATTAATAAGAATAGTAGTAGTAGTAATAGTAGTAGTAATAGTAGAGTGGGGCCATTGTGTTCCTTGTATCTATTAGAGAGGTTGATCTATTGTCTAGCAGAGCAGCAACAGCTTGACACTACTACTACTAATAGTAATACTATTCTAGATCAAGTTGTAGGACTATTGTTCCCAGGAGCAGTAGTAGATATGATTGATAGCGATGTACACGTATCAGCAGCAGTAGTAAGAGTGCTGGTGGCATTGTGTAGCAGTATACGTATTGATAAGCTCGGGCTGGTACCTAGAACATTGACAACATCTATATCGAATGATGATGTAGAAGAAAAGCATGTTACTACAACTAGTAGAGTAGTAAGGGCATTATTTAATGTACTAGGGGCAAAATATGCATCTCCTATAGCACTCCGTATGTCTGGATGGCTGTTGACCCAGCTCGTGCCACCAGTGCCACCTGAAGAAGGTAGCAGTAATAATTGTGAGAAGTGGTGGGAGGTGCTGGCCCAACAAGCTATTCAAACACGACAACAAGCTCTACATGCAGCCATAACAGCTTCTTCTTCTTCTTCTTCTTCTTCTTCTTCTTCTTCTTCTATTACGAATGTTGGTGGAGGGGGAATGTGGTGTGATGCTCTTCTTCCAATGATAACTCAAGAATGGAACAAAGCCAATATAATACTATCTCTATCATCATCATCTCTATCTGCATCTGTGTCGTCGTTGCACTCTGCAGCACAGACCTGGATGCAAGCTGCTTCATTACAAGAGTTGCAATGGGAGCTAGGTGAAGACCCAGAAACTGTTGCTGCATCATCTATATCTGTATCAGCCAAATTGGCTTGGTTGGCTGCTAGCTCTGTGGCTATCGTCTTTCAAACTATAGATCGCATACTGCCTCACTCTTATAGTAAGTGTTGTAGAGAAGGAGGAGGAAAAGGACTGGTATCATCAAAAGTGCCACCTTGTCCAGTAGTGACTATTGAAGATATAAAGAAGAATGAACCTCAACCTAAAAGTATCATCCCCATTTACCATCATCATCATCATCTCGATAATGTCAGTACCAGAGGAGATGGTTTTGATATCAAGGAAGAAGAAGGAGAAGGAGAAAAACATCACCACAATGATGATAATGATGAGATGAAGTGTGTAGTGGCATTCTCAGCAGGTGAAGAAATCACTGTACAGTTAGTAATCCAAGGTCTTCCTCCTCATTTGTCAGCAGGTCAGGTGTCACCCACTCATTTGACCCGACTTAAAAATGAAGCCATCAGGGAAATTGCTGCTGCTACACCCATGGCCTTGGTGGTTCAACCACTTGCTGACCGTCTCCATAATAATAATAATAGTAGTAGTAGTAGTCCTGGAAGGAAGAATACATCTCCTACTATCAGTAATCATCTTCAAAAGAGGATGATAAAGGGCGAAGGACGAGTATTGTCGGTAGCTCCTTTACTGGGCTGCTCTTCTTATAGAGATAAAGACCAGGGACATTGGTTGCATGTAGAAGTAAGACCAATAGTGAGTAGGATATTGACCATATTGTACCCCCCTTCTACTACTACTATGCATCATCATCATCATCATCAATCTGGAGTGATGGGTGGAGGTGACGAGTTGATACTGCTGGGTACTGGGAATGGTGGAAGTGGTGGTGGTGGTGGTGGTGGTGGTCAGTTGAAATGTGGACATTGGGTGTTGTCATTTGAAGATGACAAGGCTGCAGAGATGGCTGAGATGAGGTTGAAAGAGGCTGCAGAGTTGATGATTGGTGTGTATAGATATGCATTGAGTAGTTTAACATAGCTATGTAGATTGTAACGTATAACAATCACCCCAAAGGAGGCCCCACGCACAGAGGAGAGTGGGACTGCTGTGTGTAGTCCTTCCTTCCAATCATGTAACGTATAGAGAGGACAGAGATATTGATGGGGTTAATAGTGTTACATTGTCAACATACAAACTTTATCTATGACTTCTCTTATTACCAGCACCACCACCACGACCACCACCACTCTTGAATCCAGAAAACATCTCTCTTCCTACCTCGTCATCGTCAACAGTGCCCTTCCTCTTCCCTCCCTTGCCTCCTCCACTACTACTTCTCTTATTATCCGACTCTTTCATCTGCATTGTAGCAATCCTTTGTGCCTCTCCTACCCTCTCCCCCAATAAAGCAACTGCTTCCTTATCAATTTGATACACCTCCATCTTCAGCTCTATCAAGGCTTCAATCTTTTGAAATAACTCCACGTCATATTGCGTGACCAACGTCACGCTACGCCCGCTGCGACCTGCTCTAGCTGTCCTTCCTACTCTATGCACATAGTCTTTAGAATTAGTAGGAACATCGTAGTTTACTACTACATCCACTGAAGGGATATCTAGGCCTCTACTGGCTACGTCTGTAGCCACCAGTATCTCCCTATCCCCAGATTTGAATTTGTTCAAGGCACCCAGTCTCTTAGGTTGACTCATCTGTCCATGTATTGGAATGGCGCCAATGCCAAGGTTTCTTAATAATAAAGCTATACGGCGGGTGGAGTCGCATGTACGAGTGAAGATGATGGCAGTGGCCCCAGCAAGTTCGGTCAGGAGGTAGACCAAGTGGGCATCTTTGAATTTTGCGGGGATGAACATGTATTGCTGTCTTAGTGTTGAGACTGTAGAATATTTAGATGCTACCTCTATTCTAACTGGATCATTGAGACATGCTCTTTGTAACTTGGCGACTTTGCTGGTCATTGTGGCAGAGAAGAGCTGTGTTCTTCTCTCTTTAGGAGCCGCTTTTAGGATTTGGTCTATTTCTTGTTCAAAATCCATGTTCAACAGTCGGTCTGCTTCATCGAGAACCAAGTGGGCTAATGACCTTAGAGAGAAGCCTTTAGTGTTTGATAGGTGGTCTACTACACGGCCTGGGGTGCCTACTAGGACATGGGGGCGTTTGCCCAGGGCAATGGCCTGCGACATCATGTCAATGCCGCCGACGAGGACGGCACATCTGACGCCAATGCCGGCTCCTAGAGCTTCGAATTGCTCTGATATCTGAATGGCGAGTTCTCTGGTTGGGGATAGGACGAGGACTGAGAGGGCTGCTGGTTTGTCTAGGAGGGATTGGAGGATGGGGAGCGCGAAAGCGCCAGTTTTTCCAGAGCCGGTCTGAGCGAGGCCGATGACGTCTTTGCCTGTGTGATTTGGGGGATCGGAACGTGAAACAAGGCGATGGAAAATGCATGTGTGCCTTGGGTATGCGATAGTTTGAAGTTGCGCTCTTACCTTCTAATACGCTGGGAATCGCTTGCTGCTGAATACTAGAAGGAATTTTCCATCCCAACGATGCAGCTGCTTCCGCTAATTGCGTGCAAATACCGAGTTTTTCGAATGCTTTGACAGATTCATCGCGTTCTTTATCGGATAGCCTTTTACTATCCACCATTTTTAGTGCGGAAAACTTTCTGGATTGTAGGATTATTAAAATTTGGGGAAGCAACAGCGTGCGTTATACACAGCAACTGGCTTGACACAATAGGTTTATCTACTGGAAAATGGTCAAATATTCTTATTCTTTGAGGTGGACTATCTTCTCTTTCCGTTTTTCAGCCGACGCTCGACCAGCACAGACTGATGACAGGCAGCTGTGAATTATAGGTGGGAGCTCCAAATTCTCATACAGGTATTTGTTTTCCTCCCTTTCTATTCTTTTCATACACTGTGATTTCGTTTGTACATCTCCTGAGACATTGACAGGTGGGAAAAACATGCCATGCTTGGCAACTTGAATGACAAAGACACGAAGAATTAAGAAGGTGCCAGACAAAGAGATGAATGCTATAGCTAGGAGTGTGAGGAGAGTAATTGAGAAGGTGAATGCTCAGGAAAAACCACCTTTGACTCTGAGAAAGGTGAGTGACTTTCATGGGCTTCTGCACAGTCTGAAATGGAGCTCTAGCAATGCTGTGTATTCCATTTGCTATTATACAATGCTCAGTCACACTTACATGCACTTCCTCCTCTATTTGCAGGCCATTGACAAGACTATCAATGGTCCTAGAGTCATGAAGAAGTATGTTATCAGCTATAAATACATGATAAGGGAAACTAGCAGAAGCAGTGCCCACTTTCCAGCTGGTGAGAAAAGGCCCCATCTTTGGGATGTACAATTTGGGGGGGGGGAGTAGGAGTAGGATGTAATAAATCAATGATTGGATTACAAAATAGGCTGGTTTGCTTCAATTCCATTGTAATCATATGACTCGTTTGCGATTCTGCAGGCAATTCTCACCAATTTGATGAGGAATGAAGACCATACAAATGTTGCTGTAAGAAGCAGGATGGCGTTCGGAGCTATTGAAGTCGGGGAGAGGGAATGGAGAGATGTGCATGGCCCAGCTCGTCCATTAATTTAAGAGCAACGCCAACACACGCAATGCCAAGTTTAGGTTGGACAATTTAAGGTAAGTTTCGTGTGTGTGTGTGAGATTGATTTAAACGAATAATTTATGTTGTTTTCAGAAGTGATCGGACCAACTCAAAGAACACATAATCACCCAAAGAATTCTAAGCATTTTCCTTCGCTCTTTGTCCCTTGCAGCATACCTATGAAACAAACATAGCCATACCTCTAGATCAGGCTTATCAATTGCCATCTCAGCGACTTCCAACTGAGTTTGCGACATCCACTTCGATTTTCCATCCCCGGCCCACTATGGCAGACACCAAGCACAACACCAACACTGTTACCAACACCATCCACTGTAGGGTCCATCATCTAAGCCAGTGTGCCCAGGAAGATAACTCCGGATGGGTAGAAGGCATCACATCTCTCCCTGAAAACTCAGGAGCTACTTCTCTCTTGAATGACGACCTAAAACCAACAGCTCCCCCACGACTACTGAACAACAATGATCATCATCATCATGATCCCTCTCTCCCCTCCTACTCCTCCTCATCCTCATCCTCATTGGCATCCAAGATAGACCAGACATGTGAGGTGTTGATCAACCATATAGACCATTATGGAGAGCTGGTCGCTGATGTAGGAGTTCCCGGAGGGTTCGGCCCCCTTGTAGATCTCGATGAACCATCCCTAGAGACACTGCTAGATGCAATTGAGAAGAAAATGGACACCATAGCCACTGATACAACCCTAATACGTAAAAGAAGAGTACCATCTACCACCTCAGGAGCTCCAGATGGTCACGCCGCTGATATCTTGTTACGGCGGCGAGCTGGAGTTGCCCCTCCAGTCGAGTTAAGAGTAGCGATTATCGGCAATGTCGATTCGGGCAAGTCCACCATGGTGGGTGTGCTGACTAGATCAGTGCTTGATGACGGTAGAGGCTCTGCTAGGAGTAAAGTTTTCAAACATGGTCATGAGGAAAGTACTGGAAGGACTTCCAGTATTGGTCAACACAATTTGATCCTGGATAGTAAGGGCATCATTTTGAATGATGCCTCATTTAAATTGGCCACAATTGCTAGTTACGTCGCAAAGAGCTCGAAACTGATCACTCTAGTAGACCTGGCAGGACATGAGAAGTACTTCAAGACAACAGCGTTTGGGTTGACTGGCCACTTGCCAGACTATGCCTGCTTGATTGTGGGGGCCAATGCTGGCGTGGTGGGGATGTGCAAGGAGCACATGGGTGTCGCCTTGGCTCTTAGAGTCCCTGTGTTCTTTGTGGTGACGAAGGTTGACTTGGCGCCTGAGCATGTAGCGAAGCACACACTCAGTACGCTGACTGCTATATTAAAGAAACCAGGGGTGAAGAAGAAGCCATTCTTGGTGAGGACCACTGATGATGTCATCACGTGTGCTAAGAACATGCACACGGACTCGCTGGCACCCATTTTTCTGACGAGTTCAGTCACTGGTGAAGGGCTAGACTTGGTTCGTATGTTTTACAACCTACTCCCGCAAAGGCAAGACTGGAGCTTACGTGTGAAAGAACCAGTAGAGTTTATCATAGATGAGGTATTCAGTGTTCCTGGTGTCGGTACCGTGGTAGCTGGTACCGTCAAAAAAGGTACTCTGTCCCCCAATTCTACAGTACTTCTAGGACCAGATATCGGAGACGGTTCATTCAGGCCATGTGTGATTAAAAGTATCCACTACAAGAGATTGCCAGTCACTCAAGTAGTGGCAGGGCAAACAGCAGCCTTGGCATTGAAAAAGACCAAACGGGCACATGTCCGAAAGGGCATGGTCATGGTGGATGAGAAACTTCACCCTAAAGCCAGCTGGGAATTTGATGCTGATATTGCCATCCTTACTCACTCTACAACTATTCAAGAACGGTACCAGGCTGTTATTCATTGTGAAATAGTGAGACAGAGCGCCAAGGTCGTGGCGATGGATAAGGAAAGGCTGAGGAGCGGGGACAAGGCTGGTGTTAGGTTTAGATTTATGCAGAGACCAGAGTATCTGACTGCTGGGAGTAGGTTTGTGTTTAGAGAAGGGAAGACGAAGGGGATAGGGATGGTGATGAGGGCTGGAGAGGAGGGGGAGAAGGAGAATAATAGTAATGGTGAGAAGAGTGGAAGTGGAGGAGGAGAGGTGGAGAAGGTGGTGGTGGGGAGTCCTATTGCAGTGAAGAAGTCTCCAAGGCAGCATAAGTAAAAGTAAGGAATGGTGTAGGTTAGATTGGTTGTATCTACTTTTGTATGTCTACAGTTCTGTATTTAAGAAAATAAATCGAACATTTTTTAGAAAAATGTAGGAGTAGTACTGTTTACTTTTCAATAATATTAATTAATTATTATTATTTTCCGCTTATTCTTTCCCCCCCTCTACTTCTTGCATTTTTTTGAGGGACTTTCCTCTTCTTCTTCTTCATCTTCATCCTCTTCCTCTTCTTCAACACTCACTTCCACAATCTCATAACAAGGCCACTCACAGAACCCGTCCTCCTTCAACCCAGCAACACATTCTCCATCTGTCATCAGACAACCGTCAAGATCTGCAGTCAATCTTTCTTTATTAATACCAATACCTATGAACACAATCTCTTGACGCCTGTCACCAACATCTGGAACAAAATCTTTTTTGACTTGTTCGATATTGATATCATCCCCCCAAACATCTTCAGGGATAGCAGCATACCAAGGAGATCCAGGAGTGACCCTCAAAATAGATCCAGCTTGGCTCCATTCTCCGGCCATGTCATTCCTGGTGGCGAGCCAAAACCATCCTTTGGATCTCAGAACTGCACCATACTTAGTTTGGAGAGTCTCACGCATGGCTGCTGCTTCTTGAGGAGTCACAGAAAGACTGGCGGGAAGCATGATGGCATCTTTCTCTTCCTCATTATCATTATCATCGTCATCAGTGACAACTAAATCATCTTTATCATCAGTAGCAGCAGTGTCGTTGTCAACACCGCATGCATCGTCAGCCGGGGGGCCGTCCACCACCAGCACTTCTTGAATAGCAAACAGCTCATCTAACATAGCTCTGAGTCTAAGAGGGTGGAATGGCTTGCGAGCTCTGTACACAAAGCTTCCAATACCATACTCCAATGTTTCAGGGTTGTGCTCCTCAGCAAGAGACTTCAACCAACCTGCTGATCTCCTGGCCTTGTCAATGTCAAACATGCCAGTGTTGATGATGAGGTCCAGGCTGATGGCACTGTGACGACTGCCCACAATGATGGCATCTGGATTGAGAGTCTTCAGGAAGCCCTTCATCTTGACTACATCTTCCTTGGAAACCAAGTCGAGCTTGTTCAAAATAAGAACGTTGGCGAATTCAATCTGGTCAATGAGCAAATCGGCAATGTTGCGATCATCGTCGGGACCGGCTGCTCCCTCTTCGCGGTCTTTCAGAGTTTCAAGACTGTGTAGATTGTTCAGGAGATTGGCAGCATCAATAACAGTGACACAGGTGTCGAGCTTGGCAACAGCACTGAGAGGAAGAGCACCTTCAGCTGGGGGAATGTCGAAAGTCTCTGCCACCTGCTGGGGCTCAGAGATACCTGTGCTCTCAATGATGAGGTAGTCAAACTTCCCTGAATCAGCCAGGCGGGTGACTTCTTCGAGCAGATCGAGTCTTAGAGTGCAACATATGCATCCGTTTGTCAATTCAATCATTTGCTCTTCTTGCTGAATGAGGTGTGCGTCTTGGATGAGCTTGGAATCAATGTTGAGCTCTGCCATGTCATTCACAATGACAGCACATTTCAGGCCTTGCTTGTTGGATAATATGTGCTGTAGAAGCGTGGTCTTTCCAGAACCCAAGAATCCTGCATGTATATCATTAGTTGGTGGGAGATTTATGTTGGTTTTTTAAATATCTAGTAAAATAGACATGGCATGGCCAGCTGGATGGATGGAAACATCAAGAGAGATTTCGAGCAATTTTAAATTTTGATTGAGAGAATGCATTTTTCAAATTATATTTACCTGATAGTACGGTGACAGGCAAATGGTTCACTTTTCGAGCTCCTTTCAGGTCCAGTTCAGCATTGACATTAATTGCGTCCATGCTTCTGTCAGACATTAATTCCAAGCAAATAAGCTTTTTTTAGTGCTTTTCTCTATCGTAGGTTGTTATCGATCCAAGGGGTATCTATCTGTCAACAAACCAATCTAACCTGGGGGTTTTTTCTGGCTCATTATGTGGGGATGGCCGCCTTTTTCTGGGGATGCATGCCTGTGGCTTCCTGGGTCAAAAGGGCATGTGCACAATTTGGTAATCATTCATCTCTTACATAGTGGCATTCATCAATTCATTCAATCTCTCAATCCCTCTTTCCTCCACTACCTTGCTCCAGACTTCTCTTATTAAACTCCACCTCTGCCTGCAGCCTATCCATCAACCCCTTACTCGACATTGTCCAGTCCAAACTCCTTAATAACTTGTCAATCTCCTGATAATTAGGGTACTCAACACTCTGCATCACACATTCATTGTCCTTGGGGGAGGTGGCTACATTGACTTGCCATCCTTGGGGGTAGGAGCACAGCAACCTTACGAGATCCCCATTCATTCTCGTCTCTTTGTAGATATAAGTCTCCCTGAATGAGGCTGCAAGTTTCTCTCTGGCAGCTTTTTTCCAGGGAGGGAAGGCAAAATCACTTATTACCTGTCCTTCTGTTGTCCATTGTGGGTTGATTATCAGGACCAGTGGCTTCTTGGTAGCAATGCTAGTATTTTTCTTGTTCATTCGGTCAATGATCTTTTGTACTTCGTCCAAAGTCTCAGCCATAGGAAATACAATAGCAGCCAGATTATTACCAGTCCAAGCTGCAACTGCATCACCATCATCTAGTAGAGCTGCATCCAAGCGCCCTTCCAAGCCAGGCAATGTTTTGAGCTGTTTTAAGAGCTGCTCAACCAAAGGAACAGCCGCTTTAAACTGTTGCTGTATGCCACCGGGCCAGTCGTCTAGATCTGTTGCACCTATAAGGGGAAGGAGGAGTTCTATTTTTTGGAGATTGATGCCATCAGCGTAGGCTTTTTCACAAGCTGCAGCTGCTTGGCTGACGATTTCCTTAGGAGATTGGGGGAGGGGGAGGGGATTGCCGGTTGGCTTTGAGGCGGAGGACGAGGAGGAGGAGGAGATGGGGACGGCAAAAATAGTAGAGTTGATCTTCTTGTGGCGTGGATTATTGGGGATGAAGAGTCTGGTGTGGTGCTTAGGATAGCTTGTGAGTTGTGCAGTGCTGTTCATTCTTTGGATAGGTATGAAAGATGGAGTTTAGATCAGGCTTTTTGAACGATTTCAATTTGACAGTGCAAAACAGGCTTGGTATTGGTATTACTATGTTATTTGAAGGGTCTTGAATGTGATCAGTAATGAAATAGCACGAATGTTATCTTTTGAAAGTTTTGGTGGTCACCCCAGCTTCTATTGAGTTGCAAGACGGTGACGACCAGATGCTTTAGCATTGCCACTTCTAGCCACCTTTTCATACTAAACCCAACAGTTTGTGGGTTTCATATGACTATACACTACATTATGGGGTCTAACATACACATAGACCACCTGAAAACAAGACTGAAGGCTTCAAGGAAAAGGCCGGCGCCATTGTCAGGGTGGATGGTTACCTCTTCCCGGTGCACACCCTCATCCTCGCTATAGACTCCCCCGTCCTAGAAGACATGCTTCAGATTGCTCTGGATGAGAGCAATGAAGATGACAGCAAAAGATTGGCAGTTGAAGGATTGAACACATCAACATTGCCAGTTGTAGTGCTGAAAGAGGCCGGCAGCAGCCAGGTACCATTCCCTTTGGAGACATTCAAGAAGATGCTCTCGTCTCAGTACTCCCTTGGCACCGTGGATACTATGTCAATTGAAGGTTATAGAGAGCTTGCGAAAATGGCACACTGGCTTGGTAATGATAATTTGACTGGTATCTGTGACAAGGAGATCGCCGATAGGATAGGTATTGGCTTTCATTGGCTGGGATCAACCTGCTGTGTGGCCAAAGAGAATACATTCTACTGCTGCTGAGGATGTTAGAAATGTTGGTGTGGATGCTCAGTATATATCATTTTGCTTGAAATATAAGCTTCCCCAGACAATGGCTCGAGCTGCTGCCTCAATTTTGAAAAGTATGATGACTTGGAACAGGAACGCTGACAGCAAAGTAACGAGTGCAGGAACTTCTATCTATGACCTTGAATTGTATGAAGCAGCTATGAAAAGCTTTTTCAATAGGCTCCCTTCTGATGTGAAATCCATATTTTTCAAGGAGAACATAGGCACTATTTTCAATAGCAGGGCTGGGATTGATGAAAAATTTGATACACTGGCTCTGGCAAAGAAGTTTGCGGAAAATTTCAGTTGGGGTGCACATTGATGAGAAGACGGCATGAAGTCGGGGAAGATAAGGGGCGCCGACGCTGTGAGCTTTGATTTGTAGATCTGTTAGTTTTTTGTTTAACTAAAACTACCTAAAACTTTTATCCCACTCTAGATCTTACAAGTAACAATATTGGAGGATCAATTTATCAAACTTAGTAACGATTCTCAGATAATATCATCTCAGGGAAAATAAAAATAAACCAAACATAAAAATGCTCGTCTCTCACTTTCCACGCAAAGTCGTCACTACTGAAACATCTATAGGATTCAAACCATCAATATCATCCGCACAAATTCACTTACACCACCAACGTCGCCTTTCCATTGCCGCCTCCCCGCTCATCTCTAGCACTCCCTCTCGTCGCCCCACCTCACGTCTCTCCTCTTCAGCTCCACTCACAGTATCAGCAGAACAACAACAACCATCATCCTCATCAGTAGACTACAGATCCCGTCCCAACAGTGACGTCCGTGTCCTCGTAGTCGGTGCCACAGGCTACATTGGCAAATTCGTCGTCAAAGAACTCATTAGCAGAGGATACAACGTAGTGGCATTCTCCAGAGAAAAGTCTGGCATTGGCGGCAAATCTTCAGCCGACCAAACTAAGCAAGAACTACACGGAGCTGATGTTAGATTTGGCAACGTATCAGACATGAAGAGCTTGGAGACAGTTGCTTTCAAAGACCCAGTAGATGTGGTCGTCTCTTGTCTGGCCTCTAGAACAGGAGGAATTCAAGACTCTTGGAACATTGACTACCAAGCAACATTGAATGCAATGGAAGCTGGGCGTAAAGCAAGAGCTTCCCACTTTGTCCTCTTATCTGCCATCTGTGTACAAAGACCTACACTTGAATTCCAAAGAGCTAAACTGGCATTTGAAGACAAACTAATGAAAGCAGGCGATATTACGTATTCAATAGTCAGACCGACGGCATTTTTCAAATCACTTGCTGGACAGATACAGCTGGTAAAAGACGGCAAACCGTATGTGTTCTTTGGAGATGGTACCTTGGCTGCATGCAAACCAATCTCAGAGAGTGATCTTGCTTCTTTTATTGCCGACTGTGTTTCCAACACCGATAAGATCAACCAAGTCCTTCCTATTGATGGCCCCGGGCAGGCTCTCACTGCCTTAGATCAAGCCAACATGCTCTTTAGATTAGCTGGGAAAGAACCCAACTTCTTCCCTGTCCCAGTAGCACTCATGGATGGCATTATTGGTATATTTGACTTCTTGGCTAAGTTATTCCCAGGATTGAAAGACGGGGCAGAGTTTGCAAAGATTGGGAAGTATTATGCCGTAGAAAGTATGTTGGTATGGGACCCAGTGAAGCAACAATATTCAGCTGAAAGTACACCTTCTTATGGGACGGATACTTTGGAGGCCTTTTTTAACAAGGCGTTGAAAGAGGGGTTGAAGGGGCAGGAATTGGGGGATGCTGCTGTGTTTGGGATTAACAAGGAGTAGAGAGGGAGAGAGGTGATCATCTCATGACGGGTCGAGGAGAGAAGGAGTTTTACTTAGGAGAGTTGTATTTTGCATTGAGCATGAAGTAAACGGTTGTATCAACCTAGCGTACGATATGAAAGTAGATTGATTCAACGTCCTAACACATGTATACACGCTCAAATAAGGCACGGAAGTTTGCTTCAATCATCTGATCTGAAAATTGATTTTCTGGCCTCACTCGTCCAGCCTTCCAGATGATATAGGCATTAATAAAGCTTTTTAAATATTGTGCTCATTTGCCTCCAAGTATCCACACCACATACCTCCTCACCAAAGCACACCATGTTCCCATCCACAATGCCAAAGCTGACCGACGCTCCACCTCCCTTGGCTGAGTTCCTCCGCGACATCGATGCCTTTAAAGACCTCTTCAAGCGTGCAACAGACCCTGTCAATCTCAGCCAGATCTGCAATCTCTTCCTTATGCCAAGCAATTTACCATTAAAAATCACACATGATGTCGATTTCGGCACCAAACACATCACTCCACCGGTCGACATTCACGCCATCACAAGCCTCTTCTGTCCATCATCTGCAACTGGTAATAATAATAATAATGATAATACTAGAGGTGGTAATAATATAGTAGGGGCCCCTACTAATCTACTAGGTGGCAGTAGTGGTAATAATGGTGGTAATAATACTAGTAGTGGTAGTAGGAAAGTAGATGCAGGTGCCCCTCTAGATGCCCTTGTCCACTTAACTACCCCAAATCAAGGCCACCCAGCCATCATACATACAAACAAATCAGTTGGCTTCTTCAACATGGCTCCTCCCCGACTGTTCCCAAATGAACGAGTCTTCCTGCTTGGTGGCGTGGCAGTACCCCCTCTCCCCAAGACCTTTGGAGTACTTGATGAAGCAGGCCTGTTTTGGTCAAGTGATCATAAATTAGATGGTGGTGTTAATAAAAGAAAAGTAGTAGAACTAGGACCAGGCCAACAGTATCAATTTTCAATAGCTCTCAACTGTGCAGATGGTGTGGGTCGTAATGAAGAAAAAGGCCTTTTGTGTCAGCTATTAGTCTTTTTTGTCGCTGTACCACAATCGTGTCAGTTTCACCATGCAATGATGATGGATTCACCGCCTCTTTATCAACAAGATCCAACAACAGGCCCTCCAAAGGTGTATCACATCACAAATAATTCTCTTCATCATCATTGTCAAGAATTAGGCTACACCATAGTCCCTGTAGCCAGAAGAATATCTGTAGCTCTAGTACCCAATCTAGATGCAGTCATGCACAGCGTACTGAATGTAGATGCCAAGAAGTTCATTCCAGCTCAACTCAAGCAACTATTTGATCAAATACCTACCCAATATGCAGTCTATGGTCATAATAATGAAAACAGCCCACCCTTGACTAAACTAGGCCATGCAAGACTAGATCCATCATATTGCAAGCCAGCTTTTCAGCAAAGAGGAGCTGCTGCTGAAACAAGTGGTCGAATGCTGGGACACAGTTATGATTTTGCGCGTAAATATGCAGAATTACTACTACTAGAAGAGCAGACTGTAGAACAGCATGTGTCAATGTTTGATATGCACTACACCAGAGTCAACATTGCGCTGTTTGTCAATCAGGATGTTAGGTATATATTGTTAGATCCTGGTAAGGATACATTTGAAACAGCTGTTCCAGGTATTGGTGATTTGGAGAGAAAAACGTATAGAGGAATGTCTTTGATTGGCTTGGAAAACACCAGAAAAAAGAAAGCGGTTGGGCTGAGTTTAATAAATATGGTCAAAAATGGATCCAAGTATGAGGAGGCATTTAGTCATGTTACTAGTGTCTGGGCTCTGGGGCACCTGAATGTTCCCGGTTTACTGGAAGGTAGGCCTGGTTTGGCTATATGTGATACTGTATACCTACGCCTAGTTGGTCAAGAGAACTTTGAACTGGCCTGTATTGTAGCTGGGATTGAAGGGAGCAGTGTCTTCCTGCTCATGCCTGATTGCTTTTGGCACGTTGCTTCTGTCCACAGCTTGATTCGAAGAGCGTTGCTATCTGGTACTTCTGGTACTTCTTATGAAAGTTTGAAGAGGGCTGCTGCAATGGAATCCCTAGAAATGGTACGCAAACAGACGTGGAAATTTGATGGTCTTAGCCACGTCAGGTTCTCATTTGATCGGAATTGCTTCCGATCAATGCATGATGCTTTGTGGAAGACATCCAAACTGCTAAAGTATAAGTATAGCTTCTGCCTGGAACCATGGCTTCTAAATAATCAAGCTACAATGGAAATTTTGGTGGAAAAGTTTCCCTCTGTCACTAAAGTCAATGCATTGGCACAGTCCCTCAAGCAGCTGGGCCCAGTTGGTGTTAACGAGCAGCAGAAGCAGGCTATTGCAGCAATTTTACTAGGTGGTGGGGCATCCCTGCCGTTTGCAATATATGGACCTCCAGGTACAGGGAAGACTCTGACTTTGGTGGAACTAGCACTACAATTGCTGGCCCAACATCCTGGCAACAAACTACTCTTATGTGCTCCTCAGCAATATTCAGCAGACCTCTTGGTGGCAGCTCTCAGCAGAGCTGGAATCAGACCGGGTAAAATGGTGCGGCTGAATGATCCCAGACGCCCTGCATATACTGTACTGGATGCATGCTTTCCTTATTGTATCTTTGATGAGAAGAAGAGGATGTTTTATCTACCAATAAAGAAACAGTATGAGAATGCTAGGGTGGTGGTGACGTCATGTGCCAGTGCCAGTTTGTTGAATGAGAAGAGGAGCGTTTCTGGAAAGACAACAACAGCAGCATCAATTGTGTTTTCACACATCTTGATTGATGAAGCAGGTCAAGCGATGCTTCCTGAAGTCCTCATCCCTCTCTGTCATTTGAATAATAACAATGAGCAAGCATCTGTTGTGCTGGCAGGAGACCCCAAGCAGTTGGGTCCAGTGGTCCGTTCTAAACAAGCTGCTGCCCAAGGGCTAGGGAAGAGTCTGTTGGAACTGCTCATCAATAATTTCAGCAGAATGGCGTCCCTGCTAAAACAACAGCAACAACAGAATGGAGATTGTGATAATGATGATGATAATAATAATGATAAGGTTCTACCAGTCACCATGCTGGTACAAAACTATATAGAAGTCATCAAAGCTTACTCAGCTTACCATCCAAGTTGTTTTATGATCACAAGCTACTTGCTGCAGCTGATGCTCATTCTGTATTAGCACCAAGGTGGATCCTTCCAGGTGAAGAGGAAGAATATGATGATGGAGGTGAGAATAATAGCAGTAGCAACAATAATAAGGCTACAAAATACAAAATCAAAGGTAATGAATACGGATTTGTTGAAGATGATGACGATGAAGGAGAAGAAGTAGAGACTAATGATAATGATAACAATAATGATGGTCAAATTCCATCTAATCTAATGTTCTACGGTGTACTAGGCCAACAAATGAGGGAAGGAGAAGCCCCTAGTTTCTTCAACCCCATAGAAGCAGCTACTGTCCTCCAACTCATACAAGGCCTCCTCTACCAAGCTCCTGAAATCCAGCCTACTGACCTCGGTGTCGTGGCTACATATAGAAAGCAAGTACAGAAGATCCGTTTGCTATTGAGAGAACATAAGCTAGGGACCGTTAGGGTAGGAACACTGGATGATTTCCAGGGTCAAGAGTCTAAGATTATTATTGTATCTACTACCCTCTCCAGGCCAGATACTCTCCCTACTACTATTACTACTGATAACAACAATGATAATAGTACGGATGATGATAGTAGTAGTAGTATAGAGACACAATGTATAGGGTTCTGGCATAACCCCAGGAGATTCAATGTAGCTATCACCAGAGCCAAGGCATTGCTGGTAGTGGTGGGGCACCCTGCAGTCTTACTGAAAGATGCCAGTTGGAGAGAATTTATCAGGCATTGTGTGTCTAATGGGTGTTATAGGGGAGCTGGAGCTGGTACGGTGGCTAGGAGTACCTTGATGATGACCGGTAGTATCGGCAATAAGAATGAGTTGTTCTTGGAGCATGATGGAGATACTGATGAGGAGGAGGAGGAGGAGGATGGTGAGCTGGAGGGGACTATTGCCCAGATGGTGAAGATGTCTTTACTAGGGGCTGGGGATGCATCATTGTTCTTTCCTGAGAGTCTGGATGATATGTATGCAGTGGAAGCAGCTGAAATGGATGATGCTCCTTGGAGGATCATGTTGTAGAAGGGGGG
>Ga0114919_10000898_pt1 | contig 23827 bp, 23 predicted proteins | sample BlataG_FD_88682 | JGI IMG/M metagenome (GOLD analysis project Ga0114919, IMG submission 88682) | Deep subsurface microbial communities from Black Sea to uncover new lineages of life (NeLLi) - Black_00105 metaG | ecosystem: Environmental > Aquatic > Marine > Oceanic > Sediment | place: Atlantic... | reverse complement strand
GCTGCTGGAATTATTTTATTCCAATGAATTAATGGATGATCAGAGGCAAATAATACCTTATGTTCTATATTATATTTAGTGTAAGCATCCCAAGGAAAATAGGAGTAAAGTTCTGGATGCGCTGAGATGTCAGTATAAACATTAGGATGTCTTAAAACTACAGAGTATGTATCCCAAAACCAAGGTGTCCCCATGTGCCCAATAATAATCGTTAAATCCTCATTTCGCGTTGCCACCTCGTCGATCAACATCGGATGCCCATACTTTGCAATGGACCCTCCAGTACTCACTTGATGTCCTCCGTGAGTCCATAAAGGAATGTTTAAATCAACCATTTTTCGCCAAAGATGATCGTATTTCTTATCTGAAATGTCAAACTTCTGAACAGGTGGCACTATTTTAACTCCTTTTAAATCTAAAGACGATATTGCGTAATCTAATTGGTTCAAGGCATCTGAAGCAGGAGGGTCAATACCCGCAAAACCAATTAGCCTATTTGGATGCAATTTTACAAGATTAGCGATATCGTCGTTCGAAACAAGAGTTATACCATAGGCAGTTTTAACGTTAAAACTTACTATTACTGCTTTATCGATGTTATACTTATCCATTAAAGCAATATAATCATCGATAGATACACTTTTAGTTAAATTTTTTAACATTTTATACATATATTTTCTCTTATAGGGGTCTAAACCATACATCGCATCAGCGATCTTATCTATATCGTCCCACACAACTTCCTTACAAAATGGATGAACATGCATATCAATGATCAATTTGTTTACCTCACGAAATTAATTTTAAAATTTTAGATAAATTATACAATAATTTTTACCTAAAAAAATAAGGGAATTTATAAAAAATTATCTATAGTTCTCTGATTTTTAACGAAATTTATTAATTTACTGCTCTTTTTCCAATATCTATAACTAACCATGAGACCCTCCGCCATACTTTCAATCGAGTCGTCAAAATTATCAAGGATTTGCGGATTGTTTAGTTCCATTGCGTTTTTTACAGTCTCTCTGATAACCCAAACACCTAATGGCACAATATAACCCCCTTGTACTTCGCGAAAGATTAGAATCCTTGCTTGTCTTCCGATCCGGTATAAATATTCGCAAACTTCCTTTCGAGCAGCGTAGTAAGCGCCCGTAATATTGCTTGCGTACTTCTTTCTCCCCTTATAAAATTCAAAATCAGTCATTATTTGAGGTTTTAAACTGCGAATATTCCCATTGAGAGATATGTTCCACAACGTATTGGGCGCCCAGACTTCGTTCATCTCGTACGTGAATTTGCCAGGAAAAAGAAGTATTTTAAAGTGATTATCTAAGTAAGTTCTTTCAAAAATGCGATAATCATTTATTTCAGGAAATTTTTTAATTTCTTTAATTAGTGCCTTAGAGATGATGTCGTCAACAGCGGTTATACTCCATCTAGTTGGGACAATTCGCCGCTTATTCTTTTCGCCTAACAAACCAGCTGAAAAAACCCTTTTAATTGTTGATTCTGGGACGCGTCCTTTAAAATAGAGGTATTTTGATACTGCTTCCGTTGCTTTTAAATCGGTATCAGCAACGCAATAATCTACTTTTGGATGGACCTTTGTATTCTCTGTGATTCTTATTTTTTCAGTCATACCAGTAGGACCCATAGGCAACGCGTGATTGTCCATCAGCATTCTTAAATTCATTTTTGGTAGCTTTGTTTCTGTGTCTACAGGACGAGCTGCCATCGATAATTCTTGAGAAGCTTCGAGCAATTTTTGTACCTTCATGGGGGGCGTGTTTTTACGGCTCCTTTTGCCAATATTAACGTTGATTTTAAAATTATTTCTTACTAAAATACTTCTATATTGTATAACATCAAGCATACTTTTTCCAAACCATAGTTCTGGAGCGTCTAAGATGTGATAATCCGAAATTTTTTGATTTATTTCAAATTTTTGGAAAGGAACCAATGGTCCTAAATACACATTTGGATAATTGAAATGACCGACGAAAAATCCTGGAGGGCTAGGTCCAGAAAGCTCTACATCTCGTAATGTTTTATCAAATTCAAAAGGAACCAGCGATTTTAAAACAGATCTTTTTAATAAGATTGGACACGACTTTTTACCGCACAATAATCTTGCTCCTTTACAACGCAAGCAAATATTTTTTTCTGTCGGAGGTCGGACCAATCTTAATTCTCTTTTATTATAATTCTCGTTAATTGAAAATTGTATTGTTATTTATTAAAAAGGTAGACGAGTTTAAATTTTTAATATTTATATTAAACAATCTATACCTATTTTTAACCAATTTTAAATAATTACTAAGTAATAATTTATTACAAAAACTTATAATTTATAATAAACTATAATATTCTGTAAATTACTAAAAAAATGTGTTTTCAATGGAAAAAGAAAAACCAAAAGTTTTACATACTGAGTTAAAAGGCAATCTCTCAACACGTTTTGATATTATTAAATCAGCCTTGGGGATACAAAATGATGCAGAAGTTGTTCGATATTTAATTCAGAATTATTTTAAGGAATATTTAGAAGGTCAAAAAATGGCAGCTAGGGAAGGATTAGAGGAAGACCGAGAAATTATTAAGAAGTTCAAGGAAAAATATGGCGTAGAATGGAGAAAACTTGGTGAAGATTAGTGGTATGGATTCCTTCAGTTGAATATATTGAAACCCTATTTAAAGATCAAATTAAAGCAGGATACTTAATAAATCGTCAGGGATTGATATCTACTCTTGATAAAGTTGAATGGGGAATTCCTTTCCAAGATGCTCCAACTATCTGGGATCAAGTCACTATTTTGTATAAGGAAATTATAGAGAATCATTATTTTTCTGACGGAAATAAAAGAATAGGTGCTTTATTAGCATATATCTTCCTATTCAAAAATGGATATGAATTTTTTCCACCTGAAGGCGAAATTTATCGTATAACTATGAATGTTGCACAAGGATTAATAGAATTTGGAAAGCTTAAAGAATGGTTTAATAAGAATTCTAGGAAAATTAAGTAATAGAAATGGAAAATTCTTTACTAAAATTTAAAAATCTAATGTTAAACTGATATTTATATTAAAGACCCAGCATTTCGCTTTTAAAATTTAAACGATGTTGATATAAAATTCTCCTCTTTAGAAGAGGGTCCAACGTTCGCAATATATTCAATTGGTTCAATAACCCATTTTTTCTTATTAGAATCGTAATACGATAGGTCTTCTGCTTTAAGTTTTAAGGTTAACGTTTTAGTTTCTCCAGGGTTCAAATATACCCTCCCAAAGCCTTTTAATTCTTTAATTGGGCGATCAATTGAAGAGTTATTATAACTTATATATAATTGTGCGATTTCTTCTCCTGCTATATGTCCATCGTTCGTAATATCCACATTAAATTCTATTTCAGCATTTTTGGAAATGGCTTCTTTATTCTTGCGAAGATTTTTATAAGTGTAAGTTGTATAACTTAGTCCATATCCAAAAGGGAAAGCAGGTTCATATCCATTTTTATCCATTAACTTGTATCCATGATAATATCCATATTCAATAGATTTTGCATATTTGTCAAAGAAGGGGAGTTGATCTTCTGATTTAGGAAATACAATGGGAAGCTTACCACACGGATTAAATTTTCCAAAAATAATCTCCCCTATTGCTGTGCCACCCTCCATTCCAGGATACCACGCCATTAATATTGCTGGAACTTTATTTTTCCAAGATTCTACTATTATTGAACTTCCCCCTTCTAATACAACAATAGATTTCTCGTTTGCTGAAGCAACCGCTAATATTAATTTTTCATCTTCCTCATTCAATTCAAGCGAATCCCTATCTCCTCCTAAAGGAGGAATATATTCGCCTTCGTCATCGCTTGTATTACCTACAACAATGATTACAGCGTCAGTTTGACGAGCTAATCTATCTACATCCTCAAGGTTTCTCCCATCGTTGTGTATTATTTCTACAGTATTACCAGCAGAATTTTTAATTCCCTCGAGAGGGGTTATTACGTAAGGCGGATAAACCCTGCTACTACCATTGTCTCCGATATTAGGTGCGTCTGCAAGCTTTCCTATCACTGCAATTTTTTTAATATTGTTTTTATTTAGTGGAAGTAGATTTTTCTCATTTTTTAATAGTACTATACTTTTCCTCGCGGCATCTAATGCAAGTTGGATGTGCTCTTTACATGCAACTTTATCTGTATTATATATCGCAGGATCTCCTTCATGAGCATACTTGAGTTTTAATCTCAATATTCTTAAAACAGCCTCATCAATTTGCTCTTCCGAAATTTTTCCCTTCTCTAAAAGCCTTATCAGCTTAATTGGTTTCATATGAATTCCAAAAGGCATCTCAATATCAACTCCAGCATTTATTGCATCCATTCCGTTTCGAATACCCCGGACAAAATCTGTAATTACAAAACCTTTGAAATTCCAATCGGTTTTTAGTATATCACGTAAAAGATGTGAATTGTGACCACAATATTTTCCATTGACCTTGTTATATGCGTTCATAATGGATGTTACACCTGCTTCGACGCATTTTTTAAAATGCCAAATATACACTTCCCTTAAGGTCCGTTCATCTATTTTTACATCAACATCAAATCGCATGTTCTCCATGCTATTACACGCATAATGTTTTGCACATGCCATTACATGTTTCTGCGTTCCTTTTATGAGGGCTACTCCAAAGGCTCCAAGATGGAAAGTATCTTCGCCATAAGTTTCTTGAGCCCTACCCCATGCGGGATGTCTCAAAAGGTTGATGCAAACGCCACCAAAATAATTAGCTCCTTGAGCTTTTGCTTCTATTCCGATCGCATTTCCTATATTTTCTTCTAGTTCCAAATCCCATGTTGCTCCCCTTGCCATAGAAACAGGAAAACAAGTGGAATTACCCAATGCAACACCTCTAGGGCCATCAGTGAATTCGATTCCTGGAATTCCAAGATTCTTATCAACACCAGCAGGAACAGGTTTATAATTATATCTTGATTCCGAATTCTCATCATGAATACCAAGTTCACCATCACCAACCATCTGCCATGTCTTTTCTTTTATAGTCATAAGTGAAAGAATTTCTCGTGCTTTTTTATTAATTTCATCTTCTGAGAGCCTAATTAACTTGTCCCACTTTAATTTTCTTTCAGCCATTTCTTTTGAAACCTTTTTTATTAGTTTAATGAGTACTGCAAAAAGAAAAGTATTTTTCTTAAACTTTGATTATTTTTAATAATTAAAAATTCTTTGTTAAGATTCTTAATAGCTCATCAATGCAGCACGAATTACTTCAAAAGGACTTTTCTTTGGATGAAGCAGAAGCACTTCAAAAGAAATACAATTTAATTTTAAAAAAAAAGAGTCAAAAAAGTGTAATTAGTGCAAAAATTAAAGATGTTGAATGGGTTGTAGGAGTAGACATTTCTTATTATAACGAGGGAATCGAAGAGTGGGGGGTATCATGTGCTGTTCTCTGGAATTTGACCAACTGTAAGATGGAAGCTCATAGTTTTACAAAAGATATTATTAAATTCTCTTATAAACCCGGTTTTTTAGGTTTTAGAGAGTGTAACTTATTTGCTCAAGCAATAAGAAAACTACCAGAAGCGCCAGATATTATTATGTGCGATGGCCACGGAATTATCCATCCTAAACGATTTGGAGAAGCGGTACAGTTAGGTTTAGCTTTAGATGTCCCAACTTTTGGTGTAGCAAAAAATCCCTTTATTGGATATTCAGAGTGGAAAACATTAGAGAGAAAAAAAGGGAAAAAAGTGCCGGTCTGGGCTTATGATCCAAAAAAAGCAACTGATTCACCTCAAGAATTAATAGGAAATGCTGTATGTTTAAATGATAATATGAAACCTATTTTTATTAGCGTAGGGTACAAAATAACTTTAAATTTAGCTATTAGAATTGCCTTAAAAACAACTAAAAAACACAGACAACCTGAACCTCTTTATTTAGCCGATTACTTTTCAAAACAAAAAATAAGAAAAGATAGTTTCTAACTAAAATTGCTAATATTTTAGAGAAACGCTATTTTTAAAGGAAGAAAAATATTGTTAATTAAATTAATAATAATAAATTATTTGGGTGATGTATATGAGCTTTAAAATAAAAAATAATGTTTATTGGGTCGGTAAAACAGATTGGGAACTCAGAAAATTCCATGGAAACGAATATTCCACGAATCGTGGTTCTACTTACAATTCCTACTTAATTAAGGAAGAAAAAGTTGTACTAATTGATACTGTTTGGAAGCCCTTTTCGAAAGAATTTGTTGAGAATCTATCTAAAGAAGTCGACTTAAATAAAATTGATTACGTTATTGCAAATCACGCGGAAATTGATCATAGCGGAGCACTTCCAGAACTCATGGAAAGTATACCAGAGACGCCTATATATTGTACTGCAAATGGCGTAAAGTCAATAAAGGGACATTATCATAAAGATTGGAATTTTCAAGTAGTAAAAACGGGGGATACGTTAGATCTAGGAAATGGTAAACAATTAATCTTTGTAGAAATGAGGATGCTTCATTGGCCTGATAGTATGGCATGTTATTTGACCAAAGACAATATATTATTCAGCAACGATGCTTTTGGTCAACATTACGCCACTGAATATATGTATAACGATCTCGTTGATCAAGATGAACTTTATGGGGAATGCATAAAATATTATGCTAATATTCTCACGCCTTTCAGTGCGTTTGTTGATAAAAAAATAAAAGAGGTTTTAGATCTTAAAATCCCTATTGATATTATTGCAACAAGTCATGGAGTTATTTGGAGAGACAATCCAACTCAAATCGTAGAAAAATATTTAACTTGGGCTAACGATTACCAAGAAAACCAAATTACAATATTATACGATACAATGTGGGAGGGAACAAAAAGAATGGCCGAGGCAATTACAAAAGGAATTCGTGAAGTTGATAAGAAAGTTAATGTTAAATTGTATAACATAGCAAAAACCGATAAAAACGACTTAATTACAGAGATCTTTAAATCTAGGATTATTCTTGTAGGATCACCTACTATTGGTGGAGGAATTCTATCTGGTGTCGCCGAAATTTTGGAGATGATTAAAGGAATGAGTTTTAAAAACAAGAAAGCGGCTTCATTCGGTTGTTATGGATGGAGTGGAGAATCAATAAAGGTTATAAAGGAACATTTAGAGAAGAGCGGTTTTTCTGTAATTAACGACGGTATACGCGCTTTGTGGAACCCTGATGATGAAAGTCTGGAAAAATGCGTTGTTTTCGGCAGAGAAATAGCTAATACTAAATAAATAATTTATTTTATTATATTATTTATTTTAAAATGTTAATGTCTATAAGCAATTCATGATAATCGTGGTATTATTTCCGTGTTATACCGTTATATGGTCATTTGTGTAATATTAAACTTTATTAAATAAAATTTTCATTGCATACCCTATCAAATTGTAAACTGCTTAGACTTTAAAAAATAAAAAGTTAAGATGAAAATTAGATGAATACAGTAGATATTAAAGAAGAGAAAATCGCTGATACACCTCATAAAGTAGCAGTTAAAAAATTATTTAATTTTGAACACGCAACAATCGTTAATATTGAACTTAAACCGAGGGAAGTTCTTAAAAGGTACTTAACTCCTGTAGACGCATTTTTCGACATTCTTGAAGGCAACGGTATTGTTGAGATTGGAAAAGAAAGAAAAGAAATTCAAAAAGATCAATTGATCTTTAGTCCTGCTAAAATCTCTTATATATTGGCAAGCGAATCTGACGATATATTTAGATTCTTAGTTTTTAAAACTCCGACTCCTACTTCAGAAACATAAATCCTTTAAAGATTTATATCTTTTTTTATATCTTATCCTTAATGTAAAAATAATTTGTAATATAAAAACTTAAGATTTTACGAGAATTTCTGTTTAAATTATAAGCAATAAAGTTAATATTTATAATTACATATGTAATTATTAGTGATGTGAAATTATGAAAACATTACAAATTAGGTTACCTGAAGGTCTGTTGAATAAAATAGATAATTTCATAGAAAAAGGGTTATTTAGGAGTAGAAGCCAGTTATTAAGAGAAGCACTACAGAAGTATGTTTCAGAATTCAATTATGCAGGTACTTTGCCTTATATTATTGGTCCTTTCTCACCAGCCGAAATAGATTTACTGAAAAAGGATCCCAAAGAACCACTTGAGATTTCTATATCTCAACTAAATATGATATATGAAGATATTAGCAATTTAGGTAGAAAAATAGAATGAATATTTTGAGTGGCTGGCAGATTGATAAAAATTTAGGTGTTTTTCGAATACCTATTCGCATTACTCATCCAAGTACCAAGCTTTCCGTCTTAAAATATTGCCTTTTTGATTCAGGGTTTTCTGGTTACTTAGGTCTTGATAAAGCTACAATAAAATTATTGGGGCTAACAAAAATTGGGCAAGGAAAAGGTATGACAGTAACAGGACTAATAGAATATGAAAATTTCGAAGGAATTATCGAGATTATTAATCAAGACCAGAAAGGAATCGGAAGAATAATAAATAAAGAAATCTCAATTAAAAACACTGAAAATATTATAATCCCCATTCAAGAATTTGATATACCGATAATAGGTATTAAATCTATTCTTCAATTTTCATGGTTATTACTTTCTGACAAAAAAGCCATCTTTCTTCTAAAATAATTTATCTAATAACCAAACATATCTTAAAAATATTTAATCCACATTACCGCATCATCATTAGGATAGAACGATGGAATCTCTGAAACCTTGCGAAAACCCATATGGTTATAGAATAGTTCTCCTATATTATTGCTTTTTTCCATAAAGAGATATATAACGCGCAATTTATATCCTGCTTTAGATGAATATTCTTTTGCTTCATTTACTAGCATTAACACTAATTCTCTCGCAATGCCTTGTCGTTGAAAATCGGAACTTGTACCTAATCCAACTAACTCTACAACACCGTCATTCAAGCCCCCCCGAGTATCCCATGTAATAGTTCCACGGATTTTTTTATCGCTTAGGCAAATAATTGTTTTAAACCGATAAATTAAATCTTTCGCAAACTGTTGAGCGCGCTGTTGATGGTTTTCGACTTCGTCTAAATACATCTTTACGACAATATCCATGTCTTTTTCTGTAGCGTTTCTTATTATTTTATCCATAAAATCACCTTCATTTATTCAATAAATCTTTTATTTCAATTAAATTTGGGATAATAGTTCGATTAATGCCCTCGGAATCTCTCTGTAATTATTTACGGCAAAAAATTTACCTTGTCCCGCTTTAGCAATTTCTCTGCACATATCGATGCCTCTTGCGGCATCATTTTCAGCAGGTATCCCTATAACATGTAATTTAGGATATTTTTTCGCTAAATCGATTGGGTTATTCCCTCTATTATAGTTACCATCACTAATTAAAATTCCAAATTTGTTTCTTGTTCTTTCTTTAATTTTATCTAATTCTTTCAATCCTTTCTCTAAGCCAATATGGATGTTCGTAAACCCAACCGCCTCAGAATCCAAGATATCGTCGATTATTGATATAATTGGCTTTTTTTCGTCAATTTTTTTTAGAACCATTGCGGTAGAGTTGAATAAAACTATACCATATTCTTCTTTTTCCATATTATAAGCTAAAACGGAAGTAGTGAGAGCTGCATTAAGCAAAAGTTTGCCATACATGCTTCCACTTGTGTCAAGAATCAGAACTATTTTCCTTTTCTGTCGTTGTCTTCTTATTCCGTAGATATCTTTATAAGTTAAGCTTTTTTTGTAAATATTCAATGGATTGTGCTGGATAGTTTCATCTAAGTCAAACTCTGGCATCCCAATATGATAATAAGGGATAGTTTTCTTATAATTTCCTCTAATTCCCTTACTTGTTATTTTAAACGAAGTTTTCAATATACTCTGTCTAGCTAACCTTCTAAAAACTTTTTTGTATTTTTCTGAAATTGGACGTCTTATAAAAAAGTAGACTTCTGCCATAGAGGTTTCAGAATTTTTTGCTTTTTCTGTGAAGAACTTCACACCTTCGTCACAATCCAAAGCGTCGGTTGCAGCGTATACGTTTGCCTTAAGTAAGCCTAACATTGCTTCGAGATTCTTGTATTGAATAGCTAAGTAAGTCAGTTCCTTAATTTGTTTGTAATCTAATGTATTTGCCAAATGCTGGTAATAATCTGGTTTTTTCCTTTTTTTCCGAATTATTTCATATCTTAATATCTCTCTGTCGGGAATCCTTTCCGTAAGTCTAACATGAAGTCTTTTACTCTCAATCTCCTCGGAATTCTCCGCAGAGAAATCATCGATTATTGAAAATCCATTTTATTTAAAACAGAAAGTACTATATCTGTGATAATTTCGGTTTTAGAACTGGTTACGCCATCTTCAAGGTCAATCTTGTTATACAAAGCCATGATTGCCGCATCGACCCAATTTTTTGCACTATTTTCGTTTTCCGATTTAGAAACTAACTCTGCCAAATCAATTGCACCTCTTATCGAACTACCTCTGCGTATTGAAGTACTATTTCTTGAAATTTTAACTATTTGTTGTGAAATGGTTGCGATTTTATCACTACTAGGGTTACTTAGATTGGCTTCTTGTTTAATAATGAGAATTTCTTCTTCAGGAGGTTGGAAATCTAATTTTATCCAAATAAATCTATCTTTTAAAGCCTCTCCTATAACGGTCACACCTATATGAGCAGTAGGATTTTGTGTGGCAATGACAAAAAACTTTTTGTGAGCGTTGATTGTTTTCAATTTAGGTATTTCAATCGTACCTTCGTCTAATGCAGTTAAAAGAGAGTTTTGAGTGCTTTCAGGCATTCTGTTGATTTCGTTAATAAAAAGACATCCCCCTTTGAGCATCGATGAAGTAAGTGGTCCATAAACATAAGCATCTTCTATATAACCCTTTGAAATCACCAATGGTGGTTCCCAATAGCCAACCAAATTATGAGCAAGCGTTTCTTCTGAACAATCTATTCGAGCAAAACCAATATCGTAATAGGAGGCAATTGCTTTTGCAATCCTGGTCTTACCAACGCCTACATTTCCTTCAATTAAGATATTTTTTCTAACTGTCCTTGCCATAATAATTTTTTTTAATTCTTCAGTTCTCCCAATGATTTTGTATTTACTTTGTATCTCTTTCACAATCTCAGAAGCATTTACCATGAAATTATTAATATTTCATATCTAAAAAACTAAACTTAACAAAGTAAAAGATTTATAAAAAATAAGAAGAATTTTTTAATTAACGAAGGATTTTAACTTAAGTTAATAATGCATCCAAAATTTGGGTTTAATAGAAAGGAAACGAAAAATGTATGTCTTGTTTTTATTACATTAATTTTAATTTTGTTAGCATCGAATTTTATAACAAATTTTATTAGTACATCAAAGCAAAATTACGATTCGTCTTTTTCGATATCAGAAAATGGTGTTAGTTTTGACATATTAGATTTTTGGGAAACTGAAATTGAAAGAGTGAATAATACACCATTAAATATTATTTTTGGTGACAATCATACCATAGAGCATGTTAATCCCCTTACTAATAAAAAATATGAACTCAAAGCCCAAGATATTAGTTTTACTTCACCAAATTGGGTTGGAGCACTGCAACAGAACTTAACATTACGAGGTTTTATATTTTATCCCGAAATTATTAAAAGTTCTAACCCAGGCTGTTTATGTATGCATGGTTTAAACGCAAAAATCGAGGATGTGTTTGAATTGGCGATTCCATATTTAGAAAAAGGTTTTGTAGTCTTATGCCATTCGCACCCAGGTCACGGCAATTCTGAAGGAGCTGAACCGAATCCAAATAATATTTTTTATACTGGAGCGTATAACGAGTCAGCCCATTTCTATCTAACTTTATGTGGGGCAATACAAGGGTTAAGAGTTCTTGAAAATCTTATATTTGTAAATAATTCTCAAATAATGGTTACAGGTAAGTCTTATGGTGGATTAAACGCTATGTGGCTCGCTAGTATTGCAGGAGAAAGAATTGCGGGGATTTTAGCTTATATTTCAATTGGAGATATCGCTAAAAACTTACAATATCCAGATAAATTAATTTTTTGGATTCTAGGGAAAAGTGCCGAAGAAATATCTAGTTCTTATTTAACAAACCAGCTTTTAAGGTTTGACCCAATATTCTACTTAAAATCTACTAAACTTCCTCCAATCATGTGGCAAATAGGAACAAACGACGATTTTTTTCATTATAGCTCAATAAAAAGTACTTATGAATCAGTCCAACACCATAAAAAATTTCTTCAGATTTTTCCTAACGACCATCACGGTTTTCCAAGATTTGAAAATTCAACAAAATTTTTCATCGATTATATTCTTAACAACGGTTCTGCTCCGCCTAAAATTAACATCACTAGTGATCGCAAGAATTACAGTTTACTTGGGGATAGTTTAAAAATTTCTTTAAGAGTAAACTCAACGGTAGAAATCGATTCGGTTCAAATCGTTTACAAATATATAGATATAGTTGGATTTGTTTGGCAAAGGTTTAATCTAAAAAAAACGGGGGTAAACGATTGGGAAGGAGAACTAAATCCTGCGATCGTTAATTCACGACTAGATTATTACATCATCGTAAATTTAAAAAATATGAGTGATGTATGGTTTTCTTCTAATATTTTCTCGGTTGGAGTAATGATCAGTAATTACACAATCCCATTCGTAATTTTAATTTCATTTTTTATTATTGTTCCTTTTGCGTTATCAATCTGGAGAAAGTTTAACAAAATTTCAGAATCAGATATTGAGGATAAACTCGACGCGAAACGGAGTTTACTTATTGAAGTTGTTTTAATATTTATCTTAGATTTGATTTATTATGTTGCTCTTATAATGCCTTGGATGGTATACGAAAGCGGAGGGGTTGCTCTTTCGCACATATATTTTTTTAACAATTTATACACTTGGGAGATATTTTTTGGCGAAATAGCATCACTATTAACGATTATCTTTTTTACATCAGCTATAATTAACTCGCATTTAAACTTCATTAGGCCAATGATTTCCGCTATACTTAAATTAATATATCCGACTATTGGGTTAATTTTTATTTGCATAATACCAATTCTTTCTGGTGTACTAGACCCTTCAAAGTTAATATCCAATTTTGGGTTAATATATCCTGGAGTTGGTCCTTTTCTAATGATAATTTCGGCAATATTATTGTTTTTTGTTGGCAATTGGGAAAGGAAGAACAAAATTAGAATAGGATTAAAAAATAGGAATGAACTCTGGGAATCGTTAAAACTAAGATTTCAAAAACTGTTTATTAAGTTAAGGTTTAAGTGAATTTAAATAAACATTTTAGAGAGAGTTATTTTACCGTATTTTCTCTACAATACCGTTGAGTTTATTATGTTTGAAAGAAAAGATTATATAAGGAAGGAATTGGAGGGAGTGGAAGTAATTTTAATATGTATAATATAATTGTAATAAAACCACATATACAAAGAAGGATAAAAATGATATCTTTTACTTTATAACTTATTTTTATTAAATTAGTTCTTTTTTTGTATAAACCAAAACAGCGACTTTCCATTGAAATCGATGTTGTATGGGTTTTTCTTAAAATTGAAACCAAAGTCGTTACAAGTCTCTCAAAAATTAAGTTATACGCTTTTCTTATCGAACTAATTTTTTCCAAGCCTAAACCGCGAGCTCTTTGAGCTAAAGCAATAGTTTTAGCTTCGTCTTCAATTAAAGGAATGTACCTAATACCAACCATAAAAGAAAAGCAATATGTGTAGGGTATTTTTAGTCTTATTAGCGAATAAACAAAATCTTTCATGGATGTTGTATTTGTGAAAATAATTGCTGATGTATACAATGTTAATACGATAAATAATGCTCTTAGCGCAAAATATAAAGCTAATCTCCTAATTGGTAAAAAAGATAAGTTAAACAAATAAAATAGCACTACATCTTGGTCGCTTGGAATTGCGTTAAAAAAAATATTTAAGACCACGCTAAAAATAAGAATAAATACAATAAATTTTAATTTCTTTACTAAGTTTTTTAAAGTTATTCCGCTCGTTAGCGCTAAAACGATTAATAAAAACGATATGAAAGCTAAGAAAATTACGCTATTAATTGCAAAAGTAAGGATCGTAAGTAAAACTAGAAAAATTATTTTTGATATTGGGTTTAATTTATGCATTAAAGATTTTCCTGGGAAATAAGCAAATATAAATTTCTTATGGTCCAAAGCTTTATTTTTAGTACCCGTTTTTATTCAACCCCGTTTAGCCTATCATTTATTTTATCCAATAAGATGATGGGACCTAAGTTTTTATGTTTTTTAAAGTAATTACTATTTTTATCGTAATCCCTTAGAGTCCCATCCTTATTTAGTTCCATAATCCTTTTAGTGTATTTTAATAGTAAATGATAATCGTGAGAAGAGATTATAATGGTTTTACCCCTTTTATTTTCAACATATAATGTTTCAATTAAAGAATCAATCGTTCTCTGATCTTGACCAATAAAAGGCTCATCTAATAAGATAATTTCAGGATTGTAAATAAAAACAGAGCCCAAATTTAACCTTCGCTTTTGACCCCAACTTAATTTGAAAGGATTTTTTGTTAAACTCTCGTTTCCAATTAAATTTATCAATTTTGAAAGATAATTTTCTGAAACATCTTTTATAATACCAAAATTTATAGGACCGTAAAGCAATTCTTCTTTAATTGTAGGTTTGAAAATCATATTTTCTGGATTTTGGAAAATAAAACCTATATTTCGTGCGTAAGTGTATGGATCAATGTCTTTTAGGTTTTGATTGTTAAAAAATATTTCTCCAGATGTGGGTTCATATAAATTAGCCAATAAATATAGTAGCGTCGTTTTACCGGATCCATTCGGTCCAATCAGACCAATAAAATCTCCTTTTTGTATTGTTATTGATAGGTTTTTAATAGCTTTAATTTTACTATCTGGATATTCAAATTCTAAATTCCTAGTTTCAATTATTGCATTTGAATGTCGTTTATTGGTTTTTCTCGCCCATAATTCTTTATTTTTTAAAGTTTCTACATAAAGCTCTCCAAATTTAATTTTTTGCTCGTATTCCTCAAATCTTTTTAGCGTAGTTGGTTTAATTTCATTTTCTATGATTATCTGACGTAATTTTTTTAAATTATTTTCATCCAGTTCATCAATGAATTTTAAAAAGTTTTGAAAATTCGTAATATTTTCAAACTGATGATGGTTTTTATGGATTTTTTTAAAATTGCTAAAAACATTAATTAGCCAAGGAACTCTGACATTACAGGATTTTAAGTCTTCGAATTTGTTGCTTAAAATGTCTGAAGTTTTTCCTTTTAGGGCAATTCTTCCATTATCGTTCAGAACGATAATCTTATCAGAGATGTTAGCCACTCGGGACAATCTATGTTCGATTATAATTAAAGCTAGTTTAAATTCTTTAGAGTTTGTTAATTTATATAATCTGTCTAACAACAAGCTTTCAGATTGTTGATCTAGAAAAGCTATTGGCTCGTCTAAAATCAAGATTTTCGGTTTCATAACCAAAAAAGAAGACAAAATAGTAAGCTGTTTTTGACCACCACTCAATTGTTCAATTTCTCGATTTAATAAATGATCTATTCCCATCAATTTAGAAATCTCGTCAATTCTTTCCTCAATCTCCTTCTTAGGATATTGTAAATTCTCAAGGCCAAAAGCAATTTCATCTTTTACAGTAAAAGTTACCATTTGATCAAGAGGATTTTGTTTAACTAACCCTACAATTTTGCATAAATCTTTAAACTCATAATCCCAAACACTTTTTCCAAAAATCTCAACTTTTCCTTTCATAAATCCTTTTAATCTCCAAGGAATTAAACCGCTCATCGCATAAGAAAGAGTTGATTTTCCGCTTCCGCTTGGACCTGCTAAAATTAAAATTTCTCCTTCTTTAAGATTAAAATTAACCTCTGAAATCGCCGGTCGGAGATTTTTATCGTTTCCATAAATAAATGAGAAATTCTTGAAACATAAAGCGTTATTAGGGGTTGATGATATAGAAATCACTCTCTTTTTAAAAAGTTGTGGGAACTCCCGCTTTAATTAAATAATTTTTAACAGATCTACCTAACAATCCAACTATAAGAATACCTGAAATATAAGCAAACATAAAAGCCAAAAGCCAAAGAGTCCAGTGTAAATGCCATCGCATATTTACTATCCAGAAAAAGGGAGCTTGAAAGAAATTACCAAATCCACCAGCAATGCCCCATCCAAGTTTCGTCTCTCCTTCTCCGAGCTTTTCCATAAAAAGAAATCCCCCTACTAAAAAAACACCTTCCATGAAATTGACGAAAAGGATAATTAACCCCCAGGGATCTCCTAAAAGAAACTCGAGCAACCCTTTTGAAATCATTGTTAAGAGAATGGTCTTTTTTTTTCGAGTTAAACCATAAACGATTGATGCCCATATTACATGGTGCCCACTAACCAACTGAGTACCACCAGTTAAAGGATACCAGACCTTTATTAATAAGGAGAATGGAATGAGGCTAGAGATTATTCCACCTAAAACACCTATTATGGTAGAATACAACAAGTCAAGAAGGGTTAACTTTTTAGACCCTAGCTGCCCAAATCCCGTTATTTTATATTTATCTTGATCATTAATTTTCTCCGACGATTCTTCAATATTGTTAATATTAATTTTATTTATATTCGGCATCATTTTCTACTATACTCCTATTCAATCAAAATCGTTTTTAAATACTTTATCGTGAAGTGTGTAGTGATTTCATCAGGTATAACTGAATAGTTAATCGCGGACATGAGGGGTCCATCAAAAAAAATAGGCTCTCCATTTTGCTCATAAGCTATAAGTACTTGTTCAGGGTTATTTTCAGCTAAAGCTAGTGATAATGGAGTTTCGGCGTAATATCCATCTGCGCCAATAAAGAGAAAAGTTGATGCGCCGGCTCCTAAAAGGTTTTCAACCTCTAAAATGCTCCATAAAGATACACCTGAATAAACTGTGTCAAATTCCCTTCCAATAGCATTAATAAGGTGAAATGGTTTATCTGTTACTTGGGTGTATTTATCAGACTTAAGCTCAGATAGTGTTAGTTCAAACTCCTCAACAACATTTCCTTTAATCGTAATAACAACTGTATCATCCCCTCCAAAAATATTTTCAATGTTGTGGAATGGATCAATTTCTAAAATAACAAAACTATATGCAGATAACCAAAAAATAGAAATGCCTATGACTATTGAAGCAACCAATATATTGAAATTACGCTTTTCCATCTTAATTTATTGTAAAGATTGACTTTTTATTATATAAAATTAAAAATATTGTTACCGAACAAATAATTAAAAGTATAGGAATATAATAGCTTGAAATAATAGGAAGCACATCCCTTGTTAAATCTAGGGCAAATGTCCAAGAAACTGCGTGGTCTTCGTGGCTTCCATCGTTCATAATACCTAGATTGAATTTATATAGCTTATTCTCATCAAATTGAACATCATAATTATCGTTTGTTACTAATTTCCTTCTAATCTCTAAAGTATATGAGTCATTTGTTATGTAAGTATACCCTATTTGAACATCTCTAATTTCGAGACTTGGATCGTACCAACCTGTTGTACCAAAGCATGTATCTCTACATAAATAAGACGACCCGTTTGGGGGTGAACTTTCTAAACAAGACCATTCCCAACAGTCAACATCACCTCCACCCATTTCAGCAGTATCCATTCCACCTTCAAAATATGCAGAAAAATTAGGAACATTTATATTCCAGCAGAAATAGAGCCCATCATAATAATTTCCTCCTAAATCTGGTTTCGTAGAATTATCCTCCCATTGACATAGAATATATAAATATTGATCATCCATAACAAAAGTTAAATTGAGAATAACAATATAAAATCCGGGAGTTCCAATTTCTCCAGCTAAAGGTACTGAAAGCGTTCCATTATCGTTATCTGAGTCTGTCCAGATATTTTCTGATGCTACGCCATCCAGAGTTATTCCCACATCATCATTATATAATGGTGTTAAGTATGTCACTTTATGATAATCTGTACAATCCCCCCATCCAGGCCAACTTAAAGTAAGAGGGAAATATAAGAATAAAAATAATTGTGCTAAAATTAAACCAATTGCAATAGTCCTAATCTGAATAAACTTCATTTTTCAAACTTTTTTTAAAATTAATATCATGTAAATATTTAAAAAAAAAAAATATAAAATTAATTATAATATAAATCCTGGAGGGATAGAACCTGTGTAAGTTGTTATTTCGATTCTATTTACGTGAGAAAGATAAACATCTCTAGGTCTTCCTGGAACAATCAAATAAAATGGGCCCCTACCATATCCACACATTTTTCTATATGGCCATATCGGATCTGTAATCCCTTGTCCTGTCTCTCCAAATTCTTGATCGGCATAAACTAAACTAATCAATAAATCAGTTAAAGGTAATGGTACTTCAGTATCGTTTATTAAATCCCAACTCTCTCTTGGGGGAAGAATACCGTTTTCAATTTCAGTATTATTATATCGCACTTCTTTCTTACCTCCGAAAGGGCGAGGATTTGCATAACCATCAACAGACCATGCTCTCATAGTATAAGTTAACCCCGCAGCAGAAGTATGTGAGATAATTTCTGAAATATTTCGACCCCAATAATGTCTATTGAAACTCCACCAATCGTCTCGATCGTAATGATAGATATCGTCATACTCATTATAATTCATATTCATCAGATCAATAACATACTCAACAGTCCCATTAACAACAACATCAACCGTCCAATTACTTAAAACTTCAATTTTTTTAAGATCGTATATAGACGAACTCATTTGTTCTCCTACTATTGAAAAATCCCCCCACTGTTTTCCCAAAGAGGATTCTCCTAACCATTTTTTATTTGCAGCGATTACAATGATAACAGATTCTTCATCACCTTCATACATTTTAGTAATAATATCACCAGTTGTCATTTCTAACTCATGTCCAAAATAGGAGGTGAATTTTAAATCCCATCCAAAATTAGTATCGTATGCTTCTAATACATCTAAAATGTCCACACCAGTAACATATAAACCCGAACTTGGCTCAAGAAATGTGTAAGGATATATTACTTTTTTGTACTCGTTGATTTCAGAACCACCTGCGTTTTGTTCCTCGTAAGCTAGAGCAACTCCGTCCAAAATATCTTTTAAGGTCACCGTAAGAGATGCTCCTGTTTGGTTATATAGCATAAAATACGACGAATTAGGCGCGGTGCTCCAATCATCGGGTAAACCAGATAAATCTGCAGGCAGTTGTGATGTTATTAACACAAAACCTAATCCACCCGCTAAACTTACGCTAGCAATTAATAAGATTCCAATAATTATATCTTTTTTTTCCATATTAAATTCATTCTATTATTTTTTTAAAAATTTATATTCTAGCTCATTTTTTTTCAGTTTTAAACGTTTGGTTTTTATGGTAATATCGATAGAGAGATCGCTCACCTTCTCAATTTATAATTCTATCAAAAATTAAAAAAAAATAATTAAATGTGATTAAAGAGGATAATTTATATTAAATAATTATCAAATTTTATAAAAATAAAAAAACAAAAAGGTGAAAGAAAGTAAATAGTAGTTATGGCATTGTTATAATGTTAGTATCTTCGTCTAATTTTATTATACCTTTAACTGCAAGTTGTTTAATAGTTCTAACAGCCATAATTGGAGGAACATCAAGCAGTTTTTTCAACTCATCAAGATTACAGCTACCTTGAGTCATAATAGTGGCTATTATATCTACCTCAGGAATTTTTTCTTTAGAATTTTCTATTAAAAACGATGTAAAGTAGTTATCCCTTTTTAAATGAGTGAGTTTTTTATTTAAATCTTTCATCTTTTGTTCTGTATATGTTGTTTTTAGTTGATTTTCCCGGTTTTCGTTATCGATCTTTTTCTGGTCTAACTGTGACTTTTCTAACTCTTTTGAAGCGATTTTTTCGTTTATGGTATTTAACTTCGATAATAGGTTTTCAAGCTCAACTTTAGGTGTCTTGAAATCGTCATTAATGCTCTCTAAAGTGCCTTTTAATTCCGAAACTTTTGATAATAAATCGTCCTTTGTAGATTTTAAGCTTTCAATTTTTTTATTTAAATCATCTGATTTAATTTTTAACCCAGTCAATTCACTCTTTTGAATTTCAATATTTTTTTCTATTTTTTGGAGATCATCATGCTCTAATTTCATCAATTTCCATGTTGAGCTTAAATTTTGAATAATATTTTCGCTATTTTTTTGAAAAGCTTGCTGATATTCGTCAAAATATTTTTCAAGTTGTTCAATTGATCCTAAAATATCTTTTAAACTTGAACTCATTAGAAATCAACCTCCTCTTTAAGGGTTATTGTTCCATCCGTTGGATTATATTCGATTGGTCCGTTATCTTCAAGCATTTTTACAATAATTTTTTTGGCTTGGTCTTCTCTCATATCAATTGCAACTAATATATTTTTTAAATCTAAAGCACTTCCTAATTGTAAGGCTTTGATAAACTGAAATAAAGAAGAGCTTATGTATTTTTTATTAATTAAAATTTTCATGGCAGCTACTCTATTTTCGTAAGATTGAACGAATTTTTCCTTCTTTATAAAAGTATTTTCAAGCTCAGCTTCTAGTGCTTTTAATTTTTCTTCAAATTTTTCAATATCTTTATATAAAGTAAACAATCTATCCTCTAGTTCTTTTAGACGCTGATCCCGACTTGTTAATTCTTCTTGTCTCAATTTAATAGTCTTATGTGTCTCATTTAACTCATTTTGTTTTTCCTGAATTTTTTGTAATAATTCTTGGCGCTTTTTGGTTAATTCAGTATTATCTTCTTCATACTTTACTATGTCTCGTTGACTTTGAGAAATCTCATTCTTGAAGGAATTAATTTCTTCATTGTTAGATTCGATAGTTTTCATTAGGTTGTCCCTTTCATCTTCGTATTTTTCTAACTCTTCAAGAAGCCTTTCGGGTTGCATTCTTAATTTCGGTATATAATCGCTATTTAATCCGCTAATATCTACAATTATCGAAGTCATTTTCTTTAAAGATGTTTTAGCATCTAATAATGGTACCTCACTCATACTAAATTCTCCTAGATTTTTTAAACTAAAATTATAATTTATTTATAGTGTATGCATTATTAAATTTGTATTTTTCAAAACTTTCTATAATTTAATTGAGAAATTACATTTTTTTTGAGATATTCTTTATGAAGTTTTCCTTGTTGAGATTTAAATTGATATGTCTTCTTCTCATTACAATATTTAGATTCTCAATAAGTTTCTCTGTGAAATAATTGAAATTAAAATGAAATGTGGGGTTTTTCCGGTAATAGCTTTTTAAGAAGAGGTTTAATAGATCAATTTTTGATTTAGGATTATCCATTTCAAAAATTCCGGGATTTGTATCAAGTAAAGAGCAACAAACCCATGCGATGTCGTCAATGTGATTTCCTTCGTAAGATTCTTCGAAATCCATACCATACAATTCGTTATTTGAAGGATTATATATGAAATCTCTTAGACGAGTGTCGCCTTTATTTAGAACTATAATTTCTGAAAGCTCGTTCTTCCCAATCATATTATTTGTATGTAATTGAGTAAACCAATCTGCTAATTTCTCAACACAAATAATAATCTTTTCTTTAACATTAGCGTCTAACTCGTTTAAATCAGCAACATCAACTAACTTATCGTTAATATAATCGCATAAATTAACCCCTTCCGCTTTTTCAAGGAACAAATAAGGTGTTTTATAAAATAATATATCGGGGATTAATAACTTTTGTTTTTTCAATCGTTTTAAAGTATTATATTCGTTATCGGCATTATAAGTTTTAAATATTTTAACTATCATTTCTTTAGGTAGTCTTTCCGTTTCTTTGTTAAAAGTTAAGCTGATAACTAAATTTTGCTTACTTTGTAACGGAGATATAATAAAATGATTGAATTTGTCAACCAATTCAGGAAAATCTTCTCTAAGATCGGTAATGAGTTCTTTTCTAATTTTTAAAAGCTCCATCTTGATAAAACGAAAATAAAACGGTGATTAATATATTCTAATTTATGGAACGCTGTAATTTAATAATAAATATCAAATATTTATATTAAATTTCTGTATTAATTTTTTGAAACTTTATTAAAACATTATTATTAGAATAATAAGTGAAGATGTTCAAGGTAAAAATTATATGATTTATGAAATATCATAATAATAAATTAAAGTCTAAATTAAATTTATTCCTTGATGAGATATGGAAAAACAATATAAAATTGGGATTTTTTACGGACCAGATCCAGATACAGAAATGTTAGCCCAAAAATTTATTGGTAACCTTATCAACGACGACGAATTTTGTAAAGCGTGTGAATTGCTCGAACAAAAAGTTAAATGCGATCACTGTAGAGAACATTTAGGAAACTTTTCAAGTTCGGTTTATTTTTACGAAAAAATAGGAGAAAATATCCCAGATTTTATTGAAAACCCTGAAGAATTTTTGCCAAAAACTATACCATCAGTAGATTTTTTGATGGTAGTTGGAATTCACCAAGACTTACTTTCAGAATTGCCAGAGTATTTGAAAGATAAAAAAATTAAAGCGGTAATTATCCCTATTGAGAATCCTAAATGGGTGCCCCCAGGATTACAAGTACAAGTATTAGAAGATTTTGAAAGATTGGGAATTCAAGCAGCGTTTCCAAAACCTTTTTGTGCATTGAGTAAAGAACTGAACGAATACAACAAAGTAGGGTTTAATCTCACTAAAAACCACGATAATATTGTTGAATTTATTGATTATTACAAAATAGGAGAACCCATTGTTTCATTCATTTTGAGCGACGATGGAAAAGCAATTTTGGATACATGCGTTTTACAAAGCGCACCATGCGGCTCTACATTCTACATCCTCCAACAATTGAAAGCTAAATATATTGAAGATGATGAAATGAGTTTAAACGAAAGAATTAGTAAAGCTCATCATTCTTATCCTTGCAACGCATCGATGGATAAAGATTTAATATTAAAGGATTCAATACTCCATATAGGTGGAATTCTCGTAAGAAACGCGATTAGGAACGAATTGGGACTTCAAGAACATGAAGGTCGCAAAATGGCATATGTCACCTCTTAATTTTAACCATTTTTAACTATTTTTAAATCATAATTCACGCTTCGTAATAAAATTTAATTTAACAATTTATATTTAATAAAAAGAAAAAGAACTTGAGTTTTTACACATAAAATTAGAAGCTAAAATTAAATCTGTTAATCTTTTAATAGTATAACAGCTAAAACTAATGTATTCACATTTTTAATGGAAGTTAGGTCCTTTTTATTTTATAATATGAACATTTTTAGACATAATTAAATTCATTAATCATGGTGAGTCATATAACTCAATGTACAAAGAAGCTGTGTATAGACGAAAATTTTGAAGTAGAAAAAGAATCTCTTTTTGAAAGAAAATTTTGGTATTTCATAATTCCATCATTGATCTTGCTTGGATTATCTATCTCTTTAGAGTTTCTAACTGACTCTGTTATATTAAGTCAGGTTTTAGCTGTTTCTTCAATTCTACTCTCAGGTTATGGAATATTAAAAGAGGCTATTGAAGATGTCTTATCTAAAAAGATTACAGCTAACATTTTAATGATAGTCGCGGGTATTGCTTCTTTTTTTATATTGCACG
>Ga0114919_10000896_pt1 | contig 23860 bp, 28 predicted proteins | sample BlataG_FD_88682 | JGI IMG/M metagenome (GOLD analysis project Ga0114919, IMG submission 88682) | Deep subsurface microbial communities from Black Sea to uncover new lineages of life (NeLLi) - Black_00105 metaG | ecosystem: Environmental > Aquatic > Marine > Oceanic > Sediment | place: Atlantic... | reverse complement strand
GGCATGGGGAAGTGGGAGAAGGGGGGGGGTGGGGGAGGGGGAGGGAGGGGGGGGGGGGGAGGGGGGGGGAGGAGGGATGGGGGGAAAAAAGGAGGAGAGATGTGGTAGCGATACTAGATACAGAAAATAATAATGGAAACTCTCAATCAATACTCTCCTCTCTGCATCGTCCTTGTATCTATATCAATCCTCAACTTACTTGTCAGGCCAAGAGTGGATAACAGCAACATCAATAGCAGGTGAATCATGATCAGCAATGAAGTCCTGGCCTTCTCTAGAAGCCCAGGCACTGCCAGCAGATCCAGGATTAGCAGAGAGATCAACACTTGATGGTCCATAGAAACCATCTTGCCCAGTAGTTACCAGATGGTTGGTATCCAGAGTTTTAATGTAATCGGCCATTTCATGATACCATTCAGTGACAACACCTGGTGTGCATCCCTGGCAGCGGTTTTCGTTGATAATATCCAACATGAAGATGGTTGGGTCCTCGGAGTAGATACGTCCATTGACGGTGTTGGTTCGGCTGAGAACAGCCTCAATGAAACTCTTGTAGAGGTCTTTGACCGCAGGGTCAGTGTAGAAAGACTCAATATCACCTTCATCCAGGCCTGCTTGCTTGAGATAGCTCTTTACTCCACCAACTGGGGTCCACTGGGAGCCAAATGCGAGATTGACCTTGAGGCCGGCTTTCCGCGCTTCTTCCATAACCAAGTCCAGTCCACGGAATATATTTTCGTTAAACTCGCCAGGACCACGCATCAACTCATATTCAGGGTTGACTGAGTGAGCCCAGAGACGGACGGTGTTGAGGCCGGCATCCTTGATGGTGGTCATTACATTTCTGACAAGTTCTGGACCAGTCATGCCGATTGGAATGGATGCTCCGTTGAGTTTTGGTGCGCCAGCAGCAGCTTCAACAAGCTCCCATACGTTGGCTCCACTGCAACAAGGAGGGGAGGTGTTAATATTAAAATTGATCCTATTGAGGGGCGTCCAAATCAACTGATTTCATGACAAGGATGTATACCCACCTAATGTAGAACGGTTGGCATCCTAGGACAAAATTGCCATCCTGGATGCGGACAAAGTCTATAGAAGGGAGATGGGAGAGAGATGGGTGGGGGTGAGCAACAAGGGTGGTCTAGGAGGCGGAGTTGGCGTTGGGTCGGTCGGGGCGGGTGCAAAATAAGGGCAAATGAGAAAAACTCACACTCAGGTTCTCCAGGAGGAGCTTGACGGAGCTGCAAGTTAATTTGGTAGTTTGGTGTATAGAGAAGTTGAAAAGCGTTAAAACTTTGTGCCATATTGACGTGAGAAGCTTTAACAGTGTGTGTGGAAAGACTCTCACCTGCCGCCCAGCCACACTAATAGCTAGGAAACCTAAGAGTAGGATTGATGCCAAATTCTTCGTCATGTTGCTAAATTAATTTAGTGTGGTGTAGATTGTACAAGACAGCGCCTTTCAACGTGTTGCTGACACAGAGTGTGTGACATTCCAAGGCTGACTTGGCTTCCAAGGTCTAGGATGGGCTGACTGCAGTCCACCGTCTTGGACTCTGTTGGAAAATGAGCAGAGAAAAAGGGTTGTTCAACCCGGTTTGATCATTTATCGCACGTAAATGTGTCTCCTACATGCAATATTCGTTGAATGGACAGTAGATGTTGCACAATAACATGCCGTGTGACCATGTCAATCTTCAACATGTGACTTCTAATCTCTCTCCCAAAGCAACCCTCAATTCGTCTTCAAATGCTTTAGTCCCTTTCCTCTATGAATGTCAATCGGCATCGTCTTCCTAATTTGCCCCAATCTCTCAAAATCAATATCTGCAACAGCTATCCCAGTCTCCTCCCCATTACTCAACCTCCCCACCACCTCTCCCCAAGGATCAACTATCAAACTATGCCCATAACTCACCCTCTTTTCATTGTGTCTTCCTGCCTGGGCTGCAGCAATAACATATGTCTGTGTTTCTATTGCCCTGGCTCTTAACAACACCTCCCAGTGCGCTTTTCCCGTCTCTACAGTAAACGCTGAAGGTACTAACAACACCTCTGCCCCATGGTCAAATACCAGTCTTTGGTATACTTCAGGAAACCTCAAATCGTAGCACACAGTTAATCCAATCCTCCCTACAGGAGTCTTATCACATACACTCAATCCATGGCCTGGTGATGTAAACCTGCTTTCCATTAACACCGGACCATTGGGCACATCTACATCAAAAAGGTGGATTTTTCTGTAGGTTGCCTGTACACCTCCACTGCTATCAACTATAATGTGGGTATTATATAGATGGTCTGGATCTGGTCCTTGTTCTTGGAATCCACCCAGAGACATCCATATGCCAACATCTCTTGCCAGCTGGCGATATCTCTGCACAAAGGCGCCATCCAGGGGCTGGGCTATATTTAGTGACTCAGTGAAATGATGGCCTAGGAAATTGAAGTTTTCTGGGAAGAAGATCATGGAGCAGTCCTGTTGTTTCGCTTGTTTGGTTAACTGTTGGATGGTGGAGAAGTTGGCATCTGTGTTCGAGGTTGAAGTCATTTGAGCAACGGCAACCTTGGTGCTCATGCTTGTGGGGGAGTGGGGTGATGATTGGTGGACGGGGGATTCCATTGCCGATAAAGAAGTGGGAATACTACACGTAGATCTGATGAATTGGCCACCAATACTATTATAACAACAAGTTTTTGTAAAAAACGTATCTTTTACGAACTGCAAAGAACCCAGATCAGGAGCAACTAATCTTTTGAGTCTTGTTAAAATCTTCATAAAGCAGACTAATTCATATGATACACAGAGTAAGCACACAGAAAAAAATCCCGTTCTTTATTTATACACCACACTACTGCTACAATTTTGTTATTCTACAACCCACCACCCGCTCTCCCCACCATTTTCACAAAACTCCAAATTGCTACCAGCACACACTGAGCAATATACGGATTACTAAAGGCTGAAAAAGCACCATAACTCAAAGCAGCTGCTCTATACAAATACCTCCCCCAATCTAACAACCTTTTGACTTTACCCTTTCTCAATTCTTTGAACGTAGCAGCCACAGCTTTCTGAACTTCTTTTGGTTCCAACTTCTGTGCATCTGGTAGTGACATGACATATGCAGCAATGAACTCTGCTAATGCTTGTACTACATCTTCTCTTTCTACTACAATATAGTCTCCAGTTACTTCTTGTACATCAGTAAGTCGTCCTTCTGCCTCCCACCACTCTTGCGACAGCACCTCGTTGCCAGCTGCAGAAGAGGAGGGGGCTGCTACTCTTTCTTCTCCAAGTGCCAAATCACGTTGACGGGTTAGTTCATCAACAAAATCAGGATGAGTGACACGGTTTTCAAGGAGCTCGTAGAGTTTCTCTGTTCCCTTTTCAGAAGTAGTGGAAGAAGCTAGCCAACTGGTGGCATCTGGTTTGTGAGCAACAAGCTCGAGAGCGGGTCTGGAGAGAGCAGACATAAGGGTGGGTGTGAGAGGTGCAAAATGGACATACACCAGGGTTTGGGAAAGGAACGGGTTTGAAAGGCTTACCGTTTGGAATCTAGGGTATGTTGGAGCCTAAGTTCTTCTGGAAGTGCTTCTACTTTCGCCATTGTCGTTGTTGTTGTGACGTATTATTTAAAATTACCCCAAGTCCCAAACTACTTTTGACTATGTCGAGCACTTCAGTAACAACTTGATAATAATGTGCATTTCACAAGGCTCTCTGCCAGTAAAACAGCAAACAAAATGCTGACAACTCCTGGGCCAACCTCATCCTCATCTTTCTCCTTCCGCTCTACCTCCTTTATCTCAAGCCATCGCTGCTGCTTGCATTGATCTAAAGATCCCACCCATTCCAACACCTATAAATGTAGCAGTACTATACCCAAATATACCAATCAGCAGCGCAGGCACCAAGCTCGACCTCCATCCTTTAGATTGCGCCATTCCAGCTGCCGTCGTGGGTCCGCCTATACATGCATTACTTGCCAACGCCATCTCCCTCCTGCTGAACCCGAGCACCTTCTCCCCCACCATCAACACCAGCCCTAGATGCACAGATATTGCTATGAAAGACCATATAAACAATGCAGGTGCGGTAGCCAAAACTGCAGCAAAACTTCCACTCGCTCCTACCGCCGCAAAGAAGATTTGCATGAGAATACCAGCCAGCCCTTCCCCCGAGCTCACCAGTGGTTTTAGCCTTTCAGGGAAGGCAGTTGCCAGCATGACTGTGAGGGCAGTGATGACTGTTATACTGCCACCTCTGTATCCTATGTGTCTAGCTATTGCAGTTCCTAGGTAGCATAGCAGTGTCGATAGTGCTAGGGCTGTGGCACCATGAAGGACTGTCACCTTCCTCCTGTCTTCTTCTTCTTCTTCTTCTTCAAATGATGATAATGTGTCAGTACTATTAGTAGTAGCAATATCAGGAGGAACTCTCCTAACCAGAGAATATAAGACTATGAAATATAGAGATACGATTAAATCATCAGCAGCCAAGCCTGCCATCCTTGCAGCAGGAGACAGAGACAACTGCTCCGACACAGCAACATAGTTGACACTGCCACCAATGTGTCTAGCAGTCAGAGCTGCTGCTACCTTCCACCCTTGACTCCCCAAGCTCTGCAATGGTAAGGCTGCAAAGGCTACTAATGATCCAATGACAGTTGATACTGCCCCTAATATGAATGCTGGGAGGAGTCTGCCTGTTTGGCTGATGATCTTGCGGAAGTCGGCAGCAAACAAGAGGAGCGGGACGGCAAGAGGGAGGAGGTATTCTGTGACGGCACCATAAACGAAAGGTGCTTCAGCTGGTATGACTCTGAGATTAGATAGAGCTAGACCTATGAGGGTGCTTAGAAGAGCTCCTGACATTTCTTTTCCCCATTTGGTGCGCTCTGCCCAAAGTCCAGCGCAGCCAGCGAGAGTGAGAGCTGCCCAAAGGCCCCAAGGGTCGGTGCCAATTAATGTGGAATGTTGAAAAGTCACGGACAAATGCGATGGTGTAGTGGTTCGTGGTTTTGATTTTAAGGGTTGAGTAAAAGACCGGCTTTTGGGGGGATTTGATGAATTTAAGAGGGAGTTCAGACTGCAAATGATGATGTTTGATCTCGAATTTATTTTGAATGAAGGGCGAATGTTGCCTCCAATCACTCTACAACGTGTTGATACCGACATTATCCACGAACTCACTGCGCAATGTACGACAATGGATTACTGGTTTGACGAAAATATGTATTCTTTGAAACCCATTGGTGACAGTCGTCGACATCGCACCACTCCTCAATCATATCCTTCACTGATTGGTTATCAAACACTATCCAGTGATATGCATCTCATTGTCATCACCTCGGGTCTCATTTGGCGTAAGTATGTATAATCGTATGCCTCTGCTCACGCATAGGGTGAGTATAGATTGGCTTACTTCCCGAAGTTGCTCAGAACTGTTCTTCTTCAAACTTTGGGTCGACGGGCCTTCTAAAGAATAGTAATAAAGAACATATTTTTTATTTTGCAGTTCAATAGCGTAGCCTTACTCTGTAAATTGTATTCTCGATACCAGATGGGATTCATATAACAATAAAGAGCTCTAAATGATGACGTCTTATCTCTTAATTTCGACCTTCAGCTGCTTATTGTTGAATCGAAGTGATCCTTAGCACAAAGTTGCAAGCTTTTTGAAAAATGGATGCTAGCACAGATCATCCTTTGCAGCAGCAAACTTCATCTGATGTAACATCCCTCCCACCACCGCGTTTAGTGGTTTTCCAACCTATGGGCCAAATCGACCTCGCTGTCGACCCTAAACGAACCACCGTGCCTCCTCCACCGCCTCCCACTTCTTCCTCCAACACTATCGCCAATTTAATACATGGCAACCTACCCACCATAGCCATCAGCCCTTCAACCAGAAATGCAATATTCCCTGCTGAATATGAAGAATGGTCCAGAGAACTCCATCAACAAAAGGTTGTCTTTTATGTCACCCTTGCCATCGACCTCCTCTATCTCCTTTCCCTCCTCATCATCAGAGCCATCTGGACAACAAACGACACTCAAGACAGCGAAACTGATGAAGAGACCTCAGTAGCAGTCTTCTTCATCAGTAAACCCAGCGAGCTCAGCATGGCATTCATCATCGCAGCAGTATTGACAGATTGCCTAGCCACATATGCAGTCTATTCTGACTTGGCCACTGTTGTCACTCTGTTTATTATTTGGTCTCTCCTCCTGGCAGCCTTCTGTATAGGTAGATTGCCTCTGTTCTTTATAATTATTCGTGTTATCATAGTACTGTTCGCCATACAGCTGAGGATATCTATGGGAAGGGTCAATACATTACAAGCACCGATGAATGCTGCTGGGTGGGTGGCGAGGTCAACACGGCAAGTAGGAGCTCAGTTTGGACAGTGGGGACAGGCTTTTACCTCTAGAACCACAACGAATGAAGAACACAATGCAGAAGAAGGAATCAATGTACCAGGAGAAAGAAATAATAATAACAATGACAATAATGATGATAGCAATAGAAACAGAAATAGAGCCAACGCAATCAGCCGACAACAAGATTCTGGGCAATTGGCAACCGCAACATATTTAGAACAAATGGATCCTGGTTTTATACTACAATGGGCTAGAGCAGCATCTACTAGACAAGCTGTAGAAACAGTAGTGTACCCAATGACACCTTTGATCACAGTGACAGAGCCTCTTGACAAAGATGGTTTTGACGAGGAATACTCCTCAAGGGGGGAGAAGTGCTGATGATGATAATGATGGAGATATGGTATGATCATATATATTATTTCCTTTACATCTACATTCAACCACTTGCTCTCTTTAATCTATATTATATATTTATCTAAATAGCCCCAACTTCTTTCAGCCACGATGTGTGTGTGGGACAAGGATCCTGCCTTCCTGCCTCTATCGCAGTCTTTGATACACCATAAAACCATCCATTTCTCCATGAAAACTCCTTCACTGCAGTAGGGAAGTGTGCTACACTGCGAGCGTATGCGCACAGTCTCTCCTCAAGCCCTCCCTCCAACTGTACACCCAATGCTGCCCCACCTGCTGCTGCTAGTTCCCTAATAAGTTGCTCTACTTGACCTCTATGTGCACTTTCTACCTCTCCTACAGTACAACCCCCGTTTTTAGCTCCAACCAACATGAAGGCACTAATCCAGATGAGTTTCTCTAGCATTGATTTTTGGAATTCGTGCTTGTTGAGAACCTTGCAACTAAGACCAGCAGCATGCAGACGGTCAGCTACTGCTTCAGCGTGGCGGCCATAGGCAGCTGTGAGGCCTTCTGGGTTTAAGTCAGTCTTGCCATCAGTAGGCGCATCTCCCAGCTTTGCTACAGCAAAGTAAACTAGTACCTGGGTGTTGTCTCCAAGACCCTTGGCGTCTAGCCAAGGTTGGAGCATTCCATTTTGAATGAAGACAAGGTCCTTTCTGCGATCAGCTGGGCAAGAAGCTACAACTGCCTCAAGATCATCATTTCTAGTGGTGACTATGATAGGTCCTGGGGGGCCTTGGATCGGTTGGTTGCGTCTGATGACAGTGTCTTTGCCGACGCTCATTTGGGCGAGAGCTTCGCCGACACGGCCGGCACCGATGATTGTGAATGGCACCATTCCAATGGTAGCAGAGGCAGATACAACCAGTTGGCGGTTAGTGAAGTGTGTTTTAGAAGTTGGCGTTGACTGTTTCAGGAAGCAACTGATCGTTTTGCTCCTGATAGTAGGATTATTCAAACGGGATTGCATATCTGGAGGTAATATATGTGCCTTGGTTGTAGTGTGCTATGATTTGATGATACTGTTACAAGATTACACGTTTAAAAATGCACGTCAGATCAGTGCACTTGCTTGATATAGATGCAATGTGTTGACAATCAGGCCTCTAGAGGTCTCTCAACCGCCTCGAATGATTTTGAAAAGAGGCCTTGTGCAGTTTTCCTAGCAAATATTATTATTTATTCAGCCTTCTTGGTTGGGGCCAAAACTATTAGGGTCGTGTTATGAGGATGTATGCATAGGAAGCTAGAGAGAGTATGTAGACTGAGACAGGTTTCAGAGTGAAGTGGGCTTCAGCAGATGAGGAGATTCCAGATCGATGCCTGGAGACACAATGCCTGGAGACACAATGCTCAATGCTGAAAGAGACTCAAGTGAGTTTGTAATTTCCTTCAATTTTCCAATCTACCATCAATTTACAGCCAAATCAACTCAAATCACTACCACACACAGAAGAAACTACCACACACTTTATCAAGGGCAGAATTGTTTAATCCATCCCAACATTCCGGGCAAATCGCCCAATGATAATACCCCCTCGTAGTGCTGCCACCAAACGAGGCAACAATTTATTAACAGCAGGACTGTTGGCAGCATTCATCGGTGCAACATACTTTTCCACCTTTAGAAGAGTCTCAGTCGACGACCTTGACAGGGAGTTGGCTCGCGAGCTTGAAGAAGAAAACAGACGCCAATCCAAACCCTCTTCTTCTTAAAATCAATACATTACTGCTAAATCAATGCCAGAATCTAGACGTATTTCAAAGACTAGATCCAAAATCCAAGCTTCAAATCAACCCTACTCATCTCATCCTCACTCCCAAACCAAAACCAAAACCACCAAACCAAAACAGCCTCGTCAACCAACCGCCTATGAACAACGTGTATACAACCTATGTATTAAAATACCACCAGGAAGGGTCACCACATATGGTGCACTAGCTGCAGCTCTCAATAGTAGTCCCAGAGCAGCAGGCCAAGCCCTTAGAAGAAACCCTTATGCACCTCACGTTCCGTGTCATCGAGTTATATCTGCAACTCTAGAAGTAGGAGGGTTCAGTGGGAGCTGGGGGAGGGAGACAGCGAGTGTGAAAAAAAAGATTAGATTGTTGAGGGAGGAAGGGGTAGAGTTTGATGAGAAGAGTGGAAGGATTTTAGATGATGATGGGGGGAGGAGAGTGGTGTTGGATGCTCTGCAGCTGCTTGCAATGTAAAAATGGGAGGAGAGGGGAGATCTTGCATATATTTAATAAAAGAGGCTTAAAACCTGTTAAACTGTAGAATTTATTACCTTTTGACATTAAAAAATAGACGTGTTAAAGTCTAAAGGATATTTATTTCAAGTTAGTGAGGGTATATTGTTACCTCTTAGGACAGAAACTTGTCTGAATCTACCGTGCTGGCAAGTTTCTCGGTATGTTCGCCTGTTGTTTTGCCGTGCCAACTATAGCTGTGAAAAAACCCTATAAGCCGCTGAGGACTATCAGAGGCTTGCATCAAAATTTCTTTCAATCTCAAGATAGGATCTTCACTCACCGACTCCTCAGCAGCAGCATTTTGAAAATAGCACCAACAAAGAAGACCGCTAACGTCTCAAAGGCCAAGAAGGCAGCTCTCAAGAAAGCTGCTGTCAAAAAAGAGGCAACCAAGAAGGCCAAAGTCACGAAATTTACTACCTCAATTCCCCATCAAACCAGGCCCAAAAAAGCTGCTGAGTACCCTTTAAAGTCAATGGCTGGTTCAAGAAATTTGAAAAGGCCATCACAGTGAAGAAAGCGTTAGAAAAAGAAGGGGTGACGTTTAATGAGCGCAAGCGTATTGCAGACAAAAGCATTTTTGATGATTTTGAAGACTGTCACTGGCACATGGATGGTACCAGGAAGGCTGATCTAATGAGTTATTTTAGTCTGGAGGTTTGTGGGAATTAGGAGCACGTTTGTTTTTCAATGTAGCGCAAATATCTCAATAGCAATTGCAGCAGAGGGTACATTTCGATGCAGACCCACTGCAACTACAGGTACCACAGATGTCACCGTCAATGGGGCCAGTGCTTTTTCCACCTTTTCCAACCTCACACTCTCCTGCATTTCAGTACCACTACAATAATACAATTTGCACACAGCAACATCATCGTATGTCAATTCTGCCTGCGACAGTGCCTCATCAATTGCTTCCTGAACTCCAGCCAGCATCATACCATCATCATCATTATCATTATTATTATTAGCATTACTATTATTGCTCTTGATAGGTATGCATACAAACATACGACAAAACCATCCAGGACATAATACACCTTCATATTCAACACGTGAATGTTCACCACTCTCAACATGATCGGGGATGCTTCCCCCCAGTTTCTTGATTGCATGCATGTATCTTTTTCTTGTAGCAATATTGTTGTTGTTGTTTATTGCTGCTTCTTCATTGCCATTTTCCTCATCATCTGAAGCTGATGAAGATGATGAAGAAGGGGGATACTCTGGGAGAGGAAGACAAGCTACAGGCTGAATCTCCACCATTGCATTTCTAGGCAGTACAGGCATTGCAATGTAGCAAATCATGGGCTCCCAGCATCTCTTCATATCAGGAGGAGTCAGGTAAGTATCCAATGCATCATCATTGTCATCATCATCACTACTGATACTGCTACCGCTATTTCTAGCATCATCACCATTCTTGCCATCCAAACCAGCAACACCGGTTGCTAAATAGGTATCCAAATGACTCTGAACGAGTCCTACAGAACACTTAAAGGAAGAAGCCAAAGAACCAGATGACGATTCACATGCCTCTTCAGAGAGGTACACAGAGCACCATAACATTGCCTGTGGGAGATTTGTCTTCATCGCCACTGCTACTGCATCACAACTCATCAAACTCCTCACACATTGCCCACTCAGATTCCCCTGCTGCTCCAATAGAATATTCATGGTTGGTGCATCCAGAGCTATTTGACCAGCAAAATAGACCAAATCATCTAGCATCACTGCTTGGGCGTACGGCCCAATACAAGAAGGTGCCCATTCAGATATACTTTGTACATGCAGTACCTTTTTGGTACTACTACTATTATTATTTGTTGCAGTACCCTTGTTAGTGAAGATAATATCAACTGACAGCTGTACTTCTTCTTCTTCCTCTTCTTCTTCTTCTTGTTTATTATTATTATTATTATCATGATGCTGACGTGTCTGCAGCTGGACAGTGGCTCTTGCAGGGGGATCTATGGAAGGAAGGTACTGTGCATATGTGATATTAATACTACCAAAATCAGACATACTGGAAATGTAGAGGTGAACAAACACTGCATCCTCCCAAGTGAGTTGATATGCTCCTAATTCCTTTGTTGCAATAGTGCCCAGTGCATAGCTCAATGCATCTGCGCCACTACTCGTTGTAGGAGGAGTCCCTGGCGCAGCAGAGAGAGTGAAGGATATTGTTGTGATGCCTGATACCTGACGTGTCTTAACTCTAGATGTATATGATGATGATGTTTTGGTGGTGTCTACCCCTCTTCCTTCTGATTCCTCTATGTTGGAGGCTATGTTGGGACACGTATAGTCGTCAGGAACGTCAATGACACGACCCCAATTTTCTTCTTCATTACCTCCACCATTATTCATATTATTATTATCATTACTACTACTACCAGGTATGCCTCTTTTGTATTCTATCTCAAAAGCAACTGTATGCAACACACCTACTGGAGCCACTGAATCTTCACCTTGCCTAATTATTTCCACATCTGTCAGTACTATACTTTCCTTTTTGAAGAGAGGGCAATCTAAAGTCAACGTTTCATATTCCCCCCCCTCTCCACAGATATTACTACCATATAAGTCTCTTAAATGCAGTAAATGAGCCTGAATATGACTAAGAGTTTTACCCAGATGCAAGCTTGGATCCAGGCCAGCAGCTGCTACTTTTACCAGAACGGCATCAATGTTGTAATCAATCATTCGTTGGAAAAGAGTGGCTTGAGGCTGGTGCCATAGGTAGGCCAGAGAGATGAGCCCTAGTCTAGAACACACTCTTTCTACCCTGGTTCTTTGATAATCAGAAGCAATGGCTCCACTAGCTACAGCTTGTATATCTGGGATTTCTGTTTTGACCCAACTGAGCAATGCAGCAAGATCCTCCACCTCGTCACCTTGAGTGTCGTGATAGACGAGTGTTTTGTCGAGGGAGCCTCCTGTTATTTTTCTTCTGTACAAAGGCAGGTTGGCACACCTGGCATATGCTTCAATGACTTGATGACCTACTGTTTGGTACATCCAGCTGTCAATGTCGTCTTGAGAGGTGTCTAAAGGGAGGAGGTTGGCGAGGGCGACAATCTCGTGGCCGTAGCGTTCGCAGAGGACCATGTTGAAACATGAATCTTTGCCACCACTGTAAATGAAATTGACGGATGTAGTAAGTTGATAGTTATATACAATTTAGACTTGTTTCACATCATTCAACTGGCGTAATAGTGATGGTGTCGTTTGAACTTGGCCCATGGTGATGAAAAGATCGATACAATATCGCTCCACTGCTTACCTGACGAGCGATACCACTTTCATCTTGTTCCAAACACTCTTGATTGCATCAATATTTCACGTTTTAGGCAGATCTTGGGTTTTGCAAGGAGATTAAAGCCTGTTTTCTGCCTCTCTTCCTTCAAAGTGGCAACGTTGAGTGGGAAAGAGTGGCCCATCACGACAGAAATGAGGACCAATAATTCTAATGAATCACCATAATGAATCAAGTGGTATCAAAAATAAGTTGATAAGAAGGTTGATGTTTGGTTGCAATAGACGATTCAGTTCCATCACAAGTTCAAAAATTACCTTGTCTAGTCATAGCTTTAGAACACAGCTGAAAACCCCACAACCCAAACATCAGACACTGACGCTCGCACGGTCATCTCCCACTTATAACATGGCTTCTCTCCCTTCGGTAAGCGACCAACGACTTTGTACCTCAGCCGTCGACAGTTGACAATGATGCAGCCTCACAGTCACCATTCCCACCCAATTTCCACTGCAGACCGGTCCAGTGACCCAACAAGACTATGAAAAACTCGTTTTGAAGCTCCACGAGATCCAGGTATGTGTTTGCTCTCACCAACAGCCAAGGCGTTTTCTCTTGGCCTCTCCTCCTGATCTGCCACTCACCCACTCCCTCTCTTTCTCTCAATAAAGGCGGTCAAGTTTGGAGAATTCAAGCTAAAGAGTGGCATTATGTCCCCAATCTACATAGATCTACGTGTCATAGTTTCCTATCCAGATGTCCTCCACAAAGTCTCTGAGGCCATGTGGGCCCGTGTCCTCGAGGGCGGAGCCCAATTCGATGTCATGTGTGGCGTTCCCTACACTGCTCTTCCCATCGCCACCTGCATGTCCCTCCTCCATGGCACCCCTATGCTCATGAGAAGAAAAGAAGTCAAAGATTACGGCACCAAGAAGGCCATTGAAGGTGCTTTCCAGCCCGGACAGAGTTGTTTGATTGTTGAGGATCTTGTCACGTCTGGAGCGTCTGTGATGGAAACAGTGGATCCTTTGCAGGATGTGGGCCTTAAAGTGACAGACGTTGTGGTGTTGATTGATAGGCAGCAAGGTGGACCTGAGCGTCTGCAGGCCAACAACCTGAAGCTTCACTCTGCTTTTACCTTGACATATATTCTCGACACCTTGGTCAAACATGGGCATGTGAGTGAAGATATTAGGGCCAAAGTCAAAGAATTTGTTGCTGCCAACCAGACCATGGGTGCGAAGCCCTTAGAAGAAGCAAAACCAAAGAGAGCTCTACGTTATGAAGAGAGAGCCAAGCTTGCTCAAAATCCCTTGGGAGGTAAATTGTTTGAGCTGATGGCGCGTAAACAGACCAACTTGTCTGTCGCTGCTGATGTTGAAACTGCTGACGCTATGCTTGACTTGGCAGATAAAATTGGCCCACACATCTGTGTATTTAAAACGCACGTTGATGTGTTTGACACATGGACTGATGACCATGCTACTAAACTAAAACAGCTGGCAGAAACGCACGATTTCATGATTTTTGAGGATCGTAAGTTTGCTGACATTGGCAATACAGTCGTTATGCAGTACGGTGGCGGTATCTACCACATTGCAGATTGGAGCGATATTACTAATGCTCACTTGGTCCCTGGATCTGGTATTATTGATGGTCTCAAGCAAGTTGGCCTCCCTAAAGGCAGAGGATTGTTGTTGCTGGCAGAGATGAGCAGCAAGGGGACATTGGCCAATGGCGCCTACACGGAGGCAGTGGCTAAAGCTGCAGAGGAAAATCAAGACTTTGTGATTGGATTCATCTCTGTGTCTCCCAATAGTTGGAAGAATGGACCAGGCTCTCCTGGCCTGATTCATATGACACCAGGGGTGCAGTTGTCAGCAGGGGGGGATGCACTGGGTCAGCAGTACAACACACCTGCGTCTGTGATTGGAGAGAGAGGGAGTGATGTGATTATTGTAGGAAGAGGGGTGATCAAGGCTGGAGATCCGGCAAAGGCTGCTGCAGAGTATAGAGAGGCTGGGTGGAGAGCTTATGAGGACTCGCTTGCTTGAAAGAGAAAGAGGAGAGAGAGAGAGAGAAGAAAATGGGAAGGCGGGGGAAGTTGGCTGTGCGCTGCATCGAATGCAACTGCCTATAGGATGACTGAAACCCTTGGTAATTATTGATATTAAATCATAACGTTATCAAATTTGTTTTGATTGACCTAGACTCGCTTCAAGGTATAAATTAAGGTCAAGATCCATCGTCGAAGGAACTGCTGATACTTGCAATAATACAGTATATTTTATACATAAATCGTATCAAATATTGCAAAATCGACGATCTGTAGCAATCCGAGTCGTAGTTTCTACCATACTATGCATTCAAACATAAAGCAACTCAACGGTTCTGGGAAACCATCTTTGACGACTAAACCCCTTACCATATCAATCAAACATACTGCAACTGGCAAAAAAGGTCTTGTGAATAATGAAATACGCCAAAGGTAAGCCTTTCTCTTTCGATTTGTCACCAACAAATTTCAAACCATTCTTTTCCTGAGAACCGTTACATCCACGAAGATACATACCATACATATCGCTGATACCTACTTATTTCCGTCACACAGGCGAAATGTCGAAGTTTCCTCCGTCGATGTCGATCACCAACCACTCCCCACCACCGACACTCTGTCACCTTGCGAAGAAGAAGAGAGGCACATCCCAAAGACTGAGGAGCTCTACAACTATCACAAAACAGTCGAAGACCCCAGTCGAGCTAACGGCAACATATCCTCAGCTAAATCTAGATTAGAAGCATTGCGACGTGAGCTGCATGTTGCCAACGAAGACCACTTCTCATATCTTGGAGGTGTTACCCTCCCCCCCAGCAATGATCAACACCTCCGCCACTCCAACCTGTGGTCAACCACTGCTACAGCTATGGAAGTCTCCCAGGAGTCTCTTAAAACTGCAGTGGAGAACCATATCCTCCCTCTAGGAGGTGTGCGTAAATTCTTTGGTAGTGGTAGCAATACAGACGACTGGAAGCCTGAAGGCAACGGTCAGGAGATTCTCCTCCAAGCATTCAATTGGGAGTCTTGGAAATCGGGGAAATTCTATGTCGAGCTAGCTCACGATGCACAAACTATTGCTGATACAGGATTTACACTTGCGTGGCTCCCACCATTCACTCAATCAGTTGATAAGCAAGGCTATATGCCAGGTGACTTGTACAACCTCAACTCCAGCTATGGCACCCACGAGGAGCTCAAACAATGCATTGCCGCTCTGCAAAGCGTGGGGCTCAAGGTGATAGGCGATGCCGTCCTCAATCATCGCTGCGCACAGCATCAGGATGAATATGGGGTATGGAATAAATTCGGAGGCAAGCTGGACTGGGACCAAAGAGCCATTGTGTCGGATCAGTACGAGTTTAAAGGACGGGGAAACAGATCCTCTGGGGATTGCTTTGGAGCTGCCCCCAACATTGACCACTCCCAAGACTTTGTCAAGAGGGATCTACAAGAATGGATGGCCTGGTTGAGAAGCAAAGATGTAGGGTTTGACGGCTGGAGGCTGGATTTTATCAAGGGTTTCTTTGGAGGTCATGTCCGGGACTATATGGAAGCTTCAGCCCCTTACTTTGCAGTAGGAGAGAAGTGGGACACATTGAATTATGACTGGGATGGCGCTCCTGCTCATAATCAAGATTCACACAGACAGAGGACAATAGACTGGATCAATGCTGCAGGAGGGTTGTCTACAGCTTTTGACATCACAACCAAGGGGATATTACATGCTACATTTGAGCGGTGTGAATATTGGAGGTTGAGCGACTCAAAGGGTAGACCGCCTGGACTGCTCGGATGGTGGCCATCTAGAGCAGTGACATTCCTAGAAAACCATGATACTGGATCAACGCAAGGACACTGGCCGTTTCCTCATGATGCATGGGAGCAGGGATACTGCTACATTTTGACTCACCCAGGGACGCCGACGGTGTTTTGGGACCATATTAAAGACAGGCACTTGAATCGAGTGACGAGCAGGTTGATTGCGTTGCGTAAAGAAGCTGGTATCAATTGCAGATCTCCAGTTAAGATTGTTAAAGCTGATACTGCAGTGTATGCTGCAGAGATATCTGCTACAATGGAAAGTGGTACTACATTGGTTGTGAAGATTGGACCTGGGGATTACTCACCTGGTCATGATTGGGTTATTGCTGATTGTGGTAGTCAATGGGCTGTATAGAAGAAGGTATGAGTATGAGTATGATTGTGAGCAGAAGACACCATGCAATCACCAGTGACGCGTTGGATGGTATAAATTTAATAGAATAGAGAATGAATTGAAAGGTAGATTAGGAAATGAATGCCATAGGAGATAAAAGAGAGTATAAGATATGATATTGATTTTATATTTATAAAAAATGATTTTTTTTTAGCACTTGTTGTATGCCACGTTTATAGCAGTAGCAAGATGGAGAAGAGGAGAGGGAGAGAGAAAAGTAGCAGTCGGCTTGAATTTGTATAGACACTATCTTTAGTAACACAGCATACATGAATGACTGAATGAATAAATAAATAAATCATACAACGTGGATGCATACATCTATCTATACACACTCTAACCTTTCTTCCCAAAAGGTAGAAAGGGAATAATAATATCAGCCCTGGATACAGTACCTGCAATTTCAATAAAATTAAGTCTATCATTCCCTTCTATTCTCTCCCGAGAGTCCTTAGCAGTAACTCCATCGGAGATTTGCCTTTTGAACACCCTCCACATTGCTTCATTCTGTGGACACTCTAAATACCACTTTTCATCAAATATATTTGTCAATTGTGACCATGGTTCTACATCTAGCAGGAGGTAGTTGCCTTCAGACACTATAATATGTTGGTCGTCAGAAATGTCAATGTCATCTGGTCGGGGATCACCCACTCCGTGATCAAATGACGGAGCTTTTAAGTTGCGTCCCTGCTTAAGTTTTTTGATACAGTCAACATAGGCTGTTGCATCAAATGTCCAGTGAGCTCCTCTTCTTGCATATGCTGCTTTCGGGTCTGGGAATGTGTCAAGCTGCTTTTTATAAAAGTGGAAGCCGTCCATGGGAACGTTGACTGCGACCCTTTTGTTTTCTACTTTGTTCAGTCGCTTGCATATGGTTTTTGCTAATGTGGATTTACCTGATCCTGGGCCGCCTGCTATGCCTATGATATATCTTTTAGTAGATGCATTTGAGAGGACAGAGTCTGCACGCTTGAGCACTCGGGCGGTGAGGGCAGTGTAGACATCCTCCATGTTCCTACACGAGTCAAACAAGCCATCGTTATGACACCGTATCTGGATGTGCCTATGTACATATGGTCTGCATCGAGTGAATAAATGGACATAAAACTTTGTTTTTGAGAGATTTGAAGTGGAGATTTTCAACCAATTTTCAACAGGTAAGTGGTAATCCGGCCCCATTATTGGCCTCTGGAGCTAGTTAGATTTGAAAATCAGCACCAAAGAGAAGATCCTGGTGAATGTCTCACGGCTTAAATTGACTGTAGGAGTTTTTTCAAGCCTTGCTCGTTTAAGAGGCACTGGTGGCACTCACGTAAGGGACCCACAAAAGCTGTAGCTTTAGCGTATTTAAAACAGTTTATCAATATATTTGGAACATTGAAGTAACTGAAATTATTAATGAATGACGACGATACTCTCTGACCCTTACAACTTGAACATATTTAGCAAAATGTCTTCAAAGAGGAGGTATCACAGGAGCTCGTCTCCTATTTTTGTGCCGTCGCCTACATTACGCCACAGCCATGAGCAAGGTGTACAGGTAAGAAAACGCTGTGGTTAAATGCTCTGGAAGAGAGGAACCCAAATGGAGATTCTTTTGACGTATGGAATTCTGACAAATTCCTATTTCACTCTGCAGACTAGAAGTCAAACTAAAGAAAAGAAAGAAAGAAATCAAACCCCAGGTCCAGAAGTCAAGGTGCGTTCACATTGAAGGTACCTTGATGCCTAGAAAAGTCTCTGGAATCTGCAATTCCCCCACAATGCTCTTTTTCGCCATTTTCACAACTACTAATCACGTTTCGCCATATACCACAGGTCTTAGACGAGAAATCAGTCCCCTGCACCCCAGTCAACCAAGGCATTCCGTCCATCCATGACACTGCCCCGCCTGGTGCCCCACGCAAGCAGAGGTCTAGGAGAGGAGGAGCCAACCAGCTCTCTCCCAATGCCCCCATCAGGAGGCTCAACTTTGAGGAAGCACAGCTCGTAGACCCAGTTGACTGCAGACCCAACTAAATGTACTAACAACAACACAATGTTTCTAGAACAAAAATAATTCACATCCTGGACTGACCAAAATAATAAATAAACATACCTTTTTGACTGGAGCTAAACCCCCTAGAAAATGCACGCCAAGACGGCGAGTTTTCTATTTCTAAGTATCTAGGTAGTCGTCTTCAAGTGTATCCAAGCGCAGGATGGGAACCATATAGCATTATGTTTTACTACTGCTGAAGTACTATTTTTTTTTTCATCATCAATAACAAAATCTGGAGGGCCCTTTTCAAGGACAATTTTCCACTTCCCTCCTTTCTTGACATGACCGCACCATTAACATACTAGTATGCTTTCCTTGATCTAGTGATTTTTCTCGACGATCCTTATTCCTATTGATTATATGTATTTATAAGAAATTATTTTTAACTATAAGTAGCAAATATTGTGGCACAAACTACCGACTACAAAGGAGGCCACCTCTTCCTCCTCTCAACATCACCTCATCATCATCATACTGCAATGGCCACTATAATTGAGCCAAACAACAATAAAGCCCCGGCAATACATACCGTTACAACAAGAGCAAATGCCGCTTTCTTGGTTTTCAATCTTAATGTCTTTTGAAGTGTGTTCAAGAGCCAATCAGTGGCTGGAGCAAAGAGGAGGGCTGCAGCTGCTCTTGGCAGCTTGGTCACTTGTGATCCCACCCAGATGGTTGCAAGTAGAGCTACTATTCTTTGTAAAGCAACAGAGAAACCTAGTCCTGAAGGTACCTTGGCATATGACCAGACTATGAGGAATGCACCTACGTAATATAAAGTATTGAAAATGCCGTATGAGAGAAGACCGGCGAGGCCGAAGGATTTCAATTTTTTAGGTAAGGTCGATGGGGATGATTGGTTGGATTTGAATCTAACCGAGCCGGATGATGTGTTAAAGGAAGCAACTCCTGAAGATCCTGACTGTAAGACTATTGTTCTTCTTGATTGGATGAATCGCCCCTGATATTTGGCTCTTTTTGATCTGCCAGCCAGCTGGATCAAAAATGAAGGCTGATGATCGGAGGTTTTCGTAGTCGATGTTTTACTTAATAGAGACACTGTAATCATCATTATATATCCTATTTCAGTGATTTCAACTCTTATTCACGTTTAAAATGCCGGGGTTTCAAACAAACAAAACATGAAATTTTCAATCTTTAACTTCAGCGACACATGCACACAGGTCCTGGTCTCACTTGCATGATTGGAAGGAGGACTACACACGGCAATCCCAGCCCCCTTTGGGTGAGCAAAGACTTGCGTTTTAATTCCTTGAACACATGCTCCCACACAGTAACGAATCCATGATATGGGTAGCATTCCACAACTACGTAGACAGCCCTTGCCCTTTACCGGCACATGGAGGTGGATGCAATGTAGTATCGTGAAATCATTACCTGGATTAAAAAACTTACACTTACATGGCGCTACTTGTACACACACACACACACACACACACACACACACACACATTTAAAACCCAGTAGAATGCAAGTACTCCCCATAGGGATCCACACTACCGCTAGACAGTCCAATGGGAGCCCTCAGGATATGGTCAGGAATAGCAAACGCATCCACCAGAGGAACCGCCACCCCTCTTAAATCTCTACACAGCTGCTCAATCAACCTCCCAATAGCTTTAGCCTTATCTGGAGCAATATAATCGTCATTTCTAAACAGAATATCACTTTGAATCTTCTGCAAAGCAAACAAATCCGCCATTGCTTTCAACGCTCTTCTACAGTCGGGGTCTGGGCAGTCTTTCACTGCCTTGAGCATGCAGTCTAGTGCCACACTTTCGATATGAGCCCGCGCTAGAGCCAGCACGTGCAGCAGGCACCTATTCCAAGCTTGAAATTGTCCATGTTTACGAGTATGTTTATTAAGACGAGCTGCAAGTGTGTGCAGTAGTCTTGCAGTGCGGTATCTCATCGCATTCATCAAAAAGGTGGAATCTCTGAGATGCCTGGCATCTGTGTCGTGGGTAAAAAGTGGGTTGGCTGGCAGAGACTCTCCCACCAGCTGCTTCAGATACCTCCAACTAGCTGTCACTGGGGATCCTCTGAAAGAATCTTTGTATTCTTTCAGCAGCAGAGCTGACACTTGCTGCAACAAGACGGTGTTGTCACCTTCAAAAGTTTGGAAAATATCATGGTCTGAGCGCAGTGCTCCTAATCTGTTGACAGAAGCGTACCCATGTCCTCCACAGCACTCTCTAGCCACAGAGAGGGCTATGTTTGTATAATTGGTTGTATATGCCTTCAAACCAGCAGATAGCGAGTGTACATCTGCCACCAGAGCCTCATCCTTGGTCTTTTTCATCTCGCCGTACTGCTCCACCAAGTGATGCTTTGTAAAATGCAATACATAGCATGTAGCCAGCATTGGCATGAGCTTTTGTTGCTGAGTGGGATAATCTAGAATAGCAATCTCTTCTGCTCCAGGAGGTCCAAATTGCTGACGTTGAGCAGAGTATCTAATAGCAATGGTGCATGCGCCTTTCAGTACTCCTACTGATGCACATGCTAACCCTACTCTTCCACCAGTTAGTTCACCTAGAGTGACTGCAAACCTCTTGGTAGCAGAGCTCAGAGAGCTGGAGTATCTACCGCTTCTATCTACGCTGGCAAATCTGTCTAGAAGATTCAACCTGGGGACCCTGACATTTGTAAATCGAATAGCACCATTATCAACGCCATTCAAGCCAACCTTGTATCCACAATCTCTAATTTCAACACCCGGTAAGCAAGAATTAGATGTGAGATCTCTGATTGGCACTATGAAGGCGTGCACACCGTGATCTTGCAGGAGGCCGCTGCCATCAGGTGAGGGGACCTTGAGACGGGCAAAGACTGTAGCAGCCTTCCCGTCTTCAGCAGCATTGCCAATCCACCATTTAATTGCGCCATCATCCGGGGTGTTGATGATCCATTCGTCAGTGGAAGGGTCTAGGACTGCTTCTGTTTGGAGAGCTGCTACATTGGAGCCATGGCGGAGTTCTGTCATTGCAAAGCAGCCAGGGAGACGGAGACGGTCAATGTCGTCAAAATATTGCTTCTTGTGGCGTTCAGTACCGAGATTCATGACAGAGCCTCCCCATAGGCAGTATTGGACTCCCATTTTGACTGTGAGTGAGAGGTCTACCATGGAGAGGAGCTCGCCCAGGTAGAAGTATCTCTTAATGTTGTTGGACAGGAGGGAGAGAGGGGAGTGGCCGGCGTTGAGGATGACTTGGAGGCAGTCCCTGACGAGCTGGCGATGCTGGTCTTTGGTCATGCCTTCCTCTTCAGCGACAAGGAGCTCTGAATGCTTTGCAAAAAGGTCATAGACCTCTTGTTTGACAGCACGTTGGTCGTCCAGGAAGATTTCCATTTGATTCACGTCGAAACGGGGGAGCTGGTGGCGATACATTGTGCTTAGTGGATGTTGGCAGATTTTATGATATCTTTAGAATGATGATTACTAATATTGATGAATGCTTGGTCTCTACAAAATGTCAATGAATAATCTTCAATTTTTGTCCTGGAGAACAAGAGTTATAATGACAGCACCGTTTCTACGTTAGTTTTTTACCGTACATGTATTTCAAATACTTCATTGGATTTGACATCTGATCACGTTCATGTTTATGACTAACCTCTCTCCACCTTAATCTCTGTTCTGACACGGCCACACGAGCACCAGGGTTTGTACTTCTACTCCCTCTGAGTAGTGAATACCTTATTTTAAATACATCATGATGCCCATACTAATTAAACTGGTGAATTAGCCATTCAAGAGAAATTATTGCTTTCTCATGTCAATGCACATGCAGACCCATAATATTAAAAAGTGTCGCTGCCTCTCATCAGTGCAGAACTCACCTGCAGCTGCTCACATAATCCTCAGATAACCTCTAGCAAGTTGCACAACTTTCGTCAACATAAGGGTTGCGTTTGTGGTATCATCCCAATCCAATTCAACAATTTTATTTTGTTTTTTTAATAAGTTTGAACGTCCTTATTATTTTTCTCCACTTTAAAAATAATAATTTTAGAATGCTCAACTTTATCGAATGCCTCGGTTTGGTAGCTTTGGTTTTTGTCTACATAAGTACATGTCAAGCTAAAAATATACCATGCAAGCATTCCGTCTTTATCCCCCTTCCCATAAGGTAGGACTGAGAGAATTCTGGGAATGAAATATTTGAATCTTGAAGTGTTCACAAAAGGCCTTTCTTTCAATCGTTCTGACCAAATTTCTTGGCATCGCAATTACAGTGACAATAGGTTGATGAAAAAAGCTAAAGCTGGCGCATTTTGCAAGTGAGTTGTAGTTATGAGCAGCTCCCTCCAAAATCCTCCCACCGCCAGACCATCTCACCGACCAACCCTCCCTCTTTCCATCGCATTTTTGACAGATCTCAAGGCTATGCTAAAGCAGGCAATGTCAAAGTGATGACCTTGAAGAAGCTCCAGCCATATTTCGCTAGTAAATTGGCAGTTCAAATGGGTAAGGTCACCTGCTCTGCCCCTCGCTGCAAAGCCATGGCTGCCGTGGAATGCTTGCCCTCTCCTTCTGACAAACCATGCATCCCCGATGCTATAGGAAATGTAGGCCGTGGAAATAAAGGTGTTGGGAACTTTGGCATTAATAATGTCGGTAACTCTAACATTGGCAACAGGAATGAAGGATTTGCACATATCGGCAATGGCAACCAAGGTGAAACACTTGCTGGTTCCCAGTTGCGGGGAAGCCCAGCTGGCCAAGTGACCAAGAGTAGCAAGAAAGTGGCATCTTACCCCTTAACTATTGCTCAGTTTGCTGAACAGATCCCTTCCAGTGTCCAGACAAAGGAAATGAAAAAGCCAACAAAGAAAACAAGCAAGCCCAAGCCCAAAGCCAAACCCAAGCCTCCCAGCCCAAAGAGTCCAAAGCCAGTGGATCCACCAGCCACACCAGCCACCACCCCATCTACCACTCCACCCAACCCACCCAAAGTATGTCCATCAGGCCAATTTATATCTGGAGATAGCTGTTTTCCTTGCATTGCTCCCCCTGGCTGCTTAACCGTTGGTATCACCTGCAGCGACAGCACAGCAGCCAACACCCAATGCAGCAGCTGCAGCAATGGCTACATTTCCTCCAGTGGTATCTGTGTAGCCTGTGGAGACCAGGCGGAGTGCAGTAGCACTGGCGTCGACACTTCAGCTGCATGCGTGGATCACGACGCAGAT
>Ga0114919_10000895_pt1 | contig 23870 bp, 32 predicted proteins | sample BlataG_FD_88682 | JGI IMG/M metagenome (GOLD analysis project Ga0114919, IMG submission 88682) | Deep subsurface microbial communities from Black Sea to uncover new lineages of life (NeLLi) - Black_00105 metaG | ecosystem: Environmental > Aquatic > Marine > Oceanic > Sediment | place: Atlantic... | reverse complement strand
AGGGGTAAGCCTCCAGTTCGTTTATTTAGTTCCCAACCATCATAAACCTCGTCTACAGTCCCTATTGGTTCAAGGCTCTCATTCTGAGTAATTACCATTCTGGCTTGATACCACTCTTCCAAACACCCGCCAGTTCTACCGTGATATTCACGACTACAAGTGCCTTCAAGCCTGTAGCACTCCTTAAAAAGTTCCCGATTTAATTGTTTGCTAGCATCAAAGAAATCTTGAATAGTATCAAAGCCCTGTGCCCTAAACTCTGCTTCCATCTTCTCAAGCAAAGGCGTGTGGTCTTCGTGGATGCCCCGATAGTAAGACTTCTGGTGTAATCTTCTATGAGCTTCCCTGTAGGCTTCCACCGCAGAACGCCCATTAAGGATTTTCTGTTTGGAATCAATCAATTTGGGCATTCATCTCCTTATTAGGCTTGGTTTATGACAACTTCGCCATCAATGGTTATGGTATCAGTGTTTTCTACAGCCAGCACGGCGTTGAAGCAACATTCCACGAAGGTGACATCATCATCATTGTTACAAACGTGAATACCCGCTACATTCTTTGTGCCTGTAGCAGTAAATACGTGGTCAAAGGTGATGGTATCCCCAGTAGTATTAGTGGTAGCGTGCCCAACAGTAGCTATTGCAGCAAGCAGTAGCCCAGAATCAGTGTGATGGATTGCTGTGTCTGCAGGGTCAGCAAAGGTTGAAGCTACAGCTGCTGTGCAAACGGTAGCCATTTCAAGGCATACGATACTCTCCATACCAGATGATAGTGCCTCTTCCCATAGCAATACTAGCTCTTGGATTCCCGTGTCTGTGACAGTTTGTGTCTGTGCCATTTCTCTTACCTCCTTATAGTAAGTTTGATATTAGCTAAAATAGCCTTAAATATAGTCTCAGGGCTGGGTTCACCAGTCCTGTATCTTATTGGTATTGTCTTATGCCTGTGTGCCTCAGAGTAAGCTACTCTTTTGCGATGGTAAGAACCCAGCAACAAAACTAAGACAGCCTGCTTATAGTATTCCCACATACACCCAAACTTGATACATCTGGGTGGCGGAGGGGGCTGTATAGATATAGACCGACTAACAAGAACACCTTTAGAATAATCATTACAGGTCAGGCAATAATTCCGTAAAATCCTATCCTCTTCTAAAACTGTAGGGTCTTGTGTGAGCCTATTACCGCACACTTCGCAAAAATTAGTTCTATGTTCTGCCGAGTAGTTTACTCTTATACCAGTGGATGTTTTTACTTCTGGCATGTATTCCCCCTTAAATCTTTATCTTAAAATTAAATGTTGAAATTTGCTTACGCATAATAACACCGCACTTAGGACACTCCCTAGCACTCGGTCCCATTCCCAAAATGATGACGCTAGTAGTATTTTCTTGTGTTTTGATGGTTTTGTTCCCTTTCCTTACGCTCATTCCGCCATTGGACAAACTCCTTCAAAGCACTACCAATCTCTTCTTTAGATTTAGTGGGTGGAGGCTTGGTTGGTTGCTTCCTTAAATCCTCCCGCGTCTTTTCTATGGCGTATTCTCTAAGAGCTTCCTCTTCCCCTTTATCCTCTGATTTGGGGTAAAATACAGTCATTTCCCTGCCATTTTCATTTATGATTACCTCAGGCACCTTTTTACAACCTCAATTATTTTGTCCACATCTTTAATGGTCATTGGATACTTAAAAATATCGGTAACAATTATCTCGTTATACATCCTCTCGCAAACAGGGCATTGCCCTTCCTTACCGCCGAATACAGGTAGAAGATAAAGCGGTTTAACATAGCCACTTCCAAAGTAAATCCCCTCATCCTTCATCCTGGCTTGGAATTGGTCTCTATTACCTTTGGATTTCATTGCATAGGTATAGAAAACGTGCTTACAATCCGGAAGTGTTACTGGGGGAATTAACTCAGTATCCTTTAATTGGTCTGTCATATAGTCCGTAAGTTCAATTCTTCTATCGTTCATCTCATCCAGTCTCTTAAATTGAGCTAACGCTAATACCGCCTCAACCTCACATAATCTATAGTTGTAGCCGACTACGCCAAGCTCGGGGTCAGATACCTCACCGTGATTTCTAACTGCCCTGGCTACTCTAGCGATATAATCATCATTCGTTATCAGAACCCCACCTTCACCAGTAGATATAGGTTTGCTTTGATTAAACGAGAAGATACCACAGTCTCCGATTGTCCCTGCATATCTATCGTGATACATTGCCCCAATAGCTTGGGCGCTATCCTCTATTACCCTGAGGTTAAAGAGTTTAGCAATCTCCATTATCCAGCCCATATCGGCAGGATGCCCCATAAGGTGAACTGGGATGATAGCCTTTGTTCTTGATGTTAAATGTTTTTCTATGTGATACGGGTCTAAGCAGAATATATCATCTTGAATATCACAGAATACTGGTTTCGCATCCACCATCAAGGCACAGGAAGCGGAGGCACTAAAGGAATAAGGGGTAACAACAACCTCATCCCCCTGCTCCACATCACAAGCCACCAGAGAGGCGTGGAGACAGGCAGTGGCTAGTTCATAGCTACTGCATACTTAACACTAAAGTAATCACAAAAGGCTCCCTCCAGGGCTTGGACTGCCTTACCCCCTAAATGAAATTCAGGGTTTCCACGAAACCCTGATAATTCCCCTGAGGTTAAAACCCCTATTACTTCTTTTATCTCTTTTTCCCTAATGATGGGATGCTTCATAAGCCAATGCCAGTCGTAACGCTTCTCTTGCCTGAGTAGCGTTGCTTCCCCCTTCTAGAATATTATCTAAAACATTGCGTAACATTCTCTCTTTATTGTGCGTGAAGTCAAACTCAAAGATATGCTCGTCTGTATCAATGTATTCAATGTTAACATCTTCTGGGGATAAACCCAGTTTAAGAAGCAGTGCAAAGGCGTGAGTGCCAGTGTTTATAATCCCCCTGGAAAATCTAACCTTTGGTCTTAAAAAATCACGCTGGTGATTTATCATTAGGAGGGTATCATTCTCCCTACATATCCTTATCATTTCATCAGCATCTTCAAGAGTAAGGGCTATAGGCTTTTCACACCAGATAGCTTTAACATAGGGGGCTATATCACATACTATTTTTCTATGTGTCTCTGGTGGAGTGCAAACTGAGACTAAATCACAGGCCTCAATAATCATCAGACCTTTATAACTATCTGTAACTGTTCCCCCAGAGTGCAAGAACTTACGCTGGCAAGCCTGTGCTTTCTTCAAATCAGTATCACAAAAGGCTCGCAGAATGGTTTTATTACATTCCATATAAGCTCTAGCGTGACTGTCTTCAGCCTCACAGCCTATAAAACCCGTGCCTATAATTCCACAGCTATAGATTGGAGACACAGTAATATGGCGTTAAAATTCCGCCAAACCCCCTCTTAAATAATCCTATGTTTTTATCATTGCATCCAACCAAATCACATTCACTCGAGCTTTCAGAACTGAGTGCCTGCCATAAAACAGAGGATGAACCATCTCCCGTAGAGGCACCAAGTATGTAATATGACCTCTTTTTATCTCTTATCATTAAAACCCCCGCATTATCAGCCATATACAAACTACTATCTAATTCACTGTATAATCGCTTAATAAATTCGGTGCTAACCGGCCTGATCAATCCTCTTCTCTCGAAGGTATTCTCATATAATTTATCAAAAACAGCCAGATCGGGTTCTACCAGGACACGGTCGGAGTGCTTTATGAGATACCTCGTGTCCTTCTCTAGTCTGTCCCCCATATCTGCCAGATCAACTACATAGGTATATCTCACGGATGGTTCGTAACCCTTCCACAAGAATGGCCTTATATCGGGGAAGGTACAATGATTGCTGATACTGATAAAGAGATACCTTTCTTCTAGGGCATTTATTAACTTATTAGCTACCTCATTATGCATCGCCATAACGGAGGTGTATTTGGCATCAGGCATTGGTATTACCAGAATACCCTGAAAGGGTGTTAGCTCAAAACCACTTGTAAAATCGGTCTCGTAAGCTCTGCCGATTATCCCACCAAGTAAACTATCGTTCTTGAAGTAGCCATAAATCTTGAAAGGTTCATCCCAGAGGTTCATCCATTTCGTAGTGGAAAAGATAGTCCCCTGTGGACTTTCCTCAATAAATTTATTCCACTGAACGTAATCAGTTATTTCCCTGACTGACATATTTTTCTATCCTATCCAAATCCCCTTGTGTATCTACAGAGTATAAAACCCTTGAAAGGTATTTGTGTATCCAATGCCTATGCTCAGTATTGCTTATGTTCAGCCAAGCATCTTTTATTTCCCTAAATGAAGTTACCGCTACAATACCGAACTCACTACCTACAGTTACATAATGTCCATCAAATAGCTCTATTGCCTTATCAATCTGTTTGGGACTTATCAAGGGGCAATCCCCCCATAGCCTAACAACAACATCAGCCTTAAACTTAATACCTGCCTTATATACCCTATCTAATATATCGTCTTCACTACCAACATAGTAAGGGATATTGTTTGCTTCGCAGTAATCTATTATCGGCTGGCTGTTTATAGTAGTCGCAACGACCACTTCGTCTACTAACTTAGCTTCTCTTGTTCTATCAATAACGTGCTGCAATAATGGCTTGCTACATAAATCAGCCAGAGCTTTGCCGGGGAGTCTGGTTGAGTGCCACCTGCTCATAATTATGGCAACTGTTTTCATAAGACTTTCTGCACTACTTTCTCAAAACGAACCAACTCTGCTAGTTCATCTGGTGTCATACTCCATTCAGCATCAACCCCTGTCTTGTGGTCTATGGCAAAGTGCTTTTCAATAATTTTAGCCCCACGTGCTACGGCTATCCTGGCACAGTCTAACCCTACGGTATGGTCAGAGATACCATCGTAGTCAAATTCAAAATCTATCTTAGAGAATTTATAATCACTCAGCCACGCAGGATAGCGGGGAACGCAATATAACCCCTCACCTATTCCCAAACCAACAAAGTCAAACTCATAGGAAATAATGCAGGGTTTGCCAAATTGCCAGATAAAAGAAATCAAATCATTATTCCTGTTTTGGCTACAGGCTACTTTATATCTCTTAACACCTATCTCCTCACACCACCTCACTCTTTCCACATCAAAGACAGAAAAGAAAACCTCAATACCAACTTCCTTCCCATAATCAAATAATGTCTTAGCTTGCTCAAAGGTGAGCTCTGTCTTTTGTTTTTCCCCATATAATTTCTCGCTATCGTAAAGCTGGAACTTAACTAAGTCGGCTCCGTTTACTTTAGCTTCCCTTATAAGCCCTTGGGCTAAATCCATATCCCCCATAAAATTCTGCCCGCATTCGGCTATTATCATTATTATTCCCCCTTTATAATATAAAAACCTCCCCTGGAAACTAGAACTTCGTTCTCACTGTATAAATCTTCGTGCAGTTTTTCCCCCTTTCTTTTACCCACCTCTTTAATTTCAGCTAGTGGTGCAATTTCCTTAACTAAATCTATTATACCACTTTCTACCATTTTCGGTAAGAATATCTCACCGCCACTCATTGCCTTCAGGCATTTAAGGGTGAACCTGGCAGCATCTTTTAGGGTTATCCAATACCTTGTCATTTTTATATCTGTTATGGTAACTACACCTGTGTCGGATTGCGACCTTAATATCGGAATAACGCTCCCCCTGCTCTCCTTGAAGTTGCCCAACCTAACACAACTGAAATTGGCGTTTAGAAATATCTTCTCCATTAAGAGTTTGGTTGCCCCATAAGTGTTAATCGGGTAAACTGCCTTATCTGTGCTAACCCCGATAACCTTCTTAATCCCGTTATGAAGGCAGGCTTTGGCTACATTTATGGAACCCCCAACATTTGTTTTGACGGCTTCTATCGGGTTATCCTCACAAATGGGGACGTGCTTTAAAGCAGCACAATGTATAACCCCATCTATACCCTTGAAGGTGTCATCCAGGTTATCCCGTATGTCCTTAAAGATATAACGTAATTGAGGATGTTCCCTGGCCATCTCAGTTAGGGCATATTCGTTGTTGTCTAGAATTATGACTTCCCGTAACCTGGCGATTTCTTGTCCCAGTGAACCACATCCCCCGGTGAGTAGAATCATTTTATACCCACTTTCTTACTGGGCTGTGTATTTGGTAGCATATATTCTATTGACTTAGAGGCTGTAATACCCCGTATATCCGCTACAGTAAGTATCAGAGCGTGTCCTATGGCCAAGTGTGCTATTTGTATCTTAGACGAACTCGGCCCCTCTGGTTTCGCCTCACTCTTAATAATAATATCAGCAGCTTTTCCTAAGGGCGTGTCAATATTTTCAGTTATGGCGATAGTAAATGCCCCTTTACTTCTAGCTAACTCTAAAAAGCGATAAACAAAGGCCGTGCCTCCACTTGCTGAAACGGCTATGGCAACATCTCCTTCTTCAACTGAGAGGCAGGCATACTCCGATAAAGCAAATTCATCTTCTCCTATACCCTTTGCAAAGCCCACGGGCTGACAACTAGTGTAGTTATTAGTGAAAACAAGGCAGGGTAATCCTGTTTCCTGAGCCTGACCTGCCATCTCCATAGCTACCAGGGCACTTGCCCCAGCACCTACCACAACAACCTTTTTATCCCTCGCATCCTGCATTACAATTCGCTTAACCGCTTCCACTATCTGCGGTGTAACGAGGTCTATTGTTTTAAGAAGCCCGTCTGCGTCCTCCGTTAAGCATCTGTTTACTTTACTAGCCAGGCTGTTACAGTCGCTTAAATCAATAGAAACCATTAGTGGTTTACTAACATCTACTACCTGTCCTACGGTATCAATAAGTATATGATTCCCTAATTTATGCTCGGTAAGTTCTAGGGTCGTCCCCGGGATATCTCCCGCTGGATTGTGCTCACCAGTTAAAATATTTATGAGGCTTGTCTTGCCTGAGTTAAATATCCCTAAAACAGCAATCTTGCCTCCAGGTAGTTTTTTAAGACCTTCTGTAACACTTGATAGCCCCCTTCGCTCCAGTATAGAGGCTAAGATAGCATTACCCAATTTCTCCCTGGTCTCTTGTGCTTTGGTTACTGTTACTGCATCTACCTTATTTAGAACAATAAAATGAGGTAAGTCGCTTACTGCTTCTAAAAAGATATTAACGGTTGCTATCTGAGGATCTATGGCATTTACTACCATTATCGCCCCCACTATATCTTGCAAAGCAGGAACCAATTTCTTTGATACTCTCCTACTCATAATTCCCTCATATAGTAATAGAGCTCATTGGGTCTAGCTTCCATTCCCCTTATAAAACCAACACTCTCCGCTAATTTGATTGATGCCTTGTTATCTACCTTGATGGTTGTGTGAATGTGCTTATAGCCGTGCTCCCTTAACCAGTCTAAAGCTAGATTAACTGCTTCCTTCCCATATCCCTGCTTCCACAAGGTAGTCTCACCTATGTAGTAACCAATCTCAGGAGACCAATGATCAAGTTGGCCAAGTGTAATTACCCCTATATCTCTAAATCTATTCTGTTGGTAAAGAACAATAATAAAAGTTCGCCAGTCCTTATTCCTTGACTTCCACCAGCTAAGGTGCTCTTCCCATCTAAGCGGTTCTGTTTGCTGGTAGAAGTGTTCGTATAGTAGCGGGTTAGACCGCCACGCCATCATAATTGTTAAATCATTGTCCGTTGCTTCCCTGAGTAATAGCATTTTCCCCCTTTTTCCGCTTGGTCTCTTCTATAAATTCTTGAGTTTTTGATATGGTAAACTTAGCCAATTTACTCATTTTTTTATACTGCTTTCTTTTGAGAAGACCAAACGGGTCAATATCTTTCATCTTGAAAAACTTAATACCATAGGGTTTGCCCGTTACAGTCCTTAATAACGAACCTCCATCCACTATCCAAACATCAATCCCCAGACCCCTGGCATAACCTATCCAATATTCTATCCCGCCTTTTTCTGTCTGGTATTCATCAGTTAAGTGCATGTCTATGCCATATAGTCTAAGTTTTTTATAGCCCTGGTCAATAGCGTAGACCATCATATAGCAAATTGTATCCGAGAAATAGTCACACCCAAATTTTTTTATTAACCGTTCCATTGGGAACATCCGGGCACTTAACCCTTTGACTCTATGAATGTTAAGAACATCTACCCCAGCATCCGCAAGTTTATTGATTTCTTCCCAGTCAAAGATTATGTCCCCCTCGTGGTCAAGGCATTGGGTATGTGCTAGAAATAGCTTCTCTAAATGACCCCCCATTTCGGCTACCTGCTTATAACCCGTGTTTACAGCCCATACTTCTGTATCAAAAGGGCATTGTATTCTTGAGGTTCCCATACCAAGAATTATTAAACTCCCGTTGGTATGCTCTGTTCCAACTCTAACCTTCAGTTCCTTCTTTTTGTTAAACGCCTTTATCTTTACAGTTTTCATACTCCCCTTTCTTTTGCGGATTGTTTAAGGCACAATCCGCAAAGCCTTTGGTTTACGGAGCTAAGGTCAGAAATACTAAAGCATAGTCGGTAGTGTCTAAAGCAGGACTCATTGCAACACCAACCTTCATTCGCCAGGCGCCACTAACTTCTGCTCCAGTAGCTGTGAATGAACCCCACGACTGTGCAGTTACAATCTGGTCATCTTCAACAGCACCAGTGGTCCCTGCGTAAGAACTACCTACAACAGTTTCACCATCAATCAGAGTAGCGTCAATAGACTTCAGCATGGGGCATGGCCCCCAAGTCTGAAGCCAGAAGTATTTATTAGCGGCAACATAGTTGATAGCGACACCCATACTGACTGTCGTTATGGCAATGCCCTGAACAACAATGCCACTGTAGGGATTGTGCTGCAGACTGAAATATTCAGTAGTTCCGATAGCGTTCACGATGACATCGTCTTGGTAGAGATGGAATGTGCAACCAGTGCAAGCATCGCCAGCATCAGTAGATGAAGCGTGCTGTAAAATCTGGTGTACCTCAGTCCTACCAGTAACACTAGCAGAACGCAACCACATATACCCATCGGCATACTCGTTCTTGGCAATAACACCACTTGTACCCTCTGAAGTGTGAAAGATGATTGAGGTGGAACCAGCCGTAGAAGCAGTATCTAGATACCAAGCACCAGTTGATACAGCATCGGCATCTGGTTTAGCACAGAGTCTGCCTGGAAAGACAGCTGTGCCTGAGTTCTTGGAAAACCGAAATACTCTACCATCAGGTAAGATCATCCGTGTTCCATATGGATGTATCTTATCATCGTAGACGGTCAAGGCATCCTTAGCAGTTCCATATATAGTGTAAGGATACGACATCCTTTAACCTCCTATATTTATTTTTTTGTGAGACCTAAGATGCCCTACGAGAGCAATCTTTTTCTCAAATACTTTACCGCAGGTCTCACAGGTAAATTGCGATAAAGTTTCCACGGCAGGCTGTGGGCTAAGGGTAAACCCCCTGGCGAGGTATCGTCTCATAGAGTCGGCGTCAGCAGGTAGATTGGGCATAGCCTCCCCAGACGATTTGTAATAAGTTAGTTTGGGTTGTTTTGCAAATCCCTTAGAGAGTTCCTGCCAAATTATACCCCTCTCCTCTAATACTTGTTGCTGTGCCTTATCCATAGAAAATACCTCCTCCTACTTATTAAGTAGATGTACCTGGGTTGCCTATTTCGTACTGCATCGGGAAGCCATAAGCATCGTCAAGCTCAAACACACCGTAATCTGAAACGATTACGATTTCCCAAGCTCTTAACGAGGCATCTCGCTCTCGTTCCACTCTTGGTGCCTGAGACTCAATTATGCACATAGCACTCTTAGAGAAAATCGCACCATAAGCACTATCGTAGTCCGTGATTTTTGTGATATTGCCGTCCTCAAAGAAGTTTACGCCACTAACCTGTATCTTCCAGAAGTTGCGTAAAAGTTCCTCTGACAAATCACCGAGAATACCAGCGTAGTATGTAGCACCAATGGCAGCAGCACTCTTGGTCAAGTAGTAAATAGCGTTCGGATGATGAACTGCTACTATCGGTTTGGGTAATGGTTCGCCACCATAGTTTCCTACGGAACGAGCCACACAAGCAGCGGCCATATTAAGAGTAAGATCTTGGTCGTCTGCCCCAAGGGTAGTGCCAGCATTAAGTGCTGAGAATAGTGCTATGATGTCGGTATCCCTCTTTCGAGCCATAGCATCGCCCATCTGCCTTCCAACCATACTGAAAATAGATGGCTGACTTTGCCTTAGCAATTTATCAGTAACAATCACCTTCAGACCAACCTCGTTACAGGTCAGGTCTGTAGTGCTTATACTAATATCCTTACTAGAAGTTATGTCTTGCCCATCAACCAGGTCATCAGCAGTCATCTGCCCCGTTTTAGGGACAGTGATTTGCTTATCGCCCTGAGCTAATGTAAACTTTTCGATAAGATTGGCGCAGGGGGCATTATGCTCGCCGACATAGCGCATTTTGGCAATCAGAATAGCCTGGACATCCTCAAGACTGCCCGTAGTTGCTGTCTGGATAGCCATTTTTACCTCCTGTTTTTATTTATGGTTCAAACCCTAAGTCCTTACAGGCTTGAACATATCTCTCACGAGATACTCTCCCCTCTCCATAAGCCTGAATAATCTCTTTATTATTCGAAGGAGCACTGGAGGGGCCCCCCACATCAGTTGCCAGGTTAAAACCTCTTCCCTCAAGTTCCTTAATCATAGCGAGGTCTTTTTCTTTCTGTTCCGCCTTCTTGTCCATTTCTGGTTCAGCAGGCTTGGCAGATTTCGCATCTTCCAGTTCCGCTATTACAGCGTCAGCAAATTCAAAGTTACCGTCTCTTACATAGTTATAGATTTCACGGTATGACTTGTTTTTAGGCGTTAGCCCTAAAGCCTCAACCTTTTGCTGATACACCACACCTTTCTGCTTTGCTTCCTCCAACTGTTTCCTCTCATCCTGTCGCTTCATAACATCGTCATACTGCTTCAGGAAATCGGGTGTCCTGGAACGAACTGCGTCTTCGGCATATTCCTCAGTTACCCCTTTTTGTTCAGCTAGAGCACCAAGCATAGCTCTCTGGAACTGTTGGTCTGCATTTCGATCGCTAATCTGGCTCTTGAGTGTCTGGAGTTCTACCTCCTTCTGGCTACTAATCCTCTGCTCATTTTTTACACGTTCCTCCGAAGATTGAAGTTGAGTGCGGAGTTGAGCTAACTCCTCCCCTGTTTCGTCGGTAGTCTGAGTTTCCGCTTCTGGCGTTACCTCGTCTACCTTCTCTTTTTTAGGCATTTCTCCTCCTTTTAGTTATCCAGCTAATGCTGGTACCCTATACAGAAAGGATATCTAGGAATGGCGGGGGAACCTCCACCCCTAAATATCCTTATGCTGACCTACCCTTTGCGGGTAGGCTACTTGACAACGTTGTGTTTTTATGTTATATATTAAATATGAACAAGTGGATAAAGTCATTGATTATCGTGCTGCTGTGTTTGCTGTGTGTAAGAGTCGGAATCAGTCTCCATGATAAATGGGATGATACACAATCTACATACACACGCACGAGTATTTCGGGGATTCCCTTTAGTAAAAAATAACCCTGAGGTATGAATTTATGAACGGATTAAGCCGATTTCTTAAAATCGTTGCTATTGTAACGTTGTGTGTGTTATGTGTGTGGCTTGGAAGCAGAATCTACAATAACTGGGAAGATTCACAAGTAGAAACTACCGCAGGGTATAAGCGTCTTCCGCCATTCATAGGCCCTTAATCCCCCCCGATGAACTGGAGTTTCTTCCTCCCACCACTAGGGGCAGATATTGAAGGTTCTCCAAGAAATGGTAATTTTTTACCTGGTTGCCACGGTTCAGGTTCCTTTTTAGTATCCCCACCCCTTAAAGCCCATTTACTAAATATGAACTGCCTCCAATCTCCTTCACGCAAAGCCCTTTCTACTTGAATACCATAGGGGGTGGGAACGCCCGTAACTTTGCCTGTAAATTGGGCAAAGTATTCCACCATCTTAACAACATCCTCAACATCTATATCCTTAGTTGGGTCTCCACCAGCTTTAACTATTTTTTGTAATTTAGTTACTGCCCACCTTAAATCGTCTATGCTGGTAAACACAGGGCTGGCATTATAGTTGAATGGTTCATCTGTAACCCATCCTGCTATTGAGTTTGCTACTTGACCCAGAACCAGCAAATCGTTTATGGGGCCAAGCACGGCAGAGCGTAACTGATGTTCGGGTCTCCACCTAAATCCATCTGCCATTAACTGAAAGATAGCAGGTAGAACAACCCAGGCAAGCCACAAATTACTAGCAGCCTTCGCCCTGCTTCCTCTCCCATGCCTAAAATTACGGGCATTATCCCAAATTATTCTGAAGTATTTATTAAGCTGATTCTGGAACATAGTGCCTAGTTTCCAGAAAGAGCCACCAGTTTGCAGGGGTGATAATGACTCAATAGTTCTAGTGGGCTGAGTTCTCTCAGTGGTTTTCATAGCCTCCCCGAAGGCATCTATATCCGACATCCCGGGGTTGGCTTTCTTCATAGATTTATACTTAGCCCAACTCCCCTGCACTACGGCAAACTTATCCCCCAACCTGATTATGGATAAAATCTTTGTTCTAAAGCTAGTCTTGCCTGTTAGTTGCCCTGCCCAATTTTTCTGTTGCATAACTGCATAAATATCCCGCTCAAAACCCCTCCCAAATCTATCTCGGATATAAGGTGAGTTATCCATCATAAATCTATAATTTTTAATGGGGTTCCTCCAAAATCCTGCTACACCCGAGAGAAAATCACCAATGGGCATTTCTGTCGCATAAGCTAAGGCGGAACCTATCTGCTTTAGCCCGATAGCAGGCTTTAATCCTAATATAGAATAGGTGAAATTCTTACGCAGCGTATCTACAATATTGCTTATTTGAGCCTTATCAATACCACCCCTCGCAAACTTGTTAATATAATCGTCAATTACTTTAAGTGCATCCCTACCGTGAAATTGTCCGATTGCAGACCTTACACCTTTATTCCCAAAGACACGCCTTAAATCCCTTACTGGTAATGCCCAAGACTTAAAGTGTTCCATTCTCTTCACATGATTACTCAGAGTTTCTGTAGCCCCAGTGTATTTCAAAACCCCTACAGCCTTTGTCCTGAGTATTAAGCTACCGTTTTTGGTAGACGCATAGTGACTAGCTTCCCTTGCAAGGAGATTTGCTTCGGGGATACTTATATCCACCGCTCTCCGTATTGGGGAGTAAAACATATTGTGAGGTAAATCAACACCGTAAAGCTCAGCATAAACAGCATTGATACCATCATAATAATTCCTATAGAAATCCATCATCCAATCAGCCCACGCCTTTTCCTCGGTGGTTAGGTTGTTGGTGATAGCATCCATCATCTGCTGACTATACCTCATTGTCTTGGTGAACGTATTTATAAGGGTAGGGTCTTGTAACTCCTGATACTTCTTCATAATCTGGTCTTTAGTGAGAGTAAGTTTTAGTTCCGTGCCATCCAAATCAGTAAAAGTTCCCAAGGCTACCTTTTCTTTCTGCCATCGGTTGAGTAAATGATTGAGGTCGGTTTGATTCTGGATACCCACAATCCTAGAAAGGTTATCCATAATCTCCCTGGCAACTGCCTGCTCTGATGCAATCTCACTATTTCGGGCTTGATGAACCAAGTCAGAGAACTCGCTCAACCTACTCTTGTAAGGCAGGGATTTATCATACTTACTTAATTCATCCATAAGGCTATCCCATCCCAGTTGACGGTGGATGAACTTTGAAAACATCCTCCTGATTTTCCCTTTTTGCAAGTCCAATTCACTGGGGGAAATAGCAGCAGGAGACACTTTTACCCCCTTGCCACCAGTTACAACAGATACAATACCATCCCTAATGCCCTGTATCCGCTCATTTTCAGTAGCTATTTTATCGGCTTTAAGTAACCTGCCCGTATCAAGTAGGGAACTTATATTATCGTCAAGAACTCGCAACTCAGATGAAGTCATACCCTTTCTACCCTGTAGGGAAAGTAGTTCATTCCTCTCCTGCATTTCTTCAAAGGTAATAGCACCCTCTCCATATGCCTCTTGGTTTCTTACAATACTCTCACGAACTGCCACCCTATCTACCTGCTCAGTTTCTTTAATAAGGGCAAGACCTCGGTTCATTTCTCTTTGAATTTCAGCAGTATACTTCCCCTTTAAAAGCCCCTTCCTTTTTTGTGCTCTAAATCCACGTAAGGACTTATCAATCCTAGTGTTAATCTCTTTTTGGGATACCCTCTCAACCTCTACTTCTACCCTATCTATTTGCCTATTTAATCCCTGCTTGGTTTTAACATTCTTTACAGCCGTCAGGAACTTACCCCTAACAGGTGGGGGTAGGTTTTTATTCACATAATCAACAAGGTCTGTCTTTGTTTGGGCATAAGTTTTTATCTTATCCTGATAGAATTGTCGTATCCTTTGAACTGGTGTAAGTTTTGGGTTTAATATCGCAAAACGTTCTCCCTCTGCCAATTCCCATAACTGTTTAGTTCCCCCTCGTTGAACCTTGGGTACAGAAGGTATGTGTTCGGGTAATTGCCCTGAGGGGGTTGCTGGAGGTGCTACAGCAGGTGGTTTAACTACCCCAGCTTTGGGTTTTGCCTTCTTATATAGCTCAACATTTGGTTTATCTAATGGGATACGAAAAGTGACTCCCTTATTATCTATCAAAACAAATTCACTTGCTGTTATCTCTCGTACCCTACCCCATCTAAAAGGTTCACCACTTTCAGTGAGAAGGTTCACCTCATCACCCACGGAAAACCTAGCTGTTACTTCAGGCACTACAGGCTTTGCTGGGGGAACACGCTCTGGTAATTGCCCCGAAGGGGTTGCTCTGGGTCGCCCACCAGCAACAGGCATTGTTCCGGTTAATCTTTGACCTAACGGGGTTATCTCTCTACCAGTTGGCTTTACAGGTGGAGCAGGTTTAGGTATCGGTGCCCTGGCTTTGCCCATTAACGTTTCATAAGCTACATAGATTTGATTGAATTTATCGGCTGCATTAGGGGCTTTACTTACATCGGGATGATACTTAAAAGCCATCTTGCGAAAAGCACGTTTTATTTCAGCCTGTGTAGCGTTTGGGCCAACCCCTAAAATACGATTAGCTTGATTCTTAGTTATCAATCCCCTCAAAGCAGCAATGGGCTTACCAAATAGCTTATTAAGAAACCACGCTTCACCCCTGGCCAATGGCACACCTAAAGGAGTCGCTTGTATCGCTGCTCCCGCCACCAACATTGCTGGTATATCCATAAATAATTCGGCAGCACCCCTTACCCCCCAAGGATGTGGCTCAGTTTTATAAGCCTCTATTTCCTTTTCCACCATCCCCGTTTGCCAACCATAGATTTTAGGAAGCATAGCTTGTATTTCTTGGGGATGAGCCTTGCCCCATTCCCTTCGTTGGGATGGTGTCATCTGATAGTAATTGGTGGGTAAACCAACTTCCTCAGGACTAGGTGCCTCGGTAGCATATTTCATTCCCCTGAATGGGGCTGTAAGAGTTGCAGCACCAGGTATTTGCCAACCCGCCCTATAGGGTTCTATTACCTTTTCCTGCATCCAAGTTGTGGCAGGTTGAATGGCAGAAATAAATTTTGGCATTGCGTGGAACGGACTAAAAGCCTGCCATAGAGGTGGGTTCTGAGCCTTTTCCCTCTCCTGGTCAACTTTTATTCTCAAAGCATCGATGTTGCTTATCCATTCAGCCACAGTTTTTCTCCTATTGACATCTTCATATCTAGTGCTATAATCAAGATTGGCGGTAGGTATGCCACGCAAGCAGGAACACTCTAACTATGCGGGGTTAAAGTGCAACTGAGGGGAACCCCAATCCGCAAGGGATAACCCGAGGAATCTTGTAAGCCAGGTATGCCTACCGCCAACAAAACTTAATCCTCAAAACCTATTGACATTATGTATTCTAGTAGTATAATCAAGTTTGGGTAGGGAGCTTACTAGTGCGGGCGGACGTCAGCCTACGGGGGACGCACGACGCCAGGTAAGTATCCCCTACCCTTCTAATTAAGCACGTTGGCGTTTGGGTAACCACTTCGTCCCAAACGTCCCAGCCTGAGACCTACCAACCTGCATCTGGTGCTTTTGTGTTTCCCACGGCTTTAGTGGTATTTCCTTACCCAAAACTTGCCTCGATACATCGGTATATTGCTGTAAGTAACTTTTTTGTGAGGGTAGCATCGCAGTCCACTGTTGCTGACTGGGGCTTGGGAACCGATGCCCCAACCTCAATGGCTCACCAGCCGTAAGCCCAGGCACATACTGAGGCATCCATTCTGGTGTCTTTTCCTTTGGTAATTCATATTGCTGAAAGCCCCTCCAAGCCCCCCTCGGCTTCTCCTGACCACCCCATACATACTGTTCATAAGACTCACGCCTGGCTTCTTTTTCCGCTCGCTCTCTTGCTGTAAGCACTTCGTGATGCTGACTCTGCCACCGAGTTTCCTTCCGCATTTCCTTATATTCTTCAGCAGAAACTACCAGGGCACCACGGGGACTTCTCTCATTCCTAATCATTATGCCAGCAGGTTGCTCGCCACCAGCTTCCTCAACAACCCTCTTTAATGCCATTTGCCTTGCTTGCTCTTTTTGAGAAGGAGTTAGCTGGCTTATCAAATCCCAGATACTAGCTGTGCTTAACCAAGCCCCAGTTTTACCCTCAGGCAATTTAGCACCTATACTAAATCCAGTTGTTAGTGCCTTTAAATTCTGTAAATAATATCCCTCAAAGTGACCCATATTTATCAGATGCTCTGGCACAAAGGAAGTATAACCTAGAGCTCTAGCTTCATTCGGCCCCCTGGCTATAACAATGTCATACTCAGTCCTGCCGTGCGGGTCATCCCTGGAAAGAACACTCCTATGAGCCTCCATCTCTGGGGCTTCCCATTGTTCTTGGAGGTCAAAGTATTTTTGGGATGCTTTTACATCCTCTTCCTTAGCCTCAATAATATTTCTCTGTGCTTCAGCAGCAAGTTCCTCTTGTTCTTTATCCTGTTCTATTCGTAGTTTTGTAGCTCTCTCAGCCTCGTCAGGTAATCTCTCCCCGGAAGAGGTATAGAGATGGCCGTCAGATGCTACATAAACATCATAATCACGATTTGCTTCAGCAAAGGTTGAAAGGTATATCTTCCAGTTTGGGCCAACAAGCTCCTTAATAAAATAATCATTTAATTTGGCTGAACCCAAACCCTCAGAGAGCACAATCTTTTGGGCTGTAGTAAGATAACTATTAGCATCCTCTTGTGTGATATTACCTGCCTCTACTTGCCTAGTAAGTTCCTGCCCTAAGGAGACTAAGTAATCCTGCTCTAAATCACGGGGGGTTGACCATTCATAAACATCGGAGGGATGGGTTGGTGCTGTGGGAGGTGCTACAGCTGGCTTTCGCTCAGCATACCAGTTATACCAACGTTGTAGGTTCCCTAACATCTCTTGGTCTCTTATCGGCCCACGAACCTTAGCAGCTCCTACAAGTTCATATCCTTCGGGCAACAACCGCCTAAGCACTGGCCAGAAATCAGGATCTGGGAATTTGTCACCCCATAACTCTTTAATTCTATCTACACTTATGAAATTATTTGGCACTGAGTTTCCTCCTGAGGGCTTCCATTTCCGCTACATAGCTATAGAGTGCTTCATCTCCGTATTCCGACTGGTAATCACCTATATCATCTACGTTCATCCCATCAAACATATCCAGGCGTTCTCGGTCTGTCATTTTCCTTGTATCGAAAGGTTTTACATTAGCGTAGTCTTTAACTATTTTCTCAACTACAATATCTACCCTTTTGTTTACCCCAGCTAAAACCTTATCGGCGAAACTCTCTTTCAATTTATGTTCCCCTTGTGTAAGGAGCAGGTGGCATCCGTGCCCCCTTGCTTCCGAGAGACATATCTATTTGCTCTCTACCTTGTGGTGTTCTTACTTCCCCTTGTGCCCTCCTCATTGCTGTGGGGGATGCCTCTGCCCTTCCAATATTCTCTTGCTCTATCAACTCTTTCTCCGCACCTAATCTCTCAGCCACCCTACGCCCGATGATTGCCCTGATTTCTGGTGAATTGATAGTTACATCATCAACCATCATCTGTATAATTTCTTCTTCAGCTTCCTCGGGTGAGTAACCCTTACCATCAATAAGATTGGTTCGAATACCTATCTCTGGTTTTTGTGCTTGATACATTCTACTATATAGTGTTGCCTTTCTATCGGCAGCTATCGGGTCTGGTGCTTTTAATTCAACCCTGATTTGATAATTCTTCTTAATATCACCTTTCTTTAATTCGTCAGGATAAAGCCCGGGGATTTTCTCACACATTTCAAGTGCCATACCAAGCCCAGTAGAATAAGCAAGTTCGGCCGCCTCAGCAAGATATTCGTAACGCCGTCTAGCACTTTCATAAACCATATCCTGCTGCCTGCCCCCTTCGCCAGCAGGTATGCCAGCCATAACTAATGGGTCTTCCCTTTCAAGTTCAGCATCAATAGATAGCATATATCTAAAAATAGCTTCCTCTGGTAGTATCTCCTCCGACCTTTTGGCATCAACGCCAAAGGGTATAACATGAGCCATCCCAGCTCCAATCTTATAATCATCTACCGCCTTTTCCACCGCCCCTTGGTCAACAGTTTTATCCGTTATATTAAAATCAATATTACGATTAGCAAATAGGTGGATACAGCTATCAATATCACTTACTATCCCCGTCTTGCGTTCCAGGGTATCTCTAACACCACGGAGTCTACCCACTATCCTGTCCTTCATTTCCCCAGTAGGTGAACTTGTGCCATAACCAGATAGCTTATGAATCCAGGGTACATAGCCATACGGGTTCTTTTTATCCAGCACCACCTCATTATCAATCTCAGCATACATCTGCTTCTTATCAATGTAAGAGGTAAACTTTAGTTTCTTCTTAAGATGTTCTATCGACCTATCACCTGCCTTTGACCAATAGGAATAAACCTGAGCCAAAATCCAAGGTAGTCTCTCATACTGCATAATCACAAACTCGGGTATACCATTCTCATCCTCATTTGGGCTGGCAAATACTATCATCGGGTCGGGAAGTAACGATATAAAGGGTAGACCCTTTTTATCACCCTTTAACCACTTTTCATTGTGTAATATCTGTAGCCAGACTTCTCCATAGGTGTTATTTACTTTGGGATGTTCCCTGAACGGGTTGGGATTCTGATGCTTCAATACAGTTAGCCAATTATTACACAGGGCGTTTATTCTCAGGGCAGCATCTTTATCCTGCTCTAATGTATAATCCCTGAAGGCTTGTGGGTTTTGAGTTATAATATGTTCAATGGGTGCGTTTATCAGCCTTGCCCCTTTACCCAAACGCCTGACCATATAAGGTTCTTTAATCCACGGCACCTTAAAGGTATCGTTTTTATAGGTTAAATCTTTTCTCTGCTCTGCCCTTACCTCACCGTATAAATCATCTTTAAGGTAAGTAGCAAGGTCTTGAATTTCATTCTGTTTCATCATTACCAGTTCTCCCTATGAGTTTTCAATTTAAAGGACTTGAAACTTATATTGGTTATCGGCATTGTCTTCCTTAACTGCCACGCTATCGCCCAAGCCATAATGAAATCATCGTGAGCACCCTTTCTGGCAGCCCCATCAGGGTGTTTTTGTGTTCGTATAAAAGATAAAAACTGACTAATAGCATCAGGGGAATGTTCCCCAATGGCTCTCAACCTGATAGCTTCCGCTAAATCAGCTATCATAACGGGTCTATTTAATGCCGAGGTCCACCACCCTGGCTTATCCTTAGAAGTCTCACACATATTTGTAACGCCCATTGCCTGAAGTTTATCAATCAACAAAATACCCTGAGCGTTACGCTCTACCCCCGTATAGGGGCTGTGATACATCTTATAGAGATAATCGGAAATAACCGCCTGCTCGTTGATGGGAATCTTCCCTCTAAAGTCGGCAAATTTCTCACAGCTTCTTGAATCAATAACAATGCCCGTAGCGGGGTCATCCATACCCTCTGAGGGGTCTACTACCAGGATATATTTTAGTTCAGCTTGAGGTTCATGGAATATTCTTACAAGTCCGTTGAAGTCTGTCCTAATAACCTCTCTGGGGATGTCCCTCATCCCATAAAGGGAATCCACGCTAAAACGACAGGTAATTTTAGGGGGTGCGAGGGCTTCCTCTAATGTCGCAGGATACTCACCTTCCCTTTCCCACTCCTCATAATTGGGTAGGATTTCCCTGGCCCACCATTCATCAAGGGTCATCCCCTCTTCACGAACAGGTCTTAACTTCCAACCCAAAAAGACAAGTGCAGTATTTGAATTAGGGCGAGTATATAATTCCAACCCAGAGGGATAGACTATTTTCTCAGCACCATCCAGTGCCTTGTGGATCCTCTCGGTAAAATGGTTTTCCTCATCATCCTTATCAATAGTAGATAAATCAATTAACTGTCCTCCAGCATCTATCGCTGGGGATATGGCACGGAAGTTATCTCTACCATAAGGATGAAAGGCTAACTCATCACGGACAACAAACATAGCATCCGTTCCACGCCCAGCCTTTTCCGTTGAGGGGAGAGCCTCAATCTTTGAATCACAGTCTATAAAATCTAATAACTCTCTTGAATCAGGATGCTTTAAGGGTCTCTGTAAGAAATCAGGGAGGTTGCGGTGAATAAACTTGCATTTATCCAGTAATTTCCAAGCATCCTTTTCACCTTGAGACAACATCAATCCTAAGGCGTAATCACTAAATATAGCCTTCCAATCACCGAACCCGGCTAAAAGCCACGAAACACCTAACTGCCGTGCTTTCTCAATAAGGACAATTTTATACTTTAAGAGAATATCCAGGAGGTCATGCAGGTAAGCCCACCCCTGCCACTTTATCTTCTTCCCCATGTTCTTGTTCTGGATGAACGCATACTTCTCCAAGAAGTAATGAACGTCCCGATAACAATGGGCAACTTCCACGGCATTGCTCAGGTATTCTTCCTTCAATGTCTTCCCAGATACGTCTTGCGATTTCGATGTAATCACTTGGGCCAAAACTATGTTCCACCTTTTGTTCTGATTTATCTACTAAAAGACCACGTCTCTTATAAAAGACTTCCCTATCTCGTGGTGTGCTTTTATCAGCAACGGCTTTCTTGTAACTCCTATCGTCTACCGCCTTGATACGGGCATCCAGGGAGTCTGCCTTCTTAACAACCCTATTCCACGTCCTTAACTGGTCATAACTCATACCAAGATAAGCGGCCATAGCCTTGAGCGTTATCGGCCAACCCCTGGCTTCCCTCTCATCTTCAGTTAAAGGATGCCACTCAAGGAATATCTCATGTTGTTTCTTTAAATCTTTAGGCATTATTTCTTCACTTGGTTTTAGGTTTGCGATGTTTTACTTCACCAGATACAGGAGAACCACCCCCACGTGGATAGCAAACCTTTATATAAGCAGGGCTCTTTTTACCCTTAGGTTTTAGTGTCCTAACTCTCCCCTTTTCTCTTACACACTTTCGGAATTTTTCAGGCATCTATTTCCTCCTGCCGACTGGCCCCTTACCAATCCCCAAACCACGGCCTTTTCCTTTGGAACGGATTTTACTTCCAGGGCATTTCTCAGGCATTATTCCAATCTCCGAATACTTTTAATAGCTCCACGAGGTATAGTCTCCCTATCAAGACAATCCCCCCACTCATTTCTGGTTGAGGTTATAGTTATTGCCTTACGGCTGGATTTTAACTGCCAACCAACTGTGTGAGTAAGACAACCAGTTCCAAAATCCTCATCCTCTGCACGCCAACTAGAACCCCCTGCGGTATCAATCCACTCAACCATTACCAGGTGTCTCTTTTTCATATGTTTCCCCCTCTAATAACTCCTCTATCGGGTCTCCATCACTTATTACCCATTCGTAAAATTCAATGCCCATACCAATATAAGGCAACACCCTAATATCCAGAAAGTCATTATGTAAACCTGTTATTTTTATATACTATTTGTAATCCGGGGCCAGTATACGGTGGGACTAATATACGGTGGGACTAATATACCTGGCTTGTTGCTCCTGCCAGAACTGCACTTTTGGGAGGATTCAGGATATAAGCAGAAATAGACTTTAGTTCATAGGAAATAATGTCCCGTAATATTCGGTTCCAAGTCTCCTCATTAAACTTCCCGTCAGCTAAATCATTCCCTCTATTCCAATCCTCCCCTGGCCTCGGCTTCCTTGAGGAGACCTGACAGCCAAGATATGTAGCTCTGGCAACTATGGAATACCTATTCCCGTGCGTGAAAAGATAAACCTCGGTGCAATCTTCCTCATATCTCCAGAGAAACTTATCCTTACCCCACCTGTTTAACTCGTTTATCCATCCCTTTAATTGCTTCTCGTATTGCGGTTGAATTTTATCCTTTGCCATATTTCACTCCTTTCTGCAAAGTTATTTTAGTCCCACAGTATACCCTTTATATTATGTCAACCTGTGTATTTTTAAGACTAATTTGTAGTCGGGGGGTTCGTCCATACCTTTCCAAACTTTTTTCTCAAATGCCCGTCCTTCGTATTTAAGCCCTATCCATAGCTAACTACTAAAACACTCATTAAACCCTCAGAATTGGCTTACAGGGCGTATTAGCTGTGCTACAAGAGGGGTGATAGGGGTATAACCAGATAGAGAGTATCCACACTCGGCATGTCGTACAATAAATCTTATGTCACTTTATCTACACACGAGTCCGCATTATCCCACGATTATCGGACTAAATAGTATCTTTATGGACTATTGTATGTCCTATTTATGCTATTAAAGGCACTATTCTAAGATATTTTATCCGGAGAGTGTGAGTGGGGAGCTGGGGTTTAACCCAAATGGATACAATCCTTAAGGCAGAGGATACTCAACACTATTACCAATATCACCATAGATGATACAAAGGGGATTCTCTTTGCTTCAGGGATGACCTCACAGCACAATACGCCGATAGCAAACCCGATGATAGCTATTGCCCGGTATGTCATTATGTTATTTCCCCCTATTAAATAGTTCCTTGATCCACGTTATTAGCTTAAGCCAGGGATTAGTTTCAATAGCTTTAATAGTATATGAAACACCGCTACCATCTTCTACAACCAGTGTTAGCTTTCTCCCCTTTATATTATATGATTTAATATTCCATTCTTTCATAGTTACCACGCTCCAGCACCGCCTCATATCTAAGACACCTATCGCTTCGCTGAGAGCAGTGGAACGCCCGCTATCCTTTCTACTCACGTTTTAATTATTTTTAGGGAGTTTGTAAAAATAATCCCCAAAGGACTTGACAGCACACTCTTTTTATGATATTCTATTTATAGTAAGACTAAATGGAGGTAAGAAAATGAGATACACTGGCAAATATGCGGAGGGTTGGTTTAGGCGTTTAGCTCAAGTCTTGGGGAAGGACATCACCGAAGGCAGCCACTTTAAGGTAGGCTCTTGGGTTCTTGACTATAACCCAACTTACGGCGGGGCTATAATAGAAGAGATTATCAACGAGCAGGGAGGCGTCACTAGACCACTAACTGAATCCCGCTTGAAGCCCTATGAATTCGGCGTGATGTGCCAGGCTATAATAAACTCCCATAGGGCTTAACCCTTCACACCCTGGGCATCGGTTACGGTGTCCAGTAGCGAGAGGTTAAAGAAAATGAAGTATGTTAAAGGGCAGACACTTATAAACTACGATGGTAAACGATTACTGCTTGTTAAGTATAAGCCAAATGCAGGGTTT
>Ga0114919_10000894_pt1 | contig 23892 bp, 21 predicted proteins | sample BlataG_FD_88682 | JGI IMG/M metagenome (GOLD analysis project Ga0114919, IMG submission 88682) | Deep subsurface microbial communities from Black Sea to uncover new lineages of life (NeLLi) - Black_00105 metaG | ecosystem: Environmental > Aquatic > Marine > Oceanic > Sediment | place: Atlantic... | reverse complement strand
CTTTGGTAGCGTTTGGGGGGTTAAAGAAGAAGGGGGGGGGGAAGATGGGGTGGTCTTGAAAGAAGTGGGTGTGTTTGGGGGGGGGGGATTGGTTTTTCAATGTGATGATGACCTGTACTGATTTTTGATTGATTTTTTTATACTTAATTTGTTTTGTACTTTCATTGTGTACCTGTATGTACATGTTTTTTTATGTATTTTTGAGTTAGGACTTGTAATAACAGAGGGAAAGTGATCGAGAGCTGTCTGGGAAGGTACTGCATCGACATACAGACAAGGATGGAGGGCATCCAACTTGCCTGCCATACCTTTCCTGGTATACTAGACCCAAAATCAAACTACGGTAAGCTCACTTTGTTTATTGAAGACAGATTTATCTTGCACTATGGGTGATGTTGCAAAAAACTTGAAGTCCTCAAACATTACAGAAGGCGAAGCAGACGAATTATATCTCGAGCGTATCATGGGTTATGCTACAGGCATGATAACTGTCAATTGCGTCATATTGGGCCATAAGCTAAACATCTATCAAGCACTCAAAGCTCTCGACAAACCTTCCTCCGCTCCCGACATTGCCAAAGCAGCTGACAACATCAACGAGAGGTACCTCACCGAGTGGCTCAGACAACAAGCAGCGGCCAAGCTCATATCTTGCAATGATGACGCAACCTTATTCTGGCTCGATGATATCCAAAAGAAGTGTCTCACCAGTGAACAAGGCCCAGACTCCAGCCCATGCTACATGATCGCCATGCTGGAGTCCATCGCCGCTCTGTCCAAATCAGTGGACACCCTCCTCCCTGATGCCTACAAGACAGGTCAAGGCATCAGTTACGATCAGCATGGTGATGAATTTGCCTGTGCATTATGCAGAGACTTTGGTGTGTGGCTCAGACACTGTTTGGTGGATAAGATCTCCTCTGTTCCTGGTCTCAAAGAGAAGCTGGAAGCTGGAGCCATGGTTGCTGATGTTGGGTGTGGTGGTGGAGAAGCCATCTTCATCCTTGCTGCTGCCTTTCCCAACTCTGCCTTCCATGGTTTCGACACCAGTCACAAGGCTCTCAATTTGGCCAAGACTACAGCTAAAGAAAATAATCTCTCAGAAAGATGCTCCTTCTTTGACCCAGTCAATGACAAGCCAATGGAGGCCAAGACGTATGACATTGTGATGACCCATGATGCAATTCACGATATGAACACCCCACATAAAGTCATCCCAGAAGTAGCCAAGAGCATCAAACACAATGGTTGCTGGATCATTGGTGATATCGGTGGTATGGAGTCTCACAAGGAGAATGTGCTCAACAATCCAATGGCTCCCATTATGTATGGGTTTAGTTGCCATGTGTGTCTGCCGAGTGCCATGATTGGGCCTGATGCGATGGGATTGGGGACATTGGGCTGGAATCAGTCTTTGGCAGAGAAGATGTTGAAGGAAGCTGGGTTCAATAAGGTGGAGGTGCTGCAGTGGGATCACCCTATTAATAGATACTATATGGCTACATTTTGATTGGGGAGAGAGATGGGAGAGAGGGGGGAGAGGGGAAAGATGAAACTTTTGTAGTTTGTTTGTAGTACCATTGTACCGCATAGATGTACCATTACTGTTGTTGTTAAAAACCTGTATATAGTCAATCAATATGTATCATATAACTCATCCACAGATAAATGCATAGCCTTCTTCTTACTCATCACTTCTGAAGAAGGAGATGGTTTTGAAGACCATACCATCTCAGCAGTACCTTGATCAGCCCTCAAAACCACCACTATAGCAGTCACATTATCTCTACTCCCTCTTGCAATAGCCTCAGTCACCAATCTCTGTGCACACATACTAGGCTGCTTCACCGTATCACACATCAACCTCACCGCTTCCTGATCATTCATGACATCCCACAATCCATCGGTTGCTATTATGACAAACCAATCATCTTCATCATCAAGTTCAACATCGTGTATCTCTGCCTCTGCAGTCAGCACTTTTTCTACCTTCATATCTACATCTCCAATGGATCTAGTTACTTGTAGACCTGCTGATCCTACTCTCCAGCTACCATACCTCTGCGATACTATTGATGATGATGATGATGACACAGCAGTGGCATTAATGATTCTTTCTCTTTCTTCCTCATCATCAGCTGTATGGTCCCTACTCAATCTCACTGCTCTTCCTCTCCTACACAGCACTGCCCTACCATCTCCTATATTAGCTATTGTCAGTGTCTTGATCTTCTTCTGCTTCTTAATGTTACTACTACTACTACTACTACTACTACTACTACTACTACTACTACTAGCTGTATCGATATCCAGTATACCAAGTAATGCAGTGCTTCCTGGGTACGACCGCTTCCCCACATTACCACTTTCACTACCGTTCATACGATTCATCTTTTCATTCCACAGCTCTCCTTGTTGTCTCCTGAATGCATCATCTATATCTATCAATGCATCTTGTAACATACTCCCCGTACTTCCACTACCCTTATTATCAATGCCATGAGCAATCAAGCACTGTTGTGTATGATCTTGTAAGAACTGAGCTGCTTCTGCCCCTCTGTGTCCATCAAATAATCCAAATACTATTCTACCATCATTAGTTTTATAGATTATATGCCTATCTTCCATTGAATCCCTCAGACCTGGGGTGGCATATGCTCCTACTATTGAACTTTGGAATTGAGGAAGGATAGTGGTGGTTGGGGGGGAGGGAGACGTAGATGGTGTGAAGGTTTTTGTCATCCAACTAGGAGTACGACCATCATTATTGTCAATATCATCATCTTCATGCATAGCCGTATCACTGACACCATCAGTAGAAGGAGAAGATCCAGCAAGATGATGATTGTGCAATTCTCCACGATCTGTCAAGACAGAAGGTGTGCTTGGAGGAGGAATAGCAGTACCAATGCTATTATTACTAATGGTGTCTAGTGTTTCTAGTAGCCTATCTCTTAGTGTACGTGCACTAGGTCTCAGAGCAGGGTTGACCTCCCAACAAGCCTCCAAAAGCTGCCTCACCATCTCTGGGGTGTCCGCTCTCAAACTAGGTCTCAGCCCCACCACCGCCACTGCTGCAGCCAACTCCTGTCTGCCGTACCCCATCTCCAACACTGTATGTGCCAGAGGATTATCTCTGGTTGCATCACTATATGGTACCATACCAGTAGCCAGTTCATTGAGTGTGACTGCTAGGGCGAATATGTCTGAAGCTTCAGTATGGGGGTGAAGGTTCATCAGTACCTCTGGAGGCATGTATTCAAGGGTCCCTAGTACTCTACCCTTTTGGAAGCCTCCTGATGGTTTGGTGTAAAAGAGGGGATTATTGGTAGTGTGTTGGTCTAGTACATCTTTGTTAGACATGGCAATGCCAAAGTCTGCTAGCTTTGCTATTGTGTGAGATGTGTCGAGAAGGATGTTGGCTGGTTTGATGTCACGATGGACAATGCCGTGACTGTGGACGAAACAGAGAGCGTCTGCAATTTGAGATCCAATGAGGAGAATGTCTTCCCATGATGGTCTCCATCCTTCTACATGGAGCTGATGGGCTGCGTTGTATGGTTCTAATTCCAAGATGATGGAGTAATCAGGTGGAAGGAGCCTGGCACCCAGCATGGTGACAATATGGGGATGAGAGGAGAGGTGGGCTAGGAAGATGGCTTCTTGGTAGAATCTAGTGAGGTCATTGGGTTCTCTTATATAGGCACGTTTGACTGCTACTGAGGCTGGATTGTGGTGGAGGGTGGCTTGGAAGACGGTGGCCTGGGCTCCTTGAGAGATGACAGTGTGGAGAGAGAGGTGGGAGCGAGGGATGGCCAATGATAAGGAAGGGAGGGAGGAATTGCCAATTGATTCTGCTTCTGTGAAGTTACCAGTCTTGATGGCGTCCTGCATGCGAGTTATAATGTCGGATACGTCCATTTTGATGTTGAATGAATGAATGTGTGGTGGAATTGGGGTGGTGGCGTCGGAGTGAAAGGAGGATTGGGATTGAGCTTTTCGGCAGTAATTGCGGCTTTTCCTGGTGCAAAGGTATCCTTAGATGTAGGAGAAGATTGTGGTATCTGCCAAATTATTTCAATTCCCAAAGATTCAGCACAGGAGGAGCAAACGCGGCCACGATTAAATATAATCTAGCAATCCTTTGGCTAGCGTTTAGGTCGTCTTGTAATTGGAAATAAACAAGATGAATAGCCTAAAATACAAAAAGTAAGTTTTCATTCCCAATGTGCTACCTATGAGGAAACTTAAGCTCCACTTTTTCAAGCAGAGTGGGGATGCAAAGAGGAGGGGCTGAGACAAGAGGGAAAAAAGAGCGCCCTCCAGATCTCTCCCTCTATTTCACTCAAAATTTAGATGTTTTGTGCATATATATACACTTCTGTCTACTTGTACGGAGCTAATCCTACACCACTGCAACTATTGCAAGAGGAGCTCCAACACATGCCTCCTGCCATCTCCAGCTCTGCCGACTCTATCTCCATCGATGTCGGTGACGGCAATTGCATGTATATTTTAGAAAAAAGCAATAAATACAACCCATAGTTTAAGTTTTAAAACAATAAAAGTAGTGGGAAATAGACAGCTGCTAACAGGCTTAACTACAGACTCTGTGAAGCCCAAAACATTCAAATCAGATTCCTTTCGTTTTCTAGTCAACGTCAAATAAGCTATAGTTTGTTAGTGCAAGATGATATCAGTAAGTATGAGATGCGATAACTTTAAACATATAACTCTAATCCACGCCACACAGCTCCGTCACCGTTCTAACTGATGAGTTGCCTGATTTACTCCCCCTTCCTTCCAATTTGCAGGCTGCTGCGAGTCCAACCAGCTGGGCAGATGAAGTGGATGCCGAAGAAAAGGCCAAGAGCCCAGAAGTACACAAATCAGCCCCAGTGTTGCCTCCCCAAGCGGACGACGACGACGCTCCTCCCCCCGGGTTTGAAAACGTCAAGCCCTCCCAAGACAACGCAGACGCTGCTGCAGAATTGCTTGCTAATGTCAAAGTAACCGAAGAGAACACCACCACCAATGGTGTTGATGACCCAGACCTTTCTATCAAACAAGACAGATTAGTCGACGATGGCCCAGGTGAAATCAAAACTGTCACTGCCGACAACACAATTTATAGCAGTGCCAGATCTTTTGAAGAACTAGGCCTCAGTCAGGAGCTCCTCCAAGGCCTCTACACTGAAATGAAGTTTGAAAGACCATCAAAAGTACAGGCACAGACTTTACCAATGATTCTGACTCCCCCTTACAAATCCCTCATTGCTCAGGCTCATAATGGAAGTGGTAAGACAACATGCTTCACGCTGGCCATGCTGAGCAGAGTGGATCCCAGGTTAAATGCCCCTCAAGCACTATGTGTCTGTCCAACAAGAGAATTGGTAGTACAGAATCTTATGGTACTGGAAAGAATGGGCAAGTATACTGGTATTACGAGTACATCTACTGCAGATACTGCTCAATCCACACTCACCCGTCGTACCAGGATTGATGATCAAGTGATCGTTGGCACCCACGGTAAACTGCGAGATTGGATGAGCAAGAGGGTGCTCAACACTAGAGGTATTAAGATTCTTGTGTTTGATGAGGCAGATGAGATGCTCAAACAAGATGCCTTTGCTGATGACACTGTCAGGATGATCAAGACATTACGACATGCTAATCCAGACATACAAATATTGCTGTTTTCAGCTACATTCAACGAAAGAGTGAAGAAATTCGCCACCAAGGTAGTTCCCAACGCCAACCAAGTATTTGTACCAAAAGAAGACTTATCGCTGGATGTCATCAAGCAATACAGAGTGTACTGCCCCAGCCAAGAAGCCAAGGTCCAAGTATTAAAAGACATGATCTTCCCTCAATGTGAAAAACTTGGCCAGACAATCATCTTTGTCAGAACCAGAGAAACAGCCAGAGGACTGCACAGAGCAATGGAGGGCGAAGGTCACAAATGTACCAGCATTGAAGGAGGTATGGAAAAGGGTGCTAGAGATTCAGTTGTGAGAGAGTTTAGAGAGGGTACTACCAAGATACTGATATCAACAGATGTCTTATCCAGAGGATTTGATGTGACACAAGTGACCCTGGTGATCAACTTTGATGTGCCAGTGGAGAGGAACCTGAGAGAGCCTGCATTTGAGACGTATCTGCATCGGATTGGTAGGAGTGGGAGGTTTGGGAGGAAGGGAGCTGCATTTAATTTGGTGACGGGGGATGCAGAGAAGAGAGTGATGGATGAGATTGAGGCGTATTTTAGGCATGATATACCAGAGGTGCCGTATGATGATGAGGATAAGTTCTTGGATGTGTTGAAGAAGGCTGGATTGACTGATGGGTAAGGAAAGAAGGGAGAGTGGAGAGGGAAGAGAGGCCGTGTATGCATGTATGTAAATTAGAAGCGAAAATGTAATGCATGCATATAATTGACACGATAAATTGCTTCTTAACATGCTATTGATTCATCGGATACCTTAATTCAGTCCACATATAACGGAAATTATGAAAGTTTTCGGTATCAATCACAATCGAGTCCAAATCCCACCGGAACTTCGGCTTGCTCATCGATGCAACGTCAAACCCCGTCTACACATCAAATCCCGTCTAGAAACCAAAGCCTATAATGACGATGACGATTCATCCGGACCACAGCTCCCAGCAGTAGGATGGCTCTGGTCCGACAGCAAGACTGCTGCACAGACCCGCCAACGCCTTAAAGAACAAAACCTCCGCCCCAAGAAGGCCCTCGGCCAAAACTTCCTCCTAGACGATTCCATCCTATCATCTATAGTTAAATCATCAGGTGTAGGCCCTGGCAGCAATGTATTAGAGATAGGCCCAGGCACTGGCAATCTCACCCGTCACCTCCTCGGCACTGGCGCTCTTGTCACAGCTGTAGAGAAGGATACTGCTCTGTACGAGTCGTTAAAAGTAGATTTTGCAGATAATAATATAGAATTAATACATGGTGATGTCATGAAACAGAAATTACCTGATCTCATTGATACCATGGCCCATCACTGGAACAATAGTAAGGCTGGTAGTAGTAATATCGATAACGATAACGATGACAGCCAATCACTACCACCACCGGTAACAGTGGTGGCCAACCTCCCCTACAACATCACCAAAGACCTCCTCATGTCCTGGCTCCCCCAAGGTGGCCACCTCCATATATCCAAAATGGTACTCATGCTACAACATGAAGTAGGAGAGCGACTTACAATGCCAACACCAGGTGCTAGTGATTGGAGAGTGATCAATCTCATAGTACAGTACTATAGTGATGCTAGGTATGTGTTTAGAGTGGATAGAAGGAAGTACCACCCTGCTCCCAAGGTAGATGGGGCCATGGTGGAGTTTATATTCAAGAAAACAGAAGATAGGATAAAAGTGCCTGATGAGAAGGGGTTTATAAGGCTGATGAAGCAGGCATTTAGTCAGAAGAGGAAGATGATGAAGAATAGTATTCAACCAATGGTGAGTGGGAAGGACATGGGGGATGCATTGGTGGCGTGTGGAATGGATGAGGCAGCGAGGGCTCAGGATTTGTCTTTGCAGCAATTTGCACAGCTTAGTTGGGAGTTATACAACATGAAGAAAGATGGTGAGGATAGTCTTGATATTGTTGATAATAACGAAATAGAAAAAGAATGAACTCCCTGTAATTACACTTTGTAATTACGGTTTACTTCTTCTTCCTCACTCCCTTCCTTTTCCTTCTTCTCCTTCACCTTTTCCCTCTCCCTCTTCTCCTCTGCCATCCATTCACCTCGTTTCTCCCTCAACCACTCCATTTCCTGCATCCTCTTTCCATGTTGAGATATCTCCAATGACAACTCCTTCACCCTGCTTCCATCAAGGTACCCACTTTCAAATCCATTAGCGACAGCTGCCCTGGCATGATCCTTCATCAACTTGACAAATAACTGGGCACTCTCCACTCTAAACTCATTCAACGGATCAAAGTTGGTCATAACCCTCAACTGAGCTGAGTGTCTTAACACTGCGATATCTGCAAGAAAGTCTGCCCACAATATGTCCAGTGTGGTTACGAGGATCTCCTTCTCCCACACCTGTACATTATGCTGTGCCACTGATGGAAGCTGTTTCCTTCTTATTTGTTGAAAAATCATGACATTCTTTTTCAATGTGTAGGCCCAGAATAAAGTCTCACCTATCCATGTAGTCAATGCAGCAAGTTGAGGGGCAAACCTGCCTTTCATTGCCTTGCTATTGCTATTAGTAGTGCTGTCAATGAGCATTTGTCGCAGCAGCTTCTTATCTGCATTGTGGCGTATTGATGGTTGCTGGATGATGTCATTAATAAGCGGCTTATCAGGCATTTGATGCATACCATTCTTGGATGATGATGATGTGGAGAGAAGGCCAGAGAGCAGGGCAATCTCAGCTCCATCAGGCACCACATTGACTGCAACAAACAACTTGGGAAGCTCTATAATACTATCAAGAGTACTACTATTGCTACTAGATGCAGATGCAGGGCCTAGTTGTACTAAATTGAAAGGATCTCTCATACCAATCTCAGCATTATAAGGAAACAGTCTATCCACTTCCCTCTCCAACCAATCATCATCATCATTATTATTATTATTATTGATGATTCTGTCACTATTAGTATTAGAGTTGACCAAGACATGAAGGAACTGCAGCAATGGCTTTAGTTTCCAATGCTTTGGAGATGTTTTAGCATCACAAAATGCTCCGACTGCTTCCTGAGCAATGTCTACCATGTGTCTCATGACAACAGCAGTACATGCAGCTTCTCCACCACAGACGACTGCCTTTCTGAGTCCGTATACATGTCTCCTGTAGCTGTCAACAATCTCATCATATTTACGTACACTCTCTCTGCCAACAGATGCATTCTCATCTTCCTGTCGTGCTATGTTTTCCAGGCTTTTACCTCCCAGATCCCCTACATCACCCATTAGCTTGGTCCTCACACTTCTCAGCTCTTCTCCAATCACACTCTTCTCATAACTACCATCTGCCAGGTTGTTATATATATATATCAACTCCTGCTCATCTGCCATCAACTCGGGTATCGTCCTTCCAGCCGTTTCCAGCTTGGTAATTGCCTCCATGATGCTGTTATTGACGATACTAGGCACTACAGGATCTTCATAGGAAGCTAGGTAGAAGGTTTCGCCTGGGTCGCCTTGTCTACCTGCTCTTCCTCTCAGTTGCAACTCTGATCGTTTGCTGGTTTGTACGCTGACTATCAAAACTAGAAGACCGCCTGCCTCTCTGACTTGTTGAGCATATAGTTTGCATTTGTTGTCAAACCATAGCCATTGGAGGAGCGTGTACTTTTGTACTGCTAGTGCTGCTACTGATGGTGGTGGCTTTTGTCCATTCTTGCTATTGCTGGTTGTTGTTATTGATTCTACCGCTCCATTACTACTACCACCACTATCCATATTAGCATGCAATTGATCAAACCAACTTGCAGCCGCTTCCAATGCCTCTACAATATTATTATTATTATCATCATTATTCTCACATCTACTTTGTTGGTAGAGGAGGAATTGAGACCGTAACGTCTCTGCTGCTTCTAATTGATCAGACAACCACTGCTGAGATCCAGGTTGACCTTCATTATTAAACCAAGGATGATCCACTGCCTCCATACCCTCTTCTTCCTCTTCCCTTTCCTCATTATGAACGCTAGCAGAAGCAACAAGATCCAGACCTTGATTCCCTTTAGGACCTCTTTCATCCTCCGCATCCTTCTTCTTCTTCCTCCTAGACTTCTTCTGTTGCCCCCTCTTCTCTGCTTCTTCTATAGCGTATCTTTTTACCTCTCCTTTTGCTACTTGGAAACTGGCAACTACTACACTAGGTAGGCCCATATGCATGTGAGCCTCACTTGTGAATGTATCTTCTAGGTTCTTTAGAGGTGCCGTACTGGTGGTCCCAGCACCACTATCAAACCCACCATTACCATCACCAATCAACAACTCTCCTCTTTCTCCTATTATTTTCATATAGGTCTCCAGAGTCATCAGTGTCAGTCCCTTGGGATTTCCTCCCAACAGAATATCAGTCCCTCTACCTGCCATGTTTGTAGCCAAAGTAACAGAACCAGGAAGCCCAGCCTGAGCTATAATCTGCGCTTCTCTCCTCGCATTCTCAGGAAGAGCATTCAGCAAATTAAATGTAGCAAAACGAGGCCCCCCATTTCCATGACCTGAGCTTACCAACAAACTTTCCAGCAACTCTGCTACCTGTTGAGAAGCTTCTACTGAACTGGTTCCAATCAGTACCGGTCTTTGCTGCCTTTTCAACGCTCTATTTAGCTCTTTCATTATTGCCAACTGCCACCCTCTCTCATATAGAAACAACCTAGGTTTGTGATCTATTCTTATATTAGGACGATGTGGAGGTATCCTTATCGTCGTGAGATTGTACGCTTCACTCAGCTCCTGTGCTTCAACTGCAGCAGTACCACTCATACCAGCTAACTTCTGATAGTACCTAAACAACATCTGATACGTAATGGTAGCACATGCAAAGTTTTCACCTCTTGTAGATATATTTTCCTTCGCTTCCACTGCTTCATGCACACCATCTTGCCACCTGGATCTATGTTTCTCTCTCCCCGTTGCAGGGTCCACAATAACAACCGAACCACCGCCACCTATATCCTCTCGGTCGTTATCAACACGTAAACCGCCAAAAGCAAGATCCACACCATCCAGCCCTCCATCATTCTTCTTTACTATGTAGTCAATATCTTTAGAATAGAAATGAATAGCTTTTAGCGCTGTAATGATGAAGGGCCCCCATGCCAAGTCACCTCCATCCCATAACACAGCAGGCACAGCATGTTGGTAGTGTTCATCTTTGATTTCATGCTGTGACAGCTCTTCATAACCTGCTTTCCTTAGACATTTATCAACTCCAGACTTGCTACTCAGTGTATACACCACTCTTGATTGTTGTTGCTCAGTATTCTTCTTCTTCTTGGAATTGAATGGAGCAATGGTCAGCTGAGTCTTAGTAACCATTCCACCACCATCACTACTCTTCTCCTCCAACTGATGCACCATCGCAAGACATACATCATCATCATCAGTATCAGTATTGTTCTTCCTGCTGGGTCTAATGAATCTCACTTTTCCATCCCGCACCAATCCTTCAACTGCTCTAACCATCCCTCCCTCAGTCAACACAACCTGCTTACTCTTATAATCCAGCCCACAATCTCCCCTCATAACCCTACTACTACTACTACTACTCTCCCGTATAGCCCCACTCATCCACCCAACAGGAAGCTTATTTTCAACCAACCTGCTCGCTACTCTCAACACAGTGTTCCATGTATCTTGCTTGGTAATCGTACTGGGCTGACTGAGCACAAAGGGGTTTCTGGATTCATCAATTAAGATGCTATCAGCTTCATCTACAATACAGTAGCGGAAGGGTCTAGTGAGGCAGATATGTTCGGTGGAGTGGACCATGTTGTCATTGAGGTAGGTCCATGACAAATCGTATGCAGTGACATATGTGATATCAGCAGCAAAAGCGGCTTTTCTTTGTTCATTAGTAGACAGTGATGTTACTACTCCTACAGACAAGCCAAGAGAGGTGAAGACTTTACCAATCCACTCTGCATCTCTTTTTGCTAGATAGTCATTAACTGTTATTATATGTACACCTTTATGAGAGAGTGCATTGAGGAAGGCAGGAAGAGTGGCAACTAGAGTTTTACCTTCCCCTGTTGCCATTTCCACCACCCGTCCATCGTGCAAAGCAATGCCACCCAATAGTTGAACGTCATATGGTCGCATGCCCAGTACTCTTCTTGCTGCCTCTCTTACTACGGCAAATGACTCAGGGAGGAGGGAAGAGAGGGGTTCTCCTTGGAGGGCGCGTTGAGAGAGGGATTGGGTGATGAGGAGGAGGTCGTGATCTGAGGATGTGATCATGGCTGGCTCCAGGGCGTTGATTGCGTTGATGAGGGGGAGGTAGGTTAGGACAGCACGGCGTTCTCCTGGTTTGAGATGTTGCATGTGTTGTTCCCAGTGCTTTGGGATGGTGTATTGTTGTTGGTTGTATGGGTGGTCATGATGATCATGGTGGGGAGGTGGGGATGAGACTGAGAGAGAGGAGGAGGTGGTTGTGGCGGCGGCCACAACAGGTGACGAGAGGCATTGGATGGAGGGAGTTTTGGGTGATGAGCGGGTATTTGTCTTGCTGCATGTTAATCTGGAATGTTGTGATTGTAGAGAATGCATTGAAGGGCGTGGTATAGAATTTTGGAGCAAACTAGGCTGCGATTCAAACGTTTTGAAATGATGACCAGATATCGGCATCTCGAGGTATTGTTTGGAGAAAATATATTTTAAACAGGTCTAGTACATGTTGAAACTTGCTTTATATTAAAATAAACCAATTGGAGTGACTAGCAGAACACAATTGGGTCTGAGTTGAGCCTTTTCTAGTTTGCAGTTTTGAAAATGGGTCGGTGAGAGGTGGTTGTGCAAGTATATCTGCTCATTAGGAGCCTCTCAGCATGCGCAACTTATAAAATACTACCCTTCATCGTCAGGATGAAAGGATACATCTATCAAACACATGCATCTCCGATACTTCTGTGTCAAAACATCCACCTCAGTGCACATTTCATCTTTTGCAAGAATTCTTCTTCAAACTTAGGGTAAGCAACACGAATTACATCTCACATTGACCTCATCAGAGGACATACGAATTTGCTTCATGCATTCTTTACTCATACAATACCCACAATCATCCTTACAGGCCCACAATCTCTCCCCGACGACGGCAGACCACGAGACCTACCCACCACTCATTATCATCATCATCGTTCTCTGCCGCCACAACCACTACCATGCAAGACCCTCCCCAATCTCCGGAGATCAAACTAATAGCAATAGGCGACATTCACAACGACTGGGATCCAGACAGCGAGGCAGCTTTACACCACCTCAATGGTGATGCCGTCATTTTGCTTGGTGATTTCGGCAACCAAGACGTCCAACTCGTCCAATCCTTATCATTTTTAAAACACCAACACAGACTAGCAGCTATACTAGGCAACCATGATGCTTGGTTCTCCCTCACTAACAAGGGAAGGACCAGAGCTGCGCATATAGAAAGAATCAGCACCCTCCCCAATCCAATCAATCACCAAGCAGTAGAACAACAACTAGAAGCCCTGGGACCTCACCACGTTGGATATAGCTCCATACGATGGCCTGAATTACAGCTATCAGTAGTAGGGGCAAGACCCTTCTCTAAAGGAGGCAAAGATTGGAAATCTGTAGCTTCTTTTTATGAAAAACATTACCAAGTCTATAGTTTAGAAGAAAGCTTCCAACGGATTTTCGACTCTGTATTATCCACCACCGCATCAGATGCATTGGTACTACTGGCTCATAATGGCCCCAGTGGACTTGGAGATGAGAGATATGCTCCATGTGGCGTAGATTGGTTGCAGGGGGGAGTGGCAGGTGATCATGGTGACCCTGATCTAGAGGAAGCACTGCATTCATTAGCTGCTCATGGAAGGCCTCCCTGTTTAGTGTTGTTTGGACATATGCATCATACATTGAAGAAGAGTAGTAGTTATAATAATAATAATAATAATGCTGGAGGTGGAGGTGAGTTGAGGAATAGGGTAGTGGTAGATAGCAATACGGGTATGGTTGTACTGAATTGTGCTGTAGTACCTAGGATAGTTCCTTTGAATATGTATGGTACTAATGATAATGATGATGTTGGTGATAATCGTGGTAGCGGTAGCGGTAGCAAAGGAAGAGCTCATCATTTTGTAGAAGTGGTACTGCAAGATGGTATGGTGAAATATGCTGCTGATGTATGGGTAGGAATAGAAGTAGAAGTAGAAGTAGAAGTAGAAGTAGAAGTAGAAGTAGAAGTAGAAGTAGAAGTAGAAGTAGAAGTAGAAGTAGAAGTAGAAAAGGGCGATGTTAGGAGGAGATGTTTTGAAGTAGAGAGAAGGGAGCTGATAGTAAGGGAGGAGGATACTGATAGTTGTAGATATAGATATCACAAGGCATATAGCAATGAATGGAGAGTTGTAGATATACAATCATTAACCAGGAAGAAGGAGAGAGTATAGTAACCTCCCCCTACAATAGCGTGTAATTTAATTTATATATTCGTCAGATCCTTTATCAACATATCTGCCTGTTGAGTCGTGTCCCTCAACACCTCCGACCCAGCTACATATTGTTTCAACACAGCGACATACCTCTTCATCTCATTCTTCTCCTCCTCACTCAATCTCCCATCATTTCTACTTCTGCTACTACTACTCATTACCCCTCCTTCATGTCCCTCCTTCTCCCACACACCCATCACCTCCCCTACCACCGCATCCTCACTCCTCCCACTTGCATCAACCCACCTGAATATCGCCTCATTTCTAAACCAATTCATTTGCTTCTTACTCAGTGTCCTACTGCTATCTTGTATTGATTTAACTAATTGCAATACATTACTCTCAGTTGCTTCTGTTGTATTCTTCAAATACAGCAATGCCTGTCTGTACCCAATGGCTCTTGTAGCACAATTTGTATCAGGCAACAACCCGCTTTTCAGCATAGCGTGAGCCTCTTTCAGCAACCCAGTATGCACTATAGTTTCTACTCTCTCATCTATCCTTCTACACAACTCTACCCGAGGTCGGTGGAGGAAGAAGCAACGGAAGTCATAGTCTAGAGGGGCGGTTGTGTTGAGGTTTTGTTGTGACAGGGGTGTGCCCCTAGTTTGTAGTAGTATGTCGACTACTCGTTTTAGTCTATACATGTTGTTGGGTTCTGATTGGAGTCTTTCTGCTGATTCTGGGTCTCCAAGGGATCTCACTAGATCACAGCATGCTTTCCACTTGATTTCTTCTTCTATAGGGGAGAGAGAGGAAGAGGAAGATGGAGAGGAGGTGGCATTTATTGAGATACCACCACCACCACCATCCTTCTCTTCCACCTTCTGTTCTACTACTGCTTGATTAATGGTTTGGTTGATTAATTTTAGAGCCTTTAATTCAGATTCAGAAGTACTTATAGGAGTAGATGGCTTGCCATGTATAAACCATCTCAAATAGAACCCAGTACCACCAACAACAATAGGAACTTTGCCTCGTGATAGTATGTCAGCTGCTGCCTCTCTGGCCTTGGTATAGAAATCACCAGCTGAAAAGTCCTCTTCTGGGTCTAAAATGTCTAATAAATGATGAGGGACACCTTTCATTTCGAATGTGGTAATCTTATCTGATCCTATGTCTAGTCCTCTGTATACTTGGACAGAGTCGGCGCTGATGATTTCGCCGTTGAGGGCTTGAGCGAGGGCAACGGAGACTTTGGTTTTGCCGACGGCGGTGGGGCCAGTGAGGACCAAAATCTTTGGCTTTTTGGAGTTGTGTTGTGATGCGGTGGACATGGAGGCTGTAGTGTGGGAGATTTTAGCTTTTTTGGAGCAATGAGCCATAATAGAAGGTGGAAGATGCATTAATCGTTTAATATTCAAGGATGCACACACTCGACAGAAATAACTTGCCCTCATACATGTAGATGCAATTTATTCAGTATTCATTAGTATATTATAATAAAAATGCCTGTTACGATTGCTATTGGAAGTTGAAAGAGGAGTTTTAGAGTTCCGCTTGAAAACGCCCACACCACCGCCTTCCTTCCCTCGACGATGACTCTTTCTCCATGGCAAAGTGCTGCCTTCTTAGTGCAAACAATGACCAGACACCCATGATATCCCAGTAGTTACTACATATACCACCTTGCATTTGGCCTTGTAGCTTTAAGTTGCATGGTTGCCAAAGAGGGAGAGAAGGGGTTGGCGGTTGGTTGAGAGAGAGACGAGTGGAGGACATCTGGCAAGGATGTCTCTCTTATGTATACATGGGGCAACGTTGAGTTGACTGACATAATTCATATCCATCTTGACCGTGAACCAAAAGATAAGCTTTAATTCTTGATGAACATGAATCAAGAACAGAGTGATTAATCCAACCCTCAATAATCTAGATTTAGCCTTTAACTGGGGTGTTGTTGTTTAATTTTGTGACGCTCTCCCACCGTCGAAACAGCTTAGTTGCATTGTTGAGCTGAATCATAGTGTGCAACTACTCCAAAAATTATTGGTAGATAAGCATCTTTGTTTCTACCTCAAATTAGAGAGATTTCAACAATCAAGCAGGTCTGAGGTTATACATCTCCCACACATACCACTATGGAGTCCTTCTACCTCGCAATCTTCACCGTAGCAGCCGTTCTAGCCGGTGTCTTGGAGTATGGCAACAGAGTGGGCAAGGGCAACGCAACCGCTACCAACTCGGACTTTTCAAAATTCCGCAAAAACTACCTCCTCGTCTACTCCCTCATGATGGCTGGCGACTGGCTCCAAGGACCCTATGTATATGCCCTGTACCAACACTATGGATTCTCTAGGGGAGAAATTGGCCGCCTTTTCACAGCAGGTTTTGGTTCGTCAATGATCTTCGGCACAATTGTCGGCTCCCTTGCGGACACACACGGACGCAAGCGTGCAGCCCTTACCTACGTAGCAGCCTACACTTTTGGCTGCTTCACCAAACATTTCAACTCATTCTGGATATTGTTCATCGGCCGCATTGCTTGTGGTGTTGCCACCTCTCTTCTTTACTCTGCTTTTGAGTCATGGCTGGTCGCAGAGCATTTCAAGAGAGGATTCAATGGAGATTGGTTGGGTAACATATTCAGTCAAGCAGTGTTCCTCGGCAACGGTCTTATGGCCATTGCCGCAGGTCTATTCGCCCACATGCTTGTTGAAACATTCCAAGTAGGCCCAGTCGCTCCATTCGATGCCGCTGCGCTTGTCCTGTTAATTGGTGGCGCCGTCATTGCCACCACATGGCCAGAAAATTATGGAGAATCTAAATCCACTGTTGCAGGAGCACCAGAAGAGAAGGCTTCTATTACAGAAAACTTCAAAAAAGCAGCCAAACTGATCACCAGTGACCCCAAGATTGCTCTTCTTGGTGCCATGCAATCATTCTTTGAAGGCAGTATGTACAGCTTTGTCTTTCTGTGGACCCCCGCCCTCAGTCCCAATGGTGAACGCATCCCACACGGTATGATCTTTGCCTGTTTCATGGTCTCGTGTATGGCAGGTTCAGCAGTTGCTGGTAAACTCCTCTCCAATGAAAATGGATACAAGGTTGAAAAGTACATGCAAATAGTATTTGGACTCAGTGCAGCGTGTTTATTCGTTCCAGTCATGTATCACAGGACCATGGCTGATGGCACTGGTAGTAATATTAATAGTAGTGCAGATGATGGTATCAGTACGGAAGGAAAGATTCAACTCTTAGCATTCTGCCTCTTTGAAGCACTAGTAGGAGTATTCTGGCCTTCTATGATGCAAATGAGAGCAGGATACCTCCCTGAGGAGATGAGAAGTACCATCATCAACTTTTTTAGAATACCGCTCAACTTGTTTGTGTGTGTGGTGCTAGCGAATGTGAGTGTGATTGGGTTGAGTCAGACGTTTGCCATGTCTACTTTGTTACTTATAATTGCTGGGTTTTGTTGTGTTGTATTGGATATTATTACTCCTAATAATAACAAGAGAGACGCAGTACCTACAAGCCCCAAACATTCCTAAACCTGAGAGGGAAAGGGAGAGAAGAAGAGAGGTTTTTGGTGGAAAGGGGGGGGAGGGGGGGGGGGGGGGGGGGGGGGGGGGGGGGGGGGTATACATCCCTCCTTTTTCTTTCTTCTTTATTCTCTCTCTCTCTCTCTCTCTCTTTTTGTGGCTTCTACCGGTAGTACTATCATTTATTTATTATTCAATTCACCTTTCCTCCCTCCTCTCCCTATCCCCCCACCCCCCCATCATCCATTTTCAATCTACAGACGAGCTCTGTGTCCCTCTCCACCATGTTTGGTATGTGCGCCCTCTTCATGCTGATCTGCCTAGCGTGTCAGAAACAGTTTGCTGCCATCATTCATTGTGAACAAGCTGGTAGTCATTTGTATGATGATGATCCTGAGGCTAAGGAAAATGAGCAATTTTTGAAATCAAAGGATACTATTGAAGATACTCCTGCTGTTACTGTTATTGCCAAGTAGAGAAGAAGTAAAGGAAAGAGGAGAGGTGATAAAATATATACATAATAACATTTATATAATATATACATAATAAATATTAATGTTGATGATGACGACTTCATTCAAGGAAGTGAGATTTTATTTTTGACCTCCCCCCCCCCCGATAACTTTCACACTACCAAACCAACACACACACACACATATACATGATCATCATTGTAAATATACTGACTAATGATGATACTTATTTACTTGATGCAATGTACGACCAGAGTACCAACCATACAATCAACACACCTCTACTGACACACACAATAGAAGCAGAATGATGATGATGATGGCACGCCTTGATCTTACTACTACCATTAGATGGTGGTGTGGGAATGGAGATTGTTGCATTCATGATAAAACTTCCACCTCCAGTAGGTACATATTGATCATCTGTAAATAGACTGGTACTACTATTGCACTCCTCTCCCTTCCAGATAACCACTTCTTTATTACCAGCATCAGTAGCAGTAGTAGTACTAGTAGCTTTCTTGTCTTCTCTAGTACTCTTATTATCTACTATGAGTTGACACCTGGAGTCATATTGACATGTGATAGATGCTTTGGCAAAGTAGGTAGAGTAATCCACATGATTTGAAGATGATGAAGAAGGCAAAGACCAGCTGCTGTCGGTGTTGCTGAATACAAAGCTATTGACATGTAATGATAATGGTGTCATATATGTTTCTTTCAGGACCAGAGAAGAGCAGGAGTAGAGGGAGACTATAAAGGAGCAGGAGGAGCAGGAGGAAGAGGTGATGTTGTAGGGGGTCATTGAGAGGAAGACAGCAGTGGTGGGGTGGGTTGAGGAGAGGAGGGGAGGAGAGGTCGAGGCAGCGGTGGTGGCGATGTTGAATAAGAGGATAGCTGTGATGAACGTTGAAACCATAAGAACCGTCATGTCTAGAGCTATCTTAGAATATTTATAAGGTGGTTCACGTTGTATACTACTACTGCAGAGCGAAGCTAAGTGTGGTTGTCAGTTTTCCAACAACCGCGCTCCTCTCTTCTATTCTCTCTTATTCAAACCTTGCTTTTCGCTAAGCTAGTGCTACATATATAACGTGATTTGAACACTAATTAGGAACCAAAAAGCAAAGAATAATGTTCGCCTGGCTGGGTGGAGCTAAGAAGAGAGCTCAAATGAGACGCAAACAACATGCAGCAGCTTCAACCGCCATGTACGCGTCTGCTCCCATCCCTCCTCCCCCCCTCAATAATAACAACCACCACCACCAAGATCAAGAAGAAGATGATGAAGATTATCAAGAGCTTCACATTCAACAACAGCCAATCAAACAAGTTCAGATTAGTCTTAGAGACTCTCTCATCATCCACACAGGTTCATTCAAGAATCACGATACCAGTCATCATCATCAACATCATCATAAATCTCTCGACTTGATGGTCATGGAGTTTCCTGATCAACATCATAAGCAGCAACCTTCAGCAATAATGAGTACTGTTGATTAAGATTAAACCTTGTATGTGTAGGAGGGGAATATCATAGTCATCATCTGTGTGACACTTCTATCTCATCATCTTACTATCATCTTGAAGAATATTTTGTAATACTAGTACTACTACTACTACTACTACTATTAGTATTCTACTCTCTGTGTGTATGTATTCATTCTCTCTCTCTCGCCCCCCTCCTCTCTCTCTCTCTTCCTGTCATCTATAACTACAACAATCCTCTCTCAGTAAACAATCTCTTCATAGCAGTACCCATCTGAGCAGGACTAGCAGTCACCGTCACCCCAGCACCCTCCAGCGCCTTGATCTTATCAGTAGCCGTCCCCTTACCCCCCGATATAATAGCCCCTGCATGCCCCATCCTTCTCCCTGGAGGGGCAGTCAACCCAGCTATAAAAGACACCACTGGCTTTGTAGTACCACTTGCCTTTATGAACTCAGCAGCTTCCTCCTCTGCGGTACCGCCAATCTCCCCAATCATGATGATTCCTTCAGTCTGAGGGTCTTTGACAAACTTTTCTAGGCAATCTACAAAGTTGGTACCATTGAATGGATCACCTCCGATACCAACCACTGTGCTCTGACCTAGGCCTTGTTGTGTTGTCTGGTATACAGCTTCATAGGTTAATGTACCTGATCTTGACACCACACCAATACGACCAGGTGAGTGGATGTAGCCCGGCATGATGCCAATCTTGCATTCACCAGGTTTGATGATACCAGGACAGTTAGGACCAATAAGACGAGTTTTAGTCTGTTGTTTCAATGCGCTCTTTACTTTCACCATGTCATGCTGTGGAATGCCTTCAGTGATGCAGACGACAAGGTCAAGTTCTGCTTCGAGGGCTTCCATAATGGCAGCAGCTGCGAATGGGGCTGGGACGTAGATGACACTGGCGTGGCAGCCAGTGGCGGCCTTGGCTTCGGAGACTGTGTTGAAGACTGGGAGACCAAGATGGGTGGTGCCGCCTTTTTTGGGGGTGACGCCACCGACCATGTGTGTGCCATATGCAATGGCGTGTTCTGTATGGAAGGAGCCATTCTTGCCTGTAAGGCCTTGGCAGATGACTTTGGTGGTCTTGTCGATGAATACTGCTGGGTTGTAGGCAGCCTGGTTGTATTTTAGGAAGGAGAGGAGGAGGGAGGTAAGAAAAGGAAAAAGGGAAGAGGGTAGGGCGTTGGATGGAGAGAGATGGAGGGTTGTCAATGGCATCCGGTCGGAAAGGTCATAGTACAGGGGCACTTACTTCAGTGCTAAAGGTTCTTAATACATCTGTAAGAGGAGAGTTGGAGCTAGCAGCCCTGCTGCTCAAAAACCTGGAGAAAATCATTAAAGAAAGGGTTAAGATGAGAAATAAGGAACTAAAATGGCACAACCCAAAGGGTTTCATGTAACGAACCTGATTAAGTCCACACTCTTCCTCATAGAATACTTTATTTTTTCAGTTTCTGAACGTAAAAGTAGATCAAGAATTTCCTAATTGATCACCTAAGGGCGAGAATCTAGCTCATATGTTGGTATCAATTAGGATAATGTCGATCGATAGTCAAGTTACAAAGGCCATCAGTGACGATGTTGTGGTCTAAGTCCTCAAGGGTCCTCGACTGCGGCCTCTCTGTGCAGAGAATAGAAACCATGTTCTGCCATCATCTCGGGTCAGTTCTTTCACTTTTAAAGCACATCATACCAATCACAAGACTGGATGGAAATAGCTCAAATCATTGGCTTACAGCCCTTCGATACCCGAGATACAGCCGGCATCCCACAAATAGAAGATGAACAAATTCTTCAACACTTTCCTGAAATTCAACTCGTTATAGCTACAGATGCCGATTTAGGATACGGTACTCTTCATATCACTGATAGGTACGCTTTTCTCCCTCACCCACAGCCGATTCCAAGCTGCAAGCCGACAATTCCCCGACAGCTCTCTTTTCTGACCGACACCCCCCCCCCTCTCCCCCCTCCTTCACTCCCAACATACACAACAGCCAAGTCATTTGGTTACCCACAGACCTCACATCCCAAGGCTATTCCATCCCTTTCACATCAATATCCATGCATGCAATATCCTCTAACCCAGAAGATACTACAACTGAAAACACACCACCCTGTTTATACGTCCAATTAAACTCACTAGATGACGATGATGACAATGACAATGCTACTGTATCAGAACTTAGATTAATTCCCAAAGATAGCTCACTACTAGATACTATCTTTCAATCATTCTGTCAAGGTGCAGAGAGAAATCCAGACCCAGATGATGATGATACTGATAATGGTGGTGGCGGGTTTTTCTTTAATAGTGGTGCTCAGATGGAGATGGAGGGACAAGATGACGATAGATTTGATGATGATGATGAAGATGATAGGGGAACATAGGTAAGTAGAAATACATACATCTCCCCATCTATATATATATACAATGCCAATGATGAAAACATTAAGTATCATTCATGCGTGTCAACTGAGTACAGCACCCTTCCTCGTCATGAGAGAGGGAGCTGATGTGACGTATAAATTATCTCAACGAGGCATATACATGTATATAGTAGAGGGGAGTAAAGAGGGGCCAATGATTAGTATTGATTATATTTGCTACTCTTGAGTCATTGACAGTGACGACATTCTAATCACCAAGATCGATGAGGCCTTCTTTTTTCTTCCTCATGTTCTCCTTTTGTTTGTTGAAATTGACGATGACACTGACCATGGTCTTCCACTCCAAAATAACTGCAGGATAAAGGTAATATAGAGCGGTTTCTGGTTATTTGTGACTAAAAGCATTACCATTAAGTATTGTAAAATTTCACTCTTTTTATATATATAAGGAAGGAACTCTGAACAAATCTTTCTGATCCAAAGCCATCACACAATGGCTCCAAGTGAAGCTGCCAACAACGTTATCGGCGCACTTGGAGGTATGTACGCATGAGATGACAATCTACCGTCATCATCACATGGTTACAACGACCTTATCATTCTACTCGAGTCAACAACTACCTCATCTCATCTCATCACCCCCTCCTCCCACCGCCTCTCACCAGGTGCCACCCTCGCTGCATGTCTCGCCCCTCAACTCCTCAAGCTCTACCTCACCAAATCAGCCAGAGATCTATCCTTCTTCTTCTTAGCTCTGTATGGCACAGGATGCTTACTGGTAAGATAGTGCATAAAGTATATAGATCTATATGACCATATTTGTATGTATGTTTTTCAACTGATGAAGCAACTCACTCCCCTCTCCCCTCTCTCCATCTCTCCATCTCCTCCTTCTTCCTCTTACCTATAGACATTTGTATATCTATATTATCAAGGTGCCACAGTAGCCTGGATAGGCATTCTAGTAGAGATATTCTTTTCTATATTATTAATCACAGTTAAGCTGTACCTTGACACGTATGGCCCCTACTCAAAGAGAGTCATTGGCAAGGCAAGAAGAGACTCTGTCCTGAGTAACAGTACATCATTTGCTACTCGAATCAAGCTGGAGGCCGCTGATTTTGTCATGGGCACATCAGGAGCTCCTTTTCCTCTTGTTGACACTGCTACTGATAGTCATCTAGCACAGCATTTGTTGTTAGATTGCAAAATACCATCGTCGCCAGTTTCGTTCAATAATGGTGATGTTGAGTCAAATGGCGGTAAAGGCAACGTAGTGTCGTTCGCAAAAGATATCTTAGAAGAATCATTAACATCAGCCGGAGTAATGATAGAAGATAGGAAATCTAGGTCATTCTACAGCAACCGTATTAGCTTTGCCAAAAAAGAGAGGGAGAAGAGTACTGCTGATATGGAGGAGGAAGAGGAAAGTGGCAGGGAGATGGATGGCTCAACAACAACAACAACCATTCCACCTCCACCCTCCTCCTCCCAACAACAACAACAATTAGTAGATCATATGTTTTATGGTAGTGATGATGGATATGTTACATGCATGGTATACAATGATGGTGGGTTGCTGAGTGCTGATTACATATCTGGTAGCGAGCAAGGAATGGTAAAGATGAGGGAGGCAGCCAAGATGTTTTGTAAAGGATTGGTAGAGAGGCAGCCTGGAGTGAAGATATCAGCTAGTGTGATTGCTAGGCTCAGTGGTTGAAATGGTAGGGGGGGGGGGGGGGGGGGGGGGGGGGGGGGGGGGGGGGGGGGGGGGGGGCCGGGAGGGGGGGGGGGGGCCTTGGGGGGTGGGGAGGGGGGGAGGGCTAGAAGAGGGTGAGTTGGATGGTAGGTGGTGCTGGGGTG
>Ga0114919_10000893_pt1 | contig 23908 bp, 27 predicted proteins | sample BlataG_FD_88682 | JGI IMG/M metagenome (GOLD analysis project Ga0114919, IMG submission 88682) | Deep subsurface microbial communities from Black Sea to uncover new lineages of life (NeLLi) - Black_00105 metaG | ecosystem: Environmental > Aquatic > Marine > Oceanic > Sediment | place: Atlantic... | reverse complement strand
GAAGTAGAATGTAAAAAAAGGTGATTAAAAAAAAAAAAAGAAGGGTGAGAGGTGATGGGTGTTGATAGTTATGGGGGTGGTGGGGTGGGGGGGGGGAGTGGAGTTGGGGGGGGGGGGGGGGGGGGGGGGATGAGTGAGGATGTCCACAGTGGAGAGAAGGACGCCGTCGGGTGGTAGAGGAGCGTATGAACCACAAACTTGAAGCTGAGCAGCATTTTCCGCAGAAACGTCAGAGAATTAAATTAAATACACGTTTGCTCCCATTGGAACAAAGTAAGCGATCACTAAGACCAAAAGTTAAACGTGCATTGGAGTAAACCGCTTTCAAATATCAACTGTTAAGATTAGTGGTGAACAATGATTCACAGGATGCAGAGCCAGCACATTAGACTAGGAGCTGCAAACGCGCGTTCATTCAGTCGTCTACTACTACCCCGCTCTACTCCTGCCACTGCAGGACCAGGCATATCAATCAATCGATCCCACCGCTCCTCTGGAGGAGTGAAGACCTTTGCTTCTCTCGAAAACGCAGTCACTGTTTCAGCAGACGACTCCATCTCTGCCTACACCAACGACTATGACCCATCATCTTCATCATCCACATCCATCAAACCAGGCGATGCAGATCGCACTCGCTTCCAGCTCCATTGGTCCGTAGACATGTGGAACACCTTCTACCCCCGTAGCTGGCTCGAGCCTCTTGAATCCTCCTCTGCCCCCCTCACAGACCGCATGCAGAGCTTCTTCAACACCATCACCTCTGCCACCTCCACTGCCAACATCTTCAATTCCAGTGAATCAGCTCAATATTGGTCCTACCACCTCACCCGATCAGGCTTCTTCATCATCCAGGGTCTATTGGGCCTGTTTGCAGCCAGGGTAGCCACAGACAACAGTGGCGCCCCTCCGGCTGGATCTACCATGACTCGTATGGCAGAAGCAGTACGCAGTGGCTGGGCAGGCCCCCTGGGAGAAGCTCTACTCATGTATTATCAAGATTTTGAAAACATAAAAGAAGGAAAGTACTCCCTGCCCTGGGATATGTCCACCTCTGGCCACCGTCAATTTAACCCTCTCTTTATAGCTCAAAGAGGTATCAGTTTCTTGAGAGAAGCTACTGCTACTCTGCAAAGAAGAGATCAAGGCAGTCCAGAGGAGTTGTGGCTGAAATCTGCCTTCTTACCTGATTATTATCAGAATACATTTCACTATCAAACTGATGGGTGGATGAGTCAGAGATCTGCATCCGTGTATGAGACGTCAACTGAGACGTTATTCATTGGACGTCAAGATGCCATGCAGAGGTGTCAAATGGTGCCTATCTCAGGCTTTATGAAGGAAAAGATTGCCAACCAAGCCTTCGGAGGAGAGGAAATCAAGGCTCTTGAGATTGCTAGCGGGACGGGAAGATTCGCCACCTTTTTGAAAGACAACTACCCCTCACTCAACTTGACAGTGAGTGACCTGTCTCCATTCTACTTGGCTGAAGCCCGAAAAAATATGGACTACTGGAAGAGAATGAGAGCACCTAATGCAGACTTTGGAGGGTACCGTGGTAGTGGTGTCACCTTCCTCCAAGCTGCCGCTGAAAACCTCCCAATGGAAGACGATTCCTTTGACCTAGTAACCTGTACCTACCTCTTCCACGAGTTGCCAGAAGAAGTGAGACGACAAGCAGCTGCTGAGATGGCTAGAGTTGTCAGGCCCGGTGGGATGGTGGTACTTACAGATTCAACTCAGTTGGGAGACAGACAGGCGTTGGATGGTACTATTGGCCAGTTTGGTGATTTTAATGAGCCTCATTATCGTAATTATATTGGGACTGAGATTGGGGAGATGTTTGTGAGTGCTGGATTGAGGTGTGGAATGAAGGTTGTTGGGTCTACGACCAAGTCTTTATCTTTCTTCAAACCTTGTGATGAGGACGAGGACGGTGATGATGAGGGAGACGCCGATGATGAAGAAGGAGAAGATGGAGGGGACAGTTGTTGAAATTAGATATTGAAAGTGGTAGATGAAGGGGAAGTTAGTGGGGTTCTTTGATAAAACAAACTGGAGTTCCCAAGACTGAACTAATAAATAAATGAATGAATGAATCGGCTCTTAGCTACCTATATTATGAAAGACAAAGAAAGGTTGTACTGTGTTCGTATTTTAGTTGGTTTTCAGAGAGAGGAGGATGTCCAGCAATTTGTATTTTAGTCGGTTGTAGTGATGCAAAGTGGTTGTGTTACTGTGTGAAAATTGTGAGGCATAAACATTCACTGTTCATAATCTATATTAAACTTTTATTCAAATCCTCCTTTCATTTAATTTTGCCAAGATCTAGATTTAATAGGCTAAGAACAGTTAAGTGTACTATATAGTGTACTTCATATCATGTATCTCAATCAAAAGCAATAAATGGTGACTGAGAGGGCCCCACTTATCTTCGACAGCCTCTTCTACCAGCCAACAATATCACCATCCTCATCATCATTACTCCTACTAAATCTGATACAGTGTAGCACCTAGCCAAACATGTTCACCAGTCCATATAATCCTGCTATCAATATGTTTTCTGATCATCCCTATAATCATTGGAAAAGCTGCATTTGAATCTTGAAATCATCCTCCACTGCAAACAACTTCTAATCAGAATCCCTTCTCCTTGAGCTTTTGATTGCAAAAATATTCTACTCTTGCTAGAGCCATAGAGAGGACACCTCTTCCCCCATAGAAGCTGTAAACTGGCACAATGTGCAGAGTAGAAACATGTGGGAGTAGGTTTGTGAATGCTTTGGCAGCACCTGCCTCCATGTTTGACAGTTCGTTAGTCTCAAACTCACGGTAGCCCCATTCTGAGATGTCAATCCCATGATGCCAAAGAGATGATTATAAAAGGTGAACTTCAGTTCCTTCAATTTGATCCACTGAACTTGCTTTGATTTGACCAGCTTAGCACAAGCCTCAACCTCTTTGATGTCCCACCCATAATTGACTGCAAAATATAACTTCTACAGTTCAGGCATGTTGCATTTTGTGAACATTTCAGGCTTTGGTGCCATCATATCTTCATCCTCCACATATCTTCAATGTAGTAACTGAATTGGAAGTTGAAACTCTTCATCTTTGCCCAATCATCCTTTCCTACCAGAGTTTTGTACAGGGGGGACTCATTAAAGTATGATACTCAAATCCACCTCCAAATTCATCCCTGATGACTTTTAACTGCAGCTCTTCAAGTTGGTCATGGTAGATGGTTGGTAGCTTCTTGATACTGTCGAAATTGACGTCCTTAATGTCCCAACGGATAGAAAAGAGAAAGGAGGCTAGGCATTGCACCTGACAGGTTTCCTTGTATGAGAGGAAGAATGTGGTAGAGAATTACAGAGAGATCTTTTCCCTGAACCGAGATGAGCCCAAACCCAGATTTGCAGGAGCAGCGTAGGGGCGTTCAAAAGTTTGAGATATGCAGCATTTCAACCAAATTAATGCATTTCAATACAATTTACATATACCGAAGATGGGGTTGCTAGACCTTCCAATCCTCACCATACCCCAAACTTTACAGAGTTGGGGCAGGAGATTAGTAACAAGTTTGATGACAACACGCCCTGTTCCCAAGCACATTGCTTTCATCATGGACGGAAACAGACGCTTCGCAGATCGAAGATCCCTCAAAACCTACGACGGACATTCTCTCGGTTACCAACGACTGATCGACGCCCTCGAATGGTGCCTCGACCTCGGCATTTCCTGCGTCTCCGTCTACGCCTTTAGCATCGACAACTACCAACGCAGCACAGACGAAGTCTCTGCACTCATGTCACTAGCAGAAACAAAACTATTATCCATCATTTCAGAAAGAAAAGTCCTCAAAAGACACGGCGTCAGAGTCAAGATCATTGGTGATCTCACACTTGCTCCTCCTTCAGTCCAACAAGCAGCAGCTGCAGCAATGCAGGCCACTGCTCACCATGATAGGGCCACACTCAACATCTGCTTCTCATATACATCCTCTCATGAAATGTGCTGTGCCTTAGACAACAATACGTATAATAATGATGATACAGTTGGCAATAGAAAAAATAACAATAATAGAAGTAGTAGAGATGCATTGTCAGATAGATTGTGGACATCTGGCTGTCCAGACATAGATCTCCTCATTAGAACCTCTGGAGAAAGACGTCTCAGTGATTTCATGTTATGGCAAAGCAGAAACGCCTTGTTAGTATTCACCAGAGTGTTGTGGCCAGAATTTGGGTTTTTAGATCTCATCTCAGCACTCGCAGAATACCAAACACACAGACCACACCTCCTCCTCTTACAGCAGCAACAACAACAAGGCTGTTTATCAGTACCAATGGATAATACAACAGAACTATTCAATATTAGAACTACTGATAATAACAATAGAAATGAGAAGAATAGAAGAGGTCAGCTGGAAAGCCCCAGAGCAGTGGCCAAGAGCCCTCCTGCCAGTCCCAGCAGCAAATCATCATCATCATTGGGAGAAGATGAACCTTCATAAAAACATGTATCGGTATGTATATATACAGATCTACATAAATTTACACATAATAATGGTTGTAATGAAGTACTAACAATAAAAATCATTCACAGACACATTCACTTCCCATATTAAACCTTGCTCCCATCCTCCTTCCTCTCCTTCTCCCTCCTCTCATGCCACTCTCTCTCAGCCCAAGCCTCCTTGACATTTTTAGGGGAAGACTGTCTCTCAGATTTGTGCACATATGGCATACTCTTATCATATTTATATGCCTCCACCTCATTCTTCCATTCCCACCCTGGAATGGCCTCCAACCACTCAATTTCATCTGGAGTGATAAAATCCATCTTTCCTTTACCCTGATCATGAGCGTCCTTTTTCTTCCACTGCTTTCTCACCCACTTTCCCAGGTCTGCTTCAGCGGTTGACCTGGCGCCCCTTATCTTGGCTACTGGTGGGAACTTTGATTGCCCGGGGAACTCTGCCAAGTAGGCTGCTATTTCTTCTGATCTTTGGAGGAATTTGACGTTGTAGGAATTATTTCTATCGTCGGGGATCCAGCGCCAACCTGGGATTTCCTCAAGTTGGGCTATCCTGTCAGGGTTGAGCCATCCAGCTCCTTCTTTGTTGCCTATATGTTTTACCCTGGCTGTATAACTTTCACCTTGGTCGTACATTCTCTTGGCTTCTCGGAGACAATGTATCGCCTTTTCTACATCATCATTGTCATCATACTTTACTTCAACCCCTTCGCCCTTGCCACTGTCATTAGCATTAGCCTTTGCAAGCACACGTAGCCTTACTTTCTCCACCAATTCTGCCCACTTCTCATCCGAACAAACATCACCATACCAACTCCAGCCTGGTAGCTGACTCAGAGCCTTAATTCTCTCTTCATCCATACATTTGGCAGCTCTGGCCAAGGCTGCCATTCTCTTTGTAAATAGAGAGTTTGTCGGTTGATGTTTCAGATGATGAGTTAGCCAGGTCAGCTGATCTTGGGCCCACTTTGCAGCTTTTTGTTTCATCATCCAGGTGTATAGATCTTTGTGTTTGGTGCTTTTGGGGTACCTAATTTCACTACTACTACTACCTCTACTACTGCTGCTGCTGCTGCTGCTGCTGCTGATGGTAGTATCAAGAAGAATGTCAACACTTGCTACATCTTTAACATCAAATCCATCTTCTTTTACCACTACTACCTCCTCCTCCACATCCTCTTCTTCTTCTTTTTCTTCTTCTTCCTCCTCGCTAACTCTTTCACCACGTTCACCACCACTAACAAATGTCTTCAACTGCTTATACCTCTCGTTCCAAGACTTTTCCACAAGCTTAGCATCCCACTGCCACCCAGGAATAGCCTCCAATGCTGCAATCCTCTCTTCATTCAACATCCCTTCATTAGTCTTCCTCCCAGCATCCATCGACCTCTTTGTGACTCTCTGATTGGCAATCCATGCTCCTAATGTTGGGTGATTGTTATCTGGAAACACGCCTTCATGTGTGCTCACATACTCTCTAACCTGCTCCAGTTTCATCTGCCATGTCCCCTCGTAATCGACTTTAATCCTAACTCCAAGAGCCCATGCTGCTATTAACAATGACTCAGCACGACCATGGTCTTTCTTTCTTTGAAGTAGACTATATGCCTGAGGTGTTAGCTCCTTTGCCAGCTCGATACTACCAGTTTTTCCCTGCTGGATCAGACCTATGTCTTGCTTCCATGTTTTGGCTCTTACTGTTTGGTAAGGGATGCCCAGTGTGGTGAATTGACTGTTGAAGGTTCCCACTGCGAATCCTAGACTGTACCAGGCATAACTACCACTGAAGCCCAGTGGGGGGTTGTATTCCATTACTGCTCTGACAATCACCTCTTGGCTATTATTATTACTACTACTACTGCTGCTGCTGCTGGTGTTGGTGGTGGTGGCATCACCATCACTAGTAGAGGATGCTGGTTGTTGTTGTTGTTGTTGTTGTTGTTGTGCGTATCTGTTGATGATGATGTTGATAGTCTTGGCATCATACTGTTTTTTGGATTTATTGGACGCCGTTGTTTTAATTTCTATAGGCATATCATGTATTGTGACGTCTGCTGTTGCTAAGAGAGGTAGGAGGGCTGAGGAGGTGGAGGACTGGGAATGTTGTGATGGTGAAGATGGGTTTTGCCATCTGAGGACAGTAATGGCACCTTGCAGATCAGGATCTATAGCTATGAGGACTGATTTTGTGTTAGATTGAAGGAGTTCTGGGAATAGAGGCTGGTCATCGAGGATCTCTGATGCTATGCCGGGGGTTGCTGGAAAAATTGAGAGAGATTGGGGGTAAGGATGGTGTCGGGAGGAATGAAGACGGGGAACTGGAGCATACGCATGGGAAAATACGCACCAAATAGGCGTGTGGGTACGACATTAGTTAATGATGTCCGTATCTGCCCTCTAAAAAGTCTGAAACTGTGCATATCTGGCTGGCTGCACCTCATGAACCACATCTTTTGTGATCTGGAAGTTTGAAAATGAGTCATTTGGACGAGCTAAGACTCACGTAGATGCAATCAGGATCCATCGAGGTGCGTATACGTTCGAAACAAATGCCGTTGCGTCCGAATCACAGCTCTGTTTTGTGCTCCCATCTCAAAGGCGAGCACTCGTTGTTGTGCATTCCACGGCCATAAATCCTGGGGAAATCAGCCTACGAGCATTCATACATACAACAACTGAAACTAAGTGGAGTAGAGTAAGGCGTGCACAAGATCCAAGCAAGGGTTATCACTCAACCGACCAAAAATCAACCAATCTGTCTATTCTCAAACATGTGGTTGCTGCTTCTCTCCACCACCTTTGCAATACTAGTAAGTTGTTTTCATCTTGCACAATACATGAGCACACGCTGTATATCACCTCTTAATACCAAGCGTCTCGCATTTTACGACTCCTTGTCCCCCCACCCCCCACCCACCCACCCACCCCGAGGTTGCCGTATCATGGTTGAAACGCTACCTACAATTCCACGACTCCAACATCCCTTGCCCTCCCTACATGAACCCCCTCACCGGCCTCTTCTTCGGCCACATCTTCGATATTAAAAAACTAGGAGGCCCTGTAGCTGCCTACTCCTACTATGCCTCCCAATATGGCCCCATCTTCCTCCTCTGGCAAGGCAAGACTCCCACCATAGTCGTCTCAGATCCCGACCTCATCAAAGAAATATGTGTCAATAAATTCAACACCTTCCACGATCACCCGTCTCCCATTAAAAACAGCAAGGTCGGTGGAAAAAGAATGCAGGCCTTCATGTCAGGGCTGTTGCTGGCTAGGGGAGGGTACTGGGCTTCACTGAGAGCAGCCATGCAGCAGTTGTTTCATACTCCTGCATTGAAAGGATATGCTTCTATTATAAATGAATCTGCCTATACATTTCTAGAGAGAATAGAACCTTATGTTGGAGATGATAATGCTGAGAATAGTAGTAGTAGGAATGCATCAAGAGAAATAGATATTCATTCAGAGTTTGGTGCTCTTACACTAAGAATCATAGGAAAGTCTGCCTTTGGAATAGATTTTTCAGCAGACCAAGGAGCCAAATCCGATGAAGACGTCAAAGCCAATATCCCCAATCTTGTTGCCGCCATAAAGATCATCTTTGCAACCGCCGCTTTTAACCCAAACAACGGAATCTTCATCCTATTCCGCCTCCTCCCTAACTGGGCAGAACCCTTTTTATTTAGAGCCATCGTAGGTCTAGGTAAGATCGTAGGCCTGAGTAAAATGGAGTACGCTAGAACAACAGTTTTTTCAACTGCTGATCATCTGATTACGAATGCAGTGAAAGCCAGTGAAGCAAAGGGAGAGGAGCTGTCCATCTTGAAGAGCGATTGGCGGTGGTGGGTGGACGACGACTTTCCAAACAGTGAAATGTACACTTCTAAATCGCCATATAAGAATGCTCAGCCTTCTTCTAACTCTATTATCCACATGCTAAGCAGAGTAAAGAGGAAGGATACGGGGACAGGGTTGTATGACTACCAAGTGGCAGCTCAGTGTCAGATTATGATCATTGCAGGGCATGAAACGAGCAGTAATGCCCTGTCATTTGCTGTTCACTTCTTGGCGTGTCATCCTGAGAAGCAGAGGAAACTTTTGGAGGAGGTAGATAGTGTTGCAGAGATGTTGTCGTCAATGGCTGAAGAGAGAGAGCTGGGTAATGATGATCTACACCTGCTGCCCTACACAACTGCCATTGTGAAAGAGACTCTCCGTCTCATGCCCCCTGCTCCCTTCACTACGAGAGACACAAATAAAGACGTTGTGTTGACAGGCAATGGCAAGCTGAAGACTGCTGGTTATAAGATTCCACAAGGTGCACAAGTACATATATCTATCTATGATGTTCATAGAGACAGAAAGATTTGGCCTAGGTCGGAGGAGTTTATTCCTGAGAGATTCCTTAACGTAGAAGAAAGAAGAGGAGTAGGAGAGGGAGGAAGTAAGAATAAAAATGATGATGATGATGATGATGATGATGATGATGATGATGATGAGGAGGAGGAGGAGGAGGAGGAGGAGGAGGAGGAGGAGGAGGATCCTTCTCAGTTACGTTGTCGCCATCCAGATGCAGGTTTCATCCCCTTTGGTCTGGGTCCAAGACAATGCATTGGTTATAAATTTGCCCTAGAAGAGCTGGTTTTAGTAATGTTCAAGATGTATTTGAAATACACATTCACTCTAGCTCCAGGGAGGGATCAGGTACCATTACAATTGAGGATGAGTATCACTGTGAGTCCCAAGGATGGTCTTTGGGTGGTGCCTCATTTGAGATATAGATAAGACATTTAAGATAAGTTGTAGGATCAAGTACCATGTGTGTTTTTATATTTATACAGTAGTACAATGCCTTTTTTGTACGTTTTTTGTAACATTCTGTTTGGGGATGTTACAGAGTAGCCAGCATCTTTAAAAAAGCAGCTTCACTCATACTGCTCTGATTTCCTTGCTGCTGCTGCATCACCATTGATGACACCATCTCTTTCAATGCCCTGCCCCCGTTGCTTTTCTTTTGTCTCTCAGACATGACTGCCACTACCCTCCCTACCTTCTCAGCACCTCTCTCCATCATCAGTACAGATCTAAGATGGGGTATCAATTGCCTTGTCAGCACATCCTCCCCCCACCTTCCAATCTCCTTATCACCACCACCACATCCACCACTACCTTGTAACACTGCCTCCAACTCTCCTATCACCCCCAACAACCTCACCGCCCTACTGAACCTTCGCTCCATACATACCTTAGCTCTTTGGCTAGCTGCTACTGCTACTGGGGGCCATGGAGGTACTGTAGCTTCCCTCATAGCTTCCTTGATTCTATCTTCAACTATCTTAATAATATCTAATACTCCTGTTGCTGCTTCTCTTGTATCACCATCATTACCAGCAGAGGAAGGAAGGTGTACCAGCAACTCACCCAGGATCAAAGCTGCTACCTTCCCTTGTTTATAACTCAGTGGATCCCATACACTGATGAACAATCTCTTGACTATTGGTAGTATTATCTTGGAAAGCAATCTTGGAATGACTTCATGATCTGGATCTGATGCATCTACCACCACCATTGGTTCCTCCACTTCCCCTCCCCCGCCATCTTGAAGTTGGTTCCTGCTGCCCATCAAGCCATAAGAGAACAATTCTGTATACCACTGCTGTCTATCCAATCTATACACCTCCTCACCATTCTTGTTAGTATCAGTATGTAAAGGAGAAGAGAAAGGAAGCCAATCCAGGAGCTCTAGTCGTACAAAAGGAGCAAACAGGGCAGGAGCAGAGAGAGAGACATATGCATCATGGTATGTTGCAGGAAACCTGGCCTTCCACTCCTCCAGTCTGCTCTTCACTGCTGTAATGGAGGCAAAGTCTTCATCAGCATCTTTGAAGACTGACAACATTGCGTCGTTGATTTCTTCCATTCTTGAATAGTAACTCGACAGCTCAGAATTCATGCGTATTCCTGCAACTGTGTTGTCATTATTATCTTCTTCTTTCTCTTCTTCCGTAGTAGTCCAGGCAATATCGCTCCCTTCATCAGTCCTTGTCCCTGTTATCATCATTTTATCATACGTACTCTTTATTCTTTGCTTTTGACTTTGAGCTTGTTTCACTAGTGCTCTTTTCCTTCCTGCGTTACTATCACGTCCAAATTCATCTAGCTCTATTGGCATATCTTCAACTAGACCTGCAGCTAGCCTTTCGTCTTCTGCTGCCTCTGCTGCTGCTGCTGCTGCTGCAGCAGCTGCTTGCGTTGCTACTAGATCTCTACCACCGCCTGCTCCACCACCACCTGCTCCTTGTGCTAAGACACCCAAAGCAGCTGCAACAGCAGCTTCTGCAGGAGCATACAACGCTGTATCTTCCGCCTGCCTCCTCTCAAAAAATGCCCTTGCTCTTGATTTTCTAAGCTCTAATGAAGCTTCCTCCAGCTCTTCTATCAAGGGAGCCTTCTCGTGCAGCATATTGCACAAATCAGCAATATATGCCCTCATTGATTGCATAAAGGTATATTTCTCCCCAGCTACCTTGCTATCTCTCTCCAATCGTACCATATTAGACTGGCATTCTTGCAGATTCTGTTCAGTGCGCGTTAGATTGTGTGTGGCTTGCTTTTCAGAGGCATTCAGTCGTTCTAGAGCTGATCTCAAGCCTGATATCGCTTGCTCTGCTGCTCCGTTTATTGCTGCTGTTTGTGAGGGAACGAAATCTGTATTGATGATATTACCCTGTGTTGTTGATTTTCCTTGTATAACTGTTGTGGAAGCACCATGCATCTTTCCCCCTCTCCCTCCTCCCACTGCTTTCTTATATTGCTCATCCATCCATTCTTGTTGACCTTCATCGTCCTCCATCTCTAGTTCTTGCACAGCATCTTCCATATCTTCATCATTATCTACAACTTCTTTATTATTATTATTATTGTATTCAGAAGGTACTAGAGGAATATAATCACCATCACCATGACCACCTCCACGTGCTCCTCCTGCTCTAAGTTGTTCTCGTTTAGCCTTGGCTCTCTTAATTGCCTCTGCATCAGGAATGCCGCCATTATCATGATTTGTTTTTGCTTCTTCTTTGTCCTCTGTTGCTTGGGTACTAAATTTACCTTGATTGTGATGTATGCGAATGTGATCTTCTTGTTGTCTAGTTGGCTGGCCTTGTTTAAAAGTACCATGCAGCTTGAAGGTGCTGTTTCTTAGCTCTTCTAGGTGCTCTTTAGAGTACTCTCCACCTCTAGGAGTAGTGGTGGCATTGTTGTTAATTGTGGTGGTAGTGGGAGGGAATGGGTGAGCTTCTGGAGCTCTATTGAATGAGCTGGATTTCTTAGGTTTGACAGGAAAGGTGTCTTTGTCTGGAGCCTCTGTGAGAGTTTCGTCAAAGCTCAAGAGCGACTGCTTGCGAACGTCGGCGATGGTGGATGCCTTTCTTCGATCCTTTTCACGTTGCTTTTGTGCCGCTTTGATAGCAGCTGGGTCTGCACCAGTAGATTCATTGGTGTCATCTTCACCGTCCTCTTCTGTTCTTTTCTTACGGATATTGCGTTTCTTCATTTTATTTTCACAGATTAGATGCAAAGTTGTAGTTCATTACGATACTGTGAGCTGAAATAGTATCCCACCAATAATAGGCTTTTACATCATAGTGTGTATGCTATAGTCAACCCAATTAATGCTCTACATGTCTTCTCCTCCCCTGGTTTTTGAATCCCACATTTGCCCATCCACTCCTGTTCGCCCACCCGAGCCTGAACAGGTTAACCTGAGCATGGCTGACCCCTATTCTAACCTACATCAAATAGTCATTACTTTGTAAATGTATCTCAAAGGCACACCAAAGAGTCAGAGTGACCACTTGCATTTGAGTGTGGAATGGGTGTCGGTGATGAGCGTGTGGTGAAAAGACAGCTCACGTGGTCGTTATCGGAGCCTTAAAAATTGCTGTATTTGTGCATGAAACACACAAAATCAGCACGTGATTTTGTATTTCTCAACGTAAACTACTTCTCAAAGATACATTTGATAGCTTCACAGAAGAATATAGTGCAAATACCGGACAATTTACATAGATCAATTCTTTTGTGGGAGGTTTTTGAGTATTGACCAGCGAATTAGATTGTATCACACATTCTACACAATCCCACCATTCATCTTACACCAATGAAGACAAAATCAGAACAAAATGCCGACTCCAATTCAAAGCCATCCCAACGCACGATCCCCAAAAGCCGACTCGCCTCCGTCTTGTCCGGGTCCAGTTCCGGCGCCCTCGTCAGTGCCTGCATGCAACCTTTAGACGTCCTGCGGACACGCATGCAAGCAGAAGCAGCTAGAGGAGTCTTCCTTTCCACTGTAGAAACCACCTCCATAGTCCTCAAAGAAGGAGGCATCGCCGCCCTCTGGAAGGGCACCCAGCCCACCGTCATCAGATTGGGCATTGGTGCTGGTCTCCATTTCTTCTTCTTAGAAAGCATTAAAACCCTAGCAGAGACTACTAGAGAAGATGGTACCACCCATCTCACTGCTATAGGCGCAGCTATCACTGGTGGGGTATCCAGAGCAATGGCAGCTATGGTTTCATGTCCATTTACCGTCGTCAAGACAAGAATGGAGTACGGCGGTGTTGGGGCAGTGAAGTATAAAAATACCTTCCATGCCATGCACACAATAGCAGTACAAGATGGACTTAAAGGGCTCTATAGAGGAATAATTCCCACAGTATTATCCAATGCACCATATTCTGCTCTTTATTACATGATTTACGTCAATCTACAAGATAAACTATCATCGCCAGAAAGATCAACAATAACAGTGAATGCTGCTTCTTCTCTTGTAGCTGCATTATCAGCAACATTAATAACCCAACCTGCTGATGTGCTTAGAACACATATGCAGCTAGGCATTGCAGAAAGTATTTCCATGGCAGGTGTTAGTGCTGGTGGAAAGGGCGCAGCAGCTGGTGTTGTAGGAGCAGCTGCAGCAGCAGGACAACAGCGAATGGGAAGTATTAAATTAATCAAATATATTCTAACTCAACAAGGTCTTAGGGGTTTCTTTGCTGGTGCTCAACCTAGGATGATAAAAAGACCTATTCAGACAGCTCTAGTGTGGACTATGTATGAGGAATTATTGCCTTTGTTGACCAAGGCAAAGCATTGGGTGGAGCAGCAACAAGAATAATTGTATGGGGAGGGGTGATTGTGTGAGAATGAATGTGAGAATGAACCCTTACACATTATGAATATGAATATTTTATCTATCTACATAACTTACACACACACACACACACACACACACACACAAAAAAAAACATATATGGGCACACTTCCAGTAACGCTTACACTATAAATATAGTACACATCATCACCTTTCTTACTGTTCGCTGCATGACAACAACAGCAACGCCAGTCAATGCTCCAGCAACCAACACACTCCACTCCACCGCCCTTCTCCACCTCCCATTCTTCTCCTTATTCCTATTCCTATCACCATTATCACTACCAGGTATCTGCATCAATGCATCAACATCTATCTCATCATCAGCCCAATGTGCCTTGATCCCCTCCAAGTGCCCAGCTCCCACCACACCTACCACCGTATCTGCCTGTTCAGACAACTCTCTCAACATAGAAATCATAAATAAATCCCTCTCTAGCACCAGTGTCTGAATAATAGTAGGGTAAGATGCGCCTAGCTGCTCCATGAATGTTACCATCATATCATCATCTGTCTTTAGCTCTTCCATATTCTTGAAGAATGTCCTGGGTCTAATCAGGGCATATAAAGAGCCGAACATGAGGCTGGAAAGGAGGCAGATCTTCTGCCAAGAGGATAGGAGTCTCCAGGTTCTTGTGACGGTGATGTGAAGTGGTCTGTCACCGAGGACTATTGTGGCGTCTATGTCTTTTGCTGCTTGAACTGCTGCTCTGAACTCTTCACCTGGGAGGGCATTCTGACTGTTGCCAATGTAATGGTAGGCTGCACTGAGGACGGCAGCAAAGGGGTTTAATGTACCGTTTTTGACTTTTTGGAGGGTTTGTGATAGTGATGTGCTGTGTGAGTGTTTGAGCTGGTGTTTGTTGATGGAGAGGAGGGACTGCCTGGCTTCGCACAGCTCCAAGAGAAGGGTGTTTGGGTTCACTTGACGGATCAATCTGTCGGCGTCGGAAGCGCTCTGGGATGATAAATGCGCTGTGCCTAGGATGTAATATCTGGTGGGGTGATCTCTGAGAGGGTTTTGGTATGTTAGGATCTCAATAGGCTCCGGTAAATCTACTAGTTCGCTTGTTCCATTGTTTTGCACACAGGACTGATCAATCTTTGGAGATTCGTCAGTGATTCCCTCTATAATTGATTCTTCTACCATGATTAACTGATAAGTAAGAATCCATGCATTTTCCACATGCACATAAAACATGCATTGTTCACAGGTTTGTTCATTTCTTGCATTTCAATAGACCAGTTGCAAAGCACAGCGGAATTCTCCAGGCTCGGGTTGAGACGGGAGCAACAACAGCTTCCTTTTGGAGGTTGTTAAGTGTTAGTTTATCGAATTATTTTGACGTATTGCCAATATATCAACATATATTATATTTTTTAATTGAAAATCGGATTGAACACCACGTTCAGTGCTAATTAGTTGGCAAAATGGAGATCCCTATTTTTTATGACGAGTGCATAAGAAAAAAAGAACGCGAGACACCATGCTTTTGCAGCCCTAGTGTCATGCCTCCTATTCTACGACAATTAGACGATAAAGAAAATATGTTCCCAGGAAGCATGAACGTCATCCCCTCACCACATGCCGTCGCTCTCAGCGAAGAAAAGAGCCGACCTGCACTTCAAGACGTTTCCCGCTTCTTTGCATCTGCTTGCTCCCTTGAAGATACAGAGCAGCCTGAAGAAAAAGAACAAGATACTAGCAATGCCAACAATAACGCCAATAATACAGAACATGATATTTGTAGTACAAATATACCTGGCAATGCTATCACCAACAAGAAAGTGACGGTAATCAAGAAGAAGACCCACTCTTCCTCCTCCTCCATTGGTGTGTCAAATACTGCAGCTGCATTATTACTTAAAAGCAGCGATAATAATATAGTCACTAAAAGAGTTACTCAGCTGAAAAATCTGAGATGAAGGTGTAATATTAACAATTACTTTACACTTTACATTATTAGAAACAATCATCTTCAACCACTAAGAAATTGCCCCACTTTCCTGCTCCTTCTTCAATATCATTACTAAACTCATCTATTTCGTACATTGATCTATTGGCATCCATTTTTTGTTGAGATGGTGGTGGGTCTACTATTGAAGCCTCTTTTGCTGTCCGGTTGAGCATTGCACCCTCCTCTGTGTGTTGCATTGATGTTGTGTTGGCAGAATTATATCTATGACGGTGATGGTGTGTTTGTGTATCTTGCCTCATTTGTGGTGGTGGTGGTGGTGGTGGCATATTATGATGCAATGATCTGTCGGTATAGTTCTTCTCAGCCTCATCTTCTGCTACCAAATCATCATATTGATCATCACCACCACCAACCGGCTGCGCTGTCGTCTTTTGTTTCTTTCTGCTCCTTCCTGTCAGTTGTTCTTGTTCATTCCTAGGGATTGGAGCTAGAGTGAAGTCATTCTCATGGCCTTCTGAACTATCTTGATCCTGCCATGATGCCCACTTATTGTTGTTGTTGATATTTGTAGTTGCAGTTAGAAGGAGCTCTGGCTTGGGAGGCTCGCGGTTGGTTGGGGCCTCGTCGTCACACTCAATTCTAGCAGCATTGTAGTCTTGGCACACCTTACGACAATCGCTGGCCTTTGAGCTTCTAGCATACACCTTTTGAAGTGTCTGCTTGGCATTGCAAAGCGTGCATGAGAATTTATGGCTCTTTTTCTCTAATTGGACCTGGAAAGCTTGGCACTCCACGCACTTTATCACCTGAAACACTTGAGGCATAGCTATTACGCCGTTTCTAATGCGTTAAGAATCATTCGAAACTATTGATAAACCATTCTATCGCTCCCAATTTATTTATTTAAAAGGATCCTGTCGCCCCGCTCCTTCAACTTGCCAACCCTCAATCTCATCATCTTTCTCTGTGTGTGTTGTGTTCCTCCTTTATTCATTTCTAACTTTTACTTCTTATAAACAACATCATCATCCATACACTACCAAGATCCACCTCCTCCACCAGAGCTACTCCCCCCTCCAAATGACATCCCCACCCCACTACTGCCTTGACCCTGCCTATGAGCCTGCATCACTGGATTGTTCAACTGAAACTCCCTGGTAGCAAGAGGATCAAAACTCCTCCCTGACCTGGCATGAGCACTCCATTGATCAACCATCCCTGGAGTCACATAGCTGGGGTACCTGCTGTGCACGCTGGCCAACCGGAAGGCCAGCTCAGCAGCGAGTAATTCATCGGTAATGTCGTATCTGTGTCGAGCGTAGACAGAGGAAGGGCGGTATGATCTCCTTCTTTGTTGATTGTCAGTGGTAGTAGTGTCGTCGTGTCGAGGTACCGGCGGTTGTTGTTGTTGTTGTTGTTGTTGCCTACTACCACCATTACTGTCATCATCACCACCAAGCACACTCTTTCTGCATATTGGGCAGCTGGTCTTCTTCTTTTCAAACCAAGATTCAATACACTGCTCACAAAATGTATGCCCGCAATGTAATGTTACAGGTGGCTTTCTTACTGCTGCTGCTGCTGCTGCTGCTGTTGATGACGACGACATGCCTTCATGTTTTCCACTACCTTTCCCTCCTCTTCTTCGCAAACCACCACTACCACTACCAACTGCAGCAGCAGCTGATGTGCCTGCCAGTAATGGAGCTGCATCCTCCTCTTCCTCCTCCTCCACCCCGTCACCACCAACAGCTACACCTATTGTTGGCTCTACTGGAGGAGCAGAAGGACCGCCATCTTCCTCATCATGCACATAACCACCACCATCATCTTCCTCTGATCCACTATTACTGTCAACAGGAGGGGGGTTGAAATCCTCCAGACAAATAGGACACGACCTAGGAGTTGACCACACCCTGCTCCTCAAATTATCTTGTTCAGTTTTCAACTTACTCAAGACATTCCTGCACTCATTGTATTCCCTTCTCCTCTTATATGATTGCCAACATGTAGATACCATCACTGTCAATATAAATAGGAGAAGAATGATGCCAAACCAGTCCCAGCCACTGTCCTCTTCACCGTGAGAGTCTGGGAGAGCGTGGCCAGCAGCGACCATGCCAATGTCTACCAAAATTTGATACACTGCGTCTCCATACTTTTGAGAACGGAGGAGGGGTCTGGCTGAAGTGATGATTTCAGTGGCTATTTTATCTGTTATGAAGGTTCTGGCAGTATCGTCTGTGCTGATGTAGGCTTGTCTGTCTTGAATGGAGAGGAAGAGGAGGACGCCATTCTTGCATGTCTTGTCGCCAACGCCCCATTGGTTGTGGAGTTATTGGGCGAAATATGCTGCTTGGTCTACTGGTGATTTGTCTGAAGGAATCTTCATGTGGTTGATGATTGCTACACCTACTTGCAGACCTTGGGGCTCTTCGTCGGCGCAAGGAAGACGGGCAAATGGGTCGTTGCCTGCATACAGGTCGATCAGCGTTCCGTCGAGCAAGTCGGCATCATCTTTGGTGAGGATACGGTCTGGGTCACATACACTGCTCTTCATGTTTCTATTGCATGCTTTCCAGTCTGTTTTGGGGTTGGGAAATTCCGAGGGAGACCACGAGGTTGCTTTAATCGAAGCGATCAAGCTCGAGGCGCAACCCAGGACTAGGAACAGTCTGAATAGTTGCTTCATGATTATGGTTTTACACTAATACTATTGCAAACTGAGCTATTCAGGGTCGAGCTTTTTATACCACCGCGTTTTTTCCCTCCGGGCAAGAAAGCTCCAGCTCTGAAGAGACAGTCACGACCACCACTTTCTCTTCCTCCTCATCATCTTCAAGCAGGAACCAACACCACTCCATTGTCCTTCTCCTTCTCAACCCCATCCACCACTACCCCCTTCTTCATCCTCTCATACCACTCCCCCAACATCCTCCCACTCTCTCTCAACACCCTCTTCTGCTCCACATCCTCATGGGACCACCCAAACACCCCAAACTTCATCCCCCATCCAAACTGCCACTCAAAATTATCAGTCAGACTCCACCACATCACCCCTTTCAATGCTCTACCCATCTTCACTGCACTTTCTATTGCAGACATGTAGCCATCTACACATTTTTGTCTAATACTGTCATCTCCACTATCAGCTGCACCTGTTTCTGTTAAGTATACAGGGAAATCAGGACCGAGGGCTGCTGCAATGGAATCTAGAGCATGGGCGAGTCCCTGAGGGTGAAGGGCATATGGCATATCTGTCATAGTTTCTCCATCATTGCATGCAGGAGATAATTTCCAATCCATTACTCCTCTAGAATAGTAGTTAATACCAAAGTAATCACAGCCAGGAGGTCCTGCCTCTGGCTCTTCGTATTTGATTGGAAAGATTGGACCCATGGGATGATAGACAAACTTTCCTGATCTAAGGTATTCCAATATAGCATCATTTCCCCACAAGCTATTCAGCCACGCACACAGCCACTTGAGGTAGAATGGAGTAACGACAATACCATTAGTAATGCCACTCTTTTTGGGCTCAAATGTAAACCAATTGTGGACCAGACCAATGACAGTATTTTCCCCTCGTGGTTCTGCTTTCATGGCTGCATATGCAAGGGTGTGAGCTCTCAGCATGTTGAGTATGCTGTGTCCCATCTTCCAAAACCGAGCAATATGGCCTGGAGGGAAGCTTCCGTTGATGAAACCAGCAAATGACATGACGCCTGGTTCATTGAATGTGGTCCAGTATTTGATCAGATCTCCAAACAGACGGAAGGATCTTCTAGCATATTCTACAAATATAGGAATGTTGGCCTTATTGGTGAAAGCTCCCAGCTTTTCAAACCAGAGAGGGTGTACGAAATGGTGGAGAGTGACAAATGGTTCCAGACCCTTGGCTTTGCAATATGCGAAGATGTCGCGGTAATGTTGAATAGCAATGGGGTCATATTTGCCTCTTTCTGGCTCTAATCTATGCCATTCTAAACTGAGCCTGAAGCAATTGGATCCAAGAGATACTGCTCTGTCTATGTCTTCTTTGTAGAGGTTCCAAAAGTTGCAGGAGATGCCACACTTTTCGCCTCGAGCGATGGTGTTGCCAAGAAGGCCGAAGAAGCGGCGACGGTTACACCAATCGCCCCAATTGGATACAGTGGGTCCGTCTCCACTGTTTTGCCAGACTGAGATGGCGAATCCAACGTAGAAAGGATCCTCTTTGGCCTCACTCATGAAGAATCAAGTGAAGATGAGATGCAGATATCAAGGACAACGATGTGATCCAAGGTCAAACACCACACGAAAGCACAGATCTGTTTGTTTTATTGGTAGATGGCATAGTATAGAATCAGTAAATGATTTGTTTGACGAGATTGAGATCCGATTGGTGCTGATATAGGTGTCCTTGGAAACCTGCCTTGGACATGCAGAAACTTTAAATCTGGTTAAAACCTTAAAATAACGCTTCATCTTCACCAACCCAACAAAATATTGACAATTACGGCAACCTGCTATATCATAGAATCGAAATTTGAAGATGGCGCAATTTGAAAATCCATATAAAGTGAGTTTGGAGCTCATAAGATCGAGTCAAGGAATGAAGAGAATAATGGTTTTAACTCACGATGCGCAACTCCCTCCACAACTCAGAGGACGTGCAGATGAGGTATGTATCTAGTATTAGTCATCGTACGGCCGAAACTACTCCCCCATCCCAAACTTGCCTTCCGCGCCCCCTCTCTTACAAACGCTCCTCCCCCCTCTCCCTTCCTATTCAACCAACAAAGGCCACATGGAAATCATTCTACGATGAGGTCCAGCTCTTAGCTGCCCACCATCCCTACGTAGAAAAACCAGGTGCAGGCAAATGCGCCAAATGGGCTGCCTGTTTCTGCCTGGCCTCAGTGGTGGGCTTTTGCTGCATTGATCCAGATGGCGGAGACCCACACGCCTGGAATGCGGAGGCTGCTCAACTGGTGAGGAAATATGAAAAGTCTTTCAGAAGTGCCGGTTGCAATTTAAGCTTCTTCTATCAAAGAAGGAATACTTGGTTTCAAATCGATTTAGATCCAAATTACCAAGGAGAAGGAGGTGTTTTTGTTGCTGAAGGCAAGCCAGTTGTAATTGTTTGAATTTGTTTCTTAATTTATGGGTCTCTCCACTAATAATATAAGCATACATATCAAACACATTACATATTATTACCAATATATAATACACTAAGATACTACATACATCTCCCCCCCTGATCTCCCCAACACTCCCTTCCCCCTCGTCCCCTTCACCACCTCCCTTCCTTCTCTCCCTCCTCTCTTCTCTTCAATCCACTTGCCAATATGTACAGCCTCTACCTTCCTCACCTCTATCACTGACTGAGGATCCAGCTCATGTGAAAACATCAAATCCAAGTGATGTGCTCCTTCTGGAATAAACACGCTCACCAAGGTATCTGAAATATCTTCCAAAACACCACCTCCCGACCAAGGATCAAAACCGCCGTTGGAAAATATAATATTACTTCCAGATTTTATATCTCTCCCTCCCCACTCAATTGTAGCATGTAGGGGATCAGGAGTGATTGACCATTGCTTTTGACAGTCTTTAATTGCCTTTTCTTCGTCAAACGGCTGAGGCCAAAACATGTCGTTGACCCCGTCTCTAGTTTGCGGCATAAACTGCTCCGTGCACCATTGGAAGCTCCAGTAATCCTCCACCTCACTGGTTGCTTTATTTGGACCAGTTACTATATCATAGCATGCCAGTTGACCAGTGTGATTGAAGAATACTCCTACTGCATGAGCTAAAGCTGATAAAAGCTCTGTTCCTTTCAAATCAGGCTCTGACAATTCCATGCACGCCGCTCTCACTGGAAACGCAGGCAACACACCATCACCATTCAATATGTACCCACTGGGGTAGGGATAGTTCCCCATTGCTAGATAGTCCCATGCACCTTGAGCCCACTCTGCAATTGCTATTACATCTTCCTTTGATCCCGGTTCAGAGTGGCTACACAACCTCATCGCCTCTGCAATATCTCTTCTTCCTCCCTTGCTCCCCCCCATTTCAAACAACGTAGACCATGCGGCTCTGACATTGTCAACACACGCTGCAGCGCTCCCTCCTCCCTCTGCAGATGCATCATGCGTGACTATAGCTGCAAAGGAACCTGCGTCTGCAGGGGGGTCCTCTCCATAATAGGTCCAGATGGGAGCTGACCCAGCAATGCAGCCGTCCATGTGGTGGGGATATTTCAGTCTGAACCAAGTGGCCAACATGCCTCCATAGCTGCCTCCAAAACCTATGACTGGTACACCTGGGTCTTGTAGCTCCTGTTTGAGTTCATAGATGAGTGTGGCGTAGTCAGCCATGGCTTGCTCACTGGTCAAGTACTGCATATGTTCCTTTTGAGCCCTGCCATTTGTTGTGTTTGTACTGGTGTTAGTGGAGTGATGGTGATGGTGATGGGAGGGAAGGCTCTTGCCATAATACCTGTGCTCAGCAAAGACAAGGAGAGCATTGAAATGAGGAGCTTGTTCCCACATGAGGCCAGTGTTGTTGAGGTAGAGCTGTACATCTGCTTCATTTCCTAGGTAGAAGAAGATGGCTCCATCTTCCTGCTTATAGTTGTCTCTATCGCAAATATAATACCGCTGTTTAAAGGTGACTTTGTCGTTGGCCCATGAGAAATGATCTAGTGGGGTGTCTCTGTACCTCTCCTCGCATCTACTGAGGAGATCTCGGTTAATAGAGTCGAGATTAATGGCTGATCGACTGATAAGGGCGAACACTGAAGGGAGCTGGATAGAAATTAAACTGATCAAAAGGATGCAGTTTGTGATGCTTTTGCACATATTGACCGATATGTTTCGAATAGGGTGGAAATTACCAATGAATATAGATGTCGATACTGGTGAAATGACGGTAATGAGGAAAACATGGCAATTTATCCATGGGTTTGGAAGGAAACACACAACGTTAACGTCGTTAACGACGTTTTTTGATTACACAAGGGAAGGGGAAAACGCTGTTGGTGACCAATAGTTTCAGTTTTATCAAATATTCAACAAGTATCATATCTAATCAGATGCCTCAAAAGATCGTCTCTCGAAGCAAGAACAACAATCCAATCCTACTCACATTTACCAACAACTGTGCTGAAACCGTTGACATTCTTTGGCTTGATTTCGACGGTAAAGGAGTTATATACTCTTCAATTGGACCTGGTAAGGTCTATGTGCAACGTAAGGGGTTTTTATCCACAATAATCACTTCTACAACCGACACGGTTCCATCCCCGACTCCGTCTCTCACCTCTTTCACCTCCTTTCCTTTCAGAGACATACACCAACCATGCCTGGAGAATCCAAACACAATCAGGCAACATAGTCTTCTCAACGTTGTTTGAAGATACCGCCCCAGTACACACCACTATCACAATCCAGCCCAATCTAGCAGCAGTAGTAACCACAACAACACATCCCACCTTGAGCTTGAACACCACCACCTTTTTCGATCCAAAATGGGGACACTGGAGAATAAGAGGCTTGGCTCTCAACTCCTCATTCCCCATCTATGCCTTTGACTGTGTATGCGAAGAAGCAGTACAACTAGCAATCATGCACATTGACGGTATGCTCAACAACTGCAACCAAATAGTGCTAGACAATTTTAGAAGATACAAGGCAGCAGTTGGTATTATAGGCAGGGAGCAAGTCACAACAGACCTCCCCCCTCATCATCATCTGAAAGGAACCACATGTAGAGGTGGAAATGATGACATAGATGGCAGTACAAAAGGACTAGGGGGAAGTGTCACTTGCCCATTTGCCACTGTTGGAGAAGAAAATTTGCTGATGACACTGGATGATACATATTTCCAAGAGAGTATTCTGATACATGAACTGGCACATAGCGTTATGAATATAGGATTATATAATCACCCCTTGTATAATGATATTAAATCAGCATATAGAAACTCTATTAGTAAGGGGTTGTACCCAGGGAATGCTTATATCACATGCAATGAAGATGAATATTGGGCTGAGAGCTGTCAGATTTATTTTGAGGCGACGGTCAGGAGAGATGACGGGGCTACTGGTGGGATTTGTACCAGAAAGGATCTGATAAAAAGGGATCCCATACTATTGGATGTATTGATCAGAGTATATGGAAGTGGAGATTGGAGATATATTTTAACAGCTCCTAGATCGTTTTAAGTTGGGGAGACGAGGAGGAGGGG
>Ga0114919_10000889_pt1 | contig 23976 bp, 42 predicted proteins | sample BlataG_FD_88682 | JGI IMG/M metagenome (GOLD analysis project Ga0114919, IMG submission 88682) | Deep subsurface microbial communities from Black Sea to uncover new lineages of life (NeLLi) - Black_00105 metaG | ecosystem: Environmental > Aquatic > Marine > Oceanic > Sediment | place: Atlantic... | reverse complement strand
ATATTTTTCAATAAATTGTTCTGAAAGTTTCTGATAACTTGAGATATAAATCCAATCTAATTTATCAGAATGTTTTTCAATAAACTTTTCTGAAAGTTTCTGATATTTTGAAATATAATACCAAAATACTTTATCAGAATATTTTTCGATAAACTTTTCTGAAAGTTTCTGAAATTCTGAAATATAATTCCAATATACTTCTTCAGAATATTTTTCAATAAATTCTTCTGAAAGTTTCTGATATTCTGAAATATAATTCCAATTAGTATTTTCATCAGGAACAAAAGTTTTTTCGTCGAATTTCTTCATGTTTTTATCCTTATTTGTATCAACAATTCTATGTTTTTCCTTAGATGACATAATGACGAGTCATTATAGCAGATACAGCAATAAAAGTATCAAAAATTTTGTTAATATCCATTTATATTCCCTTTAAAAAAAATTACGAATATAAGGATTCACGGAAGAAATTTAAGCCAATGATTTGCAACCGTTTCATTGTCAACCAATACTCTATATGCCTCTGAAGCAATAGCCTGTTTACGATTTTTAAAAGAATAGTGCTTCGGGCTCAAAATATTAAGTTTGAAAGACGGAGACCACATACTACGAATAACACCCCCTCCCTGCATATAAAAAGTAATACCAAATTGATTTTGAAGACGCCTTTCAATTACATTTATCATTATTGTTTTTGCCATAATGACACTTCCTTTCTATGTAATTTTCAAAAATAATTGGGAGAATAAATCAACGAGACCTATTCTCCCTCAAATTTCAATATCCACTTATGAATGTATTCAGGATCGTCGGGACATTTGTGTCAAACCCAACAATATCCAACATATTCACATCGTTAGGGTCTGCAATGGAACACTTGGTAGCAGTCATACTGACAACAGCCAACTTGGCGTTGGGATTACGAAACATCTGACGATATTGTTGAACAGCTTGATACGGGTGCTTTCCGTGCCATGAGTCGTTGTCAGTTAATATGACAAAAGTATCAATATTATTCCACTGCTGACTCATAGCATAATTAATAGGAACACTACAATCAGTTCCACCATGAGGACGAATCCTATCAACAACAGTACCCAACCTGTCACGAGCAGTAATACCTAAATTAGGATAAACTCTTGTATCAAAACCAATTAGGTGATGATTAGGCTCGGTGCGAGCAATAACCATTGCCATGACAGCGGCACCCTCTACCGTGGTAATCAAATCATCACAGCCACTAATTTTCTGATACATAGAACCACTCATATCAATTCCCAAAAGAATATTCTTCCCAGTGGGACGAACATACGAAAAACTTTTGTAAAAGGCATTCTCAAGAGCATCAGAAATCGCAGGAACAGGAGTCCATCTCAAGCTTCCACGAATTCCATGACCCAACCATCTAAAGCTTCTACGAATTCCATGACCCAAATTGTATACCTTCATAGCCATCAACAATTGCATCGGATGCAATCTTGCACCCTTCAACGCAGCCTCATCCATAAAACGACCACAAACATACTTGGTGCCATCACTGAATGGAGTCAAAACTCCCAACTCTGTCATCTTATTCAATGTACGAATCATTTGAGTCAAAGGCATATTGTAAAGCAAATGCTCCATCACAGTTTTGGTATTATACAACTCCTGGGGAATACTCTCTCTGACAAGACCATACTCGTCAATCAAAGAAATAATTTCCCTGACAGTCGTTGCATTCTTGGCCTTGATGTGACCAGTCAAATACCTCACATCATCGAAAGGAACACAAGGCAGAGCATCCAAAGACAAAGGCTGAGTGGCATTTAACTGAACCTTGCCATCTCTATCAATATAAGTCTTGATATCCTTGCCGCTTCCAGCAATTGCATATTGAAAAGCCAAAGAACGAGAAGTACCATTGGGAACAACATGGGCCTTACGCAAGACATCACGATGACTCCAAGGCATATCTCCCTCAACTTTTCTTTGAGGATACTTACAAATCTGATAAGCAATATCTTTAACAGACTTATCATTATACCAATGAGAAATAGCATTACGCAATCCACGGCCCCATCCAGTGGTTCCCTTCAAGTTCTTAACATAAGTCAAGAAAGTGAAAAGATGGGTGCTGATACGGCAAACATCCTGCAAAGATCCCAAAGCCATTCTTCGGACCTTTTTATCATTTGAAGTTACAGCCAGTGCCAGGACATAAATTGCAGGATCATTAAACCTTGCACGACCACCTTTGCTAGTCTCAACAACCCTATCAATAACTTTACAAGGCTTGGACTTCAACATCTTGAGAATATGATCGGTGTTATCGAATGTCAGTTTTCTTGCTGTCGTATAATAGGTGCCATCCAAGGTTCCAAGAATGAGAAACCTATCTAAACGGGTCATATCATCCGTCTTGAAGACATATCCGCCAGCGGCATTTAAAACCTGATCTTCTCTGGTACGAGTGGAAACATTCCTCGGTGTTACATTTCTCGTTGTTCTGTGTGTGTAATTCTTAGCCATTTTTGTTTTCCCTTTCTATTGGTATTTCTTTCGACTCTTACATTATAGCATGATTTTGTGAATTTTCATTATTTTTTCGCCGAAAAAATTAAACATTCTCTACTATAGTGAATTTTCCTTTCTTACCAATTTCTATGAGGTCACCACATTCTACTTCTGTTTCAAAATCAGTAATTTTGGTGCCATTCACTCTTACGAGACCCATAGAGATTACACGTCTACCTCCAGCCATGCTCACTATTAAATGTGCATCTGCCATCGATTTGATTATATTTGTCATTTTTTACCTTCTTTCTAATTTTTGCGGCGGAAAAAAAATAGGTCAAGTATATTAAAATTGGTGTTTTGTTATTTTCAAGATAATAGTTAACCAACTTCATTCAGACCTTACTACCCAGTGTGGGAGTCGAACCCACAAAAACATGGACTCTTGAAATCCACGGCGATGCCAATTAGCCTAACTGGGCTTGTTACTACATTATAGCATGTTTGTTCATTTTTTTAATGATATTTTATCGATGTCTATAATTATCTATTTAATCGCAGTTTACAAAAATGCCCAGAGTGGGGTTTGAACCCACACATTAACGGTTTCTAGGACCGCCTCCTCTGCGTTGGGATACCTGGGCTTATTCAATTTTAAAATAGGTCAAGCTTTAATTTTCAAAAAACAGTGCCCTGAAGCAGAATTGGACTGCTATCTTTTCCTTGAAAGAGAAATATCCTGAGCCATTAGACGACCAGGGCAGTTAGGTGCAAAGTATTTTAGCCAAATTAAACTATGAGAGCGTTTTCACTTTTCTACGTAATTTGGATGTCAAATCTATGAGGTCAAAACGATTTATTAAAGGATAATCTCCATCGTGACCTTCTTCCTCTAGTAAATTATTTACATCTTTAATCAACAAATCTAAACTATCCAGATAAATATCATCGTCGTCAAAATATAGAGAAAACAATGCTATAATCAAATCTTTTCTCTGTTCCTCAATTGTTGCGAGTCTCATTTTTGTTGCGAGTCTCATTTTTGACATTTCAGCATATTGGCGTAACCTTCCGATTTCTTCGATAGCAAAGGGGACGCACTCGCCGTGTACCGGGCACTCAAACAAGTCGAGAATCCGCTGACGATCTGCCAATAGCTGATCCGTCACTTTGAGTTCTTTTCGCAACTGTTCTGCTTCCCCATACCCGCATACCACACACGGATACTCAGGACTGTTGGCTAGATATTCATGCCCTTTAGGGCATTTCTGAATCCGAGCCCGTAGCCACTCGTCCTCAGATTGTGATTTGGTAAGTTCTCTGACATGGCATGTTTCGGTGCGGCGTAACACATTATTCAAGTCTTGAGTTGTTCCACAGGTCCATTGTGTGGTGCCGCTTTCTGTTCGCAGAGAATCGCACTTCGGGCACTTGTCATTTTCTACTATTGCTGCTCCTGATATATGTTCAAAGTCTCTGGAATTAGTCATCGCTATTCTCCATTGCCTCTTTGGTGTCCATTATATACATCCTTTCTAAAGTTTTCTATTTTAGCAAAAAAAAATAGGCAAGGTAATGGAAAAGGATAATCTGGGGTGTACCCAGAACTTTCAATAAGATAGTAGTTAACCTTCTCACGTCAGCCCATAATCTCAAAAAGCAGTTGTCAATGCACTCTCTGATTTCAGTCATTGACCCGTCCTACACATTATAGGACTTTTAGTTTAAAACTGCTTTCAAAAACAAAATTGGGCAAGTTGGTGCCTAAAGGCAATTTTTCCAGCGATTCCTCGGGACTTATTGCCATTGCCCGAGCATCATCTCCGGTTCCTGTAGTTAACCTTCGAGCTTCAGCCCTGTATTTATATTTAATTTGCTTATTGCCATTCGTTTCAGAAGCACGGGTTGACGATATCTCGTCATTTCGTAACCCTCATATCCCCTCATGGTCGTTACTCCACAATAAGATAATCATACTTCAGACATCGCTTATGTATTCGCTTTGTAGAAGTCTCTAGGTATCATCCGGTTTCCCCGGCTTATTTCCTACAATCTCTTTATCTCAAGAGATCCACACAACTGCGAACTTTCGATTTCGCACGGGACTTGTCTCTTCTTTACCAGTTCCAAAAGAGACTGTTCGCAAATTAAATTCAAGATATCCAGTGAGCCAAGTTTAAGATGACTCGTCTCATACCTACATCATTTAGATAGGGGGATCGTAGTTGTGGTATGGTCCCACTTTGAGGGTGGGCCTTACAATATCACTGTAACCCAAGTCACGACCACCTAACTCACTGGACAAAAACAATAGATAAACTGCTGACTGTTAAAGGTTTAAATAGAATGTCTCTGACAAAGATTTCTTTTATCTGTTATACAGCAACAGTTTATCTGTATTAGGAGGGTTAAATGATTTGGTGAAACAATTTTTTAACGATTACTACCAATTTTTTAAATCATTTAACCCAAAAATTATTCAGTTATAAAAAAACAATATAGGTCAAGTTGTTTCAAATTGCCATTTTACCATTTAGTTAAGCAACCTGATTCAGACCTCTTTACAACCCATTATAGCATGTCTCACGTAATTTTTCACACTATTTTTTAAATTTTTTCAGTCCATTTATTCTGTATTATCTAGTACAGCAGAGTCAACAGATATCTGATTTTTGACCTGTAACAACGCTCTTGACAGAGCCTTAGATAGATCTTTGTCAGTTTCCATCACAATTCTGTTGGGACTCACACTTGGAATACCACTGTCAAATATACAACAGACAGTCCAATCAGTATTTTTTTCAATACTGAACTTCCAACATAATTCCTCTAATTCCTGAAAATCAGATACCCACGCTGGTGAATTATTATTTTTTTCACATCCAACCAATACGCCAATAGCAAAAATTCCGGAAAAAATAGAAATAATACACATTACTCTCAAGCAATAATGTAAAAAATCATCCATTTCACTCCCCTAACCAGGGAAAATCTATGACCTCACCTGTACTTTCATTTTTTAACATTCCTTCTCCATACTCGTTCTCTTCCAACGACCAATCATTTACTTCGTTCCACGTCAATTCTTCTTCACTTATCCTCTTCGTGTTATTCTTCAAAGTACTACATAAATCGTACATCTTCGTCATCTTCTGCTGTGAAGAAAAATATAAATCAACAATATCTTTCAGATATTCATGCATCTCCGCATAGACTAACTGCATTTCAGGATCTGAAGGCTTCTCCATCTTTAAATTAAATAATGTGATTATTTTAATCCAATTACGAAATTGTATTAAAAAATCATGACTTCTCGACAGATTCGCTAATAATTTGGTTACGTTCCTTTGACTCAACTCGGTCTTCCTCGGCTTCATACATTTTCTCTAGAACTCTAATTCTATTATCGAGAAAATCTATTTTTTCGCCCAAGATTATCCCTCTCATCTCAGAAACGTTTAAAACGTCACCATTTTTCAACTTTTTCTCACCTGTAGTATTATCAATTTCTTCCAATATTCGATTAGCGGTATCCTGTACTAACCTCTCACTTTGCAGCAAATAACCAGCTAATTCCCCCTCGCAACATGTCACCATATCACCTAAAAAATATCCTGCCTCTTCAAAACAATTTGAATCCAACGAACCTAGATTTTTGTCGTCAGAAACTTGACTAAGTGCCCCCTGAAAGCTATTGATTTTGTTAATCAATCTAGTGAAATCATCATGAAGTTCAGATAAATCATGCAGTGTGGTTATTATACCGTTTTTTACAGAGGACGGGATTGGAGGTAGACCTGACATACCTATATTTTCGACATCTTCAGAGATGAAATGAAGGGTTAATTACTTGTAGAATGGCCAATATGGTAAGAGAAATCTAATTTCTGAACTCTTTAGAGCGACAGGTATTCCTTTTCCTGGTCCTTTTGTTCTCATGAGTACATACCTATCTGCGGAATTTTTTAAAGTGGTCCAATTTCCATTTGGGCATGTCTCATCGGCCATTCCACCATAAGAGCATCGACCATATGTAGCATTAAATCAATTTCTTCATCTGTAGAATCAGGATGCCTTTTTGTTGAAGCAGCAAGTCCCGCTGCAATAATAAGCTTCTGGAACATTTCGTGTAATTCGTCTGGATTACTAGAACGCAATCCCATCAATTCCCTGAACCTTCGACAATCATCAAGGACATGCTCTGCGTGAATTTTAGATTGATTTTTGTCTGTCACTGATTTCACTTTACTCAATTATAGTAATATAATTGTAATCTACTATTAAGCACATATTAATTTCTACCTTTTTTTCCTCTTCCGAATTCTTTTTGAGATATATGAATTTTCATAAAAACAGCATTCTTCGTGTCAGGGTCAAGACCAACAAGATCATCAACTTTGGCAGTACACCGAAATACTCTATCGTCAGAGATCATCATTTGTCTACCTTTCCGTGCTTCTTTTCTGCTTAAATACACATGAATCCCACGGTTTACCTCAACGATCTCATCGGAATTGAGACAATCTTTACCATCATCTTCTACAGATTCTCTATCCGATATAATACTACCAAATTTAACACGGGCATATGCTGAAAGAGGTAATATAGATCTGAATTGGCAAAATACTAAACCTTGTTTAATCTCATATACTTTCCATACTGTGATTGTTTTTCCGGCATGTTTCTTCCTGAATTCTTCCGTTTTTTTATCATCTTTACATAAACACATTTTAGTTTCTACCTTTCATCGCTATTGTGATACAATACTTCATTATAGGGGTGGTGCTATGGTTTTTTGGCGAAAAAATTATTAGTTTCTTCCTTTCTTTCCTTTTTCAAAATCTTTTTCTGGGATATGAATTTTCATAAAAACACCCTGGGAACCCCATGGATCAATTCCAACCAAATCTTCAAGTTTAGCAGTGCATTTAAAAACCTGCCGTATCCCATATAACGAATTTGCTCTTGCTTCTGCCCTCGTTAAATAAACATGTATACCTCTATGGATAACAATACGATCATATGTTTGAACGGGTTTGCGTTTTCTGTTCGATTTAATAGTTCCAAACTTTATTCTACATCCTCCCGTGTAAGGAGAGTGAACACGGGTTTTATGATCCACTAAGTATACCTTCCATACAACAACTTCTTTTTTGTTCTGATGCTTCTTGAGAAATTCTCTTGTTCTTATGTTACTCTTTGTCATGCACATTTTAGTTTCTACCTTTCTTTCCTTTTTCATCATTTTTTATGTGGCCCATTTCTTATACTCTTTTTTAGTTACGGTGTTGTGGTATTTTTTGCGAAAAAATCAGAAAAGCCGTTCTCTAATTCTTTCCATAAAATCATCAAAATATGGATCTATATCAAAATCGTTTCTTCCAAACAAAACCTCTTTATGCCAAGAAATGCATCTACATTGAATCTTATATCCGCTAGGGAAATAATACTTTTCTTTCTCCATGTCTATCTCACAAATAACACCTGAATCCGGATTTGGACATCCACAGAATTGATATCCCTTGAATATAACAATGTCGCCAATTTTTGGGGTTTTGTTTGTCATTTTATATGCAAAAAATTATCCCATCCTATCTCTGGTTCTATCTGCAAAATCATTGTAACCAGAGTATTCTAAATCTTTTTCATGCGTAAGCCCGCTACCAGATATAGGAGGTCCCCAAAGAATCAAATATTGATCTTCACCAGAAAAAGACATATTTGGAAGACCTTTGGTTGGTTCTACCTCTAATACCTTGCCAGATACAATCCGTTTATACCGTTTGCGTTGCCATACGGATATGACTTTATCTCCAACTTTAAACATTATTCTTTAATCTCGATTTTATCATTTTCTTGAAATAGTATTTCAGAGGTGATACTATTTTTTTGACAGAAAAATTTAATGCCAATTACCATCAGGATCAACAATTTCCCACAAAAGATCTTCTTCCATCTCGTGTTCTTTCGCAACATTTTTCATATCAGCAAGGAAAGCATCGAGGTCTTTCTGCGTATTCTCCATTTTTTTATTAAGAGGGACATTGTTTTCAACAGCAAAGTTAGCATTGTCCTCCAGCGTTCTAAAACTTGGACTATTATTAATATCATAAGTAAAATAAAATACATCATTGTCATAACTAAGATAAACAGGCATTTTTACCGACACTTGGACGTGACCAACAGCATCTTGCCAATGAATGTCAACAAATCGTTTCAATTTTTTCTTCAATCTCGTGATTACACTATCCTTGACACTAGAGACTTTCTTCGCTGTCATCTCTTGAATCATATCCGTTGTCTGTCTCTGTAAAACGACCAACTCTTTTTCCGTCATGTCTTTTAGATCTTTCATATTATTTCCTTTCACTTAACTTGTCTGTCATTTTAATTTCTACCTTTTTTGCCTTTTTCAAATTCGGCCTTCGTTATATGGATCTTCATGAAAACGGCATGATCTCCGTAGCCCCCAACTCCGACCAAATCACTCATCCGGGCAGTACACTTAAAAACTTTTCTCCGACCATAAGCACGATGTCGTCTTGCCGCTTCACGAGTGGTATATACATGAATGCCTCTATGGATGTATTGCCCCCAAAGACCACTGTCCTGTGGATCATAACCTGCCCTTTTAATTTCCCTATCTGATTTGATATGCCCAGAACAAATCTTGCAGGTGGGCATATACGGAGGACGAACGATATCGGATACAGTATATATTTTCCATACAATAACTGTCTTCTTGTTTTTATGCCTTTTACGAAAATCCGCCGTATACCGAGGTTTTCTTGTCATGCACATTTTTAATTCTCTTTTCTAGCCACCCTTAGTGACATTTTATTATAGAGTGGTGTTTTTTTCGGCGAAAAATTAATGCCAATCTGCGTAAGTCATTCCTGAACGAATAAAAAAAGAACGATCAAGGAAAGCCCATAAACTTGCCAAATGAACTCCGTAGCGTTCAGCAGCCGAATGGACATCTTTACAGAATTCTTTCAGTTCGTCTGACTTTCTATTTAAAGCACCACGCACATCGTCGTCTTTACAATTCTGCATCATTTTCCTAATATCACCGCCATCAACAGCAGATACATAAAAAATATTTCCACAAAGTTTCAAATGTATAGCGGCGTTTTCAATAGTAATATCCTTGTGAAGAAAAGGTTCAGTAAGCATTTTGCTAAACACTGATGCCCTGTTATGTAGTTGTTCCATGATATCGCTAGGAACAACTTTTTTATTCCTCTCATCTAATTCAACAGATGCCTCTTCCAATTGATGAGACAAATCCTCGAACTGCTTTTTCAGATTTCTAACATGATCTCCCAATACGGTATCATGCATTTCCTTGACATCTTTCATCTTCAATACTCTATTCTAGTCACGAGGTTGTGACACTACATTATAGCGTGTGATTTATTTTTTGCAGAAAATTATAACCAAAAAAACCAAAATCCATACTTAATGCTCAATGCGAACCAAAAAGTGATTATAGACAACACGGTCTGAAAAATACCAGCCAAAGATGTTAAATAGTCAAAAAAGTAAATTGGTTTTTTCTGCATATTCATAATCATTTTGACAATTCGCCTTTTCGTGCTTCTTTTCATCATATTTTCGCCCAAACCAAGTAAAGCAAAACTCACCCCATATTTATCTCCAGGACCACTGATATTGTAAACCCATTTATTAACCAACAAAAAATCTCTGGCAAGTGGCAAATCACATGCATTATGTTTGTCGGGGATCTCACCATCATTCAATACGATTTCTGCTATCAATTTTGCTTGTCTTTTATTTATATTCATATCAACCTCATTTCCATTTATATTCGAAACTCGGCACGGGACAAGGGCCAATTATGTCGTAAAACTTGTCTGCCTGACTTTGAAGAAGTTCAATTCGATAGCGTTTCTTATTTTTGTGTAACCAACTTTTTATACCAAATTTTTCTAATAACTGCCCCTGTAAAAATTCCTGGTCATCTTTAGTGAAACAATCTGTACAAAACTGAATAATAATTGGCTTATTCTTCCTTCTTGTTCGTATATAAGAGCAGCCATCATCCATAAACCAATGTAGCAAATGCTCAGGAGTTAATTCTAAATCCCGTGGTATCAATTTGATAAAGTTGTTAGAAGCAGGATACCATTTTTGACGTAACGGCGTAAGAATGTGGTAAGATAAACTCCTTACATTATAATAAGTCTTAATTGTTGTTATGCCTTTATATGTATATTTTGCTTTGTTTTCGCGTATTCTATCTTTCCATTTTTTAGGAAATAAGATCTTCGCAACATATTCAACGTGATCGTAAAACTTATTAGTTTTGTGAAAATAAGCATTGGAAATATCACTTCTTTTATTATATATCCCCAAAGAGGCATCTCCGAGTAATCCTCCTTCCACTGTAGGCAGATCTAAAACAAATCCGTCTTCTTCCCTATTATGTGTTAATCCATCACTAATATTCCTGACAGGGATATTAAATTTTATCAATGCCTGTCTTACAGAATTACTGGTTTTTGCCCCGACAAGTTTGGCTATTTTTCTTATACCTAATCCTTTAGTAATGTATTTTTGTATCAACCATTTTTTGTCATTTAATTCGCTATACTGACTAGGTGGGTGTGGAGCATTTTTCCCTGCTTCACTCTGATCCCTTATTGGTATATCATTGTTTTTTAATGCTTTGCTAATCGCATCCTGATACAAACCGATTTCTTCCGCAATAATTTTAAGTGATTTTTTCTCAATAATATATTTTTGATACAACCATTCTTTATCTTTTAATTTTGGATTGGTATTCTTTTCGCTGATTTTAGGTTGAGCAATTTTCGCTGCTTGAGAACCAGTTCTTGCTTTTATACCATGTTTTTTAAATGTCTTCAATACAACAGGAGCAGAACAACCAATCTCTTTTGCTATCTCATTTGAAGAAAGTTTTTCTACTTCATATTTTTGCCGCAAAAAAGAAACATCGTTCAATTGAGGATATTTAGACTTTCTTCTTCGTATCGATGCTGCTTCAGAACAACTCCTTAACCTGACTCCTGCTCGTGTCAAACGACTTTCAATAACACTCGGTGATACATTCCTTAATTTCGCAATAGCAACAGTAGAGAGTTTTTCTTTGAGATACTTTTTTTTAATCCACTCTAAGTCAATATCATGATCTTTCATTTTTTATCCAATATACATTTTAAAGATTTTTATTTTCCTATTATATATATATCGGACAAAAATAAAAACTCCTTCAACTATTTTCCGAATTCTAGTAAATATTTAAGATTAACCTGAGATGTTTTATAAACGATCATTTCATTATTCAGCATTTTACTGTCATGCCCATACCGTTTAATTTTAGTACGATCAGAACGTCCTACAGCTAAAGTGGAATTATATCCTGGCTTTGGAAGATTATACTCGGGACCGTGAGGTATATACATTTTACCCATAGCCATATCTAAAAGAAACATAAAGTACCTACCCCAATCTTTTTGGCCCCAGAAATTAGTAGCATAATTTAAGGCTTTTGTAGATTGGTCGCTCGCATACGCACCAGACCCGAAGCAAGTACCGGTAACATGTGGACTCGATGGAGGAGGAATTACTAATCCTGCTTTTAAAATACTAAGACAATTACTGCAATTTGTCCCGTGAAAAAGTTCCATTATATTCCCAATACCTCTACCATGTTTTTCAAAAGCATCTTCCATCACACTAATTTCAACAGCCCACACTTTCTTCAATTTCAAGTTATAAACACCATAATGAGCCTGATTTCTTGAACCCATATAGAATTTATTAATCCTATCAATAACCTTCTGATCTTCAACTAATGTCAACTTTGTCTCAAAAATCTTCGGCTTCGGTGCATCATCTTTCGTTTTATCACCTGTATGAACCGTAGTCGCAGAAATATAAGAAGCATCCAAAGCATCAAGAATTTGTCCCTGCTTCTGAACCGCTTGAAGATCAGGAAGAAAACTATCAACTCTCAATTTCATCCCAACATTCTGGGGAATATACATCAAATATTCACCGACATTCTTTTTCACTTTTATACTATCATAATCATTTTTGGCAATTGAATCACCGATCTTCACCAACAATGCTCTTGCCTCTTTGATTGTATCAGGACTAACAATGCCTTGCTCTGTTTGAAATAATCCTTTATCAGCATTGAATGTAATTCTGCCATCTGTTGCTCCTGTGATATTATGTCGATTGACTTCGGCAAACCACGTAATCAATTTAGCCGTTTCAGGAGAACTATGTTCAATTTGTTCTTGAGCGAGTTTCTTAAGATTGACACTACTGACACTTGATCCTTTTGAAGGTGCATCAAAATGACCATCGAGGACTTGATTTTCTCTGTATCCCTTTTTCTTTTTTGAACGGATCAGGGCATTCATTTTATGACTACCTGCTTGCCTGTGGACACCGAAATCGTTTGTCACACCGGTTCTTCCCCATTCTACCCGGACATCATCACTGTCATACAATTTGACATTCCAAAATTTATTGGCATTGTCTCCGACATCGGATAATGCAAATTTATGAGATTCTACTACTGTTCCATCCGGAGTGCCCTTTCTATCAAGTGCCATTTTTTTGTCTCCTACTGCTACATTATAGCGTTAGTTTCTACCTTTAATTCCTCTATTAAATTCTTCTTTTGAGATATGAATTTTCATGAAAACTGCTGATTGGTTGTTTGGTTCAATTCCTACCAGATCATTCACTTTGGCGGTACATTTAAAGACCCTTTCTTCTGAATTTTTAAATTCCCTTGCCGCCTGTCTCGTCAGTAGAACATGAATGCCACGATATACATTGATACGTCTTCGATACAAAACCAAGCAAGAAGCATCATACTCATCCCACGCAACAGATGTTCTATTTGAACTAACGATTCCAGGAAGATCAACTTCTTCTCTCCTAAAAGGAGAAAAGACCTTTTTATTTATAATTTCATACACCTTCCAGACCGTAATTGTCTCCCCTCTTTTCTTGTCCTTGAAATCTTCAGTATATTTTGGATCACTTTGTAGACACATTTTTAGTTTCTTCCTTTTTTTCCTCTTTCAAAATCTTCAGGAGAAATATGGATTTTCATGAATACTGCTTCATCATGACGGTCATTGCTGTATCCGCCAACAGCAACAAGGTCACTCATTTTAGCCGTACATCTAAAAATCTTTTCAAGGGAAAAACGGATACAGAGAAAATCAAGTCCTCGATGGTCATTTTGATGCACCTTTAATCTGTAGCCTCCCTTCTTCCTTGCCACACGTCTACTCAAATATACATGAATCCCTCTGTTGATTTCATCATCATAATTATCATTATCATGGTGTTTATTTGTTCTGTTGGATTCTATACGTCCAGGATTAACACAACCATTATCATATATGATAGGTGATACTCTGTTGTCATTAACACAATATATTTTCCATACTACAACTTCTTTTTTATTCTTATTCTTTTTGCGGAATTTTTCTGTTGCTTCGTTATTTTTTACCAGACACATGTTTAGTTTCTACCTTTCATGCCTTTATCAAATTCTTTTTTTGGTAAACGAATCTTCATAAATACGGCTTCATTACGCAAACTCACTGATACGAGGTCTGCCATTTTTGCTGTACATTTGAAAATTCTCGCCGAGTAAGACAAATACCAAAGTTTATATTCTCTTGCTTTTTTTCTTGTAGTAAAAACATGTATTCCTCTGTTAACCTCGATACCGTGATCACTTGGATCATAATCTTTACCAATCCTATTAGACACAATCTCTTCTTGACCACAATAGATGTTTGCGTGTGCCCCGTGTTTATTGGCATACAAATGTGTTAACGCACTATTGCTGTTTTTGTAATAGATTTTCCAGACAATGACTTCTTTCTTATTTTTGTTCTTTTTGCGGAATTTTTTTGTTGCTTCGTTATTGTGGGTTGTACACATTTTAGTTTCTTCCTTTCTTTCCTTCTTCAAATTCTTCAGGGGAAATATAAATCTTCATGAATACTGCTTGTTTAAATTTTCCAACACCAACGGCTACTAAATCCTCTATTTTAGCAGTACACTTGAACACTTGACACTCTGAATCAAAATGATCTTTCTTGTATTTTCTCACTGCTTTTCTGGTAAGAAAGACATGAATACCTTCATAGATATAGAATTTATCTCGACAGTTCTCCCATGCTTTGGTTGATCTATGTGATTGTATACACCCCGGAGTTATAGGCTTTAGATTTACCATAGGGTATAAAACTGGTTCTACTTTTCCATCAGGACATATGTGATAAAGTTTCCAAACCGTTACTTCATCCTTTTTTTTATTCTTTTTTAGAAATCGTTTTTTTTGTCTTAAATCATTGAGCATACACATTTTTTATTCCTTTCCAAAAAATACTTGCATCAAAAACAGAATAGTCAAAAGTAAAAAAGCAGCAATAATATCATTAAAAATTACAACTGTCACTACCATCCAAATAGGAAATGATAGAATCATACTATTGAACAGTCCTGCTATTTTGAACATCATCTATAAACCCATTCTATCTCAGGTGATACAATAAAATATCTTCCATACCAAGCGATTTTCTTGACTTCACCAACTATCCAATCGCCAATTGGCAAATCACATTCATCATAATATTTCTTCAACGCAGATATCGCGTTTTCCGCATCTTCTGCCGTCTTGAATACATGAAAATCCGTCATATAATGCTTACGACATAATTCATCCGTGGGCACTGGTAAACCCAAACTTCTCTTACGAATAATCTCTATAGCTTCAAGAACCCCCATCTTCACATGTATTAAATTATCAGAACATTCCCATGTCGTTTTGTACAGTTTCTTAGGATTGAATGCCGTGACAGTTTCTAATTTTGATCTATCACAAATGAAATAGAAACTTTTCTTCATCGCCATTTTGTTACTTAATTCCATCATCTTCTTCCTTATTATCTTTTAATTTCCATGCAGCATTAATACAGAAAACCGATGCTATAACACAGGCAACCACAGCTAACAGTGATAGGATCGCCACCAGGATTGTCGGCAACGCATTTCCAAGTATTGTTATCCACATCATACTTTCCCACACTCCATTATAGCGTCTTCTTTGCTTTTTTAAACATTTTTCTCATCTCCACGAACCATCCATACTCCTACTACGACCCATATAAGGATAGAAATTACACAACTTAATATTAATTGTGCGTGCGTAGCACCAAGAAGAATAGCAATAACAGGCACCCATACAGGTAGAAGATAGACAACTGTTCCTATAATTAAAGCGATTGTAAATTTCAAAATATCAATCATTATTCACTCTAATTTTTTCTATTTCTTCTGCTTCTTCTTCAAGTATTTTTCTCTCTTTAATTTCTGCGATTTTTTTATCTCGACTTTTTTCCAACGCGGATATACAAAGGTTTTTTATACATAAAATAATAATACATACAAAAGGAAAACTCAATGCTGTCAATGTAGACGACATGACAAAATATACTGTTTTTATGTCAGCGTGAGTTGTAAACAAAAACAAAATTGCCGCAAAGTTAATGATTATCAGAATCCAACATATTGTCATCGACACTTTCATTTTAATCTCCAAAACTTTCAGGATTATCAGGATCAAAAATTGGAGGATATCTCAATTTGTGAGCATTCTTCTTTACCATATTTTTTACTTTTTCTACGATATCACGTTCTTTTTTTCTCATACGACTTGTTGCGATAGGTCGTCTACCTAATATTCTTAGTGCCCATTCAACATCGTCATATGTCATACCTAATTCGTTTTCATCAGTCTGGTTCTCCCATAATTCCGCTGTCGGTGCCGCATCAATTATGTCTTTAGGAATATCTCCAAAGACTTTTGCTATTTCATAAACAATTGATTTATGAAGATTTGATAGAGGACAAAGATCCACACCGCCATCACCTAGCTTGGTAAAATATCCAATTTGATCTTCATCTTTATTTCCTGTTCCAATAACGATGCCATTATGTTTTCCGGCAAAATCATAAAGAATATTTGCTCTAATTCTTGCCCTAAGATTACCTTCCAAGAGTTTCGTTTCACCTACAAGATGGTCCTTATAAACACCAACAATCTTTTTAATGACAACAAGATAATATTGAACATTTCTATCGTAGCATAAGTCATATGCCCGAGCAGTCGATGTTCCAGGTAGCATCCCCTGTACATCATAAGGCATCGAAACACAAATTGTCCTTATGCCTGTTTTTTCACACAACCTAGCCACAACGGACGAGTCAATTCCACCTGACACTCCTACAATAAGAGAGTCAATTCCGTTTGTCTCACAATACTTCTTAATCCAACCTACGATGTCATCAATTAATTTTGGGATGTTCATTATTCTCTTTCTTTAGTCCACTTCGAACCTGATAAGCGGAAAATTTATATTCTTTTCCAATTGATGACAATGAACATCCCAAAATTACTAGACAATTTCTTTACAATAATTGGGAATTTATGACTTCTCGGCTTACAGCCCATGATTTCATACTTATCTCCAAGATAGTCAAATTGCTTATGCAAATCATCTGGACTCAATTTGTATGATGCGGCGTAATGTTGAAAATCAGTCACTTCTTTAGTTGCAGGCTGGCCCTTTGCGTCGATGACAGAAATGTTCATTTTCAACGCAATACTCGTACTTGAATATCTGGCATTTCCTGTTTCAATATGTACTCCAAGTTGAGCAGCAAGTGGTTGAAGGGCGTCGTCAATTTGATTGATAATCTTCTTTGTGCCTGCTTTGTCGAACATTAACGAAAACCACCTTTCTTGGCTTTTTCAAAATCTTCTTTAGAAATATGAATTTTAGTAAAAGCAGCAGAAGGAATAGACGAACTATCTTCTCCGACTGCTCTCAAATTCTTAATTTTGGCAGTACACCTGAAAATCTTAAAGCGATGGGGAGAATTGAAACCTTGCACAAATTCTCTGGCATGTTGTCTGGTTAGGAATACGTGTATACCATAGTAGATCTTGATTGGTTTTGGTAGTCCATTATGGTAGATATCTTTCGTATTAGAAATTATGTATCCTGGTTTACGTAAACTGAATATGTCATTATACACAGAACACACATTCCCGTTTCCCCGGATTTCGTATACCTTCCACACAGTAATAGTCTTGTTTCTTTTTGCCTTAGCCAAATTTTCTGTCCTGTAATAATCTAAATATAAGCACATTCTACTTTCTCCTTACTTTCTCATTATAGCACTCATTATGGATTTTTTTCATCGCAAAACACAAATCGTAAATATTTGTTTTTGTTTCCTTCAACTCAAGCCACATATCAGTCCCCTTCCAAGTGCCCTTGATACGAAAGAAACAATTGTCCTTCACATCACTGGACCTATTTGTGCTGGGAACAGCCCAAATAGTCATAGATTCACCACCAGACGAATCACTCAGATACAAAGCCGTTGTCGCACAAAAACAAGTCAACCATGCCATTGCTGGATCGTTGTCCTTTAATTCCTTCATATCAATTCCCAATATGAGATTATTTCCGTCAATCATCTTCACCCACCTGATAGTACAGATTTTATACTTGGCTGAAAATTTAGTGAATTTGTGAGTATCCTGCATTTTTTCTCCGGTGTTAGCAACACACCCAAGTAAAAAAATCGGCAGTAGAAAAAATCCTTTTTTAGTCATTGTTCCTCCCTTATAATGAATTTATCTTTTGTCAATTTTTCCAATCGTTTCTCTCCATTTGGTCCAATAATACTTATTTCATATAAAACAGCGGCAGGAAACCCCATTTTCAGCCTACGGCTGAAAACTGAGAAGCAGCCCCTTGCGGGTGGGGAGGAATGCCGCATCTCCTTTCTGTAAAATATTTTTCAAAATTGTTAAAGGAAATTTTCTCATAATACTAAATAAATATAGTATATGAAACTCACTAGAACAGCTAAGTTGAAACTGGACTATGGCATTGAAGTTTTTAAGCCAACTGTTGATGCTTATACCAAAGCCTATAATTTTGTTTGTGAAACAGGTTATCCAACTCTTGAAACAAACGGGGTAAAACTTCACCACCTTACTTACGCTAAAACAAGAGAATATCTTCCCTCTCAACTTGCCATCTCTGCTCGAATGAAAGCAACTGAAAGTTTGAAGTCTGTCAAGGAACTTAAAAAGAAAAGACAAAGTATCTCTTGTCCAGTTTCTAAACAATGTTCTATTCGTTTGGACAAAAACTCTTACACTCTTTGGCTTGAAAGTAGAATAGTTTCTATTCTTACTGTTGATGGAAGAAAGAAATTCACCCTTGATATTCCAAAATATTTTGAAAGGTATCTCGATTGGAAATCTTGCTCTGCTGACCTTTTTATTGACCATCACAGAAGAGTTTTTTTGCACATCGTTTTTGAAAAAGAAATTACTAATACACCTTCCAATGGAAACCTTATCGGAATTGATAGAGGGATTAAGAAAATAGCAACCACTTCCACTAATAAGTTTTTTGGTGGAGGAAGAACGAAGTTTGTTTCGGATAAGTACAGAGGACAAAGGAAGCAACTGCAATCTAAAGGAACTCGTTCGGCTCAAAGACACCTTGCCAAAGTTAGAGGCAAGGAGAGACGGTTTAGAACCGACACGAACCACTGTATCTCTAAAAAGATTGTAGAAACGCTTCAACCGGGAGACACGATTGTTCTCGAAAAATTGACTGGCATCAGGAAAAGAGCCAGAAGACTCACTAAAGCCCAAAAAGAGGCTGGCAGGAAAACGGTCAGAAAAGACCAGCGAAGAGAAATTAATTGTTGGAATTTCTATCAGTTGGAACAATTTTTGACCTATAAAGCTGCCAGTAGAGGGATTGGTCTGGTTTTTGTTGACCCTCGATATACCAGTCAAAGATGTAGCAAGTGCGGACATATTAAGAGAGCCAACCGGAAGAGTCAGTCTATCTTCAAATGTAAGTTGTGCGGTTTCTCTCATAATGCCGACCTAAATGCTGCTAAAAATATCTGTCTCAAATATCTGGACGCTACAGGCTATCCAGATACGGCGAATGTCAATTCGCCCAACGACAACCGTAAGGTTGTTAATGCTCCCGTTTGTTCAGGTTGAGCAAGCCCCACCCCTTGTGGGTGGGGTAATTGACATGAATTAACAGCGAAACATAATCCTAATATCATATCCACAAGTGCCAAAACGATAACCACGCCGATAAAAATGTCTCCTGATGTTACTTGCCCTGATGTTACATGCTTTGCCATTTTGGTGATCCTTTAGTCATTGCCATCAACAACATTGTAATTACGCCTATAAACAAATATCCTAACACTATCACCATCGCATTCTAGTCCTTTCAAGATTAAGATCAAATGTTTCTGATTTTTTCCGGACATCAGACAATGCTTTTGCATAGTCTTCGTCTGTAATAAATACTTTCATAGCAATAGCAAAACGGCCCCAATTTCCAACAGATACAATACACAATGGAGACACCAAAACAGGGACAGTTATACAATATGGGAAAATTTCGTGGTTTCCCGTATCCTCTTTATTCAAGATAATATGAATACCTTTGTCAATCCTGAAACGCTTTTTACCATCAATCATCATTGGAAAATCAGCATCATATTGTTGATTGATAAATCCCCATATTCTTTGGGAAATATGCCAACCAGGACCAACGATTTCATTTTTTGCAGAAAGATAGTTCGCAGGATATAAAGTATTGCTTTCTCTATTATACCCATAGACTTTATACGCCATAAACTGTTTGTCATAAAGGTGTTGGCGAATTAGTTTTTTTGTCTGATCGACATTATGTATCATTTAAATTACGCTCTGCTTCTTTTGCCTTTTTCGAAATCTTCTTTTGATATTTTAATTTTCATAAATACAGCATTATCAATTAGTTCTGAGACTCAAGCCCTTCTGATTTCTTGCTGCTGCTCTGGTCAAAAAGACATGAATGCCACGATGGACTTCTCCATATTTAAATTCGGTTTCACCACTGAGTTTTTTAAATTGCCTATTGGAAAGAATTATACCAGAACGTACCTTTTTGGGATGTATTATTAGGCAAAAAGCAGGAAAAACTTCACCTTTAACTCCCACATAATATACCTTCCAGACAACAACTTCTTTTTTCTTACCGTTCTTTTTCAGAAACTTTTTCGTTGCATCTTCGTCATAATGTAAGCACATGTTAGTTTCTACCTTTCTTCCCTTTTTCAAATTCTTCTTTTGAGATATGAATTTTCATAAATACTGCCTCACCAGAATCACTATCGTGTCCAACGGCAATCAGATCACAGAGTAGAGCAGTGCATTTAAAAACTCGTTCCCCATCATCCTCACACCAGAGACGTGCTTCTCTTCTCGTAAGACATACATGAATGCCTTTATAAATGTAGCAATCGTTATCTGATTTATCATGAGACCGTGATTGTCTGTCCGATAAAATCAATCCTGGCCTTATATCGATACCTTTCGGAAAAAACATAGGATATACATATCCAAAACTATTCGTCTTATATGCTTTCCATACGGTAACTTTTTTCTTACCTTTATTCTTTGCGAGAAATTCATCAATTGTTTTATGACCTTTAAACAAGCACATTTTCGTTTCCCTTTCGTCTTTACTTCATTATAGCATCATTGAAATGTTTTTTTTGCGAAAAAATAAAAGCTAGTTCACTCTTTCTAATAGGACGATGAACCGATTATCCAAGGATCGAAGCTCCGCAAATTTTGATGTTTTCAGTATGAATTTTAATCCGCTCGTAGTTTTATATTCTTCAATATTTTTGACACCAACTGGTGCCAAAGTCGTCCAGTTTTTACCAGAGTCAACTACCTGTAATTCTTTTGTATACTGTTTTTTTACATTTCCATTGACATCATGAGTTATGACTGTCAATTTAATATTTTTGCCTTCCATTCCATATACCAGGACATAATCAGACTGTCCTGACTCTTCATCGTATGTTCCCTTCCATACAAGGTCAGAACCCACAACAGTAGTGTCCTGCATCAACCTACGATAGATTTCACGAGAATCATCAGTGTCATCCTGACAAGAAGAAATGAATAGAACACACATCAGAATACAAATTCCTGTTATTTGTTTGATCATCATAAATTCCTATGCCAATTTAAAACTTTATCCAGATAACTTGTTTCCAGGATATACCGTGATGATAGATCTAAATATCCGATATGACCTTTAACATTATCAATCTCTCTTTCTAAGTATTTTACCCTGGCTTTTCCGGCTGCCATAGAAGAAGAAAATAAGGCGTTTGCTGGAACTTGAAACGTTTCTATGCCATTACTCACTGTAATCCATCTGGAAGCCACAGGGACTTGATAAGATACCAAGAGTGGTCGATTAACCATCTTCCCACCACAGACATATAAACTTTGACCCTGTTCTATTTCGACTCCATCACTGGTTCTTGTCATCCTTGTCTCCTCAACAAATATATGGCTTAACTATTTTTGCCTTTTTCTTCCGTTCATTTTCTACAACAATGGAATACATAACAGACAGTTTCCTCATAACACCAAGAAAACACGCCCTTTCATCCATTTCATCATCGTCATCCATTTCCTTATCATCGTCATATTCATTATCGTCATATTCGTCATATTCATCATCGTCTGGAGTTGTCATTTCTGTAATTGAGTCTGCGATGTCATCGCTGAATTGAAAAATAATTTCTTCAACTATATCTTTCCAAGTCAATGCTTTTGCCCATTCTAACCTCTCCTTTTCTGGAGCAGGACTCAATTTTTTTGAACGGAAATCACTAGCACGAATAGCACCAGTCAACGCAGAATTACATGCATCATAAAAAATTTCAATGTATTTACGCGGTGATAATTTGACATCAGCAAGACACCTAACAAGCGTTTCGAAAGTATCTCTTCTCCACGCCTCAAGATGTTCTTCTTCACGATTAAGCTGAAGTTCAAAACATTGTTCTTTACTAAAAAGGGTCATAACTCAATTTTGACACAACATCGTGTCATCCCTATGCCTAATTTTTCACAACATTTCCTTTTACGACGAAAAAAAAACAGGACTTTTGTCAATATCGGGTTATGGCACATCTCCCTGTTATCCCGATATTTACAATCAGCATTCTTTTTCACGCTCTTTTTGGGCCTTTTTTATATTGGCTAACTTCATAGCCTTTGCTCTCCGCTTTCTATCGGATGGTTTTTCAAAAAATTCATGCCTTCTGAAATCTTTAACAACACCTTCACGAGTACACTGCTTCTTGAATTTCCTCAACGCGGTTTTAAGTTGCCAATCTTCTTCAACTACTGATGCACCATCCGGTATTTTCACAAAAACTTTAATTCCCATTGATATCTCCTTCTGTATTATCTGACTGGAATCTTTTATGAGATTTTTCAAGATCTCGTATCATCATTATAGCCTGCATAAATTTGTCTCTCGAAATTCCGAGTTTTGCTCTTTGTTCAGTGAAATACTTACAACTATCTTTAATTACTTCGTCAGGTGTCATGCCGCAAGCATAAGCACTGTCAGACAGACCTTCCCAACCTGTTTCCGTAATCCCGTTTTCCAAACGTCCTTGCATTTCACTCGTCAACATTATCACTAATTCCGACAACCTATCGACGCAATTCACAGAATAATCAATCAATGAAACAATTTTCATCATCGATATTACCTTGATTTGCTCCTTAAACAAAGCAAGAGATAAATTGTCAATATTCTTATTAATTTCATCTTTATCCATCTTAATCTCCTGATATAATAAACATATGTGTCTTTGTCCAATATTTTCTGAATAATGTTGAGTAAGACGTTATCCAATCTAAATCATCCGTCATTACTTTTATACCATGTTTAGCCCACTCGTGTACTTGTATGCCATTATATGCTTGCAAAGCAAAAATAGCACTGTCATATATCAACTTCTTTTTATCGTCATCATAATGACAATGCTGTCCGTAAAGAGCAATTTCCTCACGTAAACTAGCTGCTATAATTGTATCGTAGTCTGATTCGATACTCATGATAACACACTCCCAATATAAAATACAATATTACTACTCTGCTATCCTCTAAAATGGTAATATTTTTGGAGAAATTTTAATTGTAGTTCTTTGGGAATAACCACCAAACTCAGCTTGTAGAATGATGGTTTCTTTTTTTGCAGCCAATAAACATATCTGCTTATACCAAACAATTGAAGTAATAGTGTGTGGCACTTTTTCTTGTGCGATAAGAAGTTTCGTACCGGTCGGATAAATTCGGTAGATCTTAAGCACTCTTGATGAATTGAAATTTTCCAATTTCACCCAAAATCCAACTATTTGTTCATGGTAAAATTGTTTTTCATTATTTTTGAATCCATAATATGGATTTTTTGAATTATTCAATTTTGTACCGACTCTAAAATCAACCAGATTATGAGTCT
>Ga0114919_10000888_pt1 | contig 23977 bp, 23 predicted proteins | sample BlataG_FD_88682 | JGI IMG/M metagenome (GOLD analysis project Ga0114919, IMG submission 88682) | Deep subsurface microbial communities from Black Sea to uncover new lineages of life (NeLLi) - Black_00105 metaG | ecosystem: Environmental > Aquatic > Marine > Oceanic > Sediment | place: Atlantic... | reverse complement strand
TGCCCTCCCCCCCCCCCCCCCCCCCCCCCCCTACAAACACACATGGCAGGTGGGATTGATGCATTGTATGAAGGAGAAGGCTATTCTGCCACCCAATCTAATGTATGTAGAATGTTGGGCTACTTTTCTCTCATTGGCCTCCTCCGCATCCACAGCATCCTTGGTGACCCAGTGACTGGACTGAACGCGTTGGCCCCCTTGAACCCACATGAGAGAAAGGGCCTGTTTGCAACCAAGATTGCTCTGTCTTGCATCAACGTGTATTACTATGCAGCATATGCATATCTGTCTCTTCATAGGTATCTGGATGCAGCTCGTTGCATGAACTTTGTGTTGAATTATATTTCAAAGGTGAAGTCTCACCAAAATCAACAAAGAGGGCATAATTATGATCAAATATTGAATAAAAATGAGCAGCTGTATGCCATGTTGGCAATTACCACTGCTCTTTGCCCTGCTGCCAACAGGATACTGGAAGAGTCAGTGTCCAACTCATTGAGAGAGAAGTATGGAGAAAAAGCGCGCTTGATGGCAAGCGGTGACGTCAACACAGTTGAAGAGCTCTTCTCTTACGCCTGCCCCAAATTCATCACCACATCCCAATCTCCCGACTGGTCCAACCCTGCTTCCAACGTCAACGCTGAAGCCTACAGAGCCCAACTCCAGGCCTTCATGTCTGTAGTTGAGCAACGGAAGCACCTCCCAGCCATCAAACAGTTCCTCAAACTCTACACATCCATCCCCATAATCAAACTGGCTCTACTCGCTGAGATGGACGATGCTGGAGTGAAGCAGCAGCTGGCTCTGATGCAAGAGATCACTCAGGTGATGACCTGGACACCAGGGTGTGGAGGGTCATTGAGTGGATCACTTCAACCATGTGGAGACATTGAGTTTAGTGTTGAGAAGCAGGATGGTGTGGAGATGGTGCTGATGAAGGAGGCAAGGCAGAAGGGAGTGAAGGGAGACTTTTTAGTTAGGCATATTCAGAGATTGGCTGACATATCGAAAGATTTGGATGCGTTGGCTCCTCCTGCTTCTGTTGCTGAGGCTGTGCCAGTGCTAGTGTAGTAAAGAAATAGAAAAGGAGTGAGTTTTACTTTGTGTTGTGTTTTGTAAAGAGAAATGGGAATAGAATAGTGTGTATGTGATATCATATGAATCTACAATGCGTCTTACAATCAGACAAAGAGATGGAAAAACATGGGAAAAAAGATCTCGAGAGAGTATCATCGAGTTTTCAACGAGTGAATGTGAAGAACCGCCATTGATCCTTCCGTATCTCCCCTCTCCAACAACAATTGCCACCTTCTCTTCTACTACTACTTCTGCGTATTCTTGTCTGCTGGCAAAGCAGTACAAACCTGTGGGGGTAGGATGTAAGATTTTTAGGAAATGAAAGATATGCAACAACCTGTACAACAATTGCAGCAGCCAAATAAAAGCCCGGCTCTACTCTTCATGTAATTTTTTACTGGATTTCTTCTTTTCTCTTCCTTCAAAGGTGCCTAACCCAACTTTGGGAACTTCTTCTCTGACTTTGGAGCCAAGAATTTCTTGCCTAGGAGAGCATCAATCTTGTCCTCGATGAGTCCAATGGTCTTGCTTTCCTCTACCTCATCGCGGAACTTTCCCAAGAAGTCCTTCTCAACCTTGGGGGCGAGGAACTTCTTGTCGAGGAGGGCGTCCAGTTTGTCACTGATCTTTCCTAGAGTTCTCTCTTCCTCATCACCAGCTACCTTGTAGAAATCGAAGAACTTGCTGCCTCCCTTTTCTGGCTTGGGGGCAAACTTCTTGGCAAAGTGAGCATCAATCTTGTCGAGGATCTGTTGCTTCTTGTCGATCAGAGCATCGGTGACATCCCCGGCTTCCCATGCCTGGAGACGGCGGCCGAGGAACTTCTTTTCTGGCTTTGGAGCCAAGAACTTCTTGTTGAGGAGAGCATCGATCTTGTCTTCAATGGCACCAATAGTCTTGGAATTTTCAATGCCATCGCGGAATTTACCCAATAGCTTGATCTCAGGCTTGGGGGCTAGGAGCTTCTTGTCGAGAAGATCGCCGATGGATTCAAGCTTGTCGCTAATTGACTCAGAAATCTCATCACCAGCAGTCTTCAAGGAGTCGAGGAACTTTCCTCCCAACTTCTCTGGCTTGGGGGCAAACTTGTCAAAGTGAGAGTCAATCTTGTCCAGGATCTCGCTCTTGATTGCGCCCAACTTCCAGGACTGGAGACGACGGCCTTCAGCACCGGCCAGCTCATCATCTTCTGGGACTGGAGCACCTGCCTTGAAAAACTTGTCAAGGAGCTTCTCTGTCTTTGGTGCCAAGAACTTCTTGTCAAGGATGGAATCAATCTTCTTGCTTACCAGACCGAAGGACTTGGTCTCTTCATCCTCAGCCTTGAAAAACTTGTCAAACAGTTTCTTCTCAGCCTTTGGTGCCAGGAGCTTCTTGTCGAGGATGGCGTCAATTTTCTTGCCAAGGAGACCAATGGATTTGTCCTCTTCAGCAGTCTTGAAGAATTTGTCGAGGAAGGGCTTCTCAGCCTTGGGAGCAAGGAGCTTCTTGTCGAGGAAGGAGTCGATCTTTTCGTGAATCAGACCAAAGGACCTGGCTTCTGGTGATGGAGCAACAACGTCAACGGAGGCAATGGATTCAATTTCAATTGGTTTTGTTGCAACTGGGACTGGGACTGAGACTGGGTCTGCTGCTGCCTTGTTTTCCTTTTTGACTACCTTCTTCTTGTCGGTAGCGCCAAAGATACCAGCAACAGCTTCTTGAAGTCCTTCGATGAAAGTGCCTGGCTGCCATGATTGGAGTCGACGGCCTTCAACGCTGGTTGGCTCATCATCCTCTGAGACTGGAGCAGCAGACTTGGAGAATAGTTTAGAGAGCTTTTCCGGTTTAGGAGCCAAGAGTTTCTTGTCGAGGAGCTTGGAGAAGAGACTCAGAGACTTCTCTTCATCTTCGCTCTTGAAGAACTTGTCGAGGAGCTTCTTCTCTGACTTAGGGGCGAGGAACTTCTTGTCAAAGATGCTTTCGAGAACACCAAAGGTCTTCTCTTCGGTGTCAGCCTTGAAGAACTTGTCGAGGAAATCCTTCTCTGGCTTGGGGGCGAGGAGCTTCTTGTCGAGGATCTTGGAGACGAGGCCGAAAGCCTTGGTGTCCTCTTCGCTCTTGAAGCCGAAGAGTTTCTCAGGTTTGGGAGCGAGGAATTTGTGGTCAAGGATCTTCTCGATCAGACCAAAAGATTTATCTGCAGTTTGAGGGAAGGGAAGGGAGAGGAAAGTCGGGTCAGTTAGTTTTCGATCAGCATTTCTGTTGGCATGGTTGAATGATGATCGAGTGCAAGCTGGCACCACAATTATCCGTTTGACCGATCAGAAAAGCATGCATACCTTCTTCAGATCTCAATTCACGACGAGCTGCAGGAAATTGGGAGAGGAAACGGATCAAAAGGTGAGTTGACCAACTGACGGCAAATGTTCATGGTAGCCACGAACAAAGAATTGGCCGTTGTTAACGTCAAGAACGGTTCTTTAGGCTATAAGCATACATACCTGTTGCAAATACAGCGTTGGAAAATGCCAGAAAGGCAAGTAGGAGTGCAACTCTCATGTTGGTTGACTATTCAATTGCTGGTGTTTCTGTGTGCTTTCTGCAGAAAATCGATGAGTTTTGCTACTAGAGCAGAGCTTCTGCGTGAATTATGATTCAATAATCCAAAATATGTTGCAGCTTTCGGATCCTTGTTGTCACTTAAGTCAAACTGAGCAGACTTTCTTAATTTGGGCCCTCTCTCTCGGGCGATCAACTTCTCTCTCTCTTACTCTCTCTTTCTTCATCAACACCCCTCCTTGTTCCATCTCACACACACCATCATAATGCTTGCTACGAATATGCTTATTACACCCAAGAGTCCATCTTACAATTTTCTATGTGTATACGTCACACCCTTATCCTTGTCGACATAATGCCCATCCCCTCTCATTAAATACCTGGTGGTCAACAATCCTTCCACTCCTACTGGCCCTCTGGCATGAATCCTTGCCGTGCTGATCCCCACCTCAGCACCAAGACCAAATCTGTACCCATCAGAGAATCTTGTAGAAGCATTGTGGAAGACACAAGCTGAGTCAACACGTTTCAGAAAATCATCAGCTACCTGCCTATCTTCAGTAATGATGCACTCTGTGTGGCCAGATCCGTTGGCGTGTATGTGGTCGATGGCCTCGTCCAACCCACCTACCAGCTCCACAGTGACATCCAATGTGCCCCACTCAACACGTGCAGATGGAGCAATAGGCAAAGAGAGAATTGTACTGGCTTTTTCTCCTCCATGTATAGTCACTCCTGCATCTTGAAGTGCCTTGACAAGGGCAGTCACCTTGTCTCCAACCAGAGCGTCGTGCACCAAGATCTTTTCCACTGCATTGCACGCAGCAGGGTAATCCACTTTAGAATCTACACATAGCTTGATAGCTTTATCCATATCGGCAGCAGAATCTACATAGATGTGGCAAATGCCGTCAGCATGGCCCAAAACTGGTATTTTAGTGTGTGACTGTATGTAGGACACCAAGGAATTGGAGCCTCGGGGAATGACAAGATCAATGACATCGTGTAATTTCAACAAATCGTCAATTTCACCCCTAGTGGTGACTAGTCCAATGAGATCTCTACCAACTTCAGGGGCAACTTCTTGTATGGCATCTGCAATCAGAGAGTGAAGCAGCACATTAGAGTTGGCTGCCTCCTTGCCTCCCTTGAGGAGGAGACCGTTGCCAGAGCGGATGGCAAGAGCTGCAATTTGTGGGAGAGCGTCTGGTCTGGCTTCAAAGATGATGAGAAGGACGCCAATAGGAGAGGTAACCTTGTCAAGGATGAGACCTTCTGCTATCTCTGTGCGGTTTAGAAGATGGCCGATAGGTTCTTCTTGCTTGGCAATGGCACGAATGCCGTCGGCGAGTTGGGCAATCTTGTTGGGTTTTAAGATGAGGCGCTGTAATAACGCATCTGCGACTTTGCCTTGAGATGATGCTTCTATGTCCTTGGCATTTTCTGCCATGATACGGGATTCATTGGCTTCTAGGCTGTCGGCGATGCGGTTGAGGATTGCTACACGGGTTTCAGAGGGGAGAGCTTGGAGTTGGCGGGAGGCCGAGCGGGCCTTGGATGCCATCTCCCTCGAGTCCTGTGGTGTAGTGTGTTGGGTCAGATGAACAAGTGAGATGAAGGTTTGTTTTACTAGATGCTAGGCTGAATTGATCCAATTACTCACCATCTGTGGGGCTCCATTCACTGCTGCCATCATTTTATATTAGTTTTCGTGGTTTAACGCTTATAACTCTCGTTAACAGATCGATTATGATTACGATTCCTAACACTTGAATATTGAATGAGTTTATTTGTGACCCTAAACTCCGACGATGAATTATACAAAGAATCTATTCCCTCTCAAATTCATCCCCCGGGGAGGGCCCCTTCGACAGACCGTGCAGTCGCTCCTCCACCAGAAGCCGTCAGACCATGCACATCACCACCATAACCAACTACAACAACGCCATCAATGCAGTCCACCCAGTAAACGGATGACTCCCCTTCCCTCTCCCATCCTCGTCTCCATAATTCTCCCACAAATACCCCGTCCTCTCATACTCTTCTACACACATCTCCACCAATCCAGCCCTCAACTCCCTCCCCAACTGCCCCGCCATCTCACCATACTCTCCCCCCTCCCCCTCATAATATCTGAGTGCAGATACAGCTAGATAATTCATATTAATCCACACAGCTCCTCTCCAATAAGGGGGGTCATGTTGGGTATTATATTTCATATACATACTACTATTTTTAGCCAGGGATCTCAGTCCATGGCCAGGTGTCCACAGAAGCTCTTCATTGCGCAATAGCTCCAACTGTTGCCTCAGGATGGGATCATTCTTGGGGATGAGTTTCATAAGTAGTGGGAATAGACTGATGTACCCGTAGTGAGGTATGTATTGCCATGATGGAGGTTGATCTACTTGCCGTACTGTTATAGTAGTAGTTCTACCGTTATTATTATTACTATCTGCCACTGTCTTCTTCACCAGGCTGACTGCCTCAGTATGCAGCCCCCAGTCTCTATATTGGCCACTATTACTATCATAATGCAGCTTATTCAAGATCTCAAAATCTTCATACTTGGCTGCTAACTCCTCATATTTGTCTACTTCTTCCTTTACTACTGTTGCTGCTGCTGCTGCTGCTGCTGCTGCTATTGATGCTGTCTTTCCTCCTCCCATTTCTTCTCTTTTAACCTTCTCGATACTATCCATCAGTACCATCTTCCCTATATTTACCATTGCCCTGGTAGCAAGAGCCATCCAACATCTGAGATCGACATGTCTTTCCTCTTCAGTAGGGTGTGATGCTCTGGGGAAATCATCAAGGCCAGATGTCAATGTCTTGGGATTCAACTCCTTATCAGCATTACCACCACCGTCTCTTCCTCTCCACCTGAATGCTCCATCTACATTTCCTGACTGAGTAGACACATACCAACCATGCCATGCTTTCAATCTGGGCCAGGCTGCTATTAAAAATTCCCTATCCTTCCTTCCACATTCCCCCTTTGCCTTTGCCTTCTCATCATCGATACTGCTCTTATGATCATTAAATTGCAGAGCATTTTGGGCCATTTCTGACAAGACAAGAAACAATGTAGGTGGATTAGCTGCATCTGGTGATTGTACTATAAACTCACTAGGCACCCTACTCTTAGCTTCCTCTCCTAGTATTACCTCCCTGGGAATCCACCCAGATTCAGTCTGTAGATCCAGCCAGTGAGCGATGATATCTCTACTAATAGCAGGGTCGTACTTCCTGATGAGGAGCTGGTGGAAGCCCTCATCCCAGAGGAAGCCCCGGGGGAAGAAGGAGCGGCTGGGGACTGCTGAATAGAGGGGAGTGTTCCACAATGGGGTGCTAGTACTAACTGGGGAGGAGGAGGAGGAGGGTGATTTGGCGAGGGAATGGCCATACCAGTAGCCAATACCACCTAGCATATTGCTCAGTGCTTTCTTTGCTAGATCTCTATGTGCTTGTGTTGTTGGTTTTGATGATGATGATGGAAAAGAGAGTGCAAATTGTTGATCGAACTGGTATCTCTTTTCTTCCACCAGTTGAGAAAGTTGGGGGCCAGATACAGCTAAAAGGCGCGATTTGAGCTCATCTTCTTTACTGCTACTACTACTACTACCACTAGATGTTGATGTGAATGCTACTTGGAGAGTCAAGGTAGCAGGAGCAGCAGTCACTTGTATAATGACAACATTACTATGAGGCATCATTTGGTTTGGCAGCACCGGCATCAACTCCTCAACATCGATAATACCTTGTTTCCTTTGTTGCCAGATGCTATAACCTAACATGTACTTTACTGTATCAGTTAGATTATGTAAGTGCGGGGTTTGTAGACCCAGGTAATTCACTTGGATACTGGTGTTATCTTTCAACGAGGAGGAGGAGGAGGCTTGTATTGCTGCCTGCCATTTTCCAATTCCAATAGACTCCCCCTTCAAGGAAAAAAGGTCCTTTATTGATTTTAGATCTATAGATGATCCATCTTCATTGGCAAAGTAGAAGAGCAGCATTGCTTTAGCATCATCATCAGGAAATTCATCAGCACCTCTTCCTCCTCCTCCTTTTCTTCTCATATCAATAAAAGCACCCCAATCTGTATAATATTCTCTACTCTTACTCCATATAGCAGTAATATTAAGCCTTCTATCTAGGATGTTCTGCTCCCCAAATCCCTTCCCATCATGCCGTGTCCAACCATAGGTGGAAAGGCCTTCATTAGATTGGAGAGCTTCATGCCTGAGTTGGTTCCAGTGTTGTGGGGAAGAAGGGTCAAGATCGGCCCACATAAGGCCAGCGATGAGGGACTGAGGGAGCCTGGTGCGGAGTCCAAAGTAGGAGCCTGGTCTGTAGGTGCCCCAAAGGAGGGAGGAGGTGTGGTTGGAGGAGGAGGAGAATTGGGGGAGGGAGGAGAGTTTGGGGAAGTGGCTGGGGGCGAGGGGGTTGGGATGATGTGATGTTGTTGAGAATAGGTTGAGTTTGGGGGTAGCTGGCCATGTCAGTGCGATTAAGGCAGTTATGATTGCTCCTATGACGCCCGGGAACGAGAAATGTGAAGATTTCCTGCGTTTATTTGGGCTTGCTGTCTTATCAGCGATTTTCTGATCTGGGGGGCCTTTCTTTCTCAATTTGACGTTTTTTCCCATGTTGAATCGATTCATCTATCATAATATAACATGATTCATCTGTGTATAATCGATGAATTGACAAAGCATAGTGTTAACACCGCCGTCTCATTCTGAGTCACCGACAATGGAGCATCTTCCTCTGCCAACCTCCTCCCATCCATTCGTCAAGTATTAGAAGCAGCTACCATACATACATACATGTCAAAAAAATGTATCTTGTTATTGTTACACCAATTTGCAGATTAAGACACATCTAATAATAAGCAATTCTACTGAAGAAACAGAGAAATTGTATATCTCTCCTCAGTAGCAGTTTGGGACATGTTCCCACTAACTACCAAGTTGATAGGTAAAGTCATATTAGACATCAATAGAACCACAAGCATATATGTATGTATCAGAGAGGTATATATATCTCCTCTTTTCATGATGATGCTCTAAAAATATTAATATCTAAAAGACAAACCAGAAAATGTGTGTACCTCCCCTAAGGAAGGGGGACACAAATAAACAAAAGAAATCAAGTAAAAACATCAATCGGCATTAGTACGTAAGTCAACTTAATAGAAATGTTAGTAGAACTACATCTGTACTGAATCAAGGCAGTACTGAACAAACTAAACTCTAGGGTAAAGATATATTATCATCGCTACATATCAGTTCATTTCTTTCAAATATGAAGAAATTGGCAATTGCTGGAAGGAAAAACACAGCTACATAATCTAGGTCTCTGAATAGATAAGCAATACAAAGAGGGGGGAGGGGGGGACGATATGAATGGGCATAAACACAGCTATGTTATGGATGCTGACCTTTTACTACCCAAATATTGCAGCCCTCCCCCCCCCAAATCCACTCCAAATTGTATAACAATAAAGAAAGAGAGTTCCTCGTCAAGCCTCTCTCTCCCTCCCTTCTTAATTATCTTCTATTCACTTTAGACCGCCACTTTTTCCAATGCTAGATCCATCACCCTTGTCATTGCTAGCACCACCATCATCTTCAGCATGCTGTCTTTTGCCTTGATCGCCTCTCTTCATATCCAACGTAAACTTCTTCTCTTCTGATTTTTGCTGTTGAGGTGCTGCTGAAGTTGTCAACTGAGGCGAAATACCCAAGGAGGGAGACGATGATGATGATGAGTTAGGTATGTTGATAGCAGTAGCAGCAGCAGTTGTACCAGTGCTTGCCCATGTCGATAGAGGATCAAATAGTGCTGCTCCTGATTGGGATTGTTGTCGTTGCTGCTGTTGCTGGTAGTATCGTTGTTGCTGGAGAGGTGGTGGCATATTTGTCATCCCTCCTCCTCCTCCTGCCATTATCATCGCCATTATCATTGACATATCATCACCAGCCATAGCTCTACCACCACGACCACCACCACCACTACCACTGTCAACAGTCAGCGCGGGAAGGGTAGCAGCAGCTTGATGCCAGCTAGGAGGCATTCCTTGTTGCTGTACGAGCAGATGTTGCTGCTGCTGCTGCTGTTGCTGAAGAGAAGAAGTAGGGTACACCCCAGGACCACTTAGAGCTGCATGAAGATGCTGAGGATTTACACCAGCAGCAGCAGCTGCTGCTGCTGCTGCATTAGCTGCTTGCATTGCAATCTCATAAGCTTCCATTGCAGCTCTAGCAGCAGCAATGTTTTGTTGCCTCTGTTGTATTAGCTGAGCGATTGCAGCGGCGTCCCCTGGTCCTCCAGCTACAGCTCCATTATTATTATTGTTGTTGTTGTTGTCTGTAACCCCCACACCTCCCCTTCCATGATGATGATTTTGTTGTTGTTGTTGGGAGGCATACCATGTGGAACTTCTAGAAATTTGATGGTGTTGTTCTTGGTGCATATCTCCAGTATCTCCTGATTGAGATGTAGTCAAGGAGGATGCATTTATTTGGGGACTTGAAGAAGAAGAGATACTGCCATCTACACCAGTAGCAGCAGCAATAGTACCAGCAGCAATAGTAGTACCACCTCCGTCATTACCATCCTCACCACTAATTTGAGTTCCCAAACCAGCTAATTGAAGCACTTCTTCTGCCCTAGTTATCCCTTCTAATGCCAATAAAGCCGCCAAAGACTCTATCCTCTGTTCAGCTTCAGGATTTTGATTAGCATCAGTATTAGACGCAGGGCCCCCGAGCACCTTTAATGCTTGTAAGAGAGCTTGCCTGGCAGCAACATGCTTTTCTTTATAATATGTCTCCCTATCCTCTACCATCGTAATTGTCTTTACGGGGAAACCGTAGATGTGGAGAGGGCTCTCTTGGAGGGCTCTCTCTGCAACCTCCCTGGCTGCAAAGGTGACGAAACAGAAAGGTCGTCGCTTCATTGTCTTTCTATGTCTGGGGAAGTAAACATCACTGACTAGTCCCCATTGGCTGAAATGAGATCTGACGTGATCTTCGGTTATTTCTTTTGGGACGTGGCCGATGAACAAGCGAGGGCCGACGCCCCTGGCCGCTGGTACAGTGGGTTGCGAAGCAGCGGCGACATTGATTTGGCTTTGGTTTAGATTCATGGCGTTAATTTCAGCCTGAAGGAGGCTCAGCACCTATTAATGTGGAACGGAGGGTCTAGCAGGTTAGGCAGCGTACAGTAAACGCATATACAATTTTTTGAAGGAATTGGGCAGTAATTTGCAGTAATTCTCTTACCTCGTCAGGTAAAGGGTCTTCCATCGCTTTCAGCTAAATGTCTACTAGATTTTCATCCTATGCAAGTAGCTTAAAACACCAGCTGGAACCGTCAAGTCAATCACCTCGTTGATTTTAGAGATAAAGGCATAAAAACCTGAAAGACGACCGATAACCACCCAATTCCAGTATACTGACTATCAACCACAAAAATACACCGAAAATTAACATCTCCGGCGGTAGAAGATCTATTACCCTTCGATTTTTTGTTGTCCAGCTCCAGAGTATGTACTCTGGACACTAGTGGGATCCCTCTTGGGTCAATTGATATGCAAAGCACTACATTCCAGTACCCATCCCAACTTGAGCTTAAATTGTTGCTTGTAATCTTCAAAAAACTTATATAAATACATCGTAGTAGATTTATCAAAGTTAGCCTAGAAAAGGAACCCCAAGAAATTCCCTGTAAGGACACCTGCTGGACTTGTTTTGGTCCAAGTGCCTCCAACTAATTATTAAGGTGATAACAACTGGATACTTCTCCTTTAATTGATTAAGGTGTCTGTGGAGTTGATTGGGAGGTGATAAAGGTGTCAGGAGTTGCTAGAATTCAAAACCACAACAGCATAACAAGAAGGGGTGAACCCTTTTCGTTAGTGGGTCGAGGAAAACAGCCATATGTCGACCTCCCTCTCTTACCCACCCTGGACATTATTTTAATCACTCTCATATGGTTTCGTTCATGGTTGCATGTGCTGTGTTAAATAGAAACACCATATAGAAGAACCGTGTCGTTAATGGTAAGAACAAGCTTGCATGCGAATATGAAAGCTGGCAAAGTGATGCAAACACAACATGATGTGTTTGCAACTAATTCACGTTGCAGGGCACCGATTTATCATGGAAATCGTGTTCATAGACACATTGAATCTACAAGGACGACTGATTGCGTAAATCAAGGCCAGTATTATCATCCAAGGTCAAAACTTCTCATCTGCAGAGCGAAAACAACATCCGACCAGGAGCAGCAAGAACAACAACAACCACAACCACTTCAACGACCTGCCAACCTATCCCAAGTCACAGTCCTCCCACCAAAAGGCAAATTCTCTTATAGACAAATTAAATCCCTACAACTTGAAGTCATAAAGGCTGCTCTAACAGAAAGAAACTTGAGCACAATAGGCAGGGGCACCCAACTCGCCAGTAGGCTATATAGCGCCTTGATTGCCGAGGAAAGAGCCCTCACAGCAGATGAATCTATAGAAATAGACGCAGTGCTAGACACAGAGATGTACACTGCCGCAGATACTGACGATGGTAGTAGTGAAACTGAAGAAGAAACCAACTCCTTCATGAGCGCCCAACCCTCTCTGAGCGGTGCCAACATCACCTCCAGCAAGGAAGAGCGTATCGTCAGCAACTCTGTCGGTCTTCAAGTCTCCTTCCTCAATGGTGGCCCTGGAAAAGAAGCCCCCAATGGCATCAAAACATCCACCTCCTTGTTGGTACGTTCCCAACGCTCTATTTGGCTGTTTGACTGTGGAGAAGACACCCAAAGATCCTTCATTGGTCACCCCCTAGTTGAATGGAAAAGAATTGAGAGAATCTTCATCAGCAGCATGTCCCCAGATAATGTCCTTGGTCTACCTGGCATGTTGTGCACGATCAGTGCATCTAGAGCAAAGGGACATGAAAATGCAGACTACCCTGTCCATGTATATGGCCCTAAAGGCCTGATTGACTTTGTCAACACCACACTCTCAGTATCGAACACGTACCTGGAAATGCCAGTTGTCATCCATGAGTTTACTCCCCGTCCTTTGACTACTCCAGAGCAACAAGAAGCCATAGATAAACCCATACTCATTAATCAAAGATCAATGCTGTATGCGACACATCTCCCCCCGGATCAGCTCAATCCCCGGGGGTATTATGACGGCGAGCTGCAGGCCATGTTGGCCAGACACACGCAAAAGAGACAAAACAGTAGGATGGATGGAAGGTCAGGGGCTCTAAGCCTGGAAATGCCTCCACCAGGTGATCCCAAAGCTGCCGCTACCACTCCAGTGTCTTCAATGACCTGGACTATCAGGATTGATGGTGAATATTCAGTTTCAGCTGGAGCTCTCCGTCATACAGCTCCTTGTTTTGGCTACCTGATTAGGGAAGCTCCACGTGCTGGAAAACTCAACATGGATAGAGCTAGAGCGATGGGACTGGAGGAAGGGTCTGCTCAGCTGCAGCAGTTGAAACAAGGTGTATCTGTGACTAATGGTGATGGGAAAGTAGTACACCCAGCAGAATGTGTTGCTCCTCCCCGACCAGGTAGAAGGATTGCCGTTATTGGTCCATGTATAGATTCTATTGCATTTGCTCGGAGAATGAAACAGATGATAGACAGACCTGTAGAATTGGTTGTGCATGCTCTTTCTACTCCCTCTGGTGATGCAGCTGTTGTGTTGAATAGTAAGAATGCTGATAGTAGCAGTAGGAATGTATCACTGGCATCTATGGCTGGTAAATGTGCAGCAGTCTTTGGAGCAAAGGAATTGACACTATGGCAACAATCATCATTGAGTATGTTGTCCCCCGAGGCTAAAGATGGTATGTATCCTTATAGAGTTCTTAAAGAAGCCAAGATGCAATTTAATAGTGAGGATGATGATGATGGAGAGGGAGAAGAGAAGTATGTATCTATTGGAGGTGTGTATGAGGTTCATCAAATAGAGAGACCACCTGCTCCACCTGCTGCTTGGGAGTCTGAAGAGCATTCGTAGTAGTTGGTTGTTGAGTGTGTGACATGTAACAAGAGAGAGAGAGAGAGAGAATGTATACATGTGTGTATGTGTTATTTTTATCTTGACACCAATAAATAGGAGTGTGTTTCATGAACAGCCAGACTCATCATGCATTTACATATTATTGCTATTTTCATTCCAAAGTTTTCTAATAGAAGCTCCCTTCTTACACTTCTCCACAGCAGGCATAGCAACCTCTCTAATCCTACCAGCCACCTCAGCTATGGATCCCCCAGCATCAATTGTAGACCATGTTTTATCACCCTCTCTTAGTATACTAAATTGCTGGAGAACAGCTGTCTGGAAAGGAGCGTTTTCATACCTCTCTTCTCCGTACCCTCCCCTAGAAGCTGCTTCCTCTGGTGATAGCGAGAGGAAGAGGGTGATGTCTGGAGCAGGGAGACCTGCATCCGGTGCTTTACACCAGGACATGTCGAGACCTGGAAGTTGTTTTGCAGCGGTGAAGGCAACGCCTGAGAAGGCGTAACGGTCGACGATGAGGGTTTTTCCTTGGAGAAGTTTTGATTCTAAGAGTTGTCTCTTTTCCCAGCGGTTGGCAGAGAAGAGGAGGTGGACTGCTGCGTCGTCGATGTCGCTCTTGCTGGTGAGGTAGGAGTTGATCATGGTGCCAATGGAAGTCGTTCGGTCGGGGAAGTTCCATAATTCAGCGTCGACGCTTTGTGACTTGAAGTGGTCCAAGAGCATCTGGCATTGTGTGCTTTTGCCTGCTCTATCGGCTCCCTCGAAGACGATAAAAGCACCTCGAGAAGGTGGAGTATCTGTTGAAACCATTGCTGCCTTGGCAAGTGATCTAAGTTGTGGTTCAGGGATGGTAACGACTCGAGCAAAGCGATTGTAGACTGTTAATGCCTTCCAATTCTGTAAGGATGTTCGCATATGTCTTAATTTTATGAAATTTGGATGTATTGCGGTGAGAACCACAACAAGTTTCCTGTTTTTGGTTTCAAACCAAATTTTTGAAAACGCTCTCGGGCTGGCAACAGCAGTAAACGACTCTCTAAGTTACATGGCTTGCATTTCATCTTTATATTATACCAAATGACATCAAAAATGGCTACTAGATTGACTCAGAACACGACTCTTGGGGCAACATCCGACAGGTTTGCTGCCTGTCGTCTCCCAAAAGCTCTCAATTTTCCACTTTATCGCTCTGCACATCCTTCCAGAAACCAGAGGTTGAGCTGTGTAGCTGCAGCATCCACAGAAAGTCAAAAGGTAAGGTTTCTAGCACAAACACTGGAGATGAAAACTTTTCTAGCTGAGGAGAGGAAATAATCTTATCAATTTCTTAGTATTTATCTTCTTCGTTTGCTTATTGCTCCAATTCCAACCACCACCATCAATTATATCGCATCTTACGACCCGCAGATCGCTCCAAATGGAGCAGCACCCAAGCCTCCACCACTCTCAGAGCTCACCGCCGTCGGCCCTCTCGACGGTCGCTACGCTTCCAAAGTCGCCGGCCTTCGCACCTCCTTTTCGGAATACGGCCTCATCAAAGCCCGTGTCTTGGTAGAATGCCGCTGGCTCGCCATGCTCAGCCAGCTCAACGGCATCCAGGAAGTGCCCCCCTTCTCCTCCAAAGCTGCTTCTCTCCTCGAATTTATTGCCGTCCATTTCTCCCTCGACGATGCTGCAAATGTTAAAAAGGTTGAAGCCACCACCAATCACGACGTCAAGGCTGTTGAATACGTCCTCAAGGACAAATTCGCAGCAGATCCTGAGTTGGCTGCTGTATTGGAATTTACCCATTTTGCCTGCACTAGTGAGGATATCAATAATCTCAGCCATGGCCTCATGTTGAGACAGGCCCTACACTCTGAGATCCTTCCAGCTATGGATAAGGTCATCTCTGAACTGACTAGGTACGTAATTTATAAGTACACTTAATGATAGTATTAGATCTATAGATGAGTTAGGCAGTGATTTTACTTAAAACTAAAGACTTAAATATACCCTGATACAAAGAGAGAGAGATCTTCACTTTGTTGATGTCACTCGGAGAACTGAGCCTACTAACAATATACCACTGATGCATATCACGATGTACCTCTCCTCTTACTACCCCACTCCCCACCTCCCTCTCCCTCTCGCCCTCTCTCTCTCTCTCTCTCTCTCAATATCTATATACAGGTTGGCAGAAGAATATGCAGATGCACCAATGCTCTCAAGAACCCACGGCCAAACTGCCAGCCCCACCACCATGGGTAAAGAAATGGCCATCTTCGCCCACCGTCTCGCCAGGCAACGCTCTCAGATAGCCTCAGTCCCCATCCTGGGTAAAATAGCCGGTGCAGTAGGCAACTACAATGCCCACATGGTGGCCTATCCTGACATCGACTGGCAATCTGAAGCTGAGAAGTTTGTCACCTCCCTGGGTCTAGCATGGAACCCATACGTCACACAGATAGAACCACACGATTATATGGCTGAGCTGTTTGATGGTGTGGCTCGTTTTAATACCATTCTCCTGGATTTTGATAGAGATGTGTGGTCGTATATTTCGTTGGGGTATTTCAAACAGAGAACTATTGCTGGTGAAGTAGGGTCGAGTACAATGCCACACAAGGTCAACCCTATTGACTTTGAGAACAGTGAAGGTAATTTGGGCATTGCTAATGCTACCCTAGCTCATTTGGCTGGCAAGTTGCCAATATCCAGGTGGCAACGTGACTTGACAGATTCCACCGTGCTACGCACGCTGGGTGTCGGCATGGGTCATTCCTTGCTTGCATACCAAAGCAGTTTGAGAGGGATTAGCAAACTGCAGCTGGACAGAGCCAGGCTGGCTTCTGACCTAGACTCCTCTTGGGAGGTGCTGGGAGAGGCAGTACAGACGGTGATGAGGCGGTATGGAGTGCCAGAGCCGTATGAGAAGCTCAAGGCATTCACCAGGGGGAAGGATATCACTGCAGATAGTATGCAGGAATTTATCATGGGTGTAGAAGGGGTGCCTGATGCAGTTAGGAAGGAGCTGTTGGAGTTGACTCCTGGGAGGTATATAGGGAATGCCACTGAGCAGGCAAGGGATGTGAGGCGGCATGTGAATGCCTTGGTATTAGGCAAGTAAGTAATAGTGTGATAGGTATTAGGTAGTGTAACAAACATTCATTATATCTGCTAGATATTCTAAAAGGGAACAACAAGGGTAATGTGAAGAAGTATGTGCGTGCGTGCGTGCATTGCCTTTGTGTTCTATTATTAGGTAGTGGTCATAATACACCATCACTGCTCTCACGAATTCAAACACACACAATATACAATCAAAGACATGACATGCAAAGGAACGCATATAACAAAAAAAAAAAAGACACAAAGACATCTATCTATAAATCTATTACTGCCCAAAACTTTTCATCAAAACTTTCTCCCCTTCTCTCTCATATCAGGAGAGAGATGTGCATACAGTATAATGGTCCATACAAACAAAGTGTCAATCTACATTTGCAATCAGCATCACTTTCTATATAATTTTATCGATTCATTCATTCATTTGTGGGTTGATGACGATTGTACCAGTGTGCTACTACTAAGCATTCTCATCCCCATCATCAACAAAAGCTGAGTCTATATCATTCTGTGTTTCATCATTAGTAGTGCCATTATTGTCTTGTTTTTGTGCTATGAAGATGATCTTTTCATCCAACCTGGTATCTTTTACGTTGGGACTACCAGGACTGGTGTTACCTTTCTGACCTTGAGATTGGCTGCTGTTATTTTTGTTTTTGTTGTTGTTGTTGTTGTTGTGGCGCTTTTTAATGATATATACACTGATGACACATAGAATTGCAGCGACTACAATACCAGTGGCAGCACCGACTATGACTGCAGTACTAGGCCCACCATTACTACCAGTACCAGTACCAGTACCAGTACTACCACCAGTAGTAGTACCACCAGTAGTAGTATCACCAAGAGTAGCAGTGGGAGCTTGTTCTTCCTCAACATCATCAACAATAGTGCTACCACCATCAGCAGCAACAACAACATCTGCTTCCCCTAATGCCAAACTAGCAACAACAGCATCATCATCAGCATCAACGCGTACACATCTCAATTGACTATGCACCACTCCAGCTTGTGTGATCAGCAACTCAGTAGGGCATCTCAAACCTCTCTCTTCACTACAATTCATCTCGGTGATGCCAGCTGGTCTTGTGAATCCACAGCAGGCAGCTCCCTCCCTACCTCCACACATCTCATCATTATTCTCAACACACATCAATCCACTGCTCCCATCCTTACTATCAGTAGCTGTGGGTCCATCCATTCCATTGCAGTAAGAGCCATCTTGGCATGGCAAGGGAAGAGTTTGGGAAGGATCCATGAGGATGGTACGGTAATGAGGAGGGCAACATTGTTGACCTGGGGAGCCACACTCTCCTTGAGCAGGGATGGGTCTGCACTGAGAGTTAGTCAGAGTGCCATCATCCATTGCACAATATGTGGTGGCCTTGTTGCAGAATGGAAGTCGGTGAACTGTAGCACCACCATCATGAGTAGAGCTATTACTATAGAAGGTTCCTGGAGGGCAGCATTGCTGGCCATTGTCACCACAGTTTGATGGTTGAGGTTTGCAAAGAGAGAATGGTTGGCGTTGACCCTGTTGATCCTCACAAAAGTAATCTGCTGGGCATCCTTGGTTTTCCTTATCGGGGCACTGAGGAGAGGTGGGGGGAAGGGAGGAGGTGGAGGCGCAGAGGCCATCGGGTTGGCCGCACGCTGGGAGTTGAGTGCAGATGCCCATTATTTCTTGTTGGAGTAATTGGGGGAAGAGGTTGGTAGAGGATAGCTGTTGTGGAGGATATGATGATGATTTTTTGGATTGGTAAATGTTCTTAAGGGACAAGTAGTTCTCGTAAGTTAGAGAGCCAGTGGCTGGTCTGAAAGACGGCCCCGTCTCAATGGAGAGGATGCATAGGGTGTTGGGCTCGGAGCAGGGAGAAATGGATGATTTGGGGCAGCAAGCTCCGTTCGTTTGTCCGCAAGTATCTGATGGTATGGGAAGGCACAAGGATGGGGTGTCGAATAGTGAGGCTCCAACGTTTGCACCACCAGGAAATTTTTGACAAAAGAGGCCATCTTGGCAGGTATTAATTAGTTGGGCGACCCCAAGCTCTGTAGGGTTTCGATTGTTAAGGGGGTTAGAATTGATCGTCTCGGAGCAATGATTTTAATAGGATCCAGCAGTTATATGGAAAGATCAAAACTTGCCTGTTTGTTGAGAACTAAGACAACATGAATTCCCGATTTCGCCACAATTATCTTCGGGTTTAGGCTCTTGATCGGTTAGCAGCAGTCTTCCACTGCATGAACGGATAGTCGAAAGTATCAACAGCAAATTTACTGAGAGTAGGCAAGTTTGGGTATGCATCTCGTTTCGATCACTTCAGTTGTTGTATTTGAAGTCGCTGTCGAAGCCGTTTATAGTATTGGGTTGAGAATCTCAATGTTACTGTTCGTTTCTCATAGACGATTTCATAATCTGATGCGTTTCAGTGAGGATCTCACCCTTATTTGCAGTACCCAAATCATGGAAAAATCGTCATCCCCCGCCTTTTCTTCCCTAGCTTCCCGCCCACCCCACCCTTTTCTCTCTTTCACCCATTCAATCAATCAGTCAGTCAGTCTTACAAGGGTCTATATGACCAATCTTGAGGCTGACCCAACCTCCCATCTTCATCATCATCCAGTGCTGTACCATAATAACTAAAAAACCAATCTATAAACTTTGCAATCCCATCATCCAACGTCGTCACAGGCGCATATCCCAGCGCCTGTTTGGCCTTGCTCACATCCGCATACGTCTCCAGCACATCCCCAGCACTGGGCAGTGGCAGGTACCTCCTCAGTGCCACCACCCCTAGATACTTCTCCAATGTATCCACCAGATCTGTCACTGTATGTGGATGCGTATTGCCTATATTGTACACCTCATTAATAGCAGCAGAGGGCTGGCTGGGTGGGACGGTGGCTACTGCTGAGAGAATACCAGCGACTGCATCATCTATGTAGGTGAAATCACGGGATAGTTCTTGACCATTTTTAGGACCTTGAAATATAGGGAGAGGATCTCCCTTGACTATGGAAACTGCAAATTTGTAGGCAGCCATGTCGGGGCGACCCCAGGGGCCGTAGACAGTGAAGAAACGGAGTCCTATTGCTGAGATGCCATGGAGGTGGTGGTATACATGTGCCATGAGCTCATCAGCCTGTATTGGTTGGGTGGTTAAAAAAGGAGGAGGAGAAGAGAGGTAAAGGGAGAGGGAGAGGGAGAGGGAGAGGGAGAGGGGGGAAAAGGGGTCAATATGTATATACGGTATATGTATGTAAGAGAGAGAGAAGAATGGAAAATGGTAGTAGTCTTGATCACTGGTAGTGGACTTATATCTATTTATATATGTAATACGCACCCTTTTAGTGGCTGCATACAGACTGGCAGGTTTATCGACCCTGTCATCTTCACTAAACGGCCTAGCTGCATTAAGACCATACACACTAGATGATGAGGCATATACAAGTGCTGGTTTATGTTGGCGTTGAGCAGCAATAGCCTCTAATAAGGTGACCATACCAGCAAGATTGGCATAGACGTAAGAAGATGGATGCTTGGTGGCGTACCTGACACCAGCCTGGGCGGCCATGTGAACGACGTGAGTGAAACCACCGCATATGGATGTTAGTTTGGTGAGCATTTCCTTATCGTTAATGTCTCCATCTACGGTGTAAACACCAGCAGTGTCTGCAGCGTGAGCTTGACGGGCTCGTTTGAGGGAGGTGGGGTAGTAGTCGTTGAAGTTGTCGAGGCCGACCACGCCGTGACCTTGTTTTCTGAGGGCAATGGCGGCGTGCATGCCTATAAAGCCGGCAGAGCCGGTGACAAGGATGATTTTGGTAGGAGAAGGGGGGTTGCTAGTGCTGTGTGTGTTGGATGTGCTAAGTGCGGGGGTGCATGATTGTTTGACTGCAGCCCAGTCTGTGCGTTGGAATGCGGAGAGGGAGAGAGGGACGTTCATGGCAACCACTCCTGGGTGGCGTCTAGCGGCAATTTCGCCCATTTCACGAAGCCGTTGCAACGATAAGTCGTCACCTAGGTCTATGTGGCTTCTGTATGTGGGGTTCTGGTTCCAGAATTGACCAGCTACTATTATAGCTGCAAAGAAGAGCAGCAAAAGTGATCCAGCTAATTTAATGATAGGAAATGCGTCAGGTGTCAATTGTCGCCGTTTTTTAGTAAGATTTGATATATTATTGTGTTTATAAGGCCTACTTTGCCTCCAAACTGCTTTTATTGAGGAATCATCAGCTAAACTGCCAAACTCAATGTCATTTAATGGCAAATTAGTTCTGTTGAGCGGCATAGCTGTCTATGTGATAGCTCAGATGCGTTCTAAGTGCTGGGATCAAAACTAGGTAGTAACGTGAACTTATTTCATATGAAATAGTAATTAAAGTTGGTTAAAACTGTCAACGCCAAGATGAACGAGACCTCTTCATTTCCCCCCATGAAATGCCATCCAGCCACCACCTAAGTGATATTGTCGGAGAGAGGAGATAACTTGACACGTTTGAGATCTCAGTTCGTAGCATTCATATCTTGATTCCATATTCGAGTCGACCAGGTCTCATTGCAGCCTGGGTTTACGTTGCTTGAGTAGTAGCACCTTGAAAAAAGTGATCATCAATCTTCACACCAAGCACCTATAAAGCTTCAATAATACGCGTCCTGTTCAATTTGTACACCTAAAGAACCATCACCATGTGGTATTTCATACAGAATCCCTCAATCACACGTGCTCAAAGGACAATTCTCCGTCCAAAGGAGACATGTCTCTTCCGCTCTCGCCACCACAACCGCCCATCCTCCTCATCCACCATCATCACCCACGCATCAGCCGACTCCACCAAACTCATGATAGCTGCTCAAACCAAATACGACGCAGGCGATCGCCTAGCTGCTCTCCGCCTCTGGGAAAAAGCCCTCCGCAGCGATCCAGACCAAGATGAGCGCCTCGCTGCCCTGTTCAACAGCACCGCCGTCTACGCCTCCACCGGCGACCTTGAACTTGCCAGAATGTCCCTTAGAGAAGCCGTCCAACTAGGCCTAGACTACAATGCAACCTGCCAAGGTAATGGTGACCCTAGATGTGTAGAAATGAGAGCTTCCCAACAAATGCTTATTCAATTGAGGAAATTCAATGAAGCAGTGCTCAAAGCAATGGCCTCCAAGACTGCCACTCCTTCCCCTCCCCCTGGTATGAGAAGCTCCATGAAGAAAAACACCTCTGACAGTTATATTCGCCGTAGCAGTAGTAGTAATAGTAAGAAATTGAGAGACAATGCTGATGATTTGACCAATATATTAGAGACTGATATGGAGGGACTCGATACCTCTATATTGGGAGTGGTGAAGAGAGTGACGTTGGTACTGTTGGCATTGAGTGTGTTGGGAGTTGGGCTGTTTTTTTATGGATTGAAGTACCTAACTCCTCCAGAATGATATTAATTGTAATGATATTATGTGTTTTATATACTTACAATAAGAATATAGTGATACAACAGAAAAACAACAACATACACACACGTGTATACACAGAAGTACAACAATGAAAACTGATTCGTTTAAATTAAGACCAATCCATTCATATTTATAACAACAACTAGCGAATCAAAAGAGCCGATGTCTCTCTAGTATTATCATCATTATCATCTCTTCCAAGATGATGATTCTCCTCCCCTCCACTTCCCCCAACTCCCCCACCATCAACCGCCATTACATCCTCTTCATCAAGGATAGTCACAGCCAAATCTCTCCCCCTAGTTTCATGAGGCAATTGAAAGGCGGCTGCAGTAGCTAGCAAACACAACCCCCCTAACACAGTTGCTGCAATTCCAGGGTGACCTTTATCCACCAAGTATACAGTAGCAAATGGAGCTACAATACCGCCAGTTCGGCTAAATGCATTGCATAAAGCCAGCCCAGTTGACCTTACTGCTGTGGAGTAGATTTCAGGTGTGTAGACATAAAGTACGGAGAATGCAGCCATGATGCCGGCACGGGCTAGGAATAGGAGGAATAAGCTGAGGCCGTGATTGTTAGATGCATTCGGTGATGACGGTTGTTGTACGATGACCAACATCAAGATGCTCAACCCACACGTCAACAAACCAGCTCTGAGTGTCCATTTCCTCCCCCTCCTATCAATCAATGCAGCTGCTATCAAAATACCAGGTGCTTCTGCAATTGTAGTAATAACAACAGCCCGGTAATCATCATTAGTAAACGCAGGCCTGCCATCATCTGTACACGGAGACTGCTTTTGTGCTGTTTGTAATGCTGTTGTAAGCAGGACCAACCCATAATATGTCACAGCATTGACAAACCAAATAATGTAGAGACAGATGCTGGTTTTAGCTAGGGAGGGGCTCATCACACTTTGTATCGACATCCTTAGATGTGTCACTATATTGCTACTTGATTTTTGACGATGTTGATGTTGATCAGAAGGAGGAAGAGGAGGAGGAAAGTGGTGGCGAGAACCTCCATTTTCAAGACCATCAGCAGCTACATCAGTAGCAGCAATATTACCTTCATCTTCCTCACTGTCACCACCACTTTCTTCTGGCTTTAATTCATCACTAGTAGTACCATTAATCCTAGCAACATATCTCAACACCCGCCTAGCTTCCTTCATCCGTCCATGTGCACCCAGCCACAAAGGTGTCTCTGGTAACAATGGCCCCCCTACCAACAGCAGCAACAGAGGGATTGAAGAATAGATCAACAAGCTCCTCCATCCGTCGCTATAAGGTAAGGTAAACCAAGCTATTCCAGCTACTAATAACGTCCCTACAATCCAGAAGCTCTGCATCAGCAGAAGGTTCCCTCCTCGTCCTCTAGCTGGAGAGAACTCAGCTAAAATGGTGACTGCGATAGGGGTTGATCCTACAGCAAAGCCAACGATGGCTCGGTATAAAAGGAGTGAAGTGAAATTGGTAGCGTATGCGCTGGCTATTCCAAAGATGCCTAGTAGAGCTGTGGCACCAATAAAGGCCTTTTTCCTGCCATAGTGATCTGATAGCCAGCCAATGATGGTGACGCCAAACAGCATTCCCAGGAAGATCGTACTGGAAAGATAAGATTCCTGAGTGGAAGTGATGTGCCATTGGCATTTGATGGCTGGACCTAGGAAGGAGAGGAGCATGACTTGGCAGGCGTCTGCAATCCATGCTAGGCCTGTGTAGAGGAGAAGCACTGTAGAGAGA
>Ga0114919_10000887_pt1 | contig 24007 bp, 19 predicted proteins | sample BlataG_FD_88682 | JGI IMG/M metagenome (GOLD analysis project Ga0114919, IMG submission 88682) | Deep subsurface microbial communities from Black Sea to uncover new lineages of life (NeLLi) - Black_00105 metaG | ecosystem: Environmental > Aquatic > Marine > Oceanic > Sediment | place: Atlantic... | reverse complement strand
GGCGTCATCGGTGCCGAGGGGCGGGTGCAGGCGGTGGTGCCCGGCGTCACCGCCTGCCTGCGGTGCTTGGTTCCAGCGCCACCCGCCCCGGGCAGCCTGCCAACCTGTGACACCGCCGGCGTGATCGGGCCGGCGGTGCTGGTGGTCGGTGGCGTCCAGGCGGCCGAGGCGATCAAGCTGCTCGTGGGGACCGACCAGCCGCCCCCCAGCCGGCTGCTGGTCTGTGACCTCTGGGAGTCGAGTTGGCGAACGATTGATCTCAGTCCCTTGGCGGTGGCCGGCTGCGGTAGCTGCCGGGGGGACGACCATCCCTGGCTTGTGGGAAGCGGCAGCACCGAGGCGACGGTGCTTTGCGGGCAGGACGCGGTGCAGTTCCGCGTTGGTGCTGCCCAGAGCCTCGATCTTGAGGATCTCGCGGCCCGGCTCGGTGCGGTCGGTCCTGTCACCCTCAATCGCTGGCTGCTTCGGGCCGAGGTCGAACCGGGCATCACCTTGTCGGTCTTCACTGATGGCCGGCTCATCGTCACCGGCACCCGCGAACCGGCCCGCGGCCGCAGCATCGCCGCCCGCTACGTCGGGCTTTGAGCTGTTTCTTTACGACGCCGTGGCGGCGGCCATGATCTTTTGCTCGGTTGCTTCTGCCCGGGAAAACTCGGCGGTCAGCCGGCCCTCAGCCAGCACGATCACCCGGTCGGCCAGGGTCAAAAGTTCAGGCAGCTCACTTGAGGTGAGGATGACCGCCAGGCCTTCACGGCAGAGCCGGTCGATCAGGGCGTAGAGTTCGGCCTTGGCCCCAACGTCGATGCCGCGGGTGGGATCGTCGAGGAGCAGCACCCGGGGCTTCGTCAGCAGACAGCGGCCGATGATGCATTTCTGCTGGTTGCCCCCGGACAGCCCGGTGACCGCCGCCCGCGGCGAGGGGGTTTTCACGCCGGTCTGGCTGATCGGTCCGGCGACCAGTTGCTCTTCCCGGCGGCGGCTCACCAAGCGGCCAGCGGTTGCTTCGGCCAGGCTGCAGAGGCTGATGTTGCCCGCCACGTCGAGGTTGGCAAACAGTCCGAGCCGTTTGCGGTCTTCGGTGACCAGTGCCAGGCCTGCCTGGCAGGCTTCGCGAGGGTGACGGAAGCGGACCGGCTGGCCGTGAAGGCGGACCTGGCCGGTCCAGTCATCTCCCGCGGCACCGAAGATCGTCTCGAGCACCTCGGTGCGGCCCGCTCCCATCAGGCCGGCGATGCCGAGAATTTCACCGGCATGAACGTTGAACGAGATGTCAGCAAGTCGGTCAGGCCGGCCCGGCTCGGCCGCTGGCAGACAGAGCCGTTCGACTTCCAGCAGGCAGGGCCCCGGAGACCGCTGCCCATGAAACTGATGGTCGGCAATCTCCCGGCCGACCATCCAGCCGGTCACCTCGGCTGGGGTCGTTTCACTGCGATCGACCGAGCAGACATGCCGACCGTCCCGCAGCACCGTGATCCGGTCGGCCAGCCGGAAGACTTCGTCCATCTTGTGGGAGATGTAGAGAATTGTTCGGCCCTGCTCACGGAGCCGGGTGATCGTCCGTTCAAGCCGGGCCGACTCTGCCTCGGTCAGGGCGCTGGTCGGCTCGTCCATCACGATGACTGCGGCGTCGAGTGAGAGCGCCTTGGCAATTTCAACCAGCTGTTGGTCGCCAACCCGCAGGCTCCCTGTGCGGCTGCGGGGATCGATCGATGACTCAAGCCCCGCCAGCAGGTCGGCTGCCAGTCGTTCGCAGGCGTTCTGATCGAGTAGCCCCAGGGCGGTTCGGGGCTCACGGCCGAGCACGATGTTGGCCGCCACCGACAGCTCCTCCACGAGGGCCAGTTCCTGATGGATAATGGCAATACCTGCCCGTTCGGCTGCACGGGTGTCGGTAAACTGGACTGGCCGGCCGGCGACCTCGAGTTGCCCTTGATCGGGCGCATAGACCCCAGAGAGGATCTTCATCAGCGTGCTCTTGCCGGCACCGTTCTCGCCACAGATGGCGTGGAGTTCGCCACGGCCCACTTCGAGCGTGACGTCATCGAGAGCCAGCACTCCGGGGAAACGCTTGGTGATTCCCCGCATGGCCACGGCGATGTCGCTGCTGGCGGTCATCGGCTTACTCCGCCCGGCGCCTGCGGTACTCCCAGATCCGCAGGCAGATCAGGAGCAGGCCGGCTGTCAGCCCGGTGCCGACACCAGCCCAGCCGCCGGAGGTCATCGCCGTCAGGCTGCCGGCCAACAGAGCCAGAATCGGAATCGTGCAGAGACCGAGGGCGCCCGGTAGCAGCCGCCGGTCGTGCCGTGGCCCGCCACCCGCCTGGGCGAAGGTGACGGCCAGCACCACGACAATCCCGACGATCAGTCCCTCATAGACGTCGGCTCCCGTCTTGATGATCTTTGAGACGGCATCGATCACGACCCGCAGGAAGACCGCGCCCAGCACCGTGCCGGGCACCGTGCCGACGCCCCCCGAAAGCGAGCAGCCGCCGACCACGGCTGCGGCAATGGCGTTGAGCTCATGGCCGCGGCCCTGGTTGACCGGGGCGGCGACTGATTCGTTGGCGACGTAGAACAGGCCGGCCAAAGCTGCGGTCATTGCGCCAAAGCAGTAGGCGAACCACTTCACGTTGTCGGTGCGGATGCCGGCCAGTCGGGCGGCCTGCTCGTTGCCGCCGAGGGCCTGCAGGTGCCGGCCGAGGACGGTCCGCGATAAGAGCAGCCAGGTGGCTGCTGCCAGTAGCAAGAAGACCGTGACGGGAATTGAGACGTTGTCGCGGACTGTCTTGAACAGTGGGTCGGCCACGTTGATGAGTGCGCTCTTCGTCGGTGTCAGGGCCGCCGTGCCGCTTTCGCACAGGGCACGGGCAAAGCTCCGCAGGCCGACCAGCGTTGCCAGGGTGGCGATGAAGGGGGGCAGCCGGATCACCGTGATCAGCCAGGTGTGCAGGGTGCCGACCAGAAAGCCGGTCAGCAGGCTGGCTCCACAGGCAACGACCACGACGAGCGGCCCGACCGGCTTGAAGCCCATCATCTCGGCCGGTGCCAGGGCGAGCATGGTGGTGGCGCAGACCGTCCCGGAGAGGGCGATCATCGAGCCACTCGAAAGGTCGATGCCACCGGCGATGATCACCACCGCCGCGCCGAGAGAGAAGATGCCGAGCATTGCCGTGTTGCGGGCGATGTCGCGAAGGCTTTCGTAGGGCCGCTCGTAGTAGCTGTGATTCGAGTCGATCACCGCCGTGATCGCCACTGCCGCCACGATCGCCAGCAGCAGCGACCATTCACTTTGGCGAAACCACTGAAGGCCACGGGAAATACTTGTTCCTGGCATCGGTGCCTCCGGGCGTCAGGTGGGCCGTTGAGGCAGTCAGGAGCTTGAAAGTCCGTACTGAGCAAGCCACTTGCGGAAGGCCGACAGGCTGAGCACCTCGGTCATGCCGGCGTTCTCAGCCGACTCGAGGTCGGCGGGTTTGATCGGGGCGTTAGCATCCTGCTCCCAGGCATCGGGGATGATCAGCCGCAGGCCGGTCGTGTAGATGTCGCCGCCGGGCTGCCCCTGGCTGGGAAACATTTCCATGATTGTGGCGTTGTCATCGGTGCGCATCGCCAGCAGCAGCCGAACGGTCTGAATGCCCATGTCGAACGGATTCTGAACCACCATGCAGTCGATCCGACCCTCTGCCATGTGATCGAGAGCTGCAGCCTGGGCGTCAAACGTGACAATTGTGATTTGGTCGCGGACACCCCGCTCTTCCACAACTTCGGCAATGGCCGGGGCGTTGTAAGCCCAAATGCCGACGAGTGCTTTCAGGTCCGGGTGGTTGACGAGTGCTGCTCGGACATTGTCGCGGGCCTTCGAGAGATCCATCGAGTCGGCCATGCGATCGAGTTCGGTGTAGGCCTCGCCGACCGCTTCTTTGAAGCCATTCATCCTGGCCCGCGCATTGTCGTTGTCAGTGAATCCCGCGAACTGAACATAGCCCCCCTCCTTGATGCCCCGGCTACTGAGGAGCTGCTTGCCGGCGGTGCCCAACAGTTGGCCGCCAACGATGTTGTCAGTGCCGATGTAGTAAGGACGGCCGTCTGGAAAGAGTTCCCGGTTCACGTCACCATCAACGGTGATGACCGCCACACCCTTTGCGGTGAGCCGCTTCATCTCCTCAACAATAGCCACGTTCTCAGCCTGAATAACCGAGATGGCAACCCCGGCGATGTCGGACTGGCTGCCAAGTTGACGAAGCTTTTCAATCTGTCCCTGGGCCGTGCCGTTGTTCTTCTCCATCACTACCTGAAGGCCCTGCTCAGCCAGGCCAGACCGCTTGGCGCCTTCCTGAAGGCCGGCGTTGCAGGCGTCCCAGAAGGGATCGTCACCGTTGGTGATAAATACGAACCGTTGAGGACCGGCGTTAGCGGTCGGCTCGGCTTTATTCCCAGCCGAGCCGCAACCCGTAGCGCTCAGCGATATGGCCGCAGATAGCAGCCAAAGGACCAGGAAAGGCTGGCGAAGAAGCGATTGCTGATTCATTTGTGAGCCTGTTTTATAAAATGGTGCCGTGGTACGGATTCGGTGAATGCTCCAACCCACCGGATCCCCACGATTGATCGGGACGCTGCGTTAGCGACTCTCGACGACGAACTGCCGAGTGTCGTCCTGCGAACGAAGGCTAGTAGTGTAACCCGCTTTTTCGCAGATGCACCAGCGGTGTGTCTGCGGTGTTCGTTCCGGCAACGGTAATGTCGCCGATGACAATCACATGATCACCAGGACTGGAAGCCTTCGTCGCCTCTGTGAGGGGGCGGACGCGACACTCCATCCAGCCAACGGTCTCTGGGAGGATGGCTGCTCCACAGGGGGATCGGCCGATCGTCAGGCCGGCAAAGGGGTCGTGTTCGTCAGTGGCCGGCTTGCCAAACCGCCCGAGTAGGCTTCGTTGTGAATCGGCAAGCAGATTCACAACGAAGCGAAACTCTCGACCTCCCGCTGCCTTGAGAAACTGCCGGTCACGCCCTACCGCGACTGAAATCGCTGGTGGCTCAAATCCCGCCTGCATCAGCCAACTTGTCAGCATCGTTCGGTCAGCGTCGTCCTCTCGCCAGGTCACGATGTAGAGGCCACTGGGAATGCGGCCGAGCAGAGTGCCGACCGATTCACTGGTTGTCGTGGGGGTGGGGGAGTCCGGCATGATGTCTCCTGCAACTGTGGAAACCCACTAGTTTAGCGGTGCTCTCTGGGAACTCCTAGATTTCTCGGGGAAAACACACCATGGCCGGTTTTTCCGCCCCGCTTGTGATTGGTTCAGCCACGTGGGGACAGGGTGGGCCTGGTGAACCAGGTAGTTTCGCCAAACTGAGGCAGGCCGGTGAAGTCGATGACCGCCGGCGGTTCAAGGGGGAAACCGGTGGTGGCCTCAGCCGACATTTCTCCTAGAGTCCGGATGGTTTGCCAGCAGGCTTTTTTCTGGCCGACCGTATGAAAGCAGTCTGTAACTGTTCGTGATCGCTCGGCCGCTCATGCAACCACTAGTTCCAGGGACGACAGAGTTGTCGGCATTCCGGGTTGGCCGGACGGGCTGGCCTATCCGCTTTTGGGTGGCTTGTCGGCTTGCTTTCTGCCTGGTTGGTTTGGTGGCAGGGAGCCACCAGCCGTTAGCGGCCAGCGGTCTCGGGTGGGCGGGGCAGGGCGGCACGTTGCTGACAGGCGAGACGCGGCACTGGACGCCGGCCTGGGGCGGAGAAGCCACGAGCGTTCAGTTCGCGACCATGGCGGACAGTCGAGAAATCGGCAGCTTTGCCGACGGTGCATACGAATTGGTGCCCCCGCCGCCAGATGAGGTTCAGCTTCTTCCGCCGACTGGGACTGGCGGGCCTGTCGTGCTCGATATGCCGTACGAGCCGATGCCAATGTCTTGTGACTTCTATCCGTCTGCCAGCAGTGGCTTCCCCGATTGCTTCGATGATCTCTGGGCACCCCGGCCCTGGTTCTGGCAGTTGCTGCCCAACAACCTGATCTATACCAGCTACCTCGCCGGTCCCAAGGAACCAAGGTTCGCAACGGTCTGGTACAACGACACCGAGCCATCGGTGATCAATCCGAATGAACAGAACGGCTGGCTCTGGGATTCAACCCTGGGCGGTCGGGTCTCACTTGTTCGCTATGGCTCCGATCCAGTGCTGCATCCACAAGGATTTGAGGTGCAGCTTGAAGGGGCCGCCTTTGTTCGACTCGACCCGGAGGACGACCGGGATCTCCGCTCAGCCGACTATCGCTTTGGGATTCCGGTCGTTTACGGCGTCGGTCGTTGGCAAACCAAGCTGGCCTACTATCACAACAGTGCCCATCTTGGGGACGAGTTTCAGATCAAGTATCCCTGGTACGAGCGGATCAATTACGTCCGTGACGTCATCGTCTGGGGGAATTCGTATTATTTGTACGACTGGCTGCGGCTCTACGGTGAGGTCGGTTATTCGTTTTTTAATTCAGGCGGTTCAGAACCCTGGGAATTCCAGTACGGCACGGAACTGATTCAGGCTCGTCCGACCGGCATTCGCGGTGCACCGTTTCTGGCTGTGAATGGCATCTCGCGGCAGGAGCTTGACTGGGGTGGGAACGTCTGTGTCCAGGTCGGCTGGGCCTGGCGGGGCCGCCGAAGTGAGCGGCTTTTTCGGTTCGGCTTTGAATACCTCTATGGGGCAGACCCGCAGTTTGAGTTCCTCCGGCGGAATCAGAACCCCTTCGTTGCCAGCGACGGACAGACCAACCAAAACCGTGCCGGCATCGGGATGTGGTACGACTACTAGCTTCACGGAAAGCTCGGGCATCCTGCCCGACTTTCCTTGGTGCAGACCGCCACAAAGCCGAGGTTTGTGACGTTCCGCTGGTGCTGGATTGGCGGCATCCTGCCGCCGGGTGGCAGTCGGTGTTGGCTGAGGGAAAGCGGCGTCTAACGTGTTGCCTGTCCGGTCGCTTCTGCTCCCGCCTTCCCGTGCCAAAAACCTGTTGACGAGCGAGGGGGTGTCCATGCCCTTAAGCGTGCTACGAAAGCAAGCGCAGCCCGGAGGGCGAAAGCGCTACGCACGTGCAGTGAACGGCGGCCCGGATGGCTGCCGTGAGCGTCAAGCGAAAGGGCAAGGACAGCTCCGAGCGGTGGCTTGCTTGCTTTACGGAAAGCGCCTACATCGTGTCGGCTTTTCCTTGGCGAGCCTCCGCCCGCTGGTGGTGATTGGCGGCATCCTGCCGCCGGGTGGCAGGACGCTTGTGCCGGTATGCTTGGCCAGATTCCCTTTCAGCGATCACGGTTTACATGCCCCTGCTTGCCATTGAATCGACCTGTGACGAAACCGCAGCCTCGGTCATCGACCGTTCGCGGCGGGTGCTCTCCAGCATCGTTGCCAGTCAGGATACGCTCCATGCCCGGTGGCGGGGCGTCGTCCCCGAAATCGCCTCGCGGGCGCATGTTGAACGCATCATTCCCGTCATTGATGAGGCGGTGCAGGCAGCTGGGGTGACCAAACAGGACCTCGTGGCGGTCGCTGTGGCAGTGCGGCCCGGGCTGGTGGGGTCACTGCTGGTCGGGCTTTCCGCCGCCAAAGCGATTGCGGCTGTCCTCAAGCTGCCGCTGATTGGTTACGACCATGTGGCCGCGCATCTCTACGCTTGCCGGATCGCCTACGGTGAACGCCTTGAGTACCCGGCTGTTGGCCTGGTCGCCAGCGGCGGGCATACCTCGCTTTTTCGTCTGACAGGTCCGCTCGAGCTTGAACGGCTTGGTGGCACCATTGACGACGCGATTGGTGAGGCCTTTGACAAAGCAGCCAGTCTGCTGGGACTTGGATACCCCGGCGGCCCCGAAATCGAGCGGTTGGCTGCTGCAGGCAACCCACAGACCCATCGGTTCCCCCGGCCCTTGGTAAATGACCGATCTCGTCTCGACCTCAGTTTCAGTGGGTTGAAAACGGCCATTCGGTATCAGGTGCGGCCACCGGGCGCAAACGAGCGGCAGCTGAGCCAGCAGCAGCGGGCCGATCTGGCAGCCTCGTTTCAGCAGGCGGCGGTTGATGCCTTGGTCGCCAAAGTTGATCTGGCCATCAAACGAACCGGCTGCAGAGTGGTAGCGATGGGCGGGGGCGTCGCCGCCAATGGTCTGTTGCGGCGTGAACTTGTGGCGCTTGGTAATCGCCGTCGGGTGACTGTGCTCGTGCCTCCGCTGAGTCTCTGCACTGACAACGCCGCCATCGGTGCGATCGCCTGGGAACAGTTTGAGCGAGGTGATCTGGCGACACTCGAGCTTGATGTGCGGCCCGGTACTGATCGGTCGCGCCGGCAGGCAGCTAGCCTCACACCCCGTGCCGGGTCTCCGCCAGCACTTCCACCTCGCCGCTGACAACGTCGTACATCATGCCGACGACACCGATGCGGTGCTCACTAATCAGTTGCCGGATAGTGTGACTTTCTTCGAGCAGCTTGCGGACTGTCCGAACAACATTCCGGCGGGCTACGGCATCGACAATTTGCTGTTTGGCTTCACCGTCAATCGCGGTCAGACCACGGCAGTCTCCCTCCGTGACAACCCGACCAACCTGTTGGAAGATTTCGCTGATGTGCCTGCAGCCGGGGGCGACTGGATGATCTGGATGGCACGATTCATCGACCGCTGCCGCGATCGCCCCGCATCGGGTGTGACCGACCACCGCCACCAGTCGCGCGCCGGCAACTGCCACGGCGTATTCAGCACTTCCAATCACCTCACTGCTGATAATGTTGCCGGCTACCCGAACACTGAAGATATCACCGAGCCCAAAATCAAAAATGGCCTCAGAAGGTGATCGAGAGTCGATGCAACTGAGGATGACCGCCAGTGGATGCTGGCTGGCGGCGGTTGCCTGCCGCTGTCGGGACGGGCTGCGTTTTAGTGGCTGGCCAGTGCGGAACCGCAGGTTGCCTTCTAACAATCGCTCCAGGGCCTGCCCGGGGCTGGTGAGCCGTTGCACGTCCTCGCTGGCGTGTTCGACAAACCTGATTTCGTCGTGCAGACCAGGAAAGCGGTCGCCGAAGCCCACCAGGCTGAGCTTGACCCAACGGGCCGGCGCACCCGTCCGTTGAAAATCTGCGAGCAGGTCGAGAATGTCGGGGTCGATGAAATCGGTGTTGGTCGCGTCGATCAGCAGCGTACCGCCCGGTGGAACATCGAAGAGTTCTCGCTGGATCGCTGCGCGATTGAAGAAGGTCACCTGGTTGGCGAGATCAAGCCGGATGACATCACCGGCGGTGTGCTTTTCCAGTGTGCGGGTCAGGGGACGGCGGTAGTTAGAGTGGAGGATGAAGATGACACTGCAGGCGAGGCCGATGCCGATGCCGATCAGCAGGTCGGTTAACACGATGGCCACTACTGTGGCGACGAAGGGGACAAATTGAGAAAAACCTTCTCTCCAGAGTTGGCGATACCGCTTGGGGTTGGTTAGGCGGTAGCCAGTCTTGATGAGAATGCCGGCGAGCGTTGCCAGAGGAATTTCGTTGAGCCAGTGAGGTAGCACGAGCACGCAGCCCAGCAGCAACCCGCCATGCGCAATGGTTGCCAGCTTTGTGCGGCCGCCGGCATTGACATTGGCTGTACCCCGGATTACCGCCGCACTGATCGGGAGGCCACCGAGTAGGCCCGAGACCATGTTGCCCACGCCCTGCGCCAGCAGTTCGCGGTTCCGGGGCGTTCGCTGCTGACGCGGGTCGATCTTATCGACTGCCTCGATTGCAAGTAGCGATTCCAGGCTGGCGATCACCCCGATTGTCACCGCTGCTAAGTAGACGCGTGAGTCAGCGAGGCTTGTGAAGTCTGGAAAGCTGAACAATCCGATAAGGCCCTCAGGTCCGTTTGCTAAGGGCACCGACACCAGGTGCGTCGGCCCCACTGCCCAGGGGCTGCCAGCTCGCTTGAGCAGGATGTTGGCGGTGGTTCCTGCCAGCACGGCGACAAGCGGACCCGGTATGCCCGAGCGTCGCAACGTCCTGATCTGGTCCCAGGCAATGACAAGCAGCAGGGAACCGATGCCAATGGTGGCCGCTCCCGGAAGAAAGTAACGAAACGATTTTGGAAGGTCTGAGAAGGTTGTCTCGCGATCAGGCTGATTGAACGACATTTCGCCGATGGGATCGATGTCGTAGCCAATCAGGTGGGGCAATTGCTTCAGGATGATGATGATGCCGATGGCCGCCAGCAGGCCCTTGATAACGCTCGTGGGAAAGAAGGAGGCGATGAAGCCAGCGCGAAGCAGGCCGAAGGTAACTTGGATGAATCCCGCGAGCACGACCGCCGTGGCAAATGCCTCGAAGCCTCCGAGGGCTGTCGTCTGGGCGGAGACAATGGCGATCAATGCCGGTGAACCGCCCGATACGCTGGTTCGTGAACCGCTGATTCCGCCGACGACGATGCCTCCAACAACCCCGGCGACGATGCCGGAGAGCAGCGGAGCCTGCGCGGCGAGTGGTACGCCCAGGCACAACGGCAAGGCGACCAGAAAGACTACGGTGCCAGCCATCAAGTCGGTAACGACATGTTCTGGCAGACGCCGCCGAGGGGACATGTTCAAGCTTTCTACCTGAATTCGTGACGCGAATGCCGCCCGCTATCGGTAGCAGCCGTTATCCATAGTCTGCTAGGGGCGCGATGTTGCGGACGCAGGCTGCTGGTGCTGGTTTTTGGCCGTCACTTTCCAACACCCTCCTTGCAGGGTATCGTAGGTGTTTCCGCTGGTGGCAGTTTTCTGCCAACCACCTCCTCTTTTTCTCGGAGCAGCATTGGCATGGCCGCAGCGTCTGCAGGTTATATCACCGACGTCGATTACATTCCCGGTTTCTATCCGCACATGTCGCCGGTGGCGATGCGGTATGCGGCATCGCTCAACCGGGTTGTGCCGCCCGCGACCGAGAAAAAATTTCGGTATCTCGAACTTGGGTGCGGACTCGGCCGTTCACTGACCACGTTGGCGGCGGCCAATCCACAAGGTGAATTTGTTGGTGTCGATGTCAATGCAAATCATGTGGCTGCAATCGATAAGGATATCGCAGCCGGAGAGTTGGCCAATGCTCGGGCGATTGCGTGCGACTTTGCGACACTGCCAAAGGATCTTGGCAGATTTGACTTTTTAGCCCTCCACGGTGTCTTCAGTTGGGTGGCTCCGGAGGTGCGGCAGCAGATTCTAGAGGTCGCCAAAGCACATCTTGCACCCGGCGGGCTGTTGCTTGTCAGCTACAACGCCATGCCCGGCTGGGCCCATTTGCAGCCAATTCGAGGGATTCTCCGACAGTACGCGGCCTTGCGTCAGGGGGATACGGTCCAGCGAATCCGAGACGCCCTTAACTATCTAGTCTTCATCCGGGATAAGAAGGCGAAGTATTTCGAGGATAATCCGCGGGCGGCTGCCTATGTGGACGGACTGCTCAAGCAGGATCTGCGGTACCTGGCTCACGAGTACCTCAACGAGCACTGGACCAGTTTCTATTTTTCCGAGGTGGCCGGAATGTTTGGCTCCGCTGGGCTGGCCTTTGTCGGTAGCCTGCCAATCCACACCAATTTCTGGGATCTTTGCGTTCGGCCCGAGTTTCAGGAACTGTTTCGGACAACCAGCAATCGGTTGGTGACCGAGTCTCACAAAGACTTTTGTGCGAACACCGCTTTTCGTTGGGATATCTATGCCGCTGAGCCAAGAGTCATGCAGAGCCCCGAAGAGCGTCTCAAGCAGATTGACGACCTCTATTTTCGAGTGGCCCGTCCAGATATCTCACTACCGCACCAGGTGAACCTCGGGGTGGTGACCTCGACAATTCAGGGACCGCTTTATGAAACCCTGCTCAAGGTCCTCTCGAAGAACAGCTTAAGACTCTCCGAGATCCTCAAGGATAAGTCGCTCAAGGGAAACCCAGCGGCTGACCTGATTCGGGCCGTCGATGCTGGTGTTGCGATGGGGCTGTTCGATGTGACCGCCGGTCCGGTGAAGATCGCGGCTAAGCCGGCGAAGGGGAGCGTGGCAGTAGCCTCGCCCTTCAACCGGGCAGTGCTTGCGACTGACGCCCTCGGTGGCCGGCCCGTAGCACTTGCGAGCGTGGCGACCGGGACAGGCCATACCCTCGGGGATTTCGACGCGGCCATTCTCCACGAATTAACGAGTGAAGGGCCCGACGGCTTGGTGCAGCGGGTCGATGCCCGGCTCACCGGGAGTGGCCGGTCACTGCAGCAGGAGGGAAAACCCGTCACTGACCCAGCAACGCGGCAGCAGCTTGTAGAATCGGCCTGTGCCGCCTTCACCAGCACCAGCCTGCCACAGCTTGCTCAACTGGGCATTGTTTCAACTGCCGAATAGTAGGGACCGTCACCCTGGAAAGGGTGATGGTGGTGTCGGCTGAGGCTGTCCCGGTGGATGAACTGGCACGATTGGAGGCACTCCCGGGCTGGCCGGAATCGGCTGGGCTGTTCCGGGCAGCTGCGGCGGAAGCTGGTTTGCCTGGGGGGGCACCCCTGGCTGAATCTGCGTCGGCTGAACCCCTGAGCGGGCGTTGAGATCGGCTACGAGTTGCTGCACTTCGGGGCGGATGACAATTCCCTGGTTGTTGAAGATTTCAGCTGGCGTCACTCCGTAGCGACCGTAGAGAACGCCGTCGGCGTTGTGGTCGATTGACAGGTCAGCACCACCAAGTGAGACGCCTAGGAACAGGCCACGGCTGCGAGCGTAGGAATAGATTTCAGCACCGAGACGGGCATCGGTCGCAGCGTTGGCCTGTCGGCCAACTGGGCCCACGGCGATGGATGCGTCGGCTCCAAGTGTCACCTTTTGCCCGTTGAGAATGTTTGTCAGGCTCTGCGGTGTTTTAAACACCAGCACGATGTCGGCGGCTTGAACACCAGCCTGAAAACCGATACTGCCACCGCCCATAGTCACCATCGCTGGTGCGCTCCACGAATTGTCGGCATTTCTGACGTGAAGCACTCCCCGACCATAATTTACTCCGAGGATAAATCCCCCCTTGATCATGTTCGGGAAGATCGCCACGCCGGAGGCAGATTGCAGCATGCTCGGTGGAATCGACTCGATCTGCAGTCCGAAGAATTGGTCAAGCGTCTGCCGAGAGGCAACAACCGTTTGTACTTCTGGGCCTGTCACGGTTGGAACGGTCTGGGCGAGTCCAACCACCGAATTCATAAAAACGATCGCGACAGCACTGAGCACGGCGGTGAACCGGCGGCGATGTCCGAAACAGACAGAGGATTTCATGGGGCGTTTTCTCCCGGTTGCTAGGACGACGATCGCGAACACTAGCCCCAATGGTTTCGCGTTGTCGAGATGAGTTTTAAGCAAACCTGGCAAAAGTCAGCGGTAGGAGTGAATCGCCCGCAACTTTAATCGGCCTTTTTCGAAACCCGGAAGACTTCATCCAGCGTTGTCATGCCGCTGAGGACCTTATCGAGGCCGTCGTCGAACATGACCCGCATTCCACCGGCAACGGCCGCCCGGCGAATATCCTGCGTGGCTGCCCCTTGAAAGGCAAGTTCCCGGATTTTGTTGTTCAGCACCATCAATTCGAAGATGCCCATGCGGCCTTTGTAGCCTCGCTTCTGGCACTTCACGCAGCCTCTGCCCTTCATGAAGTTGGCAGTGGCAAGTTGTTCTGGCGTGAAGCCAGCTGCGTGTAGTTCACTTTCGAGCGGCTCATGCGGCTGTTTGCACTTGGAACAGTTGAGCCGTACCAGCCGCTGTGCCAAAACCGCCACGACGCTTGAGGCGACCAGATAAGCGGGGACGCCCATGTCGATCATTCGGGTGACAGCACTCGGTGCATCGTTGGTGTGCAGCGTACTGAAGACAAGGTGGCCTGTCAGCGATGCCTGAATGCCCATCTGGGCCGTTTCGGTATCTCGCATCTCGCCAACGAGAATGACGTTTGGTGCCTGCCGCAGCATGGCCCGGATCACCCGAGCGAAATCAAGCCCTATGTTGTGCCGCACCTCCACCTGATTAATGCCGCTGAGATAGTACTCGACCGGATCCTCTGCGGTGATGATCTTGGTGTCGGACCGATTGAGTTCGTTCAGCGACGCGTAGAGGGTGGTGGTCTTACCGGAGCCGGTCGGCCCCGTCACCAGGATGATCCCGTTGGGGCGACGGATAAGGTTTTTGAACTGTCTGAAATCGTTCTCTGATAGTCCGAGTTGGCGGATCCCAACTTTGATGTTGTCCTTGTCAAGAAGCCGCATGACCACGGACTGGCCATGATTGGTTGGCAGCACGCTGACGCGAAGGTCAAAGTCCTTGCCGTCCTGGGTGGTGATTTTGATCCGGCCGTCCTGTGGACGCCGTCGTTCGGCAATGTCGAGCCGGGCAAGAATTTTGATGCGGGAGAGAATGGCGCCAAGCAGTCGCCGCGGGGCGCTGTCTCTGACCACCAGCCGGCCGTCGATCCGATACCGCACCCGAATCTCATCCTCGAACGGTTCAATGTGGATATCGCTGGCCTTCAGAGACACGGCCTCGGTGATGATGAGGTTGACCAGTTTGACCACCGGTGCCGATGACTCGTCCTCGTCCTGCTTGAGTGCTGCCTCCTGCTCAACCGTGGTTTCGGTGAAATCGATTTCCGTGTCAGTGAACTCCTGGGTAAGCATTGAGTCGGCACTTTCACCATCACCGGAACCGTAGTGCCGGTTGATGCTCTCGACGATCTGGTCTCGCATCGCCAGAGTCATTTCGACTTCACGGTTGAGAATGAACCGCAATTTCTCCTGGGTGTCGATGTCGGTCGGATCGCTGGTGGCAACCTGCAGCGTCGTCCCCTCTTCACGCAATGGCAGGATGGTGTTCTCGCGAGCCACGCTCTCCGGCACCAGATCGATCACCTCGTCCGGGACCGTCATGCCTTCAAGGTCGGTAAACGCCATTCGGTTGGCTTTGGCCAACGCCTTCATCACCCGGGCGGGTGGGGCGTAGCCGAGCCGCAAGATTTCTTCATGCAGCTTTTTGCCCGAATCGCCCGCGACCTTCGTCGCTTCCGTGAGCTGTTCTTGGCTAATGATTCCCTTGTTGACAAGGATCTCGCTGAAGCGGTCAGGCATCGTGCAGTCACGCAGTTGCAGGTGGGGAGGGATTTTCTAGGAATGTATCGGGGTGTTCATACCCCGGTGCGCAACAACAGAGGAAGACGAGATCCTCGTTGCCGGTATTACGAATGGTGTGTTGGCTGCCCGGCGGGATGGCGATCGCGTCACCCGGACCAACCAGACGAGTTTCGTTGGCCAGCGTCATCTCAGCCACTCCCGTAAGAATGTAATAGATTTCTTCGGTGACTGCGTGGTGGTGCGGGGTGGTCGCCTGCCCGGGTGACAGACGGGCCTCAGCAAGCGACTGGTTGCGAATCGCGGAATTACGGTGTGCCATGATTTCACGAATTGTCGACCCGTCGACTGTTGTGAAAGGGACGGCGTCATCTCGGTTGAGGACATCCATCTACAGACAATCCAGGAGGAGTGAAAAAGGGTGGTGTCGCCGAAATTCTACCGCGCGACCGTCTGCCCAGCACTTCAGAAGCTTTTCTGGTAGAGGATGGCCGGTGGTAATGGCCGGGAATCCCAGGGGGTTTCAGTGGGCCTTTGGGTGAGTTGGTCCGGTAGGTGATTTGCCGTCGGACCGATTTCGGCTTCAACAATCAACCGACTGCCTGCCGGAGCTTTATTTGCGATGGCTTCGAGAAGTTGATTGATTTCTCTAAAATGAGTCTGAAACATCCCCCAGGGTGGTGAGACAAAGGCCAGCCACGGTGCATCGTCCGGCAGCGGTGGAAATCGTTTCGGCCAGAGCAGGACATCGCCGGGAATGATTTCGACACACTCTTCAAGTCCAAGTTCGACAGCCGAACGCCGCAGGCAGGCCACGGTGGGAAAATGACGCTCCGCAAAAATACCCCGCGTCGCGCCGCGACTGAGCGCCTCGAAGCCGATAGCTCCGGTGCCGGCGAACAGGTCGATCGCCGTCGCGCCGCGTACATCGGTTCCCAACAGATCAAAAACCGTTTCGCGGACCCTGTCTTTCATCGGTCTGGTGGGCCCCCCGGGCTGGAATGCCAGTCGGCGTCCCCGCAGTTCACCTCCAATGATTCGGGGTGGACTCGATGGTTCCGCTGGGCCACAGGAGGGGGCTTGCTCGCCGCGTCGAAAGGGGGGAGGGCCGCCGTTTCGGCGATCAGCACGGGCGACTTTTTTACGGGCCATGGGCGAGCCGGGAGCGGATGCCCGGACAGTGTGGACGATTCTGGTCATCAACGAGACCCTGTGGACATGGTATCGTACGAAGACAGCGGTGGTTGGAGCGGAGCCACCAGTATTTCTGGGAGCCAAAAAATGCGAACTGGCGGTACGAATCTCTGTTCGGGGTTGAGTTTGGCCATCAAACGAGCAACAGTCACCCTTGTAGGCGTCAGTTTACTCACTGGCGCAGCCTGGCCAGGCACGGTCGTGGCTGCCGACGTTCCTGTGGTGGCAGAGGATTCCGCTACCTTGGCGGTGGATGCGAAACAGAGCTTCGCCAAAGCCCAGCAGGAACTCAAGCGGCTGATCGGCGAATTGGCGGCACTTCAGGCTGAATACCAGCAGCCTGGTGCGGATAAGCAGCGAATAGAGGCTCGTTTCAATGCCGCCCGGGACGAAGCCCGGGCAGCGGCGGCCAGCCTTGAAACCAGTGCCACCGCAGTGGTTCTTGCAGAACCTGATAACGAGTCAGCAGTGCAGGTTGTTCGCGATGTGATTCAAGGGGCGATGGCTTCCGATGATCCCCGGAAGGCTCTGGCGGTCGCTGAGACGCTGCGGGAGGCCGGGGCTGCCGATGGCCCGACACTGCTTGCCGGCGCGACAGCGGCCATGACGATGTCGAAACTTGACGAGGCAAGCGAGTTTGTGAAGGCGGCCGCGGCGGCCGGGGTCAATCCCGGTAAAATCGAATCACTCGAGCGGGCGATCGCGACGGAACGCCCCAAAGTCGAGGCTGAAATGGCCAAGCGAGCGGCTGAGGCGGAAGCAGACGATCTCCCCAGAGTAAAAATCGAGACCACCAAAGGGACGATTGTGGTCGAACTTTTCGAAAACGAGGCAGCTAATACCGTCGCCAACTTCATCAGCCTGGTTGAACAGCATTTCTATGACGGCACCCCTTTTCATCGGGTCATCCCGCAGTTCATGGCCCAAGGGGGAGACCCAACTGGCACTGGAACCGGTGGCCCGGGCTATGCGATTGCCTGTGAATGCGAAAATCCCGCTGCCCGCAAACATTTTCTCGGCAGTTTGTCGATGGCACACGCTGGAAAAAACACTGGTGGCTCACAGTTCTTTCTCACGTTCCGGCCGACCGAACACTTGGACGGACGCCACACGGTATTCGGAAGGGTGGTCGAAGGGTTTGACGTTCTGCCAAGACTGCAGCGAACCGAGGGTGAGCAAGCGGGAGGTGAGCCCGATAAAATCCTGAAGGCGGAGGTGTTGCGTAAGCGGGATCATGCCTATGTGCCCGACAAATTACCGTCACGCCGTTGATCGCTCACGGCAGAATCCATGCAGGTTTACGGCGGCCGCTTTTGACCGACCCGACTGGAAGGAGAAACTCATGCTGCTCACAAAATTCTGGCGAACCACAGTTTTGGTTGGCACGGTGTTGCTGGCTATTGCCAGTGTTGTTTCGGCACAACAAGCTTCAAAAACGAGGTCATCAGCCATGGAAGAAGCGGTGGAGAAAAATCCTGCGATTGCCGGCCGACTGCCCGACAGCGAGATTCCAAAAACTGATGCTGAATGGCAAAAGCGGCTGACCCCCGAACAGTTTGCGATTGCCCGCAAGAAGGGGACCGAACGGGCCTTCACGGGAAAGTACTGGAACACAAAGACGCCGGGCACCTACCGATGCATCTGCTGCGGCGAACCGCTGTTCCGATCAGGCGAAAAGTTTGAGAGTGGCTGCGGATGGCCGAGTTTCTTCGCTCCGATCGACGCCAAGGAAGGGGACGTCAAGGGTACTGCCATTGCCGAGCATATGGACCGGTCTCTGGCTGGCATCCCTGGTTTCGGTATCCGCACCGAAGTGACCTGTCGCCGCTGTGGCGCCCACCTCGGGCATGTTTTTAACGATGGGCCACCTCCGACCGGACTCCGCTACTGCATCAATTCGGCGTCAATTCTGCTTGATCCCCTCGATGCACCGGGAACTGAAAAGCCGCAGCCCAAAAATGTGGCCGAATAGCCCTCTGGCGAGGGGATTCCTTCGGTCTGGCGGTCCAGTGCGTCACCCCTTTTGTGCGGGTCTTCCTCGTCTACACTAGAGGGTTTCGCGTCTTGCAGCCATTGCTTGGCACCGCCCAGGAGCAGCCTGTTGTCAGAGCCGATCATCAACTTGTCGCAGCAGCAGGCGATCGAAAAAGCCGACACGCTGATTGAGGCGTTGGGGTGGATTCGGAAATTCCGAGATACCACCACTGTGATCAAATTGGGGGGGAGTGTGCTGGAACACCCCGACTCTCTGCGGCATTTGCTGCTTGATATCGTCTTCATGACGACGCTCGGCATGCGGGTGGTGGTGGTGCACGGAGGCGGAAAGGCGATCTCCCGGGCTATGGATGAGGCCGGAATCGAACCCCGGTTCGTTCAGGGGAGGCGGTACACCGACGAACAGACCCTTGCCATTGTCGAGCGGGTTTTGGCGACAGAACTCAACCATGAACTGGCGGCCAAGATCGAAGAGTTTGGTGGTCGGGCCATGTCACTCAACTTCTGCTCCACAAATGTGCTGTTCGGTGAACCGTCGACGTTGACCAATCAAAGTGGTGAGCCAATAGACCTTGGGCGGGTTGGTGAGGTGACCCGGGTTGACCGGCTGACGATCGACAACTTGGCCTACGCCGGCCAGGTTCCCGTTATTCCATCGATGGCAATGGGGGAGGATGGGCGGAAGTTGAACGTCAATGCCGACACGGCGGCAACAGCAGTAGCGGCGGCGATTAATGCCGAGAAACTGGTTGTGCTGAGTGACATTCCGGGCGTTCTCGCTGACCGCGATGATCCCGAAAGCCTGATCCACTCACTCACTGCGACCGAGGCAAGGCGGCTGATTGAGGACGGCACAATCGCCAGTGGGATGATTCCCAAAATCGAGGGCTGTCTTGAAACGCTTGCTCGGGGAGTCAAGAAGATTCACATCATTGATGGTCGGCTGCGGCATTCGCTGCTGTTAGAGATTTACACCACCAGTGGTGTCGGGACCGAATTGGTGACAGATTCAGGAATCGGAGCGGAGCGAGCGACGGCCGCCGCAGCAGAAGTCGGCTGAGACAAGCGGCGGATGTCGTTTCGTAGTTCGAGCAAACCCCTTCAGCCCCAATGGAGAGCATTCATGTCGACCATTGACGCCACTCCCACCGCCCCGCGGTCGCAACCGGGGCCGCGGACGCAAGAAATTATCGAAACTTTTTCGCGTTACGTAGTGCCCAACTATCGCCGCTTTGATGTATGTCTGGTTCGAGGTGAGGGATCGCGGGTGTGGGATGCCGATGGAACGTCTTACCTCGATCTTTTTCCTGGCTGGGGCTGCAATCTACTTGGTCACTGCCCCGCGCCGGTGGTTCAGGCTGTCCAAGAGCAGGTGGCAAAGCTTATTCATGTGCCCAACAGTTGGTACATCGAACCACAGGGGGAGTGGGCCCGACTTCTCTCCGAGCGGTCGTTCGGCGGGCAGGCCTTTTTCTGCAATTCTGGCACCGAGGCAAATGAGGCTGCAATCAAGCTGGTCCGACTGCGGAGTGACGGAAAACGACACAAGATCATCACATTTCAGGGTGGGTTTCACGGTCGTACCATGGGTAGCGTCTCGGCTACCGCTCAACCGAAATATCACGAAGGGCTGGGCCCGCTGGTTGCAGGGTTTCAGTTTGCAGCCTATGGAGACCTTGAGGCTGTCGAACGGCTCATCGATGATCAGACCGGTGGCATTCTAGTCGAACCGATTCTCGGCGAAGGTGGGGTTGTCCCGGCTGCCGAGGGCTTTTTGCAGGGGCTTCGCCGGCTCGCTGACGAGCGAGACCTATTGTTGGTGTTCGATGAGGTGCAGTGTGGCTGTGGTCGGACCGGAAAATGGTTTGGACACCAGCATTTTGGAGTGACGCCCGATGTCATGACGTTGGCCAAGAGCCTCTGTGCGGGTATCGCTGGCGGCGCCCTGCTGGCCAAGCCCGAGCTTGCGAAACATCTACGTCCCGGCATGCATGCCTCGACATTCGGTGGCAACCCGATAGCCGCTGCCGCTGGCATAGCAGCGATTGAGATGATCGAAACAGAGCAGCTGCTGGGGCAGGTCGATCGGTCAGCTGCATTGTTCCGGAGTCGACTTGAAGAGCTGCGGCAGCGGTGTGATGTCGTGCGTGAGGTTAGGGTCCTCGGCATGATGATCGGCATCGAGCTTTCCATTGATGGTGCTGCTGTTGTGCAGGCCTGCCTTGACCGCCAGTTGCTCGTCAACTGTACGCAGGGCCGGGTGATTCGGTTGCTGCCCGCGATGAATGTCACCGCTGCGGAAATTGAAGAGGGCTGCGACAAGCTGGCGGACGCAATCCTCGAGGTTGCCGGACGGTAGAAAAAATTCTGTATTCCGGCCGGTTCCTTTCGTAGCCCGACGGGGCCGGACATCCAAGCTGATGGTGTTTCCGATGCGTCATTTATTGGTTCCCGAAGATCTGTCGGCTCACGAAATTGAGACAATCTTCGCGATTTCGCAAGACCTTGAAACCAAGTACGAAGCCGGAGTGCGGGATGCGCTCTTCCCGGGCAGGGTGCTCGCGCTCGTCTTTGAGAAGCAAAGCCTGCGAACCCGGGTGAGCTTCCAGACAGCGATGGTGCATCTCGGGGGTGACAGTCTGTTTCTGGGGGCAGATACGGGCTTCGCCAGTTCACGAGAAAGCACTGATGACTTTGGCCGGGTGTTGAGTGAATATGTCGACTGCATTGCTTGCCGCTCAAAGTCGCATGCAACCATCGAGCAGTTGGCGGCAGTCTCTAGCGTGCCCGTGATAAATGCCTTGAGCGACTATAGCCATCCCTGCCAGGCATTGGCCGACTGCTACACCCTGCGGCGACGAGTCGGCCGACTGTCGGACCTTAAATTTGCGTTCGTTGGTGACGGGAATAATATGGCGCGTTCACTGGCGGTGACCTGCGGCCTGCTCGGCATGCGGTTTGTGCTGGCCAGCCCTCCCGCTTATCAGTTTGACCGGGGGTTTCTCTCGCATCTGAAGAAACTGCTGCCGAAAGCCGAAATCGAGCAGACGACCGACCCGGTGGCGGCGGTCAAGGACGCCGTGGCTGTCTATACCGATGTCTGGGCGAGTATGGGGCAGGAGGCCGAGCGGGAAGTTCGACAGGTGGCATTCGAGCCCTACCGCGTCGATGAGACACTGATGGCTTTTTGTCCTGACGCGGTCTTCATGCACTGCCTGCCTGCCCGCCGCGGCGAAGAGGTTACCGATGCAGTGATAGACGGTCCCCAGAGTGTTGTCGTGCCACAGGCTGCCAATCGCATGCACGTCCAGAAGGGCCTGCTTGCCTGGCTGCTCGGGCACCACTAGGTTCACAACAGCGTCAAGCCAGTCAAGCTGGGTGATTCTGGGGGCGAGGGTAGCGTTTGCCGACGCCGCCGGTTGCAATGGTTTTTTGCCCCCGTTCGTAACGATTCGTCGGATGGTGTCGGAATGTCCGCCACGCAGAATCCGAGGGTTGAGATGCACAGGATGCGGCTGGGGCCGAGATGGAATTGGTTGGCGGTAGCCGTCCTGCTGGGTGGTTTTGGCATTGCCCCTGGCCTGGTTGCCCAGCCGCCGCCAGAGTCGGACGTCTTACCGGAAGAGACGCGGGAGGCCTGGGAGCGGACCGACTACGGCAGTGGCCCCGATCGCCGCATCCATTTTCCGCGGATGGAACAGCGGGAGATCTATACCTACGGCTGGATTGAGTATGGGATAGGTGCCAATAACTGGGGCGCGCCATTCAATGGGCCGATCACCATGGCCGACCGCAGTTGGCAGGGGCAGCTCAATCAACTTTATGTCATCACCGAACGCGAGACCGATGCTGGAGCCGGCTGGGATCTTGGTGGACGGGTCGACCTGCTCTTTGGCACCGACTACTTCTACACCACCGCACTCGGTCTCGATGCCTATCCTCTCCAGCCGCTTGGCATTGAGAACATCGCTTCGTGGGCATTCTCAAAGGACTACGGCTTGGCATTGCCCCAGCTTTACGCTGACGTGGCCTACCGCGATGTCAGCCTGCGGTTCGGCCACTTCTACAGCATTCTTGGCTTTGAGGAGGTGCCGGCCATTGGGAACTTCTTCTACACCCACGCCTTCTCGATGCAGTTCTCGCCCTTTACATTTACTGGATTTTTGGGCTCATGGAAGGCAGGCGATCAGGTCACCTTCTACAGCGGCATCACCACCGGCTGGAACAATTTTTTTGATGGCCAGCCAATGACGGGTGATTATGCGATCCTCAATCCCGACTATCCCGGTGCGGGCAGCACGGCGAGTTATCTTGGTGGCATTGAACTCCAAAGCAGTGATGGGTCCCAGACACTCTCAATCGCAACCACGACTGGCAATGAAGTGACCACCATCAGCCGTAATCCAGCCGATGGCTCACTGGTTGGCAACCGCTCGTTAATCAGTACGGTCTACACCAACCGGCTGAGTGACCGACTGATCTATGTCTTCCAGAATGACAATGCCTGGCAATTCAACGCCAATGTCGCTCCCGGCAATATGGGCCAGCAGCCCGGCCTGGCCCAGTGGTATTCCTTCATCAACTATCTGTTCTGGGAGTTCAGCCCGCAGTGGGAGGGTGGTGTGAGGCTAGAGTATTTTCGTGACAACAATGGCTATGTCGTGTCCGCTCCACTCCGGAACGAAAGCCAATTGGGGAATCCTGGGTACTGGACCGCCGGCTTTGCCGGCAGCTTCTGGGAACTGACTTGTGGCCTGAACTGGTACCCGAACAACAATTGGGTCATTCGGCCTGAGTTGCGGTATGACTGGTTCACTCCCAACACCCCGAATACGCCGCTGCCGTACGGTAAGCCGTTGGGCCAGGGTATCAATGTCGGCGGCAACCAGACGGGTCAGTTCTATGCCGGATGTGACGTGATCTGGCAGTTTTAGTTTGAGCGCGGACGGGCCATCCCTGGCCCCGTCCGCTTGGCTGCGTGACGAACGCCAAGGGTTCGTCACGCAGCTCCTCGCATCCTGCTCGGTCTCGAGTTATGGTGTGGCTAGGCCATCCCTGGCCCCGTCTGCTTGGCTGCGGTGAAGAACGCCAAGGGTTCGTCACGCAGCTCCTCGCATCCTGCTCGGTGTCGCGTGTTGGTGATGCAGGACCATCCATGGCCACGTGTCCGGTCGCTTCCGCTCCCGGCTTTCAGCGAGTGAGCGTCAGGGGTGACGAGGGGAGGGGGTCGGCGAACGCTCGAGGAGCTTTCGGCCGGAACGGCCGCCGCGACGAGACTTTTGCCGCCCCCGAGCCGGCTGAATCGATTACCCACTGCCGACGAACGGGGCTGTCCGGTCGCTTCCGCTCCCGGCTTTCAGCGAGTGAGCGTCAGGGGAAGAAGCAGGGGCGCAGCGGCCGGACAACTAAAAGTCCGAGAACTGCTCGAACTCGTCGTAGGGACGGTGCTCGAGATTGACGAAGCGGGTGTAGTCATGCTGCCAGAGCAGCTTCACGTCACCGATCGGCCCGTTTCGTTGCTTGGCGATGATGATCTCTGCCTCGCCTTTCACCCGCTCTCGGTCTTCGTCAGTGGTTTGGTAATACTCCTCACGGTGAACAAACATCACCACGTCGGCATCCTGCTCGATGGCGCCCGACTCACGGAGGTGATTGAGGCGAGGCCGATTGTCCCGGGATACCTCAGCCTGACGATTGAGCTGGGCGAGGCAGAGAATCGG